>Ga0326597_10002624_pt1 | contig 26666 bp, 29 predicted proteins | sample RVTome_12_FD_203789 | JGI IMG/M metagenome (GOLD analysis project Ga0326597, IMG submission 203789) | Soil microbial communities from uranium-contaminated site in the Upper Colorado River Basin, Wyoming, United States - RVT100D185 | ecosystem: Environmental > Terrestrial > Soil > Contaminated >... | reverse complement strand
TATCTGGGTGACACCAAGCTGCTCGGCGTGGGCGCGCGGGCGGAGTACCAGGCCTACCTCCGGCTGCGTCCGAACCAGTCGGCCCAGGCCCTCGCCGAGGGCTATCGGCCGGTGCTGGGCGGCGAGCACGTGCGCATTCGAACCGTGGCCGAGGACCAGCAGAACCTCAACGACGCCCTGTCGAAGCTCGCCCGGTATCTGAGCTTGGTGGCGCTGATCGCTCTGCTCCTGGGCGGGCTTGCGGTGGCCAACGGAATCGTCGTGTTCATCCGGCAGCGGCGGGATACTATTGCGATTCTCCGCTGCCTCGGGGCGACGACGACCGCCGTGTTCGCGGTCTACGCCGTCCAGGCCACCGCCATCGGGATCGCCGGAGGGGTCGTGGGTGCCGCGCTAGGCGTCGGGCTCCAGCAACAGTTGCCGGCCCTTCTGGCCGACCTGCTCCCGGTGGACGTACACCCCGCCATCTCACCCCGGGCCGTCGCTCTCGGGCTCGGCACCGGCGTGTGGGTTGCCTCCGTGTTCGCGCTGCTGCCACTGCTCTCGATCCGGGAGGTGCCGCCGCTCGCCGCCCTGCGGCGCGCCGTCCAGCGGGAGGAGAAGTACCGGCCGGACCTTTGGTCCGGACTGGCCCTCATCGCTCTCACCACCAGCGCGGTGACGCTCGCGCGAATCCAGGTGGGCGGCTGGCGCAGAGGGTCGGCGTTCACCCTCGGCATAGGAGTGGCGTTGGTGATTCTCTGGGGCGCCGCCCGGCTGCTCACGACCACCGCCAGACGCTGGCTCCCTTCCCATTGGCCCTACGTGTGGCGTCAGGGATTGGCGAACCTCCACCGGCCGGCCAACCAGACCGCCGCCATCATCCTGGCGGTGGGATTCGGAGTCTTCCTGCTCGCTACGCTCCTGCTGGTGCAGCACAGCCTTCGCCAAACCCTCCGTTTGAGCGGCGGCCCGGCCCGGCCGAACCTCGTTCTGTTCGACATCCAGCCCGATCAGTTGCCGGCCGTCCACCGGATACTTGAGGAGCATCACCTCCCGTCGCGCGGTCCCGTTCCGATCGTCCCGATGCGGATCCAGACCGTCAACGGTCGCCCCGCGAGCGCGCTGCTGGCGGACACATCAGGGAGCGCGGACCCCGGAAACGGATGGGCGCTCCGGCGGGAATACCGATCGACCTACCGGGATACCCTGGTCGCCTCGGAACGACTGGTGGAGGGAAGATGGTGGACCCCGGGGACCGGATCCACGGCGATCTCGGTCGAGACAGGCGTGGCCCGCGAGTTGGGCGTGAGGGTCGGAGACTCGATCGTGTGGGACGTCCAGGGCGTTCCGCTCACGACCCGGGTCGCCAGCCTGCGGGAGGTGGATTGGGCTCGCTTCGAGCCCAACTTCTTCGTCGTCTTTCAGCCCGGGGCGCTGGAGCAGGCGCCCCAGTCGCTGGTCACGCTCACCCGAGTCGAGGCTGCGGAGGATCGCGGGATGCTGCAACGCCAGCTCGCTGAACAACTGCCCAATGTGACCACGATCGACCTTTCGGCCATGCAGGAAATCCTGGAGCGCCTGATCGGCAGCGTGGTGCTGGCGATCCGGTTCATGGCCCTCTTTACCCTGGGAACGGGCCTCTTCGTCTTGGGCGGAGCCCTGGCCACCAGCCGCTTCCAGCGGATGCGGGAGGGTGCTCTGCTCCGAACCCTGGGCGCCACCGAGCGACAACTCGCTCGGATCGTGCTGGCCGAATACCTGGCGCTCGGCTTCATGTCCTCCGTCGCCGGGGCGGGCCTCGCCCTGCTCGCGGCTGGGGCGCTCATGCGCTGGGTGTTCGACGGCCGCTTCGGCGTCCCGCTCGCTCCCATGGGCGCCCTGATGGCGGGTGTGGTCGGGCTCACGGTCGTCATCGGCCTGGCCAACAGCCGGCGGGTGATTCGCCGGCCGCCACTGGCGGTGCTGCGCGCGGAGTAGCGTCGCCGCCGCTGCTGATGCCGCTCGACCCGGACTATATTCCCCCGACCCTTCACGAGGAATCCCTGGATGCTCGCGATCGACCTGACCGGCAAGCGAGCCCTCGTCGCCGGCGTGTCCGACGACGGCGGCTTCGGGTTCGCTATCGCCAAGTCGCTCGCCGAGGCCGGTGCTACCATTTGTGTCGGCAGTTGGCCACCGGCCCTCGGCATCTTCACCAAGCTGCTGGAGCGCGGCAAGATGGAGGAGTCGCTCCGCCTGCCGGACGGCCGCAAGCTCGCATTCGAGCGCATCTATCCGCTCGATGCCGCCTTCGATACCTTGGTCGATGTGCCCCGGGAGGTGCGGGAGAACAAGCGGTACCAGGGCCTGGGCGACTTCACCATCCAGGGAATGACGGAGCGGATTCACCAGGATTTCGGGGCGCGGGGGCTCGATATCGTGGTGCACAGCCTGGCGAACGCGCCCGAGGTGAAGTCGCCGCTGGTGGACACCAGCCGGCAGGGATACCTCGCGGCCCTCGGGGTGAGCGCGTACAGCAACGTCTCGCTGGTCCGCCACCTGTCGCCCCTCCTGCGGCCCGGGGGGGCCTTTCTCTCCCTGACATTCATGGCCGGCGAACGGGCCATCCCCGGGTACGGCGGCGGCATGTCGTCGGCCAAGGCCGCCCTCGAGGCCGACACCCGAACCCTCGCCTTCGAAGCGGGGCGCCGCTGGGGTGTACGCATCAACGCGATTTCCGCGGGGCCGTGGGCGTCTCGTGCCGCCTCGGCGATCGGGGTCGGGTTCATCGACAAGATGATCAACTATGCCAGCGCCAATTCCCCGCTGCCGCGGCCCATCCAGGCCGCTGAGGTGGGCCACACGGCGGCGTTCCTCTGCAGCCCGCTCGCCAGCGCCATCACGGGAAGCGTGGTCTACGTCGACAACGGCCTCCATGCGATGGGAATGGCGGTGGTGGAGAGCGGGGCCTGACGACTGATGTCCGAGGAGCTGGGGTCCCGGCCCGAAGGCGCCATCCACTGGCTGACCTTGAACCGCCCCGCCCGGCGGAACGCGCTGACCCGGGGGCTCGCTCGTGCCCTCTCCTGTGAGATCGACCGGGTAGCCGGGCTGGGCCAGGTGGAGGTGGAGGTGGTGGTGCTGGCCGGGGCGGGAGGACATTTTTGCGCCGGGCTCGACCTTCACTGGCTACGATCCCTCGGTGCCGAGCCTACCCTGTTCGACCTGCAGCGGGGGCTGGCCGATTTCCAGTCGGCCGTGTTAGCCGTCGCCCGTTGTCCTGTTCCGGTCATCGCGGCGGTGGAAGGCACCGCCGCGGGGTTCGGGCTGGATCTCGCGTTGGCCTGCGACTTCCGCATCGCCGCCGCCGACGCCACCTTCACTTCCGCGTTCGCCCGGATGGGCCTCGTCCCCGATGGGGGCTCCAGCTACACCCTGCCCCGGTTGGTCGGCGCCGGGCACGCCCTCCGGATCCTGTTGGCGGGAGAGACCCTCGATGCGGCGCGGGCTCACGCCCTGGGAATGGTGGACGAGGTCGTCCAGTCGAGCGGCCTGGAGGACGCGATCCACCGGCTCACTGCCGCTCTCTCCGCCAACGCGGCGTCGAGCGTGCGGACGATCAAGCAACTGCTGCGCGGCCCGGAGCTGGCGTCCTTGGAAGCAGCGCTCGCGGCCGAAGGGGCGGCCCAGTTGCGGGCCTTGCGGGAACCCGAATTCCGCCGTCGATTGGAGGCATTCGTGACGCGAGTCTCACCCTCCGGCACGAAGGCATGACCCAGCCCGAGGCAAGCATCTTTCGTCCCGACCTGCTCGCCGGGCGCGTCGCCCTGGTGACCGGGGGGGGCACCGGCATCGGTCTGGGGATCAGCTCCTGTCTCGCCGATGCGGGCGCAGCGGTGGTGCTCGCCAGCCGGAAGCCCGAGCACCTTCAACCTGCGGCAGACCAGCTCCGCGCCCGAGGCGCCCGCGTGGGCGTCGTCGAGACCAACGTGCGCGAGCCGGAGGCCGTCGGCCGCATGCTGCAGCAGGTGTCGGAGACCCATGGCCGGCTCGATATCCTGGTCAACAACGCGGCGGGAAATTTCTACGCCCCCTCGGGCACGCTCTCTCCCAACGCCTGGCGGGCGGTGGTCGAGACCGATCTCTACGGTACATTCTACTGCGCCCAGGCCGCCTACCCCATCATGAAAGCCTCAGGCGGGGGCCGGATCATCTCGATCTCGATGACCCTCCATTATCGCGGCTGGCCTCTCATGGCGCATGCGACCGCGGCGAAGGCGGGTATCGACGCCCTGACGCGCACCCTGGCGCTGGAGTGGGCGGCGGACCGCATCACCGTGAATGCGGTGGCGCCGGGGCCGATTCCGACGGAGGGGGTCAAGCGGGCGTTCACCCCTCCGGAGGGGCGCGCGCCGGACCTGTTCCGAATGGATGAGTACGTTGCCCGCGCCATTCCTCTCGGCCGGTGGGGGACTCCGCACGATATCGGCCAGATGGTCACCTATCTCGCGAGCCCGGCCGGCGAGTGGATCACCGGCAGCATCTTCGTGGTCGACGGTGGCAGCTGGCTCGCGGGTGGGAGGTCCTGAGCACCATGTTCCTCGGTCACTATGGCGTCGCCCTCGCCCTCAAACGGGCAGAGCCCAAGGTTTCGCTCGGCACCCTCTTCGTCGCCGGGCAGCTGGTGGACCTGCTGTGGGGCTGCTTCCTGCTTCTCGGATGGGAGCATGCCCGGATCGAGCCGGGCTACACTCCGGTGACTCCGCTGGAGTTTCTCGACTACCCGATCACCCATAGTCTGGTGGCGGCTTTGGCCTGGGCCGGAGTCGGCGCGGCGCTGTACTACTCCTGGCCCACCCGCGACACCAGTCGCCATTGGCAGGCATCGGTCGTGGTCGGCCTGGCGGTCGCATCCCACTATGTGCTCGACGCGATCGTGCATCTCCCCGACCTGCCGCTGGCCGGCGGCGACTCCCAAAAAATCGGCTTGGGTCTGTGGAACAACCTGGGCGCCACGCTGGCGGTCGAGCTGCTCCTCTTCGCCGCCGGCCTCGGCGTGTACGCGACCTTCCGCTCCCGCCGCCATCCGCTCCGCCTCGGCCGGCTCCTGTTGGTGGCGGTGCTGCTCCTGGGGACGTACCTCGCGGCCGTTTTCGGGCCGCCTCCGCCGAGCATCCCGATCGTCGCCGCCAGCGCCATCACGATTGTCATCGTCATGGGAATCCTGGGCGGCTGGGCCGACCGGCGGGCCACCGATCAGGAGCTCGCGGCCGGCGCCGCCGGACCCCGCTGAGGTGGACCGGTTCTTCTTCACCCTCGGCGCGGCGTCCGCGTTCGTCTCCGTCGCCGCGGGCGCCTTCGGCGCCCACGCGCTCAGGGACAAGCTCACGCCGGAGCTCCTCGCCGTGTTCGAGACCGGCGCCCGGTACCAGATGTACCACGCCCTCGCCCTCATGGCGGCCGCGTGGGCGGTCACCCGGTCGCCCGGTGCATTGCCCCAATGGGCCGGTTGGCTCTTCACGGCCGGAACGCTGCTCTTCTCGGGCAGCCTCTACGCCCTGGCTCTGAGCGGCATGCGCTGGCTCGGCGCCATCACCCCCCTCGGCGGCATCGCATTGCTCGCGGGCTGGGGCTGCCTCGCGCTCTCGATGCGCCAGACCTGAGCCCAGCCGAACCGCCTACTTGCTCTCGCGGGCCCAGAGGAGAAAGAGCACGCCGATGGCGAGGAAGAGGTAGAGATTCCCCGGTACCCACATCAGCAGCCCCCCCAGCCGCTGGTCGTCGAGCGGCGAGAGTCCCCAGGTCCGAGGCGCGGCGACGTACCACGGGTAGAGCACCCGGTCGCTCATGGTGATGAGGGCCGCGACCAGTTGCATCGGTATCCCCACCACGAACAGATAGAGCATCCCCAGCCCGTAGGAGAGCCGGGGGAGCTCGGCTGCGGGACTCATGACCGGCCACCAGACGAGGACGGCCGTCCCCATGAACATGAGATGGTTGACGATGTGGAGGTCGTGGTCCCGCATCATCAGCTCGTAGTACGGCGTGAGATGCCAGACCGCGATGGTCGCGCTGTAGAGGGCCCCCGCGACCACCGGCTGGGTGAGCGCGCGCGCGGCCAGGAGCGCCGCCCGTGGTCGGAGGAGAGGTCGCAGGAGCCAGCCGGGGGTTCCCCCGATCAGCAGCGGCGGGAACACCAGGGTCAGCAACAGGTGCTGCACCATGTGAACGGTGAAGAGGTAGTAGTCGCTCAGGTCGTGGATGGGACCGTTGAGCGTAACCAGGAGCAGGGCCAGCGCGGCGGTGAACGCGGCGACTTGCCACGCCGGTGCCGGCGGACCCAGGTGGCGCCGTCGCCGCAGCGGACCGATGCCGTAAAAGTACAAGGCACCGAGAAGCCCGGTGCCTAGAAGTACGCTCGGATGCAGCGACCAGCTCAGCTCGTAGGGAACGGTGGGTCGCAGCCGCTCGTCGAGCAGGGCCGTGAACGGCAGCGGCATCACCCCGACCGGGCGAACGCCAAGTGGTAGGCCATGAGCGCCACGAGCGAGAGCACGATGATGATCGCGATGATCATCGGGAACACGAACACCCCGCTGAACAGTCGGCTGTCCTGCTTCAGGTGCATGTAGAACATGGCCACCAGCGCGAACTTCACCCCGGACAGCAGCAGCAGGAGCGGCACGAAGAACGGCACGATCGCCGTGCCAAAGGCGCCGGCATGTTCGCCGTAGGTGACCTCGTAGAGACCCACTTCGAGGGCGGTGAGCACGAACAGGATGAGACCGACCTTGGCATACACGCCCGCCGTGGGGTGCGGATGCTCGTGCGAAGTCGGGGTCGCGTGGGCGTCCATGGAGCGGGCCCTCACTTGATCAGGTAGACGACGGGGAAGATCACGACCCAGACCACGTCCACGAAGTGCCAGTAGAGCGCCGCGAGCTCGAGGTTGAGCGCCTTGGCCGGTGGCAGCCGGCCGCGGAACCCCTCGATCCACACCGTGATCAGCCAGATGACGCCCAGGGTGACGTGGGTGCCGTGAAATCCGGTCAAGGTGAAAAAGCTCGCCCCGAAGAGATTGGTCTTCAGGGTCAGGCCCTTGTGGACGAAGTGGGTGAACTCGTACACCTGCATGCCGACGAAGAAGAGGCCGCAGAAAATGGTCGCGGCCAGCCACCCCAGGAGCGCCTTCCGGCTGCCCCGCTGCGCCCCGCTCAAGGCCAACACCACGAACAGCGAGCTGAACAGCAGCAGGGCGGTGCCCAGAGTGACCAGTGGGATCTCGATGATCGGCTCGAAGACCTGGCCGGTGGGCGAGGTCCAGGCCTCGTGCGGAAAGGGTCCGACCAGGCTCTTCCCCTTGTGCACCAGATAGTTCGAGATCAGCGTCGCGAAGAAGAGGCATTCGGACCCGATGAAGGTCCAGATCGCCAGCTTCCGGCTGTCGAGACCGGTCGATGTCTCCAGGTGCATCACGTGTGCGCTGTCAGACACGATCGCTCTCCCTCCTCAACCGGCGGGCTCGAAGGCCCAGTTAAATACGCCCAGGAAGAGCACCGCTGCCCCCGCGATGGCACCCCAGGGCCCGATCCGAGGGATCAGCATCAGGCCGACCATCAGACCGAGAAGGCCGAGCGCCGCCACCACCGGCCAGTACGAGGGATTCGGCAGGTGGATGCCCTGGCCGCTCACCCGGACCGGCTCGGGCAACGGTCCGCCCCGCAGGCGCTTCGTCTCCCACAGCGCGTCGCGCCCGTGCACCACGGGGACTTCAGCGAAGTTCCACTCCTGCGGGGGCGAGGGGATCGACCACTCCAGTGTCCCCCCGTTCCACGGATCGGCGGGGGCGTTCGCCGGGGCGCGGGCCGTCTTGACGATGTTGTACAGGAAGACCACGAACGACAGGGCCAGGATGAACGAGCCCACCGTCTCCACCATGTTCAGCTCCTCGAAGCCGAGGCCCGGCGGGTAGGTGTATACCCGGCGGGGCATCCCGTTCAGGCCGAGGATGTGCATGGGGAAGAAGGTGAGGTTGAAGCCGATCAGCATCAGCCAGAAGTGCGCCTTCCCCAACCCTTCCTCCAGCATCCGGCCGAACATCTTGGGCCACCAGTAGTAGGCCCCGGCGGTCAAACCGAAGATGCTTCCGCCGAAGAGCACGTAATGGAAGTGCGCCACGATGAAATAGGAATCATTCTGCTGCAGGTCGGCCGGCGGCGACGAGTGCATGACCCCCGACAGGCCGCCGATGATGAACATCGCGATGAAACCGAGCGCGAAGTACATCGGCACCCGCAGCTGAATCGAGCCGCCCCAGATGGTCCCCAGCCAGTTGAAGATCTTTACCCCGGTGGGCACCGCGATCAGCATGGTGGACAGGGCGAAGAAGGTATCCGCGATCGGACCCATCCCGGTGGTGAACATGTGGTGGCTCCACACCCCGAATCCGAGGAACGCGATGAAGGCCCCGGAGAACACCATCGCGGCGTATCCGAAGAGCGGCTTCCGGGAGAATACTGGAAGCACTTCCGAGATGATGCCGAAGGCCGGCAGGATCAGGATATACACTTCCGGGTGGCCGAACACCCAGAAGAGATGCTGCCACAGCAGCGGATCGCCCCCGCCGGAGGGCACGAAGAAGTGGGTGCCGAAGAACCGGTCGAACATGAGCAGGATGAGGGCGACCGTGATGACCGGGAAGGCCAGCAACAGCAGGACCTGGGTGATGAAGCTCATCCACACGAACATGGGCATCCGCATGAGCGTCATGCCCGGCGCCCGCAGGTTGAGCACCGTCACGAAGAAGTTGACCGCCGCTGCCAGCGAGGCCACGCCCAGGATCTGCAGCCCCAGCACCCAGAAGTCCACGTTGAGACCCGGCGAATACTGGGACGACGTCAGGTTGGCATATCCGTACCATCCTTGGTCCGGGGCGGCGCCGAAGAGGAAGCTCGCGTTGAGGAACAGGCCTCCCGCCAGGAACACCCAGTAGCTGAAGGCGTTCAGGCGGGGGAAGGCCACGTCCCGGGCCCCGATCTGCAGCGGGATCATGAAGTTGAAGAACATGGCACTGAGCGGCATGATCGCGAGGAAGATCATGGTCGTGCCGTGCATGGTGAAGAGCTCGTTGTAGGTGTCCGGCGCCAGGAAGGTGTTGTCCGGAGTGCCCAGCTGGATCCTCAGCAGCAGCGCTTCGACCCCGCCCAAGAGGAAGAAGAAGAAGGCCGTCGTGCCGTAGAGGAGGCCGATGCGCTTGTGGTCGACCGTGGTGATCCAGCTCCAGAGCCCGGTCTTTTCCCCGTAGCCCGCGGCCGCGTGCGCCCGTTGCTGGTCCAGTGCGGAGGTTGCCATACGAGACCTATTATTGGTGAGCGCGGAGGTAGGCGACCAGCGACTTGGCCTCGCTCTCGGTCACACCGAGGTCGGGCATCAGGACGCCCTGCTTGATGACCTGGGGATTCCGGATCCACCGGGCCAGATTCTCATCGGTGTTCTTGATAGTGCCGGCCCCGAGGTAGCTCCGGGCGCCGACGTTCGCGAGGTTGGGGCCGATCATGCCCTTGGGCGCGTTGAACGCGCTGAGCGAGTGACAGCCCACGCACCCCTTCGACTGGAACAACTTCTCCCCCGCGGCGTACTCCGGATCGGGCGACCCTGCGGGCGCGGGGGCGGGGGCGGGCTCCTGGACAACGGTGGCCCCAGAGCTCGCCACCCGCACCGAGTCGCCCGCAGGCGCCGCCGCCAAGCTGGTGCCCAGGCTCTGCATGTGGCTGGCCCAGGCCTGAAACTCCTCCGCCGTCTGCGCTACCACCCGGAACGCCATCCTGCCGTGTTGAATGCCGCAGAACTCGGCGCACTGGCCGGGATACTCCCCCACCTCCTCCGCCTTGAACCAAAGCCGGGTTTCCCGGTTGGGAAAGACGTCCCGTTTCCCGGCAAAGCGCGGCGACCAGAAGCTATGGACCACGTCCACGGTTCCCATACGGATGGAGACGGTCTGCCCGACCGGAATGTGCAGCTGGTTGGCCGTGGTGACGTGGAAGTCGGGATAGCGGAACTCCCACCACCACTGGTGTCCGATGACCTCCACCCGGAGAGCTTCGCCCCCCGGGATGGCGCTGCTCTGGAAGATCCCCCGCACGGTGGGGACCGCGATGGCGGCCAGAATGAGGGCGGGGATGACCGTCCAGACGATCTCGATGGTGGTGTTACCATGCACCTGCGCCGGCTCCGGGTCGCCCGGCTTCCCCCGAAAGCGGAAAATGGCATACACCAGCGCGCCTTCGACCAGCACGAAGACCAGCAGGGCCCAGAGGATGGTCGTGGTCTGGATATCATCTCCGATCCGGGCAAAATCGGAGAGCGGCCGGAGGGCGGTCTGGGCGTAGTGTTCCGGGCTACACGCGCTCAGGACCAACAGGAGCACGCAGAGTACGGACGCCAGCCGGAGCTTCCGCCGGGTGGCAGCGGTCCTAAGGCGCATTACACAGCCTTCCTGTAGGCAAGGATCCACGGGAACGCTAGGGAATAAAGCCGCCGCAGTTTACGGGTTTCTTTCCCCAACGTCAAGGAACTCCGTACCCGCCCGTCCTTTACCGGCGTTGCCGCACTCCCACGTCCCGGTCGGCCGGCGAAGCCCCCGTCGAGAGCTGGCCGGGTCGCCCCTCCCGGCCGGAATGCTCCGAGGTCCACGAGGACCCGGTGCGACACTGTAAGCGCATCGACTTCAACACATTACAAGGCGGTGCCATTCCGCCCTTGGCTCCCGGGTAGTATCTTCCTGGAGGGTTCCACCCATCCGCCGCGGGACATCCGGCCCCGGCGCATTTCTTGATCGGTCGTGTCCATGATCCGTGAGATGCGCGAAGTGCTGAGCCGCGAGATCGACCAGCTCAGCCATGAACTCAACGTCCTGCTCCCCCAGGCGATCGCGCACGCCGTCGAGCTGGGTGACCTGCGGGAAAATTCCGAATACAAGACTGCCCTCGAGCGGCAGCAGTTCGTGCAGGCGCGGCTGCGCCAGCTGCACCAGCGCCTGCACCAGCTGAGCCAGCTGGCGAACACCGAGGCCCCCACCGATCGGGTGGGCTTGGGTTCCCGGGTCACGGTGCTGGATCTGGAAACCAATGACACCGACACCTATGTGGTCATGCTGGCCGAGATGATGGATTTTGATGCCGGCCACATCTCTCTGGCTTCGCCCCTGGGACGCGCGCTGGCCAACGGCAGGGTGGGGGACGAGATCAGCCTCCGGCTGCCGGCTCTGACCCGCCGCCTCAGAATCCTGGACCTGGTGACGGTCCACCAAATCGAACGCGCCGGATAGGGAAGGATCCTGATGGAGTTCCCGCCGAAGCAGCTCATGGTCGTCGGTGACCGGGTGCTCATCACTCCCGAGGACGGCGATGAGCGCACCCGGGTCGGGTTGTACCTGCCGGCCACGGCCATCGACGCCCAGCAGGTGCAGACCGGGCTGATCGTCGCCACCGGGCCGGGCACCCCGGTCGCCGATCTCAGCTCCCTCGACGACGAGCCCTGGAAGATCGACGCCCGCGAACCGCGCAGCCGGGGGATGCAAGCCAAGGTCGGCGACCACGCGATCTTCTTTCGGAAGGCCGCGGTGGAAATCAGCTTCGAAGAGCAGAAGTACCTGGTGGTCCCTCAGGCCGCCATTCTCGTCCTGATCCGGGACGACCTCCCCATCTAACCACGACGCTCTCGTTGTGCTATTTCCTGTACCTCGCCACTCCCCTCACGCTGAGCGAGGTCCGGGCCATGCTTCCTCCCGGCATCACGGCCCACGCCGCAGAGGCCGGGGGGCACGCGCCGCTCGGCGCCCTGCACCCCGGCAGGCAGATGGTGGCGCAGTTGCTCGTGGGGGCCTGCTCCTGCGACCTGGTCAAGGACCGGGTTCTCGACCGCACGGCGGATGAGCGCGACCTGCGGGCCCGATACTCCGCCCTCGGCCTGGCCCGCGACGCCGTCATTCGCGAGCTGGAGCGACACCGGAGGAGCGTCGGGCCACTTCGTCCCCCTGACCACTGGCGGCATGCGCTCGCCGCCTTCGTCGCGGAGCACGCCCGGAACGCCGGGCCGTCGCTCTACTACCTCCAGTTTGCTCCCGTCCCCGGATCCGGCCCGCCCCAACCGGGCCCGATCCGCACGATCGGGCTGGCCGACGTCACCCGAAACCCCGCGGGATGGCTGGAAGAATCGGTACCCCTTCTGGTGGTGCGCTGAGCCCGACGCATGGCGATCACTCCATCCTACGAGGGCCCCTACCCCGGCGCCGGGGGACTCCGGCTCTTTCGCCGAGCCTGGCGGCCGCCCGGTGCCCCGAAGGCCGTGCTGGTGATGCTGCACGGGTTGGGCGACCATGCCGGGCTCCACCTGACACCGATCGAGTACTTCGTCACCTGCGGCCTGGTGGTGCACGCCCCGGATCTCCGCGGAAACGGTCGGAGCGCTGGCCCACGCGGACACGTCACCCGATGGGTGGAGTTCCGGGAAGATCTTCGAGGCCTGCTGGAGATCGCCCGGGCCGAGGATCCTGGCCGCGTCGTGTTCCTCCTGGGCCACAGCATGGGGGGGCTCATCGCGTTGGACCATGCCCTCCAGCATCCGGAGGGCCTCCGGGGGGTGATCGCCTCCGCGCCGCCGCTCGGCCCGCTCGGGGTGCCGCCGCTCCTCCTCGCGCTCGGACGCGTGGCCTCGCGCGTATGGCCTCGATTCTCCCTTGATACCGGGATGGACCTCTCCGGGCTCGCGCGAGACCCGACCGTGGTCGAAGAGATCCTGAAGGATCCCCACTTCCACCGGCGAGGCTCCGCCCGGCTCTCGACCGAGCTCCAGCGCACCGTGGATCACCTGCAGGCGAGCGCCCCCCGGTTTCGGGTTCCCCTGCTTGTGCTCCATGGCACGGCGGACCGCCTGGTATCCCCGGAAGGAAGTAGGCGGTTCGTCCCCCGCGTCGGATGCCCCGATCGTGAGCTCCGGGAGTACCCGGGAGGCTTCCACGCGCTCTTCGCCGACGGGGAGGGAGATGCCGTGCTTCGCGACGTCGCGACCTGGATCGACCACCGGCTCTGACGGGCCTCGCATCGACCGGGACACGGCGGTACCGTGAGAGTCATGTCCTCGTTCGCCCGGGCGCTGCGCCGGCGCTGCCCCCACTGCGGTGGTGGTCCGATCTTCGTCAGTTGGACCCGGATGCTTCCCACCTGTCCGGTCTGCGGGCTGGGATTGGAACGGGGAGAGCGAGGCTACTGGCTGGGGGCCTACTTCGTGAACCTGATGGCGGTGGAAGCCATCTTCGCGCTCTGGGTCACCGGCTACCTCGTCGCCACCTGGCCCGCCCCGCGCTGGGGCCTGCTCCAAGCCAGCACCATCGTCCTCATGGCGGTGCTGCCCTGGGTGCTGTTTCCGTACTCCAAGACCCTGTTCCTGGCCTTCGACCTGTGGGTGCGTCCCCCGTCGGACACCGATTTCGCGGTGCCTCACGAGCGGCCTCGCAGGACCCTCCAGCATCCCCGCGGTCGCTAGACGATCACGCTGCGTTCGGTCGGCGCGTGGCCGGCCCGCTACTGTCCGATCAGTGCATGGAGGCCACGCATCACGCCGTAGGCCAGCGGGGCGGCCACCAGGATGCGAGGCGCCAGGGTCCGGAAGGGCTGACCGTGCACCAGGTGGGCGTGAGTCGCCCCGGTACCGGTGGTCGCCACCGCCAGGGCCACGTTCGTGGCCGCCGATCCGCCGAGGATGGGCAGCAGCGCTACCTGCGCCGCCAGGCCGCACACGCTGCCGAACAGCACGGCCACGAGAAAGATGGCAAGCTCCCGCGCCAGCGTCCCCGAGGACTCCGTCACGAGTTGAGTGGCCCCTGGGAGAGAGCTTCACTCCGCTGCACGGCATCGACCTCCGTGAAGAACCGCAGCCACTATAAGGACGGCCGGGCCCGCCCGGTTCCCGGCACGGCCGTGGGTGCCCCGCCCGTCACGACCGAATGGTCGCCGGCGACTACCGGGGGGAGAACAACGCGGAAAGGATCTGGGCGCGCAGGTGGGACGGGCACCGCTGGCGGCGCAGGACACCCTCCACCAGTGCCAGGTAATTCCGCTCCAGCTCCAGGCAGTTCAGGCAGGCATGACAGGCGTCGAGGTGCTCGCGTATCTCGAACGCTATTTGGGGAGTGAGCTGACGCCGGAGATAGTCGAGGAGGAGATCGTGGATTTCAGCGCAGGTCATACCGAACCCTCGTCCGAGGGGGAAGCCGCGCGCAGGTAGCCGGCCTCGACCGCGTAATCGTGAAGCACCGTCTGCAGCCGGCGACGGGCCCGGAAGAGACGCGATCGCACGGTCCCGATCGGGACCTCGAGCACCTGCGCGATCTCCGCGTAGCTGAGCCCCTCCCCGTCACTCAGCAGCAGGGTGGCCCGGTAGTCCGGCGGCAGATCTTCGATCGCGCGAAGCACCCGTTCGTCGGTGATCTGAGAGAAGAAATGACCCTCCGGATCGACTCCTCCGACCGCCTCGAACACCGAGGTGGGATCCACGTCGTCCAGGTCCACCTCGGCCGGCCTCCGCCGGTCCTTTCGATACTGGTTGATGAACAGATGGCGCAGAATGGTCATCAACCACGCCCGCACGTTGGTTCCCGACTCGAACCGGCCCCACCCCCGCCACGCTCGCAGCATCGTCTCCTGCACCAGATCTTCGGCCTGGGTTGCGACCCCGGTCAGGTGCAAGCCGAAGCGATACAGCATGTCGAGATGGGGCAGTGCTTCCGCCTCGAACGCCCGCTGCTGGTCCGGCGTCAGCACCCCGGTCTTGGCCGTCGTCATGGACCAGGGCGCCGGGGACGGGGGCGACACCCCACCCTTGCGGATGGAATGCCGCCCGTCGCCAAGCTGGTCAACCGGGGCTGACTAGAGGCCGATGGCGTAGGACACCCCACCGCTCCAGGCCGCGTCGAACTGGGTCTTGTCAAACCCCGCCAGGGTGCCGGAGAGGTTGTTCACCTTGTAGAGGTACCCGGTGCCCTCCGCGAAGATCGACCAGCGGCTCCGCGGGACCTGGTAGGCAAGGCGGATCCCGCCGACCCCGGCGCCCTTGGTCTTCTCCACGTTCTGTCCATTGGGCGCCCCCTTCTCCTTGATGGTCACTCCGCCCCCGCCGACGAACACATACGGCATGAAGCCGCTGGACGTCGGATGCTGAAGCTGGATGGCGGCGGTGTAGAAGAACTTGTTGAAGTGGTCATCGGTGGTGACGCCGGCGTCCCGGAACTTGGCGCGGGCGAAGGTGAAATCACCCCGGAGCGTCACGTTGCGGTGCACCTGAAGGCCCACCCCTCCCCCGAGGTTGTACCCGGTCTTGAAATCGGAGGCGTTCGAGCCGTCGTTCAGGTTGGTGAGAGCCGAAAACCCGCCGCCACGGCCCGAGATCGTGAGCGCATGACTCTGCGCGGCGAGCGGCATCGCGACGGCCAGAAGGGAGGCAACCAGGAAGGGGATCTTACGCATTCCAATACTCCAGTGGCAGGGTGAAACACTGAGCTGCTGTCGGCTGCCACTTGCTAACCTCGCGGGCCGGGCTCGAGTTCCCGCCGCTTTCGTCGCTATGAACGCGCGATGAAAAACGCGGCGCTCGGTGTCTTATGGATGAGTTGTATCTCACGCCCACCACCCGAACGCCGCCTTTCCCCCTCGATCAAACCGCCTCGGGTACCCCCGCGTCGCTCCACCGTCTCCCGGCGAACATCTCGTCCACCGGTGTATCGAAGAGATGGTTCGACCAATTGCTGAGCGTCTTGACCGCCACCGCCAGGATGATGGCCAAGATGTGCCGCTCGCTGTAGCCGGCGGCCAGGAACGGCTCGACGTCGGACCGGTCCAGCCATCCCTGGGCGCGCATGATGGCGCGGGTGAACTCGCTCAACGCCTGGAGCTTCTCGTCCGGGATGGCGACGCCGTCGCGGATCGCGTCGGTCACCTCCGGCGGAACCCCCGACTTCTTGTCCGCGAGAAAGCTGTGGGCTGCCACGCAATAGTGGCAGCGGTTCTGGTAACTGACCGTCAGAAATACCACCTCCTGTTCCACGGAGGTGAGCCCCGACTCCTTCCGGAACCGGTCGTAGCCCAGCAGATAGGTCTCCAGCAGGCCGGGCACGTTGACCATGCGGGTGTACATGTTGGGAATGAACCCGACCTGCTTCTTTGCCGTCTCGAGCACCTCGCGCACCCTGGGCGAATCACTCGCCAATGATTCGGGGGGAAGCGTGGTAGTGAATCGGTGGGACATTCATCGCTCCTGTGAATGGTGGGAAGCCGCCCCGGGTTGATTACCGACCAGGCATTCTGAAATCAACAGCCCCCCCGCCGCTTTGGTTCCCTTGACGGCAGGTCGCGGAGTGCCGTCCGGACGGATGCGGGACGCGGGACTTGACGGGGGAAATATATGTGTATATACTCTTACCTATGACAGCCACCCTCGATCGGTCCGAACGGACCCAGCTCCGCACCGTCGCGGCCACCTGCGTCAACCTCGGCTCTCGCAAGGCGGCCCGGGCCCTGACCCAGCGCTACGACGACGCGCTTCGCCCCGCCGGCATCCGGTCGACCCAGTTTTCCCTGCTGGTGGTCGTCGCACTCCGGCAGCCGGTGACCCTCAATGCCCTGGCCGACGCCGCCGTGGTGGACCGGACCACGCTCACCCGCAGCCTGACCTTACTGGTCCGGGATGGTCTCATCACCATCACACCGGGAGGCGACCGCCGTACCCGCGAGGTACGGCTCACCGGCCGGGGGCGGGCGGTGCTGCAGCGCGCGCTTCCCCTGTGGGAGCGGACCCAACGCGCCATCGCTGAAGCCATCGGCCCCCAGCACGTCAGCCGCGTGCTTCACGATCTCGCGGCGTTGGTCCAGGCCGCCCAGCCGGCCTGAGAGGGGGCCCCGTGGTTATGAGAAATATGTGTAGCTACACTGACCGGCGGCGGGAACCCGCCTGGCGGGAAGCCCGTCCGCTTGGGCAGATAGGTGTAGCTACACTGTCCATGCGCGGCGTGCCGCGCGATGTCACCCCGTACACCATCAATGGAGGAACTCCAATGTCCCGGTCCACCACCCACCCCGGCACCCGGCTCCGCCGGCTTGCCGCCCTGCTCGGCGTCGCCGCCCTCGGCCTCACTACCACCCTGCCAGCCCAGTCCCCCGCGCCGGAGCGCGCCTTGCTCGGCCGAACCGAGGTCGGCCGGCAGGTCGGCGGCTGCGAGCTCCGCTACCCACGTGCGTCGGCCCCGATCGAGGGACGCCAGGCGCTGCTGGGCGTTCGTGCCACCGGCGACGGCTTCGCCGGGTCGCCGCCGGTGGGGGAAACCACACCGTTTGACTCCCGCTGGCCCGATGGGGCGGCGGCGCTCCTGGGACACCGGCCGGCGCCCCACACTTTACCGGCGGCTGTGGCGGCGAGCCTCGCCTCGCCAGCCGCCGCCTGTTGACCGATGTTCCTCCAGCCGAAGCCTCCGCGGAGAGTGGTTCGCGGAGGCTTCGACCTTCCCGCCCCGGTGGTCCCCCTCGAGCGCCCTGGGGACCATCCCGCCGGATGCCTCAGTCGGTCTCCTCGTCCAGCTTGAGCAGCACCGCGAGGACCACGTCCGGCTGCTCCTCATGCACATACTGTCCCGAGGCGGGCACGCTGTCGACCGCGAAGTCGGGCAAGCGCTCACTCATCATCTCGATCTCGGAGGCCGTGACGCCGTTGGGGTGGGAGACGCTGCCGCGGAGCAGACGCACGGGAACGACGCACTGGTGCAGCTCCGAGAAGAGCGAGGTGGGTTCCTTGGCCTTCGACATCGCCCGGAAGGCGTCGATGGTGCCATGCAGGTCAGCCATCGGTCCCGCGGCATACGCGGCCACCACCGAGTCGGTGATCCACGATGTATCACCGGAGTTCTCCGTGATGGCTTTCCGCACACCGTGCTCGAAGGCCTCGCGGGTGAGGACCAGCTTGGTCAAGACGCCGCCGAGCCGAAGCGAGCGGCGCAGCCCCGGGGTGGCGGGACTCTCGACCGGGCCGCCGTCGATCGACACCAGCCCCCGCACCAGGTCCGGTCGCCGGATGGCCAATCGCAGGGCGATCGAGGTTCCGGTGGACTGGGCCACCAGCAAGGCCTGGCTAACACCCAGACTGTCCAGCGCCTGGGCCACCCGGTCGGCCTGGGCCGCGAAGGAATAGTCGGCATGGGAAGGATGCGACGACCACCCGTAGCCCAGCGGCTCGACCACGATGGAGCGGTACCCGCGCTCCGCCATGGGGCCGGTGAGCCGGCGGTAGCCGAATGCGCTCCCAAAGAGTCCGGGAATGAAGACGACGGGCTCGCCGGCGCCGAGCATGGTCGTCCGGAGTACTTCCTGCGGCGCCACCTGGATATCACGCACCACCGTGTTGTCGGCGGAGCTGTCGGCGGCGGCCAGGAGGGCGAGGAGGAGAGGGACCATTTGGAGCCACCTGCCCGCGTGGTGCGGGCGGTTCTCGCCAGGGCTGTGGCGGCAGTACTTCTTTCCCCTGAGCCTACGGAGGTCCTGCGAGCGCTCAAATATAGCCTGGAGAATGCCGCTCCGAGAGCCTCGGCGCTATTTCGACTCGCCCGGTTACATTTGCCCCGTCCACAGGGGAGCCGGAATGGAAGGTATCGGTCAGGCCGGCGCGGGAGGGAGCGCGGATCCCATGCGAGTGACCCCGTTCCAGGTGAGCCTCAGCGATGAGACGCTGGCCGACCTCGCTCGGCGCCTGGATCACACCCGCTGGCCCGATTCCGTTCCGTCGACCGGCTGGACCTATGGCGCCGACCTGGACTTCCTCCGGCGGCTGGTCTCCTACTGGAAGACCGGATTCGACTGGCGCCGGCAGGAGCGGGTGCTCAACCGGTTCCACCACTTCAAGGCGGATGCGGAGGGACTCGACCTCCACTTCGTGCACGAGCGGGGAGCCGGAGAGACGCCGCTTCCGCTGATCCTCACCCATGGGTGGCCGGGGAGCTTCGTGGAGTTCCAGAAAGTCCTCCCGCTGCTCACCGATCCAGGAGCCCACGGCGGGGACCCCGCCGACGCCTTCGACGTGGTCGTGCCCTCGATGCCCGGCTACGGATTCTCCGCCGGACTATCCGTCCCCGGAATAACCAACCAGAAGATCGCGGACCTGTGGGCTCGCCTGATGACCGGGTTGGGTTACGCGCGGTTCGGCGCTCAGGGAGGCGACTGGGGCGCCGGCGTGGCCACCTGGCTGGCCCGCCGCCACCCCGACCGGGTCCTCGGGATCCACCTCAACTACATCCCCGGGTCGTACCGGCCCCATCTTGATGATGGGGCCCGTCCCCTGTCCTCGGCGGAGCGGCGGTTTCTGGCCGACCAGGACGCGTGGGTAGCGACCGAGGGTGCCTATGGACAGGTGCAGGCCACCACGCCGCAGACGCTCGCCTACGGCCTCAACGATTCGCCGGCCGGCCTGGCGGCCTGGATTGCGGAGAAATTCTACCGCTGGGGCGACTGCGGGGGTGACATCGAGAGTCGCTTCACCCTGGACGAGCTACTGACCAACATCACGATCTACTGGGCCACCGAGACCATCCACTCGTCGTGCCGCCTGTACTACGAGTCGCGCTCGACGCCTCTTTCCTTCGGGCCCGGCGAGCGCCTCACGGTACCCTGCGCCGTGGCCAGGTTCCCCAAGGAGATGCCGTCGCCCCCCCGGGAATGGGTGGAGCGGTGTTACCGGGTGACCCGGTGGACCGAGATGCCGAGGGGAGGGCACTTCGCCGCCATGGAGGAGCCGGCGTTGCTGGCGGAGGACATCCGGGCCTTTTTCCGGCCGCTGCGGGGTCGCTGACTCGCCCGGCGCGGAGCGTCGCGCCCCACTGCCGGCGGGCTCAGGATCCGAACCCGACCGCGGACGTGTTGCCCCCGCAAATGAGCACGCCAACGCGCTCGTTCTCCCGTGGCTGGTAGCCGCCCGACAACAGCGCCGCCAGGGCCGCGGCGCCTCCCGGCTCGGCCACCAGACGCACCACCCGCCACAGCTCGGTCTGCGCTCGCTGAATCGCGTCGTCCGTGACCAGCACGACCCGGTCGACATGCCGCTGAGCGATGGGGAACATCAGCTCGCCCACCCGCCGGGGAGCGAGGGAGTCCGCCGCGATGCCCCCCGCCTCGGCGTCCACCGGACGCCCCGCGGCCAGCGCCAGCGTCAGCGTCGGAGCGCGTTCGGGCTCGACGCCGATGATTCTGACCTTGCTCCGCCCGCCCGCGTACCACGCAGCCATGCCCCCGATCAGCCCGCCGCCCCCGACGGCGACCAGGATGGTGTCGACCTCCGGCACCTGTCGCCCCAGTTCCGCGGCGACCGTTCCCTGCCCCAGCAGGGTTTCCGCCTGGTCGTACGCATGCACCGCGAGAGCCCCGGAGGACGCGACCCAGCGCTCGCTCGCCGCCAGCGCATCGGCATAGCGTTCCCCTTCCACTACGAGGTCGGCTCCATAGTCTCTGATTTGCTGCACCTTTGCCGGGGAGGCGACCGTCGGAACGAAGATCTTCGCCGGGACGCCGAGCCGCATGGCGGCGAAGGCAACGGCGGCGCCGTGGTTGCCGCCCGAAGCCGCCACGACCCCGGCGGTGGGGACCGCCCGCGCCAGGAGATTGGCAAAGGCGCCGCGAACCTTGAAGGATCCGGCGTGCTGGAGCAGCTCGAGCTTGAGGCTCAGGCGCGCCGGAGCGTCCAGGGCGAAGTCGGTGGCATCGACCTCGACCACCGGCGTCCGGCGAATATGGGGCCGGATGAGCCGGTGGATGTCGAAGATCCGCTTGCGGTCGATCCCGCCCGAAACGCTCATGACCTCCACCCGCACCGAAATCCGGGGTGCATCACCGCGCCCAGGCGCTCAAGCGGACGCATGATCCACCGTCAGCTGACAACCATTGAGTCGCCCCGCGGCATCTAGCGCATCCTCGTTCCCCGCACCATGTTACCTGATCGAGGGCAGTTAATCGTCGTCTTCTTTGACACACGAAGCGGCCTGATCCGCCCTTGAGTAAGTGAGTAACACATTATGTTACAACCAGTTATCTTCATGACCCTGACCGGCACACAGCATGCCTTTCCATCCGGCATGAAGAGCACCGGCCGTCCCTGGCAACGGCGTCTGTCCGCTGCGATCTTCGGGGTCGCCGCCTGGGCGTTCCCCACCGCGGCCAGCGCCCAGCTCCGGTCTCAGCCGGTATCGATCCAGATTTCAGCCCACGTGCTCCCGGGCGCCCAGATTGCCGGGTACCGGGTTGGCGCGGCTAGCCCCGGGTCTTCCGGCGCGGGGTTGGGCTCGACGCCGGTCAACGTCTCGGCGAACACCGCCTACCGTGTTGAGCTCCACCGAGCCGGGGGCCAACCTGCGCTCACGCTCTTCCAAAGTGACCGTCCCGGCCTCATTCCCTGGGGCACGGTCCTGGAGCGGCTCGACCAGGCCGGGCTCGATCCCGAGCTCCCGGCCCGCACACCCATCACCCTCGACATCATTATCGAAGCGGGAATCTAGCCGGCACTCGGTGAGGCGGGCCTTCGGGGTCGCACGCTCTGGCCAATCCATCTCACCGGGGGGGACCCCGCACTCCGCTCGCGGATCGCCAGCAGTGCCGCCCGCACGTGGTCCTGCTCGCACAGGGCGGCGATCCGGGGGTCGAATTGCTGCCCGGCCTGCTTCCGGATGTAGTCGAGCACCTCCGCTGTCGGCCAGGCGTCCCGGTAGACCCGGTCCGACGACAGGGCGTCGAACACGTCCGCCACCATCACCAGCCGGGCGACCAGGGGGATGGACTCTCCGGCTCGTCCCTCCGGGTAACCAGTCCCATCCCACCGCTCGTGGTGGGAGCGGGCGATCTCCTCGGCAAGTTGGATGATGCGGGACCGTCCGCCGGCCAGGATGAGGGCTCCGATGGTCGTGTGCTCCTTCATCTTGGCCCACTCCTCGCCGGTCAGCGGACCCGGTTTCCGGAGGATATCGTCGGGAATCCCGATCTTGCCGACATCATGCAGCGGCGCCGCGCGGCGGAGGAGGAAGAGATCTTCCTCGTCCATACCGAGCGCCTGTCCCAGGAGGGCGGTGGCCTCGCCGACCCGCTCGGTGTGCCGGCCGGTTTCGTCGTCCCGGAACTCCGCGGCGATGGCGAGGCGCTCGAGAGTGTCGAGGTAAGCCCCGTCGAGCTCGGCCGTGCGTTGCCGGACCCGCGCCTCGAGACGCTGATTCTGACCCGTGATCTCCCGGTGCAGGTAGCGGGTCTCCAGCAAGTTGTGAATGCGGAGCAACACCTCGTCCACCTCGAAGGGCTTGGTCACGAAGTCCGTGGCGCCGGCGGCCAGCGCCTGCCGCCGGGCGCCCAGCGTAACGTCGCCGGTGAGCACCAGGACGGGCAGGTAGGTAAACGGGGGCGCGGTGGCTCGAAGCGCCTTCAGCACGGCCACCCCGTCGTACTTCGGCATGTGCAGGTCCAGCAGCACCAGATCGGGATCCCGGTTCCGGTGGAGGTCGGAGACCTGGGCCGGGTCCGTGGTCGCGAGGATGTCGCCGTAGCCGGCGGCGCGGAGGATCCGGGTGAGCGCGCGCACGTTGCTCTCCTCGTCATCCACCACCAGGATGCGGGCCTGGGGAAACCGGCTCTTATGCATCGCCGGTCTCCACGGCGAGCATCCGCTTGATCTTCTGCAGGATTTCCTCCACCGTGAACGGCTTCTCGATGAGCGGATGCAGGGACTCCGGGCTCCCCAGCCGGGTGATCGTCTCCTCCGAGTAGCCGGACATGAGCAGCACCGGGACCGGGAGGTGGAGCTCGCGGAGTCGATGCCGGAACTCCAGTCCGCTCATCTCCGGCATGACCATGTCCGAGAGGACCAGATCGACGGCCCCGGAGGATTGGGCGAGGACCGCGAGTGCCTCCCGGCCGTTCGACGCCTGGAGCACGCCGTAGCCCTCCCGCTCCAGCAGCCGTCGCACCGCGCCCCGGACCGCGGGGTCGTCCTCGACCAGCAGGATCGTCCGGGCCAGGGCGTCGCTGTCCCGCCGCTGGGGGCTTGGCGGGGTCTGAAGTGGTTCCTCCTCCAATGCGGCGCCCTGGGGAAGGTAGATCTTGAAAGTGGTTCCTTGTCCCACTTCACTGTAGACCCAGATGTGCCCGCCGCTCTGTTGCACGATGCCATAGACCGTCGCGAGCCCGAGCCCCGTCCCCTGGCCGACCGGCTTGGTGGTGAAGAACGGCTCGAAAATGCGCGCCTGGGTGGCGGCGTCCATACCATGGCCGGTGTCCGTCACCGTCAGCAGCACGTGGGGGCCGGGTCGTGCGTTGAGGTGAGAGCGGGGAAAATCTTCGTCCAGCACCACGTTCGAGGTCTCGAGGATGAGGGTCCCGCCCTGCGCCATGGCGTCCCGGGCGTTGACCACCAGGTTGAGGATCACCTGGTCCAGCTGGTTCGGATCGGCGGTCACCCGGTCCAGGCCGGGCGCGAGCCGGACGGCGACATCGATGTTCTCTTCGACCAACCGCCGGATCATCGGCTCCAGCTGGGTGATGAGGACGTTCAAATCGAGCACCCGGGGACGGTGAACCTGCTGCCGGCTGAAGGCCAGGAGCTGCCGGGTCAGGTGCGCCGCACGGTCCGCCGCGTCCCGGATCTCGGCCACGTCGGCCCGGCGACTGTCCTTGCCGTCGAGGTCGGCGAGCAGAAACTCCGCCGTAGTCTTGATCACGGTGAGGAGGTTGTTGAAGTCGTGCGCCATGCCTCCCGCCAGCCGGCCGACGGCCTCCATCTTCTGGGCCTGGCGAAACTGGGCCTCGAGCCCCTTCCGATCCCTGATGTCCGCATACATCCCTACGACACCGCGAATGGCACCCGCGGTATCGTAGAGCGGCGCCGTCGACAGGCTCACTTCGATCGACTGCCCGTCCTTTCGCACCCGCCGGGTCTCGAAGTTGGCGAACGGCGCCCCCGCCAGCACCCGATTGCGGAGCCGCTCGTGCTCGTCCCGCAGGTCGGGAGGAATGTTCGGGAGCGCGCTCCCGGCGATCTCCTTGGCGGTCCAACCGAACATGGATTCGGCGGCCCGGTTCCAGCTGCGGACTCGTCCGTCGGACGTGAGGCTGCAGATCGCGAGCGGGGACGCGTCAAACAAGGCGCGGAGCTCCTCGGTGGTGCGTTGGAGCTCCTCCTTGACCCGCCGCCGGGCACTGATGTCGGTGGAGACGCCGAGCATTTGGCGAAGGCGCCCATCGGCACCGGCCAGCGGCACCTTGACGGTATGAAACCAGCGTGCCTCGCCGGTTCGAGCATCGGTGACCTGCTCTTCCGGCATCGTTTTCGTGTGTCGGCTGAAGATCACTTCCCGGTCGGCCTCCAGGAAGGCCCGCACTTCCGCGGCGTTGGAATTGAAATCTTCGTCGGTCTTGCCGATCAGCGCGTCAACCGTCGTGTCGTAGATGTCGGCCACGGCCTGATTGGCCAGGACAAAGCGCCCGTCCCAGTCCTTCACGAAGACCAGCTGCGGGTTGGCATCGATCACCTGACGCAAGAGAGCCCGTTGCTCGAGCAGGGACGCCTCGACCCGGAACCGCTCGTCCACCTCCAAGCGCAGTTTCTCGTTGACGCGGGCCAGCTCTTCGGTTCGCTCGGCCACCCGCTTCTCCAAGTGCTCGTTCAGCTCCCGCAGCTCCTGCTCCACCCTGGCCTGGGCCCGCTCGGCGCGATCGGTCCGCGTCGCCGTCAACCAGACCAGAACGACCATCGCCAACGTGGTGGCAGTGACCATCAGGGCGACGCCACTCGCGGCGCCGTAGAGGCCGGCCTCCTCTCCCCTGAGGCACAGCCACCCGAGAACCACGGGGACGACGAGCGCGGGGAGCAGCAGGCGGCGAGCGAGCACCCCGCCAAAACTGGGGCGCAGGAAGAGCGAGGGGAGCCCAAAGGCCGGCCGGACCACGAGCACGCCCGCGGAGAGGACCAGGAAGCCGAGCGCCGTATTGAATGCCATGGGAAAGAACGAGCGCACCGTGTACAGGGAGCTGGTGTCGTAGGCATAGCCGATCGCGGCCACCAGCGCGGTCGCCCCGGCTACCGAGGCGAGCGCCGGGGCGGGGTGCCACCCCCGCTTGGTCCGGTGGTCCAGCACTATGAGGGCGAACGCCAGAAGCAAGAAGGCCACCCCGGTGTTGGGAGCCATCCGGTTGGAAAGTTCACCCGGCCCACCAGCCAGCTGGTCGGGGAACAAGTGGCGATCAGGTCCCAGGTCCCACGGGGTGTAGAAGCGGCTGAGACACAGGAGCGCGATCAGGGCGACGGACACGGCCAACCCGGTTGCCATGAGACGGGCCAGCCGCGGCGGCGATTCCCTTCGAAGCAGCAGCAGAGAGAGGCCGGCGAAGAGGAAGGCGATCGCGGTGACCGGATTCATCGCGACGGCGCCTGGAATAACCCCCCTCAGAAGGGGGCTCCCAAGCCACCACCCCGCGAGAGCGGACGAGGCGAGCAGCGTTACCGCGACGGCAGCGAAGGCGGCGTACACGGAAAGATGCCCGGGGGGCCGGGCCAGCACTTCCGGTTTCAGGGTCTGGCCCCCTGCCCCTTTGGAGCGGGCATGGATCTCCTCCGGGGATGCGAGACTGAGGGGCTGCGGCGATCGTGGACCTGGGGGGACAGATGCACGAGCGATGGCGCTGGTCCCTCGATGCTTAGGTGGCTTTCAGGCGGCCCAGGCGGTCCTGCAGAACGCAGAATCGAGGCCAGAGCATAGGTACATGTAGAGTAAGGGGTTACTCTGGTGCCGATGGGATCCGGCTCCCCAGGTTGCGAGAGGCGATGCAAAAAATGGCTCGGTCAGAGTGACTCCACACTCCAGGTTCTGCCGGAATCGGCGCTCTCGACCCGCAGAGCCCGGTCGTGCTTGAGCGCCCTCGTGCGAACGACGAAGGACACCGTGCCATCGTGTTCCACCCGAATACTGTCGAAGCGCGCCTCGCGATCGCCCAGAAAATCATAGCTCCGGCAGTCGACGGTTCCCTGGGGGGCGCAGTACGGCGGCTTGTCGGCCGGATCGATGAGCGATTCGGGGAGCGACGTCGGGTACCATCCCCGAAACTGGGTACAGGCATCGAAACTGACGTTGAGCCCGTTCCCCAGCCAGACCAGCGTTTCCCGGTCGAACACCAGGTAGTTACGCCGCTCCCGCTCGACCAGCTCGGCGGCGTTCCGGGATCCGATCGCGCCGCCGTTCCCCAGGGTGACCCACCCCGAGTCCTGCGTCGCATGGGCGGGCGATGCCGCGGTGCCGGCCGACGCGCACTGCACCCGGAAGACCTCCCCGGTGTAATGCAGGGGAAGGTTCTCGTAATAGCGCGCCAGCTTGAGCTTGAAGGCCGGCCCCTGGTACAGGACCGCCTCATCGAGCTTCCGGGTGGTTGGACCGCAGGAGACCGCACCGGCCCACCCGATGGCGACGAGGACCGCCCGCGACGCTGTCGTCATCGAAAATCCCTCCCGATTGGCGCTCCCTCGTCTAGTGTCGTGTCCCGGAAATAGCTTCACATAATCTTTCGATCTTCTGGAGAATCGAGTCTGCGGTCGCGGTCCACACGAAGGGTTGCGCCGATGGGTTGTAGCGCTGTTCGAAGGTGGAGATGCTG
>Ga0326597_10002623_pt1 | contig 26669 bp, 26 predicted proteins | sample RVTome_12_FD_203789 | JGI IMG/M metagenome (GOLD analysis project Ga0326597, IMG submission 203789) | Soil microbial communities from uranium-contaminated site in the Upper Colorado River Basin, Wyoming, United States - RVT100D185 | ecosystem: Environmental > Terrestrial > Soil > Contaminated >... | reverse complement strand
ATCTGAAGTACCCGATAGACGGTCGAAAGCGGGAGTCCGCCGTAGGCGCTCGATCGCTCGCCTTCGACGGGAACTCGATCGAATAGTCGGGACAGGGCGTCCGCGTCGGGCTCCGCACCGCTATGTCTGAATGAGATCGTCACGTAACGGTCCGGTGCCACGGCCGCGATCTGACCCGGTTCGCCGCCAGCGATTTCGAGGTTGGCGGATTCGATGACCAGTTCGCCCCCCTCGGGCATCGCGTTTCGGGCATTCATCACCAGTGTTCGCGCGATTGCCTCGAGGGGCACGTTCTGTGCCGTCGCAAAGCCGAGGTCGGGATCCAGCTTCATCGCGAAATTCACCGATTCACCCGCGAGCGTGCGAAGTTCGTTTCCGATTCGCTGCAGTATTCGATTTGGATCGATCACGCGCTCCACGTGGCGCAGATCGGAGCGGTCGCCGGTGCGGAGGGGGATTTCGTTGGCTGCTGCCGTTTCGATCCCATCCGCTGCCGATTGCAGTGCATTCGCGGACGGGCGCGCGCTGGCCGCGGGGCTTCGATCTGCGATGGAGGGATCGAAGGAGGCTTTCGCTCCTTCGCGCCTCGCGATCTCAGACCCGACACATTGCGCCATCAGGCGGATGAGATCCTTTTCCGTTCCACTGAAGCGATCGGTTCGCGGTTCGAAGCTCGCGAAACTGAGCGTTCCGTAGGTGGCTCCGTCGACCCGAATCGCCGCACCCAGATAGGCGCCGAATCCGAACGCCGCACACTCGCGGGATCCCGCCGCGCCTGACACCGCGATCTGCTCGATGCCGACGGGTCGCACCGAGTCCACGATGTTCTTGCAGACGGTGTCCTCCAGCGGGAAAATGGCGCCCGCAACGGCCGGAAAGTCTTCGGGCGCGCGGATCGCGATGACCTCGTACCGACTCTCGCGAACTCGCGCGACCATCGCGATCGGTAGGCGGAATCGGGCGGCTCCCACCTCGAGCAGCTTGGCGATCTTGGCGTCGAGCGACATGGAGTCGCTCTCGTTGAGTTCGTCGATGACCCGGACGGTTTCCATGCTGTCCCAGTGGAGCTTCTCGGCCCCGTCGCGTTCCGCAAGCGTGCGCCAGAATGCGACCACAGCGAAGATGCCGAGCGCTCCGACCGCGAGCCCGGCGAGCCTTCCAAACGACGCGACGCTCCAGGCGAGAGGATCGTCCCAGTCTGTCCATGCCCAAGCGCCTTGTTGAATCGCGATCAGCAGGAAGAGTGCACCGAACAGTCCGACGCGGGTCTCGCCGCTGCGGTTCCAGAGTGCGATGCAGCCCGCCAGAGCTGCGAGAGGCAATGCAATCGAGAGCAGCGACAGTGCGCTCATACTGAGATCTCCAATCCCAGGATCCGGGTGCTCGACGCGCGCTGATTCATCCTCGCGGTTGTTTCGGGGGCCGCCGAATCGTAGCGGAATCGGGTCGATTCCGGTAAGCAACGCGCGATCGGGCATCGCCGTGGCGAACGGCCACGGCGAACGGGTGGGCGTTACCGAGGCCAACGCGCGGTCCGGGTCTGCGGCGGCGAACGCGCGGTTCGGATTTGCCGTTGCGAACGGGTTGGGACTTGCCGTTGCAATGGATTTGCCGTTGCAATCAGCTTGGGAGTCTGCCGTGGCGCGCGAAAAGGTCGTCGGTCTCGGATTGTGCGTGATCGATCACGTCTACGTCGTCGAGCGGCTCGATTTTGCGGAGATCCGCACGCGATTCACCCAGCGCCTGGTCTTGCCCGGTGGCATGACCGGGACCGCGATTTCCCAGGCCGCCATGCTCGGCTGCGACGCCCACCTACTCTCCATGCTGGGCGATGACGATGACGGCCGTTTCGTCCGGCGATCGCTCGAAGCGATCGGCGTGAAGACCGAGCGGCTCGTCATTTCACCCCACGCGGTGACGACGGTCGCTGTGGTGCTCGTGGAGCGAAATGGCGGAGAGCGGCGTTTCATCGTTCCAGATCGGCGAGAACTCGAGCGCGGCGTTCCCGATTTCGACCTGACCGCGATCGATTCGGCGACCACCTTGCTCGTGGACGGACACTTCCCCGAGCAGGCGTTGCGGGCGGTTGCGAAAGCGCGGGAGGTGGGGGCTACGGTGGTCGGCGATTTTCATCGGCCCAGCCCGGCGGTCCGCAAGCTGCTGCCCTACGTCGATTTCCCGGTCGTTCCACTCGAGTTCGCGGAACTCTTTGCAATGGGAGGCCCAGAGCAGGCGATCTTCGAAATGGCCGACCAGTTCGGCGGAGTTCCCGTCGTGACGCTGGGTGCGCAGGGAGGTCTCTATCTCGACGCCGGTCGCGTGCGCCGATTCGCGGCTCGGACGGCTGCCGTCGTGGACACGACGGGCGCGGGAGATGTCTTCCACGGAGCCTTCGCGGCCGGTCTGTCTCGGGGCTGGACGCTCGAGAAGACCATCGAACTCGCTGCGCGGGCAGCGGCACTCTGTTGCACGGCTCTCGGTGGAGCAGGGCGCTTGATGACTCGGCAAGAATCGCTCGCAGAAACCCGCTAGGAGCGTGCCCCCAGAATGGGGTCGCGCGACGCTGCAAGCGAATCCGCAGGATTCGCCCGCTAGAGGACTAGGATCTCCATCTTGTCGATGGCGTGAACCGGCGCCGTCTCACCCTTCATCAGATGGCTGATCGCTGCGTAGACGCTGCGCTGCTGCGCGACCCGAGATTGACCGGCGAACGCCGCCGCCTTCACCTTGACCTCGAAGTGACCCGCGCCACCCGCGATTACCTCGACCTCGGCGCCGGGAATCGCCTGCTCGATCGCCGCCTTCAGCAGTTTTTCGGTCTGATCGCTGGGGGTGCTGAGGATCTGCAGCGTCATCGGGTTCCCATTTCGCGGTTCTTCGCGGTGGATTGCGACGACTGGTTGAACGCGATCAGATCGACCAGGACGTTGGTCGCCTCCGCGAGTTGCGGGGAAATCTTCTCTGCTTTCTCCGATTTCGAATCGACTGCATCTTGAACGCCCGCATCTGCTTCGGGTTCGCCAGTGCTGGAAGTCGTTTGGCCATCGACCGACTTCTCCCGCTCTTCTTGACGCCGCTCGACGAGGTCGGCGGGTCGGATCACGCCCGCGTTCTCGCGGTATTCTGCGAGTTTCTCGTAGACCTCTGCGAACTCCGCGCTGGCGTCGATGCGCCGCTTCGACTCGCTAGTCAGCTTCTCGAGCATTTCCTGATTCACTACCGTCCAGCTGTTCGACGGCAAATTCGCGATCGCATAACTGCTTTGGAAGGCATGGATCGCGTTGCCTTCGATCGAGAACGGCTGATACTTCTCGCCGTAGTCATCCCCACTGAGCGTCGATGGAATGACCACGTCCGCTTCGACGCCATCGTGCTGGGTCGACCTGCCGCCCGGGCGATAGAACATCGCCGTGGTGATCTTCAGTGCTCCCAGTCCCGGTGGAAGGCTCGCGACGGTCTGGACGGTGCCTTTGCCGAAGGTGTGATCGTCTCCGGCGATCACGGCCCGCTTGTAGTCTTTGAGGGCGCCCGCGAGGATTTCCGCGGCCGACGCACTGATCCGCGAGGTGTGAACCACCAGCGGGCCCGCGTAGAGGATCGACTTGTCGCTATCGGCGAGCACCTCTTCCTGGCCGCGGGTGTCCTGCACCTTCACGATCTCGCCCTTGCTGAGGAAGAAGCCAGAGACCGTCACCGCATGGTTCAACAGACCGCCACCGTTGCGGGACAGGTCGAGTACGAGTCCGTCCGCATTGGCCTCGTTTACCTGCCGCAAGAGGTCCGCGACGTCGTCCGTGCACTGGCGCTTGCTCGGATCGGCGTCCCCATAGAACGAAGGCAGTTCGAGGATTGCGAGTTTCAGCTTCTGTCCGTCGACTTCTCGCTCTTCGAAGCGAAGCGCGGCAGCCTGATCCTCGAGGCTGATCTCGTCGCGCACGATCGCGACCGTGAAGCGCTCTGTCGTTTCCGCCTGCCGCAGAACCACCAGGCGTACCGTCGTTCCTTTCTTGCCGCGGATCAGGCTGACCGAATCGCGCAGCGGCATGTCGATGATGTTGACCGGTTTCTCATTTCCCTGGCCGACCTCGATGATCTTGTCCTCCGGCTCGAGGAGGCCAAGTCTGTCGGCGGCGCCCCCCGGAATGATGCGTTCGACGATCGCGAATCCGTCGCGTTCCGATAACGCTACGCCGATGCCGATCAGCGAAAGCGACATGCTGATCCTGAAATCCTCGTACATTTCCGCCGAGAAATAATTCGAATGGGGATCGAGAGAAGTCGCGAATGCGTCGAGGAAATTCGAGTAGAGATCGACGGGCTCGAGTTCGGCGATGCGTTTCATCCGCAACTCGTAGCGATGATTCAAGAGTTCCTTCGCCTCTTCGAGCGGCGTCACATCGCTGATGTAGTTCGAAATCTGGAAGTGGACGAGATTGCGCGTGAGCTGCTCGCGCTCGGCGACGGTCTTCGGGTAGCCGCGCTTCCTGGCATCGATGAGGATTTCGACCTCCATATCGACCGCGTAGTCCTCGGCGCTCACGAAGTCCTTGACGAACGCTGCGATTTCCTTCTGTTTCTCCGTAAACTTGCGGTGGACCATCGAGATCGCCGAGCAACCGCCGCTCTCGATATCATCGAATGAAGACATGAGCTGGGTCTTCATGGCTTCGATCTCGGACTCGAGCATCACGGACTGCGAGGGGTCGAAGCTGCGCATGAAGACTTCGGCGGTTCGGCGGCGCAATTCCGGCGTGAGCTGGTGGTGCCGGATGTGCTGAACCAGATAGCGCTTCATGAACGCCGGGATCGTTTCGCATGACAGCGCCGAGGCGTGAGCGTCTCTCGGCGCGGCGCTGGCCGCGAGGATCAGCGCTGCCGAAATCAGGAGTGTTCGGAGTGTGTTTAGATTCATGATCGGATTTTCGGGCCAGCCATACTATACCTTTACCTCAGCTCGGCCCGGTTCGCGTTTCCGGCGCTCTCCGTCTCGTTCGCCCTCCCCAGGGGGGCGCCAGGACCGCCAGCTCTGGGCTCGAGCGAAAATGTGCTGAATCTCTCTGATCTCTCTGGTCTCTCTGGTTTGAAGGGAAGGCCCGTGAAACGCTTGCTCAAGATCGGGCTTTCGCTGGTGGCGCTCGCCACCGCGGGGATCATCGCCTTTTTCTGCTATTTCGACGCGATCGTCGGAGCGGCCGTCGAAACCGGCTGCACGAAGGCGCTCGGGGTCGGGACTCGGGTCGGTTGGGTGCGGATCGGGCTCCTCACCGGGGAAGTCAAGATCGGCCGACTCCGAATCGACAATCCCCCGGGCTTCGAGACCGACCACTTCTTCGCCGTCGACCGGATCCAGTTCGATGTCCAGCCTGGCGCGCTCATGCAGGACACGATCGTCGTGCCGCTGCTGGAAATCGATGGCACTGTCGTCTCGTTGGAAACCGTCGACGGCAAGAGGAACTACGACGCCATCCTCGCCAATCTCGAGCGCTTCTCGAGCAGCGGCTCGGCCGAGCCGGTTGGGGGAAAAGCAGTCGTGGAGGACGACGGCCGCGAGAAAGGCTTCGTGCTTCGCGAGGCGGTGATCCGCGACATCGATGCCACGATCGACCTCGGGAAGGTTGCAGGAGGATCTGATCGCGTTCGAGTCGAGATCCCGGAAATTCGCCTGCACCCCAGCGAGTCGACGGGATCGGCGGAAGCTTCTGTTGCGGAGCTGACGCAAGTCGTCGTAACCGCGGTGCTCACCGGGATCGCGAATAAGGCTCCGACCGCGCTCGCGAAGGGGCTGGTCAAGGGGCTGGGTGGTCTCGAGGCTGTCACGCTCGAGATTCCGGACGCCGTGACGGAGGTGGGCAGTAGCGTCGTCGGCGGTGTCAAGACGCTCGGCGAACGCGCCAAAAAACTCGGCAGCGGCGCGGGGAGCGCCGTCAAGGGCCTCGATGGACTGTTCGGCGGAAGCGACGAAGAGCAGTAGTGGCCCTCTCCGCACTCCGCGGGTCCCGATCAATAGCGATAGTGATCGGGTTTGTAGGGTCCGTCCTGCGGAACGCCGATGTAGGTCGCTTGTTTTTCCGTCAGCTTCGTCAGCTTCACGCCCAGTTGGTCGAGGTGGAGCCGCGCGACTTCCTCGTCGAGCGCCTTCGGCAGCACGTAGACCTGATTCTCGTATTTGTCCGGATTCAGGTGCAGTTCGAGTTGAGCGAGAACCTGGTTGGTGAACGATGCCGACATCACGAAACTCGGATGCCCCGTCGCGCACCCGAGGTTGAGCAGTCGGCCCTCGGCGAGGATCAGCACGCTGTGGCCATCGGGGAAGACCCACTCGTCGAACTGGGGCTTGATGTTGATCTTCTTGATTCCCTTGACCTTGGCGAGTCCCGCCATGTCGATCTCGTTGTCGAAGTGGCCGATGTTGCCGACGATGGCCTGATGCTTCATCTGCGCCATGTGTTTGGCGGTGATGATGTCGAAGTTTCCCGTCGTCGTGATGAAGATGTCCGCGCTGCCGACGACAGCCTCCAGCGTGTTGACCTCGTAGCCATCCATCGCAGCCTGGAGGGCGCAGATCGGGTCGATCTCGGTGACGATGACCCGCGAGCCCTGTCCGCGCAGCGCCGCCGCGCAACCCTTGCCGACCTGACCGTAGCCGCACACCACAGCCACCTTGCCGCCAAGCATCACATCGGTTGCGCGCGCCAGTCCGTCGGGGAGTGAGTGCCGGCAACCGTAGGTGTTGTCGAACTTACTCTTGGTTACGGAGTCGTTCACGTTGATGGCCGGAAATTGCAGCGTGCCTTTTTCGTACATCTGATACAGGCGCAGCACTCCGGTCGTCGTTTCTTCGGTGACGCCCTTCAAATTCGCGCACGCTTCGGTCCAGCGCTTCGGCCTGCGCAGCTGCTCGCGGCGCAGCAGTTCGAGGAACACGCCCCACTCCTCGGCATCTTCGTCGGGATTGAAATCCGGAACCTTGCCGGTCTTCTCGAATTCGGCGCCCTTTTGGAGCAGCATCGTCGCGTCGCCACCGTCGTCGACGATCTGATCCGGACCCGAGCCGTCGGGCCATTCGAGGGCCACGGAGGTGCACTCCCAGTACTGCTCGAGCGTTTCGCCCTTCCACGCAAAGACCGGGATGCCCTGGGGGTCGTCGGGGGTCCCGTTGGGTCCCACCACGACCGCGGCTGCCGCGGAATCCTGGGTGGAAAAGATGTTGCAGCTCACCCAGCGAACGTCGGCGCCGAGTTGCACGAGGGTTTCGATCAGAACCGCGGTCTGGACGGTCATGTGGAGGCTGCCCATGATCTTGACGCCCGAGAGCGGCTTGCTCTTGGCGTGGCGCGCTCGCAGCGCCATCAGGCCCGGCATCTCGTGCTCGGCGAGGCGGATCTCTTTGCGACCCAGCTCGGACAGATTCAGATCGGCCACCTTGAACCGGGGGGGCTCGTGCGTGTTGGGCATGCGATGGCTCCAATTTTTGGTTTGGCGGCGCTGGGCCGCGTTCGGCTGCAGGTCTCGGTTGGTGGACCGGATCGCCTGTATCTGCTTATGCGGATGGAGTGTTGACTAGCTTGAGTGCGTTGTCAACCGAACCCTACGGAGTTCTGGAGTACGTTGGGGGCCCTCCGCGAGCATCTTGGCGCGGCCGGGCGGGAGTCTTCAGTGGGTTCATTGCTCGAAACGGTCGGCCCCGTATTTCTCATCGTCCTGTTGGGATGGTGGCTGGCCGGTCGCAGCCGCATGGACTTGCCCACCCTATCCAACCTCGCGCTGATGGTGACTTCGCCTGCGCTGATGTTCTCGGTACTCGGCGGCGCAGAAGTCGATTTCGAACGCTGGGGAATTCTGGTCGGCGGAACACTCTGGATCGCGCTGGGTACCGCAGCGCTTGCGGCCCTCTACCTCCGCTTCCACGGGTCGGGCCAGCGCGGATTGTTGTTGCCCGCGATTTTTTGGAACGCCGGCAACCTGCCGCTGCCGCTCGCCCGTCTCGCCTACGGGGAGGCGGGCCTCGAGGCCGCAGCGGTCATTTTCGTGACCGTGGCGATCCTGAACTCGACCGTGGGCCTCTGGATCGCGAAGGGCGAAAACGGTCTGTCCGAAATCGTCCGAATGCCGCTCGCCTACGGGAGCATCGGGGGATTGGCGCTCGCGATTTCCGGGCAGACGCTTCCGCGCGTCGTCATGGAGCCCATCGAGATGTTGGGCGCCATGGCGATTCCGCTCCTGCTCCTCAACCTCGGCATGCATCTCCGCACCCTCGCGGTGCGGGACATCCGCCATACGGTGGTCGTCGTGGCGATTCGCGTGCTGGGCGGTGCCAGTTGTGCGGTGCTGTTCATCTCGCTATTCGGGGTTTCGGGTGTCGAACGCAAAGTCCTGTTGCTCGCGTCCATCATGCCCGCTGCGGTGATCAACGTGATCATTGCGCAGCGCTATTCGAGGGACCCGGCGCTCGTGGCGTCCGCCGTCGTATTGGGAACATTGATCGGCCTCGTGACGATCCCGCTGGTACTCTACTTCGCGGGTTGAGCTGAGGAGTTTGCGATGAATGGCGCCGAGAGCCTGCTGCGAACCGCGGCTGCGGCCGGTATCCGGGTCTGCTTCGCGAACCCGGGTACCACGGAACTCCCGCTGGTCGCCGCGTTCGACTCCGACACCGGAGTCCGACCGATTCTCTGCCTCTTCGAGGGCGTCTGCTCGGGTGCGGCCGACGGCTACGCGCGGATGAGCGGGAATCCCGCGATGACGCTCTTGCATCTCGGGCCCGGCTTTGCGAACGGAATTGCGAACTTTCACAACGCGCGCCGCGCGCGGTCGGCGATCTTCAACGTAATCGGCGATCACGCCAGCTGGCATCTCGCCTGTGATCCGCCTCTCGCCTCGGACATCGAATCGCTCGCGCGCCCGGTATCCGGTTGGTTGCGGTCGGCGGATCCCGCGGGTTCGCTCAGCCGCGACGCCGCCGACGCAATCGCCGCTGCGCGCACCGGAACCATCGCCACGCTGATCGCCCCGCACGACGCTCAATTGCGAGAGGATGCGGCCGTCGAAGGCGTGAATGCGCCGCCGCCGCCCCGGCCGTCCAACGCGGCCGTCGAGGCGAGCGCACGCCTCTTGATCCGGGCGGGCAAGGGCGCGCTACTGCTCGGAGGGGACGGACTATCAGAGCGCGGCCTCCGCGCCGCTGCGCGCGTTGCAGCCGCGACCGGCTGCAGACTGTGGTGCGACACGTTTCCGGCTCGGCTCGAGCGCGGTGGCGATCTGCCTGGCGTCGAGCGGGTTCCGTATTTTCCCGAACGCGCGATCGAGGAATTCTCAGGCTTCTCGACGGTCGTGCTCGCGGGAACCCGATCCCCCGTCGCCTTCTTCGGCTATCCAGGTGTGCCCGGCCGGATCATTGCAGAGCGAACCGAGACCGCGACCCTTGCCCATCCCGACGAGGACGTCGGCAGCGCGTTGGAGGATCTGGCGGAGGCCGTCGGGGGAACCGGGAGTCCTTCCGCGTCTGCAGCGCCTGTCGGTCGGGCGGGACGACCAACGGGTCCGTTGACGCCAGAAAGTGTTGCGGCGGTGGTGATCGGACTTCAGCCGGAAGGAGCCATCGTCATGGATGAAGGCCTGACTTCGGCCCGGGCGTATTTTTCGGCCGCCGCGAATTCCCCGCGGCACAGCTATCTCGCACTCACCGGAGGTGCGATCGGTCAGGGCCTGCCCTGTGCGACGGGAGCAGCGCTCGCGTGCCCAGATCGGCCCGTGATCGCACTCCAGGCCGACGGGAGCGGGATGTACACCCTTCAGGCGCTGTGGACCCAGGCGCGCGAGGCGCTCAACGTGACGACGGTCATTCTCGCCAACCGGGGCTATCAAATTCTCGCGGTCGAACTCGCGCGCACCGGGATCGTCGAGCCGGGGCCCGGATGTCGATCGCTCACGTCTTTTGATCCGGTGCCGAATTGGACGCAGCTCGCCCGCGGTTTCGGTGTTCCCGCGGTAACGGTGAAGGATGCGGAGGGCCTCTGGCGAGAACTCGATCGCGCGCTCGCCGAACCGGGCCCGCACCTCATCGAGGTGCCGATCTAGCCTCGGCAGGGCCGGTTCTTCGTCGGCCGGCTTCAGTGGATTGCGCCGGGTTCTCGTAGCATGAACTCTGCGATTCGCGCGTCGAACTCGATGCCGCTCTCGGTCACGAGTTGGTAGGTCCCTTCCATCGATCCGAACGGCGTCGCGAGCGGGCAGCCCGAGGTGTACTCGAAGGATTCTCCCGGTTCGATCACCGGTTGCTCGCCCACCACGCCGGGGCCCCGGACCTCTTCGATCCGCCCCGTCGCATCGCGGATCACCCAGTGGCGCGACAGCAACTGCACGGTCTCCTGTCCCTCGTTTGAAACGCGGATCGTGTAGAGAAAGAACCAGTGCGATGGCTCCGCGTGCTCCGGCGCGTAGCGCGCCTTCACCTCGACGCGGATGCCCTCGGTGATGGCTTCTGATGTGGTCACGAAAACTCTCCGTTCCTTCAGGATAACGCGCCTTTGACTCTATTGGCGTTGCTTCAGCGCGTCCAGCGTATCGCCCGAATCTCTCGAAGCCGGGCTAGGCTCCGCGCGTGTCCACTTCGCGGCTGCCGATCGAGAATCGCTGGGTATTCGGCTATGGGTCCCTCGTCTGGCGTCCCGCGTTTCCGTTTCTGGAGCGGCGGCCCGGATACATCCGCAATTGGGCGCGGCGATATTGGCAGGGTTCGACGGACCACCGGGGCGTTCCTGAAGCGCCCGGGCGGGTCGTGACGCTGATTCCCGCATCGGGGCACCAATGCTGGGGGATTGCCTACCGCGTAGCGCCCGACACATGGGAGCGCGTGACGGCGGCCCTCGATCACCGGGAGCGCGGCGGTTTCGACCGAAAGCGCGTTACGGTCGAGTTTCGCGATCCCGACCATCTGGCGGTCGAAGCGCTGGTCTATGTGGCCACGGAACGCAACCCCAACTACCTGGGACCAGCCGCAGACACCGAGATTGCTGCTCAAATCCGCAGCGCGCGCGGCCCCAGCGGGCCGAACGCCGAGTACGCGCTCGAGCTCGCAGCGGCACTTCGCAGCATCGAAGCGGATGATGACCACGTATTTGCGATCGCGGACCTCCTCGCTGCTGCCGATTGAGTTCGGCTTCCGGTTGTCGGTGGTACCGTCTGGCGATCCGGTGAGATCTTTGCCGTTGCTCGATCCGCCCGCCATCCGGGCGGGCCGCCGCTCGCGAGTGCTGCCCATCTGCTAACCTCAATCCCCACCAAAAATGGAGTTCCCGCATGAGTCTCGATTCCGCCACCCGTCAACGCATCGACGAAATGATCGCGTCGAACGACGTCATTTTGTTCATGAAGGGCAATCGCGAAGCGCCGCAATGCGGTTTCTCGTCGACGATCGTCGGGATTCTCGACAAACTCGTCGCAGACTACGCGACCGCGGACGTACTCGCCGATCCGGCCGTTCGAGAGGGAATCAAGGAGTACTCGCAGTGGCCGACGATTCCCCAGCTCTACGTGCGCGGCGAGTTTCTCGGCGGATGCGACATCGTTCAGGAACTCGCGGCCTCTGGTGAACTCGCAAAATCCCTCGGAGTGGCAGTTTCCGGTCCGAGCAATCCGCCCGACGTCAGCGTCACGCCCGCTGGAGCCGAAGCGCTTCGCGAAGCGGCGCGTTCCGCACCGAAGGATGCCGTACTCCATCTCGGGATCGATGCGCGGTTTCAGAACAAGCTCTACTTCGCCCCTCGAGCCCCCAATGAGACGACCGTGGAGTCGAATGGCATCGTGATCGCGCTCGATCCGCTGAGTGCAAATCGCGCGAACGGTTCGATCATCGACGTCGTCGAGACTCCACAGGGCTCCGGCTTTCGGATCGAAAACCCCAATGCGCCATCGGCGCCGGTGAAGCAAGCGGAAGTTCGGGAAATCAAGCGACGGCTCGACGAGGGAGCGTTGCGGGAGTTCTTCGACGTTCGCACCCCCGAAGAGCGCGCGACGGCCAGCATTCCGGGAACGCGTCTGATGACCCCCGAAGAGGCCGAGAGGATCAGCGCCTTGCCGAAGGACACCCCCTTGGCTTTTCACTGCCACCACGGAGGCCGCAGCCAGGCCGCCGCCGAGCACTTTGCGGACCTGGGCTTTACGGACGTCTCCAACGTCGTCGGCGGGATCGACGCCTGGTCGTTGGAGATCGACTCCGAGATTCCGCGGTACTAGCCCGCGCAGTTACCCGGTTGGGAATCGAGTGGAGTGCCACTGGCGGGGGCCCAGTTGCCCGCGCAGTTACCCGGTTGGGAATCGAGTGGAGTGCCACGGGCGGGGGGCCCAGTAGCCCGCGCAGTTACCCGGTTGGGAATCGAGTGGGGTGCCACTGGCGGGGGCCCCGTAGCCCGCGCAGTTACCCGGTTGGGAATCGAGTGGAGTGCCACTGGCGGGGGCCCAGTTGGCTGGGTCGCTTTGGGTTGGGGCGTTGCGATTTGCGGGGGGGGGAGGGGTAGCCGGCGTTGCCGATTTTGAAGGCGGTTCGGGCTCTTTCGTCCCACTTGGCCATGGGCATCTGGTCGCGAACTTCGCGGATCTTGTCGAACAGGGCGGTCGCCGTCGGCTGCTGGTTGGACCACTCGTCGGCGAAGCTGCCCGAGCGGATTTCCTCGAGCACCTCGCTCATCTTTTGCCTGATCGGTTCGCCGAGCGCCATGAATCGCGCACCGCGGGTGACGGTTCCGTACTGACTGGTGCGCGAGTGGAAATCCATCTGCTTCATCATGCCCACTTCGCGCATCTTCTCGAACGAGTAGGCAAATTCGCCTGACAGGTAGAGTTCGAGCAATACCGCTTCCGGCGGGTAACCCGCCTCGATCAGCAGCTCGATCGCCGTCATGAGCACCCGCCCGAAGGCGGGGCCGAAGGCCTGCTCGGTAAAGAGATCGAGGCTGGCCTCGTCGTGCATCGACATTTCGATGCAGCCTGCGCGGGTCGAGCCGATTCCCTTGGCAATCCCGAGCATCAGTGCCTTGGCGTTTCCAGTTGCATCCTGGTGGATGCCGACGAAACTCGGGAAACCGCCTCCCGCGACGAAAGAGTCGCGCACGCCAACGCCGATCATGCGCGGCGCGACGAGTGCGACATCGATGTAGCTTGGCGGTGTGATCAAGTTGAACGCGATGTTGTAACCGGATGCGAATACGATGAGATTGCCCGGTACTAGATTGGGGGCGACGTGCGTCTTGAAGACCTCCGGCATGACCTCGTCGGGAATCAGCAGCATCACCACATCGGCTTCATCACAGGCCTCTGCGATGTTCGATACCGGGAATCCGTCTTCTTTCGCGAGCGCCGCCGCGTGATCTCGGATGTTTCCGATGATCACGTTCACTCCAGAATCGCGGAGATTGAGTGCCTGGGAACGCCCCTGGTTGCCATATCCGATCAAGGCGACGGTCAGGTCGTCGAGCACGCTCAGGTCGGCGTCGTGATCGTGGTAGATCTCGGACATTTGATTCCTCCAAGGCAGCGGCTCGCAGCTTAGCATCGGCGCGAAGAGGGACACTCCCCGATCCGCCGATCAGGGTTTTTCCCTTGGTAGCAGGGCCAACAGCGCGTCCCCGGCTTCGCTGGCGAGCCGTAACAGGACCGTTCCGATCTCGCGCCTGTGCGGATTGGGCCCAACGCGACCGCCCAGCGCATGTGCGAGCAGCTGGTGGCCGTAACAGATTCCCAGCACGGGTGTCGCGCACGCTGCCGCGTCACGCAGCCAATCTGCGGTGCGCTCGTTCCAGGCTTCGCGGTGCGAAATCATGGCGCTCGATCCGGAGTTGGCCGCGCGGTGCGACACGCGAACTCCTAGCCAAGGCAAACCAGCCCACCTAGATTTGGCTCGGTGTGGCACCCTGTGCTCTGGAGATATCGGGCAGCGGTGTCAAAAGCACAGCGCTGCGTCGCGGGTGGATACCTGCTGTCGCCTTCGGGGGATTCTGATGGGAGGAGTGCGGGTCGTGTCGAAGGGCTGGTGGGTTGCGGCCCTGCTACTGGCCTCGATCGCCGGTTGTCAAACGACGCGATCGTGGAATGAAGGTTGTCCCGGCGTTTACTCGGGTGCCCGTTACTTCGCCAGTCAGCGGAGTTCGCTTCCCTGGGACGGCAAGGTGTTCTTCACGCTGGACCTGCCGCTGACGCTTGTCTTCGACACCCTGTTGTTACCGGCATCCGTTTGGGTCGAGCCCGATAAGCCCAAGAGTGGGTGGGTACCCGGATGTCGCTGGGCGGACTGATTCGGTCTGGGGTCGAAAGGCGACCGCGCACGGCGTTGATGAACCGAGTTTTTGTCGGGAGTTGGAACTGACCGGGGCGAGCCCGTTGATGCAGGTTCTTTTGGTGGGGGTCGGCGGTTTCATCGGCTCTGCGCTGCGCTACGCGATCAGCGGACTCGTGCATCGCGCGATTCCGTTTTCCGGATTTCCCTACGGAACCCTGGTCGTCAATCTCGCTGGGTGTCTCGCAATAGGGCTGCTGGCCGGCCTGGCAGAATCGCGACAGGTGATTGGCCCCGAGCTCCGCGTCTTTCTCTTCCTGGGACTGCTGGGGGGGTTCACTACCTTCTCGACGTTCGCCTACGAGGGAGTCGAGTTGTTTCGCGATGGCGAGTTCGCCAAGGTGCTCGTGAGTGTGATGGTTCACGTTCTGGTCGGTTTCATGGCGGTCTGGTTCGGGCACGCCATTACGAGTGTTCGATGAGGTCGAAGAGATGACCCCCACAAACGGGCGTCTACTGCGCATCTTCATTGGCGAAAGCGACAAGCACGCGGGAATCCCGCTCTACGACTGGATCGTCAAACAGGCACACGAACACCGGTTGGCGGGTGCAACCGTGATTCGCGGCCTCGAAGGATTCGGTGCGCATGGACATCTGCACACGGCAAAGATTCTCCGGCAGGCGACGGATCTGCCGATCGTCATCGAGATCGTCGACTCCCGTGAGAAAGTCGAGGCGTTTCTACCCATCATCGATGGAGCAATGACAGGTGGTCTGGCGACGCTCGAAAATGTCGAGATTCGCTTCTATCGCGGTGAGACCTAGAGGACCTGCATTCGAGCGAGGCTGCAGGGGCAATCGCGAATGTAGGGTCCCTGCAACGGGCATCGTGGATTGGATCATTGGAATCCGGCTGAACCGAAGCGTCAAATTTCGATGGCGTCCGTCTCGTTGATCGATGGTGACGCCTATCTCGTTGCCGCTTTCCTCACGCTCGCCGAATCAGAGGCCTATTTTTCGAAATTTCTGGATCTGGTCGAGTGGAGGCAGCACATCATTCGGATCCGGGGCCGGAAAATCGCCTCGCCCCGGCTCTCCGCCTGGCATGGAGACTCCGACGCGCACTACCGCTACTCGGGCCTCTCTCTCGAACCCCGTCCCTGGTTTCCGATCATCCTAGAGCTGAAGACGAGAGTCGAGGCGGCCTGCGAAGCGCCATTCAACAGTGTGTTGTTGAATCTCTACCGCGATGGTTTCGATAGCATGGGTTGGCATAGCGATGACGAACCCGAACTCGGTGAGAGACCAGTGATTGCGTCTCTGAGTCTTGGCGCGACACGCCGGTTTCGTCTTCGCCACCGGACGCGGAGGAATCTCGAGCCCGTGTCGATCGATCTCGAAAACGGATCGCTGCTGATCATGCAGGGCGATACGCAGCGGTTCTGGAAACACCAGGTTCCGAAGACCAAGCGGACCGTCAAACCCCGCATCAACCTGACGTTTCGATGTATTCGCTAGGCGCCAATTCTGGACCCTGGGATGCGACGGCGGCCTGCCTCGCCTACGAAACGCCAAGGCTGGTGAACGAGATTCAGGAGCGGAGCTTCGGGGCACGGATGCGAGGCGTCTAGTTATTCGGTCCGAGATCGATCGCCGAGCACCCGCGCGACTTCGTCGTGTGCGAAGGTCGGAAGTGGAGAGCGGTCGCTCCTGAGAACGCCGCTTCCCGTCACTGCCTTGCCGATGATCCGAGCCGGAACGCCGCGATCTTCGAGCAACCGGCACGCGTCCGCAGCTCGATCGGGCGGAAACCCAGCCAGCAGCGCACCCGATGCGAGTGCGCCCCAGGGGTCGACGCCCAGAGCGCCGCAGACCGCGCGGCCTGGCTCGAACCAGAGTATGGCCTCTTCATCCAGTTGAATTTGAATTCCGGACGCGTCGGCGAGTTCGTGGAGTCCTGCTGAGAGCCCGCCTTCCGTTGGGTCGTGGAGGGCGGTAGCACCCGCATCCGTGGAGAGCAGCGCAGCGTCGACCACGGAGATTCCCGGCCGCGCAATCGCTTTCCGGGCGAGCGCAAGAACTTCCGGATCGATTGCGTCGAGTCGCGGGTTCGTCTCGGCGGCAAGCACCGCCGCCGCTTCGACAGGTGCAAGGCCCGCCTGCACGATCAGATCTCCCGCTCTCACCCCGCCGGTTCGGAGAAAACGCTGATTCTGGCTGAAACCCATCATTTGCCCGACGACGATCGGTTGATTGACCGCGTCAGACACCTCGGTGTGTCCTCCAACCAACGTGGCTCCGAGATCATCCAGTGCTGAACGCATCGAAGTGAAGAGAGCTCGTACGTCGCTCTCGCGGGTACCCGTCGGCAACAGCACGACCGCCAGGAACCAACGAGGCCGCACGCCCATGACGGCAACATCGTTGGCATTGATGGTGACCGCGTGGGCTCCTATGTCATTGCTGGTCAGGGTGATTGGATCTGCGGCAGCGATCAGCGTACCCTCGGGAACATCGATCGCGCAGCCGTCTTCACCCAGCGCGGGCCCGAGACGTACTTCAGCTGGTAGATCGGTTTGCTCAGCGAGGATCTCGCGAAGCAATGCGGAGGGGAGTTTCCCCTGGCGGAGCGGAGTCGTCACTCAGTGCAGTTTACTGAGGTCTTCCCAGAGTGTCTGCCACTGCCCTTCGGCTACGGTCGTTGCTTCTTCGGCGCTTTCGCCGAGTGCGACAATCAGCTTGCCCTTTCGTGCGCCCACGCCCGGCACCGGAACCACCGCGACCCAGGCGTCCGGTCGGGCCGATTTCGTCTTGGTCTGGTAGAGGCGCCCGTCAACCTGCAGCAGCCAGGTCAGTGCTTCGATATTCGTCATCGAACATCCGATTCCGCGTCAGCTCACACTCAGCGATCCGCTCCAGCAAATTAGAAGTCAGGTCTCGCAGTATACACTCGGGAACGCGAACCTTGGGCGAAATTGCGCCCCGCGATCGCGGCCGAATGATCGCGAGCCGGCAGCTCGTTTGCAAGAAAGACGCGCAACCCTCCGATTATTGATCTGTTTCGATCGACCTGTGAGGTGTCGGAGCATTGCTGCGGAGTTTCGGATCGGAAACCGCTTCCGAGATCTGCGGGCGCGAGCAAGCCCTACCCCACTACGCGGCGCGCGAGTCGCCGATCCGACAGGTGGTCAGAGCTGGTTGATCTGCGCCTCAGACCCAGGCGCCGGAGGACCGATGACGCGGGGGTACAGGTCTGTGTTCTGAGCGAAGCTGGGCGCCGGGGTGGCGGCCCCTTCTCCTCAGAAGTTCGATCATTGAGGGGCGAGTCGACTGGTGATCCCGGAATGGACATTGCTGAAGAGCAGGGTGGGCCGGCGCCTGCTGTTGCTGTTCATCTCGTGTGCGGTCGTTCCACTCGTCATTGCGCTGTATGTCTCTTTTTCCCATGTCACGGATCAACTCTACCAGCAGTCGGAGACGAGGCTGCGGCACGAAAGCAAGGCCGTCGGATTGGCAATCGCTCGAGAATTGCTGAGCCTGCCATCAGAGCTCGAGCGGATCGCGACGATTTCAGCGGATGCGAGTGATGCTCTGCAGCAATCGATGGAATCGGAGCGCGGGCAAATCCTCCGCGAGCGATTTCGAGCCCTGACGGTCATCGACCGCGCTGGGATCGCGCGGCCGCTGTTCGGGCCACTGCTCACTCCAACCGAGCCTACCGTTGAGCAAGCGAAACACCTGGCGTCGGGAAAGAGTCTTCTCTCGATGCGAGGCGGCGCCGACCGATCGACTCGCCTGACGCTCGAGCTCTCCGTCGACGGCGGCAGCGTCTCGAGTGTGATCGCCGAATTGGATGCGAAGTGGCTCGCTCGGAACGCCCGCCAGGCATTGACGATTCCAGCAACGGCGTTTTGCGTGCTGAATTCGAACGAAGTCGTCATCGCGTGCTCAGCACCCGATGGGCCGCCCATGCCACGCGCGCTCCCTGCGGACCTTGGGGGCGCCACGTCGGGAAGCTTCCGCTGGCAGAGCGATGGCGAAGAATATCTCGTTGGCTACCGAAGTGTCTTCCTGAAATCCAATTTTCTCGAAGCCAGCTGGTGGGTGATCTTGAGCCAGCCGTCTCGTCTCGTGCTCGCTCCTCTCGATCGATTCCGCGTGATCTTTCCCTCGGTGATTCTACTGACGATTTTGGTCGTTTCGCTATTGAGCATTGGTCAGATCCGAAGGCTCCTCGGGCCACTCGAAGCGCTCATTCTCGGTACACAGCGAATCGCCGATCGCAAATTCGATATCGACGTGAATGTCGATAGTGGTGACGAATTCGAAGAACTCGCGTCATCGTTGAACTCGATGTCAGGGCGACTCCGCAAGCAGTTCCGCACCCTGGATCAGATGATCGAGATCGACCGATCGATTCTCTCGGCAATGGATCCAGATGGCATCGCCACTCCGATTCTCGAAAGAATCGGAGATCTCTACAAAAGCGATTACGTCGCCTTGCTCCTGATGGAAACCGAGTCGGCTGAGACCCTCACCGCATTTGCGTCGGATCCCGATCAAGGTCACTGGACCCGGAGCGAATTGCAGGCCTTGTCGCCCGAGGAAATCGAACGACTGCGCGATCGCGATGAGAATTGCCCCATCGTGATCGATGCCGAGCTCCCCCACTATCTCGAGCCTCTTGCGGAAGCCGGTATGGTCCGGGCCATCGCACTTCCGCTTTGGATCCATCAAGAGCTGGCCGGGATGCTCCTTCTGGGCCATCGCGCAGCCGACACGCACGAGCCCGAAAATCTCTTGTACGCGCGCCAACTCGGCGACCAGGCCGCGGTGGCATTGACGAACGTTCGCAGAGTCGAGGAAAATCGCATCCTCGCCTATTACGACAGCCTGACAGGCCTTCCGAATCGACTGTTGTTCATGGAGCATCTGCGCCAATCGCTTCGACGCGCTCAGCGTGATGGGCATCGAGTGGCGATCTGCCTGATGGATCTCGACGAGTTCAAGCAGATCAATGACACCCTGGGTCACAATGCGGGAGATCAGCTGCTCAAGGTCGTCGCGCAGCGCCTCACCCAGAGGCTTCGAAGTGGAACCGTCGCGCGAATCGGTGGGGACGAATTTGCATTCTGCCTGACCAATTTCTCCGGATTCGATTCACCCGCCCGCGTTGCCCAGGGTCTTCTGTCTGAAATCACTCGGCCCTATACGATCCGGAATCAAGAAGTCTTCATCACGGCCAGCGTTGGCATTGCCATCTACCCTGCTGATGGAAACGTGCTCGAAACCGTCGTCAAGAATGCAGACGCCGCGATGTTTCACGCCAAGCGCGAGGGGAGAAACAATTACCAGTTCTACACGCCCTCGATGAACGCCATGGCGATCCAGCGCCTCGCGATGGAAAACGCCCTGCGGAAGGCGATCGAGCTGAATCAGCTCCGTGTGTTCTACCAACCGGTAGTCGATATCCAGACACGAGAGGTTCTGGGCGCGGAGGCGCTGCTACGCTGGATTCATCCCGAATTCGGAATGGTTTCTCCAGTAGAATTCATTCCCTTGGCCGAGGAATCGGGTCTGATCATCGAAATCGGAGGGTGGGTGCTGCGCGAGGCCTGCTCGCAGGCGAGGGCTTGGCATGATGCGGGGCATCGCCTCTTCAGTATGTCGGTGAATGTATCGAGCCGCCAGTTCAAGGACGGTGCGTTTCTGAGTACGGTCCAGAGTGCACTCCTTGGTACGGGCCTGAGCCCACACAACCTGACGCTCGAACTCACGGAAAGTCTGCTGCTGGACGTCGAAGCCGTCACGATCACGTTGGGTCGATTGCGGGGGTTGGGGGTCAAAATCGCAATCGACGACTTCGGAACCGGCTTTTCGTCTCTCGGCTATCTGAAACATTTTCCACTCGACGCGCTCAAGATCGATCAGGTGTTCATCCGGAATCTTGCGACGAGTGCCGATGACTCGGCGATCACCGACGCGATCATCACCCTGGGACACAGTCTCAAGCTTCAGGTCGCCGCTGAAGGTGTAGAGACCGAGCAGCAGTTGGCTCGTCTTCGCCAGGCAAATTGCGACACCGCCCAGGGGTTTCTGTTTTCCGAACCAGTGCCATCCGATGGATTCGAAAAGCTTCTACTCGAGAGCAATGATGAATTGTAGTCGAACAGATGGAGAGGACATGGTCTCTCGGAATAGTGAATCTCAAACCGGATTAAATCGAGAAGGACAGGTTGATTTCCTGATCCATCGGGATCGTGTATGACCAACCGACGAATCGGTAATCGACTGCGATTTTCGAACATTTCATTTTGCATCACGTTTCTGATCATTGGATCTATCGGTTGTGTCAGTGAGGAGACTCCCGATCGTTTGATTGGAACCTGGATGACGACGTCGCCCAGCCATAGGGGTCGATTGATCGAGATCTCGAAAGAGCACATCATATTCAGTTCTGATGAGATCCACTCGACCTTCTACACGATACGCGGAGTAGAGTCGAGAGAACTCGCAGGAAAGTTCAGCTACACGATCGAGTACCAAGGAGTTGGCGGTGGTAGCAGAACGCTCTCTTTGCGCTTCTCTGGTGGAAATCCTGTGTCGATCGAATTGGAAAATCAAGATGGAATCTGGATCCGCAAGGATGAGATCACATCCAAGAAAAAGGAATCGACCTAATGAGAAGACATCAGTTCTCACGCGATAGCTCGTTCGTCACCCATCTGCTGCTCGCGACCCTGAGCATATCGACGATATTCATGGTCGTGGCAGGTGCGATCACGTTCGCGCCGGCAGTCGTGCGCTTGGAATTTGGCAGCGGCTCGCTCGATGAGATTGCTGTCCTCGCTGAGGAGATTCTCCAGATTCACGCCGTGGTGTGGCCTGTCGTGGTTGCTTGCCTGATTTCGGTGACGCTGGCTTCGCTATTCCTCTTCAATCGGATGACCGAACCTCTGTTGCGATTCACCAGGGTCTTCGAAAATGTTCGCCAAGGGCGTTTTCCTGATCCGATCGAGTTGAGAGGGCGTGATTACCTGAAGCGCGAGGCGAAGGCCCTGAACGAAATGACCACCGAACTTCGGTCGCTGGTCGGAGAAATCAAACGGAACCAGCGAAATCTGTCGGGAACGATCGAAGAGGTTGCGGAGGCCTTGTCTGAGAACGACACGGCGCGACTTCCTGCACTTTTGAGTGTCCTGGGCGAACAGGATAAATCGCTGCGAGAGTCGCTGGCTCGGTTCATCGATCCCGCGTAGAGGCGATTCAAGCGAAAATGGCCGCCGCGCCTCCGAAAAGCAGGTCTAGCTCCCGCTCAGCGAGTCCCGCTCGGTTCGAGCGGGGCTTTACGGTCATCGAGATCGCGATCGTGGTCGCGATTCTCGGTCTTCTCGCCGTGATTGCTGGCACGAATTATCTCTCATACATCGAAAAGGTGCGAGTTGCGAGTGCGATCGCTTCGATCAAAGCCATCGAGGCGGAGCTCGATGATTATGTCCGCTCCGAAAAGCCACTGCCTGCAACGTTGTCGGAGATCGTGATGGGCGACAGACTCGACCCGTGGGGCCGTTCGTTCAAGTATCTGCCATTTCCGAAGGGGCCAGCTGGATCCAGAAGTGGTCCAACTGGTGGATCCTATCTCGGTTCGGCGCGAAAGGATCACTTCCTGGTACCATTGAATACCGACTATGATCTCTACAGCGTCGGGAGAGACGGTAAGAGTCGCGCCCCGCTGAGCGCTCCGGACAGCGCCGACGATGTCATTCGAGCCAATGACGGTGCGTACATCGGCCTGGCGGCCAACTACTAGAAGCCGACGATTTTTGAGGAGACCGGGTTGGCGGCCAACTGCTGAATCATCGTGTGACTTGAATCGGCGCCTTCTCCAATCGATCGCCGATCAGCTCTCGCACCTGGAGCGTCAAGGCCTCTACGTCTTCATCAGCGAAGGATGGATAGGGGATCGGATCGAGTACCTCGATCAGGATCCGGTGGCGACCCTGGAGGATCACGCCCCGCTTGGGGAGCGCGGAAGCCGTGCCGTGAACCACGATCGGAAGCAGGGGGCGCCTGGCATCCTTGGCCAGATCGAAGGCGCCGGTCTTGAATCCGCGCAACTTGCCGGTTGGGGAGCGCGTGCCCTCGGGAAACATCATGATCGAATTTCCGTTGGCTAGATTCTGACGACAGGTGCGCAGCATCGCTGCAGTGCTCGCGCGGTCTCCGCGTTTGAGTTGGATGTAATCATTGAGGCGCATGTTCCAGCCGATGAACGGGATCCTGAAATTCTCGACCTTCGATACCCACTTGAAATGTCGGAAGAGTCGGAACAGCACCAGAATGTCCAGCAGTGACTGATGGTTTGCGACCATTACGTAGGTTTCACCGGGATCGATCTTTTCCCGCCCCGCGACCTCGACCGGCCAGGCGGGATTGAACCAGGTGTAGAGGGACGCCCAGAAACAGGTCAGTCGGTGGAGGACCAGCTTCCGACGGTCAAAGGGCAGAGTCAGCGCCCAACACAACAACGCCACGGGGAACATTACCACCGAGGACACCGTCATGAAGATCCAGAAAAGGGCAGAGCCGGCAGCACGAAGCATCGGTCTATTATTCCGCCTCGCACGTCCGCGCGCATGCAGTCAGCGACTCGGTGTTACCCGACACTCGAGATCGATGCGTCATCCACAAGCCGTAACGAAAGCGCCGAAGAGCCCGTCGCGATGGGTCCCCACCAGTTTTTCGGGATGCCACTGAACGCCCACGCAGAACGGCTGGTTTTCGTCTTCGATGGCCTCGATCACGCCATCCATGGCGCGCGCCGAGACCCGCATGCCCACGCCGGGCGACTCGACGCCCTGATGGTGCAGGCTGTTGACGGGCGGCGGATATTCGCCCAGCGCTTCGGAGAGGCGCGTTCGGGCTTCGATCTGCAGCGCGTGGCGGCCCTCGGCTTCGGCCAATCGATGCGGACCGGCCTGCGGGAAGTCGGTAGCGATGTCGTAGAGCAGCGCGCCTCCGCGGACGGACGCCAGCAGCTGCATCCCGTAGCAGATCCCCAGCACCGGAAGGCGTCGCGCGAGCGCTTCGGCGAGCAGGCGCCGATCGAAATCCAGCTGCATCTCGGGCGCGAGATCGAATTCCACGCTCGCCGGATAATCGTGCGGTGCAGGCAGGTCGTCTCCACCCGGAATCAACAACCCATCGAGATTCCGAAGTAGCGAAGATGGATCGTGTTGAATCGGAAGATAGATGGGGGTGGCGCCGGCGGCTTCGATGGCGCTCGCGTAGGCGGAGTCGATGTAGTGATAATCCCGGTTCGCCTTCCAACGACCGCGATCATCGAGGCACGCGGAGATTCCAATCAGGGGCGCCATCGGATCGAGTATAGCTGTCGGGAATTCGCCGCCCGTGGAACGGCCGCGCAATCTTTTACACCCGCCCCGGTTTTCCCCGGATGCCTACCGGGATACCCTCCGGTCGTCCAGGGATTGCGAAGCTGCGAGAGAAAGAATCGCAATGGCGAGAATCTTGATTGCGGGTTGTGGATACGTAGGCGAAGAGCTGGGGGTGCGCCTACTCGCCGATCGCCACGAGGTCTGGGGCCTGCGGCGAAACCCGCGTTCGCTTCGAGCCGGGATCGAGAGCATCGCAGCGGATCTCGCTCAACCCGAAGACCTAAGAGATCTTCCCGGAGGACTGGACGTCGTCTTCTACCTCGTTTCTCCAAACGGCTCGGAGGACGCCCTCTACCGCCGCGCCTATGTGGATGGCCTGCGCGGGTTGATCGATGCGCTCCACAGGCAGCGTCAACGACCTCGCCTGCTCTTCGCGTCGAGCACGGCCGTATTCGAGCAGTCCGACGGTGGATGGGTCGACGAGTCCTCCGAAGCGGCGCCCACCCATTGGAGCGGAAAGCGGATCATCGAGGGTGAACAGCTCGCCCTGCAGGCATTACCGTCCGCGACGGTGATCCGGTTCGGCGGCATCTACGGACCGCGGCGCACGCGGTTGATCGACTCCGTTCGATCGGGTCGCGCCGTCTATCGATTGGACCCTCCCCAGTACACCAATCGGATTCATCGGGACGACTGTGCGGGAGCATTGCACCATTTGATGACCCTCGAAAATCGGGATCCGATCTATCTCGGGGTCGACGACGAGCCTGCCGAAGAGCGCGCCGTGTTGCTCTGGCTGGCCGGAGCCATGGGCTCTCCGGAGCCACGTGCAGCGGAGAAGACGAAAGCTTCGAAGCGGCCGCGCGGCAACAAACGCTGCGGCAATGCCCGACTCGTTCAATCCGGCTATCGGTTCCGCTATCCCACATTCCGCGAGGGGTACAGCGCCGTACTCGAAGGGATGGTCTGATCCGCCCGGAAAGGCGCGGCAGCAAACAGAGAGGATTCCATCGTGCCCCGACCCCCGGACGTCACGGCGACCGTGGCCGCAATGCCTGGCTCGATCTACTCGCCCCGCGCCGCGCGCGACACCGCGACCAAAGTCCCAGTCTGTCCGCTCAACGTCGGAGACACCTGGTTTCAGCCCTTCGAGGGCGGGCGGATGGAGGACCTCAGAGCGAGTGACTACCCGGAACTGAATCGCTACACGGAGACCCGCGGAATCGCGCCCTTGATCGATGCGATCGTCGAAAAAGTGCGAGAGCGCAACGGCCTGCATTGCGATCGGGCTTCTGTGATGGTCACTGGAGGAGCAACCAGCGGACTCAGCTGCGCGGTCGGCATGCTCGCTGCAGCGGAGGAGGAAGTGCTGATTCTCGCGCCGTTCTGGCCGCTGATTCGCGGCATTGCGCAGACCTTCCGCGTAAAACCCGTGGAGGTTCCATTCTTTGATCGGGTCGATTCGGCAGAAGCTGCCGTAGCGGTGGTTCGCGAGCACCTGTCTCCGAAGAGTGTTGCTCTCTATGTCTCGACGCCTTCGAACCCGACCGGCTGCATCATCCCAGAAGAATGGCTGCAAGCGCTTGCTGAGCTGGCACGTCGCGAAAATCTCTGGCTGCTTTCCGACGAGGTCTACGAAGATTACGTCTACGCGGGTCGGCACGTTTCCCTCGGTCGCTTCGCGCCCGAGCGCACGATCAGCGCGTATTCGTTTTCGAAGGCCTACGGGATGGCGGGCAACCGCACCGGCTACCTCATCGGCCCTCCCGAGGCCATCGCCCAGGCGGAAAAGATCGCGACCCATTCGTTTTATTCGGCGCCTACTGCGGGACAAGTGGCGGGCCTTCGCGCGCTGCAAGCCGGTCGGCCGTGGATCGATCGCGCGCGCGAGAGTTATCGCACAGTGGGAGCTGCTGCGGCCGCCGAACTCGGGATCCCCACCCCGCAGGGCTCGACGTTCCTGTTCGTCGATGCGGCGGCTGCCCTCGACGAGCGCGGTATCGAGGGGCTGCTCGCGGATTGTCTCGAGGATGGCGTGGCAGTCGCACCGGGAGCATCCTGCGGCCGAGATTACGCGACCTGGCTGCGGCTGTGTTACACGAGTGCACCGCCCGCAGAAGTCGGAGTTGCGATCTCGAAACTCGCCAAGCGCCTCGCTGTTCGCTGAAGAAGTCGCGAACCGCAGGGCGCCTTGGAGCGCGCGATCAGATCTCGAACGCTTTGGCGAGTTCGGCGAGGATGACCTCCTCCTCGCTAGAGACCTTGCTCCCGAGACCCAGAAAACCACCGGTCGCCTCGGCGACCCTGCGCGCGCGACCGAGAATCTGCTTCTTTAGCGATTCCCGCTCGCTCTCGCCCAATTCCGCGCACAGGCCGACGATGAACGTGCCCCAGACTTCGAGTAGGCGGCCATCCGGGCGGTGGGCGAGCCAGTTCTCGAGCAGGCGGTATCCGGGGCTCTCGCTGGTAATCCCGTTGGCTCTGGCGCCCGACAGCACGGCTTGGCGCTCGCGGTCATCGATCTTTCCATCCGCCCAGGCGATTTCGACCAGCGGCGCGATCGAGACCGCCGTCCAGGTATCGGCATTGATCCCGAGCGCGCAGAGCTTTTCCAGAATTTCGTTGTTCTTGATCCCCGAGACCTTGGCCAACGCCTCGCGAATTTCGTGTGTGTTCTTCTCGGCTCTCAGCTGGTCGAGAAGCTTGGCATTTTCGCGCGCGAAAAAGGACTCCTCCAGGGCCTTCTTGCGATCACCGAGGAATTCTTTGGTCATCGATTCACTCCGAATTGTCCGACGGCATTCCATTGTACTGCGCCTGCGCTCGCCATCCACCGGGTCCGTTGGCTAATCGCGTGGCCTCAGTAGGGATCGCGCCTCCGCAAGATCTGCCAGCCAGCAGCCATCGCATTCCGCCTTTTCGTGCACCCCGGGGCGAAGGCTTTTCTCGGAGGTAGGGGCGCAAGAGCTGCTCGCTCAAACCCCATCTCGCGCGCAGCTCGT
>Ga0326597_10002622_pt1 | contig 26674 bp, 30 predicted proteins | sample RVTome_12_FD_203789 | JGI IMG/M metagenome (GOLD analysis project Ga0326597, IMG submission 203789) | Soil microbial communities from uranium-contaminated site in the Upper Colorado River Basin, Wyoming, United States - RVT100D185 | ecosystem: Environmental > Terrestrial > Soil > Contaminated >... | reverse complement strand
GGATCAGACTGCTCGCCGGCAACGCCGGGTTCACTTCACCCGACCTCCACGACTTCGCGGGCGGCTTTGATATTCCCTCGCGGGGCGATAACCGGGACAACGCAGCCGGTGCCAAGGATCAAACCGCGCCCTTGGACCGACCGAATGGCATCGCGGGCTTCTGCTCTAACGGCCGCCGGCGATCCGAGGACCATCGTGTCCCAACGGCGCAGGCCGCCGCACACTGCACCTTGCACGGTTCGCTTGCCCAGCTCCAGGCCTGGATGGGTTTCGCGGTCGTGCCAGTTCACCACCGAAGTCGGGTATGTCGAGGCGACGTCGAACATCAGGGCCGAGCCATGAAGATGCAGAACATTCAGCCAGAGTCCTTGCGCGACATCTAAGACCTCCCGGTCGAAGACTTCACCATATCGACGGAATGCCTCACGGTCAAGGAGACCGAATGAGGCATGCTGTACGGCAAAGAAGATCCCGGAAATCCCGGTCTTTATGGCTTCTTGAATGAATGCAGCCGTCGTCGCTGCGATCGTCTTCAATCCGGCTTCCACGGATCGCGGGTCCCGACGCAAATGCTCGAGCAAGCGCTCACCACCGGCGAGGTTCTTCGCTTGAGAAAGAGGACTGAAAACGGTCTGGATGTAAGGGACCTGATCCCCTAAGCGTTTCTGAAGGATCGAAAGACAGGCGAGTTGTTTCCCGAGGTTGCCTTCGGTGACACGAAGCGGTTTGAGATCGAGCCAATCCTTCGGCTCTTCGATCGGGCGTCGGCTGTAGTCCCTGGTTCCCTCCGGATCACCGCGCCACACGTCCATTGCGCCCCATTCGCGCAGGCAAAACGAAGACGATGGAGAGACTTTGACGAAGTCAAAATCGAAGTCCTCCTGGAATGCGATCGTCGCCTCGGCAAGTGTCTCTGGCTCTTGGTCGTCGACAGGAAAGTGGCGCCAGAGCGCCACCGGGGGCCGGTCGACGATCTCGCCGGCGATCGAAGCCGATAGTCTTTCACGCTTCGTGGTCAAAGTCTTTACTAAGTCTCCTCCACCGAAACCGGCTTAAGCATTTCGAGGTGAGCCTGCGCCAGGCGTCGGAGCATCTCCGCCCGTGTGAGGTCAGCCACGCTGCCAACCGTCCGCTCCACGGCGGAGAAGGCTTTGGCGGCATGGCCCGCTTCGCCCCGGGCTTTGAAGATCATGCCGAGCAGATAGGCGGCTTCGGGGTCGTCCGGCAAGCGGGCCGCTTCGGCCATCACCAGTCGCCCCGCCTCTTCCAGCCTCCCCTCACCGTAAAGACGCCAACCTTCGCGCATGGTTGAAGTTCGATCGACAGCCTCCAGCGCGGATCGACCGGGAGTGCTTGGTAGACTAGCTTGCCCCTGAGCCTTCTCAGCCATCTCAGCCCTGCTCGCCGCTGCGGAAGCGCGCTTCATCCCAGGATCTCCGGGATCAGGTCCGGGTGTTCCGCCACACGCACGCCTGCCGCCTTCAGCGCGGCGATCTTGTCGCCTGCCAGACCCGACCCGCCCTCGACAATCGCGCCTGCGTGCCCCATCCTTTTGTCCGAAGGAGCGGTTACACCGGCCACGAAAGCCGCCACAGGTTTTGTCATGTGATCTGAAATGAACTCTGCTGCGCGCTCTTCATCCGTCCCACCAATCTCGCCGATCAGAGCGATCTGGTCTGTCTGAGGATCGTCTTCGAACAGCGCCAAGACATCCATGAATGAGGTCCCATTGATGGGGTCGCCCCCGATCCCGACGCACGTCGAAACGCCTTTGCCTTTGCGCTGCAGGGCGTCGAGGACCTCGTATGTGAGTGTGCCTGATCGCGACACCACACCGATGCTCCCTGGCATGGCGATGTTCCCGGGGATGATCCCGACCTTGCAGGCTCCCGGCGTCAGCAGGCCCGGGCAATTCGGCCCGACGAGACGAGCGCCGCGCTGGATGATGTACCTCCGGACCTGCATCATGTCCTGGATGGGCACTCCCTCCGTGATGCACACGATGAGCGGGATGCCTGCATCGGCTGCCTCGAGTATCGCATCCCCGGCGAAGCGCGCCGGGACGAATATCACGCTGCAATTCGCGCCGGTCGTTTCTACAGCACCGACGACTGTATCGAAGACGGGGATCTTGCCGTCCAAGACCCATTCCCCGCCCTTGCCCGGCGTCACTCCGGCGACGATCTGAGTCCCGTACTCCATCATCTGGGTAGAATGAAAAAAGCCTTCGCGCCCGGTGATGCCTTGGACAAGCAGGCGCGTTCTCTTGTCGATGAGGATGCTCATGCCGCCTGCCTCTCGTTCGCGAGGGCGACGGCCTTCCGGGCCGCGTCAGATAGCGAATCGGCGGTCGCCATATTGGCCTCCGATAGAAGTCGGCGACCCTCGGTCTCATTCGTTCCTGTCAGCCGCACCACCATGGGAACCTCTCGAGACACTCCTTGGAGGGCCATCAGAATCCCTTGGGCGACCTCGTCGCAGCGAGTGATCCCACCGAAGATGTTGAACAACACCGTCCGAACGTTAGGGTCGGAGAGGATGATCTCGAGGGCGGCCGCCACCTTGTCTGAGCTAGCTCCCCCTCCGACGTCCAGAAAATTCGCCGGTTCTCCACCGAACAACTTGATGACGTCCATCGTCGCCATCGCCAGGCCGGCGCCGTTGACCATGCACCCGATGTTGCCGTCCAGTTTCACGTACGACAGGCCATACTTGCGAGCTTCGCGTTCGGCAGGCATATCCTCGTCGATGTCTCGCTTCTCGGCCAGCTCGACGTGGCGGAAGAGTGCATTGTCATCGACAACCATCTTGGCATCGAGCGCGACCAGACGCCGTTCGTCGGTGATCACCAGCGGGTTAATCTCGGCCAGGGTCGCGTCCGATTCCTGGAAGGCCCGATAGAGACCACGCGCGATCGCGATGAACTCACGCCACAAGTCCCGGTTCAGTTCGATCGAGGCTGCCAGGTACCGGGCCTGGTACTCTCTCAGTCCGAGAAGTGGATCGACATTGACTCGGAACAGACGATCCGGCAGACGGCGGGCGACTTCCTCGATCTCTACCCCTCCCTCGGAAGAGGCGATCATCACCGGAACCTGCAGGCTGCGGTCGTTGGTAACACCTAGATAGATTTCTTCAGCAATCGTCGCCGCTTCATCCACCAGAACCTTCCTCACCGGAAGTCCCTTTACCTGCATCCCCAGGATCTGAGTGGCAACCTCCTCCGCCTCCGATGGCGAGTTCGCCAGCCGAATACCTCCCGCTTTGCCGCGTCCACCGACAAGGACCTGTGACTTGACCACGACTCTGCCGCCCAATTCCTGCGCGATGGACTTGGCCTCTGAGGCCGATGAGGCGATTCGGCCACGGGGGATCGGAATACCGAACTGTGAGAATACCTGCTTGGCCTGGTACTCGTGGAGCTTCATTCAACGTCCTTTCGGCCCTTCGATCGCGGGAGGCCGGGGTATCGCCAGATTGCGGTCGGAATCAGGGAAGCCACACCGGATCAGCCGGCGTGCGACCCTCTCGACGGGTGTCTTGTCTTGCCGGCCTTGCTCTGCGGGGGATCGGCTAGAAGCAGGGCGATTTCGCGGGGATCGATCTTGCGCCAGTCTCCCGCTTCGAGGTCACCGAGATCCACTCCCGCAAAGCGCGTGCGCACAAGCCGCCGAACGTTGAGCCCAAGTGCCCGAGCCGTGAGGCGGATTTGGCGCTTGAGACCCTGGCGAATGACCACCCTGACCCAAGGGGAGGCTCCGCCTCCTTTCTCCCGCCATGCCTTGGCCGGGAGAGTTTGCGTCCCGTTCGGGAGCACGACACCCTTGCGCCAGGCCTCGAACTGCTCGGCGTCGGGCATACGATCGAGGAGAATTCTGTACTCCTTTTCATGCTCGTATCGCGGATGAGCCAGCCGATTCGCCAGCTCACCGTCGTTAGTGAGGAGGATCAGCCCCTCGGAGTGCATATCCAGCCGGCCGACCGGGAACAGCCTTTGGGGAAGCGGAATCAGATCGCGGACCGTCGGCCCGCCGTCCTGACTGCGCAGCGAGCTGACGACCCCGGCAGGCTTGTGGAGGGCGATGACGATCAGATCTTCCGGCGGCGGCAGGAGGACCCCGTCGACGCGGATCTCGTCTCTGACAGGATCTGCGCGCACCCCCAGCGTCGCCTCTCGTCCGTTTACGGTGACTCGTCCTTCTCGGATGAGCGCTTCACTCGCCCTGCGCGACCCCATGCCGGCCCGAGCGAGCAGCTTCTGAAGGCGCTCCGCCATCACTCCGCAGCCTCAAAAGACACTTGAGTATCCTGCATGAGATCCTCCGACCCGACAGGCCGGGGGGCCTCCTCCGAGGTCAGCGGAGGCAGGTGGTCCAGAGATCCCAGGCCAAAATGCTGTAGGAACGCGGAAGTGGTCGAGTACAGGATCGGCCGACCCGGGCCATCGCTCCGGCCGGCCTCCTCAAGCAAACCGAAACGGAGCAGCGTCCGCAGCACACTGTCGGAGTTGACGCCTCGGATCGCGTCGATCTGAGGTCGCGTGATCGATTGCTGATAGGCGGCTATCGCCAGAACTTCCAGCGCCGCGCGCGAGAGGTGTGTAGAACTCTCAAGGTTGAGGAGACGCTCGACGTCCGCTACGGTTTCCGGAGCCGTCGAGAGAAGAATCTCACGCCTGTGGCGAACCAGGCGGACCCCTCGCCGAGCCAGGGTCCGCTCCAGCGAGGCCAGGGCCTCTTCCACTTCCTTTTCGGTTGCTTGAAGCGCGCTCGAGAGTTGGCCAGGCGTGACTGCCAGGGATGAAACAAAAAGCAACGCCTCGATCCGAGCCTCGAGGCTGAGAGTTTCCTGGCTTTGATCTGCGTCCGAGCTGCCCATGCTATAATCGGCGCCCGAAGCTTCGGCTGGGGTGGGTTTTCTTGATTCAACCAACGCGTGCTGCCCGAATTGTATGCTTCATCTTGGGATCAAGCCTGATCCTGGCAACGTTTGCATGCCAACTTCAATTCGGCGGCCCAAAGCCCCCCGCCCCTCCGGTGGACAACCCAACTGATGCATCGGCGCTCTTGGATGAGGCCTGGGCGTCGGCCCTCGAAGCCGCCGCTGGGACCGGCGAAGTAACGATCACCGTCAACGAGTCACAATTGAACGGTTTCCTCGCCGATAGGCTCGAGGCCGATTCAAGCCTGCCCATTGTTCAACCGCAGGTCTATTTGCGCCAGGGTCAGATCCAGATCTACGGTATCTCCGCGCAAGGTCTATTCCAGGCCCGGTTCTACATCGCCATTCGACCCACCGTCAATTCGGACGGCCGGCTCGAGTTTGAGATCCTATCCGCCGAGGTCGGCCAGTTGCCCGCGCCCCAGGGGCTGAAAGGTGCTGTCTCGAGACTGATCAGCGAGGCCATTGCAGGCGCTTTCCAACCGCTGGAAGCTGGGATCCGCCTGACCTCGATCGATATCACCGACGGTCTGATGACCATCGTCGGGACGATCCTATGAGCGACCGAATCGGATTATACCAGCGCCCCCCGACGCCAGCAATTACGCGCCGCGCGTTCGACCATTCACGTCTCGCCCTCGTTCTTGTTTCCCTTGCCGGAATGATCGCATGCGCCGGGCCGCGGACAACCGCCGGCGAGATCGCGATCACGATCGAGGTCGACGGCCGCCGGCAGTCATTTTCGGTCCCCTCCGGGTCGACTGTCCAGCAAGCACTTCAGCACGCCGGGGTCGAGCTTGGTGAATTGGACCGGGTCACCCCGCCTGGCTACACCGTCCTCACGGCCGGCTCGAGTGTGTCCATCATCCGGGCCAGCGAGCGTTTCGAAGTCGAAACGGTGGTCTTGCCGTTCGAGAGGCAGACGATCCGCAACGAAGCCTTGCCCGAAGGTGAGACCCGTCTGCTTCAGCCCGGCGAGAACGGCGAGCAGGAGATCACCTACCGTATCGTCGAGGAGGCCGGCCAAGAAATATCACGCACCCGGGTCAAGGAAGTTGTGACCAAGGAGGCGGTGCCTGAGATCGTCATGGTCGGCGCTCAGGCGGCCTACACCCCTCTGCCGATCGAGGGGACACTGGCTTACCTCTCCGGGGGCAATGCATGGGTCGTGCAACGTGGAACTGCTAACCGCCAGCCGCTGGTCGTGACCGGGGATCTTGACGGACGGGTACTCAAGCTGTCACCCGACGGACGCTGGCTGCTGTTCACTCGCCACACCGAGGAGGATGAAGGTGATATCAACTCTCTCTGGGTGATCTCGACCACGCAGCGCGATCCGTCTCCGATCGCCTTGAGAGTCAGCAACATCGTGCACTTCGCCGATTGGTCACCGGTGGCATCCGGTAGCACGCTGTACACCATCGCATTTTCCACCGTCGAGCCGCGATCAGCGGCGCCTGGCTGGCAAGCCAACAACGACCTTCAGTTGATCACGTTCGCTTCGTCCGGACGCGTGATCGACCGCGAGACCCTCATCCCGGAGAACGCCGGTGGCCAGTACGGCTGGTGGGGCACCGGGTTCAGCTGGTCTCCCAGCGGCACCGCGCTGGCTTACGCCCGCGCCGACAGCGTTGGCCTGATTGATCTGGCTGACCCTGCCTTCGAGCCGCTCACCGCCTTCGCCCCGCTCCAAACGCTCGGGGATTGGGCATGGGTCCCCGGAGTCGCATGGGGTGCAAAGGGAGACGTTCTATACCTCGTCGCCCACGGGTCACCGCTCGGGATTGAAACAGCTTCGGCCTCGCCGGTATTCAACCTAGCGACGCTCTCGACGGACGGCCGCCTGGATTTGACTCTGGTCGAGCGTACGGGGATGTTCGCAAACCCGTCCGTATCGCCGGCCATCGAAACGGAGGCGGGCGAGGACGCCTACCGGGTCTCATTCCTTCAGGCCTCGACGCCTCTTGATAGTGAAAGCAGCTTCTATCGAATCTCGATCATCGATCGGGACGGCAGCAACCGCATCACCTTCTTCCCTGCCGAAGGTGAGCCGGGTCTCGCGCCGAAGGACCTGGGAACAATTGCCTGGTCCCCAAACGCCGATCGTCTTGCTACGGTGTATCGGGGGGATCTATGGCTCATCGATGTCGCCACCGGCATCGGGCAGCGTATTACCGGCGATGGACAGACGACGGCCTACGATTGGAAGGAATGACCCCGGCGTTTTCGGCATGAGCCAGACAAGGCGGCGGCGGACCGGGCCCCCAAGGAGGACTATGTGCGCATCCTAGTGACCGGAGGAGCCGGTTTCATCGGTTCTCACTTGTGTGATCGCCTGCTGGCGGAGGGCCATCAGGTGGTCGCCATGGACAATCTCGTTACCGGGACTCTGGACAATATCAGCCACCTCGCCGGCAACCAGGATTTCTTGTTCCTCAAACACGACGTATCGAACTTCATATTCGTCCCCGGCAAGGTTGATGCGGTGTTACACCTGGCCTCCCCGGCCAGCCCGAACCCGACCTCCCCCTACGGTTATCCTCAGCTCCCGATCCAGACACTCAAAGTGGGCGCCCTGGGGACGCATAATGCATTGGGTGTGGCGCGGGCGCACAAAGCCCGCTTCTTGTTGGCATCCACCTCTGAGATCTACGGCGACCCTCAAGTGCATCCGCAGAATGAAGATTACTGGGGGCATGTCGATCCTATCGGACCGCGTTCCGTCTATGATGAGGCCAAGCGCTTCGCCGAAGCTATCACGATGGCCTATCACCGCTACCATGATCTTGATACGCGAATCGTCCGTATCTTCAACACGTACGGCCCGCGCATGCGCCTCGACGACGGTCGAGTTGTGCCAAACTTCATCGTGCAGGCTCTCTCCGAGGAACCCCTTACCGTGTACGGCGACGGTATGCAAACCCGGAGTTTCTGCTACGTAGACGACCTGGTCGAAGGCCTTGACCGACTCTTGCTGTCTGACGAGATGCGACCTGTGAACTTGGGCAACCCCTCCGAGCTGACGATCGGCGGACTGGCCGAACTGGTCAACCGCATCACCGAGAACGAAGCCGGGGTCGCCGTCCTGCCGGAACGCAGAGGCGCGGCTGATCCTCAGCGTCGCAAGCCAGACATCAATCGCGCCAGGGCTACTCTCGGATGGGAGCCGACCATCGATCTGGAAACCGGATTGCGTCGGACGATCGAAGACTTCAGGACGCGCCTGTGACCCCCGGCTCCCCGCGAGCCGTTCGCGAGGGTAGGCGGTTCTTCAAGTTCACCGTCGTCGGAGTGATCGGAGCCGTCGTAGACTTCGGTACGTTCAACATCCTGACAACACTTGTCGGCGTCTGGAGTGTGCTCGCCAGCATGTTCTCTTTCAGCGCAGCCGTGACGAGCAACTTTTTTTGGAACCGGTTCTGGACGTACCCCGATTCGAGGAGCAAGCCCGTCCGGCAGCAGGCGCTCCAGTTTGCAATCGTCAACGTGATCGGTCTGGTGATCCGGACGCCGATCTTCGCCTTCGCCGAGCCTCGCCTGATCCGCGCCGCCGGAGAAAACGCCGGCGCCCTCCACAAGATTCTCGCGCTGGACACGACGGTTCTCGGCCGCAATGCTGCATTGGCACTCGCGGTGATCGTTGTGCTATTCTGGAACTTCGGCATCAACCGAATATGGACGTATTCGGACGTCCTATGATGTACGATCCGGGACGGCTCCGGCCATGCCAGGTGGAGCCCAATCCGGCAGCTCAAGAACCGGGGCGGGGTTTTCTGGCATCGATGCCGCCTGCCTCGATCCGCGAGCGATAGGTCATCACGTGCGTGCAGAGGCCGAGGCCGCTGTCTGCACACCCGACCTGACGCAAGCCGCGGACAATTGTATAATCGGATAGAAGCAGATGCAGAATCGGAGGAAGAGGGCCAAGGTTAAGAGCCGGAGCAGGCCGATCCCCATTTATACAACACCCGGGGATTGGGCGGCCTTGTTGGTGTTCCCGCACGTCTACAACACACTCGGGGAGTGGATCGGCTGGGTCACACCAGACCGTCAGGTCTATGATGTCGAAGGGAGATATGTCGGCTGGTTGACGGACGAGCCGCGAGTATTGCGCCACCGCGTTTACGACAAAGCCCCGGAGAGCCGGGAACCTCCACCGCGGGCTGAAGTTGTCCGTCCGCCGGCGACTGTGCCCCTGCCACCAATGATGCGGGAGCTTACCTACGATACGATCGACGTCCTAGATGAAGAACCCGAGCGGTTGCACACGACTGATTACGGTGGATTGAAAGAGGACATGGATTGAGCGAAATGGACCCTCTGCCCGCCGGGGCGAGGCCCGTCCGCCAGTCGCGTGTGACCCTCAGCCAAATGATGCAGCTCGACCACGCCAATTTGCGCGGCGACGTCCACGGCGGCTGGATCATGAAGCTTGTTGACGAAGCCGGGGCGCTGGCGGCAATGCGCCACGCTCAATCCCGTGTTGTCACTGTGGCCATCGACCAGATGGTATTCCGGGAGCCGATTCGCATTGGCGATCTGGTGATCCTCGAGGCCGAAGTGACCTACGTCGGTCGGACCTCAATCGAGTCCCGGGTCGAGGTCATCGCCGAAGACCCCCTCACCGGCAAGGCCACCCACACGAACACTGCCTACCTTGTATACGTCGCTCTCGATGAGGACGGCCGACCGGTGGCAGTCCCGCGGCTGATCGCCGAGACGGACGGCGAAAAGCGTCGTATGCAAGATGGCCTTGCGCGCCAGGCCCACCGCCTCAAGCTCAGGGCACAGGAGCGGGAGCAGAAGGCTTTTCAGCCATGAGCGAAGGCGTCCAGTCCCTAACCGAACTCCTACAACGCGTCAGCTCACGGCGCTTCCTCGAGGGCCCATCTCCGGAACCGCGTGGCCTTGCCGACAACGTGGCATTTCCGTTCCTGGGGCTGGTCGGTCAGAACGACATGAAGCTTGCCCTGCTCCTGGGACTGATCAATTCGAATATCGGCGGTGTGCTGTTGATTGGCCCACGCGGTACCGGAAAGACCACAGCTGTTCGCAGCCTGGCCGACCTGCTGCCGGAAGTCGCTCGAAGTCGCTGCGCGTATGGGTGTCTCCCGGAAGAAATCCAGGCAGGTGGCCTGGATGCCGTGTGCCCAGATTGCGCGCGCCGCTATGGCCAGGGAGAACCGCTGACGTACGAAGATCGGGTCCGGTTGATCGAACTTCCGCTGAACGCTCGCCTGGACGACGTCATCGGCGGGATCGATGAGAGGGCCGCCGTCCACAAACGGCTGCGGGTTAACCTGGGGATACTCGCCCGGGCAGATCGGAATCTGCTCTATATCGATGAGGTCAACCTGCTGGGCGCCGAAATCATCGACGCCATCCTCGATGCAGCTTCTCAGGGGACATATTCCGTCCAGCGCGGTCCAGTCTCGGCCGTCTACTGGTCGCGCTTCATTTTGATCGGCTCGATGAACCCTGAGGAAGGCCGGCTGAGACCACAAATCCTGGATCGTTTTGGGCTGCGGGTGATCGTAAAAGGCCTGGAGGCCCCCGAAGAGAGGTTGGAAGCCTATCGGCGATCGCTCAGCTATCGCCAGAGCCCTCGCCAGATGATCGAGAGCTATTCTGAATCGACGGAGATCGCCCGTCAGGAGCTCCAGGCTGCACGCAAGGCGCTCCCGGAGGTCGGAATCTCCCCTGAGGCCCTGAAACTGGGCATGAACCTGATCCAATCCCTCAGCCTAGATTCGCTGCGGGCGGAGATCACCCTATTCGAAGCGGCCCGGGCGCACGCCGTCGCTGACGGCCGGTCGCAGGCGGAGGCCAACGACATCAGAACTGTAGCCCCGATGGCGCTTCGCCTTCGGCGTTCCGAGTTTATCGAACGCTATCTCGCCTTGCAGAGCGAGGAAGGATCCGAACTCAGCGCCTTGCTCAACCGGCTGCACTCAAACCCTTCCGAAGAGACCGACGATTGATCCTGCCAGACTTCGGGGATCAGATCCTGCATTTCCGAAGTCCGGATTGAGGACGATCCAGTCCAGTGCTGGGCGCGAGCGTGGCACATTCTCCCCGCATGGCGACCAAAAGAGATGTCGTGCTCAATCCAGCCTGGGGTTCGAAATGCATGACCAACGGGCGACAGGTGAAATGCAACGGACCGGGCAATTGGCCCGGCCCGGTCGTTATCAAAGCATGCTGCTAGACCTAGCGCATATGGGTGTCGATGTAGCTGACGACGTCTCCAACGGTCGTGATCTTCTGCGCGTCCTCGTCCGAGATCTCCCCACCGAACTTCTCTTCAAATGCCATGATCAGTTCCACAAGATCAAGGGAGTCGGCCTCCAAATCTTCACGGAAGCGAGCCTCGGAGGATACCTTGGCTCCATCGACGCCGAGCAGCTCCACGATAATATCCTTGACTGTGTCTATAGTTTCGGTCATCTGTCGCCTCCTGGATCAAAGGTGCCCATGACAGGCAGCAGTATTGTAATCGCGCCCTCTCACGCGGCGCAAGGCAAGACGGGACGAATCCGATCGAGACCACCACCCGGGATGCGCCCGTTGACATGCCATTCTGCGGCTGGTAAGATACCGCTCTCCCAGTAGGAACCCCCCCGTATGTCAAAGGTTACGCCAACCTCATCGCGGAAGGCCGATCACATTAGAATCAACATTGAGGAAGACGTGCAGTCGGGACTTACCACAGGTCTTGAGCGAGTCCGGCTGAGACACAACGCCGTCCCAGAGCTTGACCTGCGGCGGGTGGACGCCTCACTCGACCTTTTCGGTCGTCACGTGCGCTACCCCGTCCTGATCTCCTCCATGACCGGAGGCACCGAAGCTGCAGGTCGGATCAACATTAGCCTCGCCCAGGCCGCCCAGGCGAAGGGTCTGGCGATGGGCCTGGGATCTGTGCGCGCGGCGCTGGAAGATCCGAACCTGGCCGAGACATTCCAGGTACGCCGGGCCGCGCCGGACATCCTACTGTTTGCCAATCTGGGGGCCGTGCAGCTCAATTACGGTTATGGCGTTGATGAATGTCACCGAGCAGTCTCGATCATCGAGGCCGACGCACTGGTCCTGCATTTTAACGCCCTGCAGGAGGCCTTGCAACCCGAAGGGGACGTGAATTTCAGCCAGCTGCTAACCAAGATAGGCGAGGTGTGTCGCCGCCTGCATGTCCCGGTTGTGGCCAAAGAGGTCGGCTGGGGGATATCCTCCGACGCGGCCCGACGACTGGTGGAGGTGGGCGTGGCGGCGATCGATGTCGCGGGCGCGGGCGGGACGTCTTGGTCGCAGGTCGAAATGCACCGGGCCCCCGACTCGCGACGGGCCCGGCTGGCCGGAGCGTTCATCCACTGGGGAATACCGACAGCCACTGCATTGATCGACGTCCGGGGCGCTTTGCCGGAAACGCCGCTAATCGCCTCCGGCGGACTGCGGAACGGGATCGACATTGTCAAGTGCCTCGCCTTGGGGGCGGACCTGTGCGGAATGGCCGGCCCATTCCTGCGCGCCGCGGCCGACTCACCCGAGGCGGTTGCCTCGGCCGTCGAACTGATCACGGATGAAATTCGCATTTCAATGTTCGCGACGGGTTCGGCGGACTTGAAGGCCCTTCGAAGCGGTAAAGTCCAGGTGGACCTGTGAGCCAGCTCCCCCAATCCGCGACCGCCGTCGACGAGATGCTCGAGACCATCGAGGCCGAGCTTCAGACTTCGGTGGAACTGCTCGATCGCGATCTCGGCAGCGAGATGGTCGAGATGATCAGCTACCACCTTGGCTGGCGAGAGCAGAGCACTGGCAAGGGCAAACGCCTCCGACCTCTGTTGAGTTTGCTCACCTGCCAGGCCGCGGGTGGGGATTGGCGGACGTGCCTCCCTGTGGCCTGCGCCGTGGAACTCATCCACAACTTCACGTTGATACACGATGATATCGAGGATCAGAGCGACACTCGCCGCGGACGTATCACAGTCTGGAAGCGTTGGGGCGTAGCCCAGGCGATCAACACCGGCGACGCCGTCTTGATCCTTGCCCAACTCTCAAGTCAGCGATTGCGCCACGCCGGAGTGGCAGCCGCCACCGTTCTCGATGTGCAACACGCCCTGAATGAGGCTTGCCTCAGATTGACAGTCGGTCAGTATCAGGATCTAGCCTTCGAGAATCGCCTCGACGTCTCCGAACCGGCCTATATCGAGATGGTCGAGGGTAAGACGGCCGCGCTGATCGCCTCCGGCACACAAGCAGGCGCACTGGTCGCCGCAGCGCAGGCCGACGTGGTCGAGGCCTACCGTGCGTTTGGACGCCACCTGGGGCTTTCCTTTCAGATCCAGGACGACATTCTGGGCATATGGGGCGCGCCGGAAGTGACCGGGAAGCCGGCCGGCGATGATCTGCGATCGCGCAAGAAGTCGCTGCCGATCCTGTATGGGATGCACAATTCCGATGAATTCGCCGCGCTCTGGGCCGACCCGGATCTTGATCCTCACGACATCCATGGGATGACCGAGGCTCTCGAGAAGGCCGGCGCGTTAACCTACGCGCAGGCAGCATCGGAGGATCATATGGCCATGGCTCTGGCGGCCCTTGACTCGGCCCGACCGCTTCAGCCGGCCGCCGATGAGCTCCATCGCCTCTCGCTTAATTTGCTTGGACGCGAGCGCTAGGACGAATTACCTACCTGCGCGACCCCGCGTTGCCCCTTTTAACCCCCAAGCCTTACAACGGACATACCGCCGGCGTCCCCTGCGTTGCACCCGAATTCAAGCATGCTATAATCTGTCCATTATCGGGCGGGAGAGCCATGCGCAGAACGACACGTGCGCTTGATAGCAAAGGTGGCGAGACCGGTGCGCTCGGCCAGCTTCAGGCCGGGGTTACCCTCGAGGACCGCTACCTGGTTCTCGGCGTCCTCGGCCACGGGGGTATGAGTTCCGTTTACAAAGGACGCGACCTTCACTTCCCAAACGTCACCAAGCTCGTCGCCATCAAAGAAATGACCAATATGGCCGCCGATCAGACGATATACGAGATGATCGTGCGCAACTTCGAGCGCGAGGCGGACCTACTGGCGACGCTTTCCCACCCTGCGATCCCGCGTATCTACGACTACTTCACCCACGAAAGCAATTCGTACCTGGTCATGGAGTTCATCGAGGGAAGAGACCTCGAGGCGATGCTGCTCGAGACCGACGAGCCGATCCCCGAGGATCAGGTGATCTCGTGGGCCGTCGAACTGTGCGACGTGCTGACCTACCTTCACAACCATCAACCGCAACCGGTTGTGTTCCGGGATCTCAAGCCGTCGAATATCATGATCGACCACCACGAACACATCCGCCTGATCGACTTCGGCATCGCCCGCGTCTTCCAACCGGGTCAGAAGGGCACGATGATCGGAACCGAGGGGTACTCGCCGCCGGAGCAGTATCGGGGCGAGGCTTCGCCGGTTGGTGACGTCTACGCGCTCGGCGCAACGCTGCATCACCTGCTCACCCGCCGCGACCCGCGGGCCGAGCCTCCTTTCTCTTTCTCCGAGAGGCCGATCCGCGAGATTAACCCCAAGGTGTCCGGTGAGCTGGAAGCGGTCATCGACGGCGCGCTCAAATATGATCCCAAGGACCGCTTTCCCAGTATCGAAACCATGAAACAGGCCTTGATGGCCGCCGCCAAGAAAACGGGGATCCTGATCTCGACCCAGTCGGCCGCCGTCATCACGCCGCGCAATGAAGTCCAGGAGCTTTGGAGCTTTGAGTGCGAAGATGAGATCCGCGGCTCTCCAATTGTGCATGAGGGACGGGTGTACATCGGCTGCTACGACAACAACCTTTATGCCATCGATGCCAAGTCCGGAGAGTTCGTGTGGAAGTACCCTACCGAAGGCGGGATCGTCGGCCGTCCGGCGGCCGACGAGGACATGGTCTTCGTCGGATCGGAAGATGAGCGGCTACACGCCGTCACAGCCAGTCGCGGCAAGCTCATCTGGACATACTTCGCCGAAGGCCCGGTCCGTTCTTCCGCCACGCTTTCCGACGGGCACGTGTTCATCGGAGCCGATGACGGACACCTGCACGTATTGAACATGATGAGCGGCCGGCGGGCCTGGCGGGCCGAGGCCAACGGCCCGGTCCGCACAACACCGCTGATCGCCAACGAGCGGGTCTACTACGGCTGCGAGACAGGCGATTTCTATTGCGTCGACTTCAGGGGCGAGCTAAAGTGGCGCTACCGGGCGAAGCGGGCGGTGACCTCGTCGCCCATCATGGTGGAAGGCACCATATATTTTGGGTCGACGGACTGGACGCTTTACGCCGTGGAAGGCGACGGTGGATGGTTGCTTTGGCGCTTCCGCATGGGTCGACCCGTCATCTCGAGCCCGGTCTACGCCGAAGGAAAGATATTTATCGGCTGCGCCGACGGTAACATCTACGCCATCGACTCTAGGGCAAGCCGTGAAGTCTGGCGCTTCCAGACGGAACATCAGGTCACTGGTTCTCCGATCATCCACCACGACTCCGTTTACTGCGGATCTGTGGATGGAAGCATGTATTGTCTCGACATGCGCTCCGGACGCAAACGCTGGAGTTTCGCCACCGGAGGCCCGATCACCGGTACGCCGGCTATTGCCGACAATAGGATTTTCTTCGGCTCGACCGACCACAGGGTCTACGGCCTGCTGGCTTGACTTGCCGACCACATCCGATCGCGACGGACAAGAGAGAGTATGTCTTTTTTGGACAGGATCTTCCGCAAGAAAAAGAGCTTCCCCTCCCCGGACGGGGTGAAGACCGCCCCACTCGATCCCGGCAGCCTTGGCACGCGGACCGACGCCGAAGGGCGGCGTCACATTGTGATCGGCGCCTCCCAATCCACCGGGATTGAGCGAACGCACAACGAGGATTCTCTCTTCATCCTGTTGGGCAGCGCGTACGGCGAGGAGGCGATGCCCGACTTCGGGCTCTTCATCGTCGCTGATGGTATGGGGGGACACCGCTCAGGAGAAGTCGCCAGCGCGATTTCGGTTCGGACCGTGGCCCAAAGCATCACCCGCGACGGGGTGCTCAACCTGTTTGATATTGAACAGCGCGACGATCATCCGCCCCTCCAGGAGCTGGTCCGAAATGCGCTGGAGCAGGCCAACCAGAAAGTAGTCGACCGTGTCCCGGGTGGCGGCACAACGTTAACCCTGGCAGTCCTACTCGGCACCCAAATGACGATCGGGCACGTCGGTGACAGCCGCGCCTACGTTATAAGCAACAATCACGCCAGGACCATTACAAGAGACCACTCCCTTGTCGAGAGGCTGCGCGAGCTGGGGCAGCTTACCCCTGAGGAAGCTGCAGCCCATCCGCAACGTAACGTGTTGTATCGGGCGATCGGACAAGGGGCGAATCTCGAGGTGGATGTATTCACTGAGCCAGTCCCGCGCGACGGCTATCTGCTCATTTGCTCCGACGGCCTTTGGGGAGTAGTCCCCGACGACGATATCTTGCGCATCGTTGCCAACTCGAACCATCCTCAAGCGGCATGTGACGAGTTGGTCCGCGCAGCGAACGCCGCCGGGGGACCGGACAACATCACGGCGGTCATTGTCTACTTCCCTCAGGATTGAGGAGTGAGGTGTGCCTGGCGAAAAGGATCTATACGCGCTCCTCGGAGTGCCGAGGTCTGCCTCGGTTGAAGAGCTGCGACGAGCCTACCGCGAGGCGGCCCGCGAACTTCACCCCGACAGAAACCGGCGCCCTGGCGATACCGAACGATTTCTCGAGGTCCAACAAGCCTACGAGACTCTGACCGATGACGAGCGGCGAGCGACCTACGACGTTAAACTGGCCGAAGAAGAGGCCAGGCTCGCCGCAGCTGCCAGCTTCCGCTGCCACGTGCTGCAGAGCCGCAAGAACCTACTACAGCTTGACGAGCCGCAAGTCCACTACGTCATGTTCGAGATCCGGCCGGCAGACGGGCTGCCGGACATCCGCCCACCGGTCAACTTGACAATCGTCATCGACCGTTCGACCTCGATGCGCGGTCAGCGTCTCGACCAGGTGCGGGGCGCGGCCCTATCGATCATCAGCAACCTGGATCCCACCGACTCGGCTTCAGTCGTCGCCTTCAGCGACCGGGCCGAGGTATTCGTCACTCCTGATCAGGCTCGTGATCCATCGGTCGCCCGCGCCCGGCTCAGCCTGCTTCAGGCCGGCGGCGGAACCGAGATCGCCCAGGGGATCGAGGCCGGGTTGGCTGAGCTCAAGCGCAACTTCTCCCGCGACGGCGTCAACCACATGATCTTGCTGACGGACGGCCGTACGTACGGGGATGAGGACGCCTGCCGCTCCCTGGCGAACCATGCCGCCGGCATGGGCATCGCTATTAATGGCGTCGGAATAGGCTCCGATTGGAGCGATAGCCTGATGGACGAAATCGCCAGCAAGACTGGCGGAAACGTCATCTTTCTCGACTCGCCAAACGCCATTTCGGACTTGCTCCAGGGGATCTTCGACACACTGACCCACGTAGTAGCCAGCCGGGTCCGAATAGAGGGGGCAGTCTCCGTCGCCGTCGACGTCCGCTCGGTGTTCCGTCTCGAGCCCGAGCCGATGCCGCTGGGAGATACGCTCCCCTTCCTACTTGGGAATTTGCCGCGGGATGGCGCAATCCGGCTCCTGGTGGAAGCCGTCATACAGCCCATCGGTGACATCAAGGAGCTCGTAATTGGCCAGTTCATGGTCAACGGGGACATTCTGGGGCAAGGCGCCGAAACTGTCGGGCTTCCCTTGCTGGTGAACATTCCTATCAGCACAAACCCTGATGCGGTACCTCCCCCGGAGGCTATCGTCAACGCCCTGAGCTACATCTCGCTGTATCGGATGCAGGAGAAAGCCCAGTTGGAAGCCGGCCGGGGCGAGGCGCTGCAGGCCGCCCGCCGGCTGGAGAACCTCGCCACCCAACTCCTGGCAACGGGCGAGCGGGACCTGGCCAAAGCTGCCCTCAACGAAGCCGATCGGCTCAATCACACACGCAAGCTTTCGACGGAGGGCGAGAAGTTCCTCAAGTATGGGACTCGGGCCCTCCTGCTTCCGGCGAAATCGAGTGCTCCGTGATCCAGTGCCCTGTCTGCAGCAATCACGAGTTCGTCGGGACGCTTCACTGCAGCGAGTGTGGAACCCGTCTGGTCAACACCAGCCCCCTTTCCGGCGCCGTGACCACCAAGGAGGCCGTGGCACAGGGTGTGTTCGGCGACGTCCCCCCGACGGACACCGTCGAGCTCCAGTCGGGCGTGTTGCTGGGCCTGAGGGTGTTGGGGACGGATGAGATCCTGCCCTTGATCGGCAGAGAGAACTACACGCTCGGCAGGTCGGGCGAAGGGCAGGCGGTCATCCCCGATATCGATCTTAGTCTATATGGGGCGTTCGAGTCCGGCGTGTCGCGAATTCATTCTGAAATACGTTTGACCGAGGAGACCGTCTCCGTGGTTGACCTTGACAGCGCCAACGGAACACTCGTCAATAGCGCTCGCCTCGACCCGCAGAAGACTGTCCCTATCCGTCACGGTGACATCATCCAACTGGGCCAGCTTCGCTTGCAGCTGATTTCCCGGTACCATTGATTCGAGGATTGCCATGGCGATTACTGTACTCGTCCACCTTTCTGGTGAAGATCCAGTCGTGGGTGAAGTGGAGGAACTACCTTCGCCCACCGACACTAACATCACAATCAACAATCCGCGGCGCCGCGACGGCAAAGATCTGCCCTACCTCGAGAGCGACGTCGTCACAGTTCTCTGGCCGATCCACCGTGTCAATTTCATCGAGATCATGCCGACCGCCGAAGAGGAGCGACTGATCGGCTTCGTGCGAGAGTAATATGGCCTCGCCCAGCTCCAGACGGCGTGTGCTCGTCGTCGACGACGAGCCGCGCATGACGCGCTTCATTCGCCTCAACCTGGAACACGACGGCTTCCTCGTGTCCGAAGCCGCGAACGGAACCCAGGCGCTCTCACAGCTTCGGGACCAACTCCCCGACCTGGTACTGCTCGACGTCCTGATGCCGGACATCGACGGCTTCGAAACCCTGAGCTTGATCCGCGAGATCTCGAGTGTCCCGGTGATCATGCTCACCGCCCGCGGCGATGAGGACGACCGGGTGCGCGGCCTCGAGCTGGGCGCGGACGACTACGTCACCAAACCCTTCAGCCCGCGCGAGCTTGTCAGCCGCGTGCGGGCTGTGCTTCGCCGGACAGAAATCCCGGGCCCGACGCCCCATGCGCCGATCGAGGTCGACGACCGTCTGAGGATCGACTTCGACCGGCGAGAGGTCTGGGTCGAGGGAAGACTCGTCAAGCTGCGCCCCACGGAATTCAAGCTCCTCTACCACCTCGTTCAGAACGCCGGCTGGGTCGTACCCCACGAACAGCTCCTTGCCAAGGTCTGGGGGTACGAGTACCGGGATGAGACGCACTACCTCCGTCTGTACATCAATTACCTAAGACAGAAACTCGAGAAGGACCCCTCCGATCCTCAGTACATCCTGACCGAGCGCGGCGTCGGCTACCGGTTCGTCGACTACCGACGCGCGGCGATGACTCCGCCGGCCGACGGCTGAGTCCGTCCGTTGCCGGGTCTGACACCCCAATTCTCCCACGCTAACAATCCTCTAACGCAGCTCTAGCGCAACGAATACCTTTGTCGCTTAAGTTGTCGTTAGCACAATGCCCTTCAAGGGATCTACGGAGGTGGAAAAATGTCAAGCCTGGTTCGATTGGACCCGTTCCGTGAGATGCTGAGCTTGCGAGACGTGATGGATCGCCTGGTTGACGATGCCGTCGTGAGGCCGGGTTCCGGCATCGCAGAGGCGCAGGGGCCGGCGGTCGACATGATCGAGAACGAGGACGAGATCGTGGTCAAAGCCACGCTGCCGGGAGTCAAAGCCGAAGACCTCAAGCTCACAATCACCGGCGACGTACTGACCATCCGCGGCGAGCTCAAGTCCGAGCGCAACGAGGAGAACGAGCGGTACATCCTGCGCGAAAGGCGCTTCGGCAGCTTCACCCGATCACTGGGCCTGCCGACGTCGGTCGTCCCCGACAAGGCGAAGGCCGAGTTCGAAGACGGCATCCTGATCCTCAGTCTGCCTAAGGCGGAAGAGGTCAAGCCGAAGACGATCACGATCAAGCCCAAGTAGCTTCGCGTAAGGGACTGTCTAACGGTGCCCGACCTGTCGTGCACGACGGGTCGGGCACCGTTGTGACTCAGCCGCCGAGGCAGGCCGCCGTCGGCGATTGATGCGCAATCACCTCCCCGCTTCCGAACAGGTCGATCGACTTGTGACCTTATTATGCCTCGGTTAGAATCACAGCATCTGGAAAGGGACATGATGACTCGCCTAAGGATCTTGTTGGTCGACGACCACGAGGTGGTCCGTCTGGGACTGCGCTCCTTGCTTGATCAGCACCCGGGCTTCGACGTCGTGGCCGAAGCCTCGACCGCCCGCGAAGCGGTCGAGAAAACAGAGAGCTTCCGGCCGGATGTTGTCGTGATGGACATTCGGCTCAAAGGCGGATCCGGGATCGAAGCATGCCAGGAGATTACAGATCGCCTACCCGACACGCGGGTGATCATGCTGACATCCTATGCCGAAGATGAGATGCTCTTCTCGGCCATCCGGGCAGGGGCGGCTGGCTACGTCCTCAAACAGATCGGTGGGGAGGATTTGATCCGGGCGATCGAATCAGTCGGGCGTGGAGAAGCGTTGCTCGATCCGGCCGTGACACAACGCGTTTTCCAGGAAGTCCGGAAGGCGGCCAGGGAGGAGGAAGCCTCGGCATTCTCCGACCTGACCCAGCAGGAAATGCACGTCCTCCAGCTCGTGGCCGAGGGCAGGACTAATCGCCAGATTGCCGAGATGCTCTATCTGGGGGAAGGTACCGTTCGCAACTACGTCAGCAGCATTCTCTCAAAACTCAATGTTCGCAATCGGGCTGAAGCGGCGGCCTACGCCGTCGAGCACAACCTGAAGGATTATCTGTAGCATACGTACCTGGAATATGAAACAAACGAGGCTGCGTGGCAGCCTCGTTTGGGCTTTCAGGAGGGATCGCACGGATCGGTCTAGCCAAGACGACTGCGCGGGCTACTGGACCGGCGAACCATCCTCCAGCTCCCCGTCCAGACTGAACGATCTCGCCGCATGGTACGCCAAAGAGCCAGACCAATCGCGTAGGTTGGCTTCGATCTGATTGAGGAGCGCCATTCGGCGGGCAACCCGGGTGATTCGCTCCGCCGCGTCGGTGCAGATCTCCTGTAGGAGCGCCTGGTCTTCTCTGGCCAGGCCGGGCGCAGCCTGTTTGATCTCCCGCTTTAGACCCTGGCTGATCATGCGATGGAAGGCCTCAGGGGCCGCCGCCGCCGTCAACTGCGGCAGTCGCACGCCGAACTCTTCCAGGGCATCCGTCAGATCCTGCCGCACCCCCAGACCCTCCTGGCTGTGATGTGTCTTGGTGACGCGGATCTCCTCCAGGATTTCATGCATCACAGACAAGCTGGAGGCGCCGGCCAACACCAGGCCTTCTACAAGGTCTTCAAACGCGGACGCGTCTCCCTGAGCCAGGCAGTGCGAAATCAACCCTTCGGCCTGCATGCGGATGTAGGATTGCTCGGCGAATGACAGAAAGTCATCCAGTGGCTGGCGCATCGGTCATCCCGATCCCTTCATGCTCACCGCACGGGCACAGTTGGCGTAGGTACTCCCAATTGTAGATGCCGTAACTATGACCATCCTTCCAGAATGGTTGAATGGCATAGTTACCGACAGCGTCCAACCCCACGAGCTCGCTGGACTCGGCGCTTCGAAGCGGGATGCTGAGCATGTCGGGCGCACCCGGCCCACCCATTTTGTCGTGTCCTCCCTTGCACTCCGCACAAGGACAAGCCGCCCGCAATCCCGCCAGCGGGTACTCGCTGTGGTGGCCATCATCCCAGTCGATGATCAACAGACCCTTGGATCGACTGGCAGTGATGCTGGCGGGGCGTGGTTTCATCCGGCCTCCATCCGGGCGGGGATGATAACCCCGCGGGTTAAGAATCGCAACTCAAGGTGACGCTCCCAGCTTGCGCAGGTACAGACCGACTGCCCAGCCTTGCTTGCCGCTGTCGTACGGGTTGACCAACTGCCACCAGGCGTAGCCATCGGCCGTCGTCGGCCCGGCGATGACACGGAAGACCTCACTCTCAACACCCAAAACCACGATCTCGGCTTCCAGATTTGGCGCGCGGCGCAAGCGAAGGCCGTCCCCGGCCGTCCCGCTCACTTCGACTAGATCCCCCGGCGCAAACCCCTCCCCGCCGCCGGCCGGGAAGGTCGGCGAAGGTATGGGCGTCAGCCCAACGGCGGTCGCCGTTGCCGGAGGCGGCGTCGTAGTCTGAGTCGGCAGATCGACGACCGTGAAGACGGGCGCCGGGACGGTCCCGCCCGACCTGGCCGGGCGGGCCAGCGGCCCGATCAGGATCAGGCAGCCCGCGCAGCCGAGGCCGAGGAGGGCGGCGACCAGCACAGCGAGCCGATTGGCGCTCAGGCGCATGGCTCTTGAACCCGACATTTGGTTCATTGAGGGAGCAAGAAGAATGCCAGTCCGAGGATTAGATACAACGTCAGCAAGCTGGCGCCCTCGAGCCAATTTGACTCTCCATCCGAGGCGACAAACGCCGTGATGATGACTGCGCCGATAAGCGCCACCAGCTCGAAGTTGTTGAACACCAATGTCAACGGGTTCCCCATCAACAGGCTGATGAATACCAGCAGCGGCGCCACGAGGAGCGCAATCTGGATACTCGAACCGATCGAGATCTCGGCACACAGGCTCATCTGGTTCTTCACTGCCACTTTGACGGCTACCATGTGCTCGGCGACATTCCCCACAATCGGGACAAGGACAATGCCCAGGAAGAACTCGGAGACACCGAGTTGGCTTACCACCGGTTCGACCTGGCCGACGAGAAGCTCAGACATCAAGACCGTCCCCAGGGTGGCGGCGATCAACACACCCACGGCGGTCCGCATGCTCCATAGGGGTTCGTCGGCGACGAGGTGGGTCGAGCTCCGTGAAAGGTGACTCGGCTCCAGCCGGATGCCGTACACGAGGCCGAGAGCATAAATCACCACCATCATGCCCGCAACGCCGAGGCTGAGCGCTTCGACTGATCCATCATCGGTGATCCCACCAGCAACATGCGAGAACAAGGAAGGCACACCCAGCGCGGTCACCGCCAACACGAGAAGAATGCTGTCGCCGGAGGCCTTCCGTCGATCGAAGGTCTGTATCCCATGGCGGCTTCCACCAGCGAGCATCCCCATTCCCAGAACGAGAAGCAGATTCCCCAGGATAGAGCCGGTGATGGATGCTTTGACAAGCTCGAGCAAACCTTCGCGGATTGCGACGATGGTAATGATCAATTCGGCGCTGTTGCCCAGCGTCGCATTCAGCAGGCCTCCAATTCGCGGAGAAGTATGGCCCGCCGCGCTCTCAGTGGCCTCACCGATCAGCCCGGCCATCGGCGCCAGGGCCGCGCCCGAGATGATCATTACCCAGACGGGTGATGCCTCGAGCGCGACCAGGATCAGCGCAATCGGCACACACACCAAGAGCCAGTACAACGGATTGGATTTCAGCGCTCGAACGAGGCTCTGGATCATGGAATTCCACGATCTAAAGTAGTCCCCTGGGTGAAGACCTGCGGGCCTCCCGGCCGGGGCACAATGACGTTGAGCACGCGCGGTCGCACGCCGAACGTGCACGACGTGTCAAGGGTGATCGGCTCCCCGTCCAGCTGCATGCTGATCGATCGATCACTTTCGAAAACGGCTTCGTTCGTCTGGAAATGCGCCACACCGGGTGAATCTACGTGCGTCCCCATGAGGATCTGTGCTACCCGGACCACGGCATCCATGGTCGAACGACCTTCGATCAACCAGAAGTCGAGCAGACCGTCGTCCACCTTGGCTCGAGGCGAGAGTTCCAACAAGCCTCCCGCGTAGGCCCGGATGTTGCTGGCAACCGCGACCAGGAATCGACCCTCCCAGGATTGACCGTTGGCGCGAACGACCAGGTCGATCCCGTCCCAGCCCAATGAGGTCCACACTGCCATGGTGGCATAATGTATGGTGGCCAGCGCCTTCTCCCAGCGATCACGCGGCTCGATGCTGTTCACAATCGTTGCGTCGAGGCCGACGCCCGCCCACAGCAGGAAAGAACGCTGATCGCACATCCCAAGATCGACGCTTCGCACCTGACCCTGTGCTAGCCTGGATGCCGCGTCCTCGAGCGCGAACCAGTGCGTCCAGTCCAACCCTGACAGCCCTAGCTCTTGGGCCCATACATTGGCCGTCCCCGAGGGGAGTACACCTAGTGCCGTCTTGTGCCCGGCAAGCGCGGCCGCCACCCTGCCGACGGACCCGTCGCCGCCAGCGACGAAGACGGCATCGCAGCCGCTGAGGGCGGCTTCAACTGCCAGATCGGCCAGCTGCTGACCCTCGTTGGTCTCCATGACTTCGATCTCCCAGTCGGCCTCTGTCAGCACGCGAACCGCTCGACTGAGCAAAGGGCCGGCTGGAAAGCGGCCAGCGAATGGATTGTAGATCAGCCAGGCTTTCCTCATCAGCCTCTCCCGAACCGGGATTATAGCGCAAGGGTTCATGCAACTTCCATCGGCGCGCCTGACCCACGCTGCCATCCCCCGGAGACTGACCCCACGGGACGCCCCGCGCCATTGGCGTTGGTTGCGGGCCGGGCCCGCGAAGACTACGGGGGCGAGCGACTCGCCTCCCAGTTCACCCCCCCGGCGCTCTTCCCCCTTGTCCCGATGGGTTCATCCCGGCCGACCTTGCCGTGTGCGAAGCTACCTGCGGGCTCCAACCAGCGATAGTCGATGCTGAGCAGTGATCGGCTTCCCCCTCCCTCGCCGCTTCCTAACTTGCCTCACCGCGTCGCAAAGCCCTCGAGTGCGTCCACCCGTTTCCGTGACGGGGACGACGCGGGCGACGACAAGGACCGGGAGTGCGCCGCGTCCGCCGTGTTTGACGATTATGGCGGGCTGTCCATATCGATCTGGCCCGCAGCATTGCCGGGCCTGAGCAGCAAGGTTAGAATCGAGGCCGCCGGAGGAAGTGTGGGCGATCCGCAATTGACCAGTCTCGGCGGGAGATACCAGATCCTCGGTCAGCTTGGCTCGGGCGGCATGGCCAAGGTCCTGCGCGCGCGTGACCTGAATCTCCAACGCGAGGTCGCTATCAAGGTCTTGCACGAAGCCCTCATCCCTGACATCGCCTTCCAGGCCCGATTCCTCCAGGAGGCTCGCGCGGCCGCCAACCTGATACACCCCAACATCGTCACGGTGTACGACTTCGGCCAGGATGCAGAGCGCTACTTCATCGTCATGGAATATGTGGTCGGGACCGATCTAAAGACCCTCATCCGCCGCCGAGGCCGGCTACAAGTGGACGAAGCCATCGAAATGATGATCCAGATCGCAGCCGGTGTTGGCTATGCGCATCGAGCCGGGCTCGTCCATTGTGATCTCAAACCGCACAATCTCTTGGTCGCCGCCGACGGTCGGGTGAAGATCACCGATTTCGGAATCGCTCGTGCGCTGGCCTCGATAAACCCCGGTGAGAAATCCGAGGTCGTATGGGGCAGTCCGCAGTACTTCGCCCCTGAGCAGGCCTCGGGCGGCGCTCCCTCCCCGGCGACCGACGTGTACGCCCTGGGTGTGGTCTTCTTCGAGATGTTGACTGGCCGGCTGCCGTTTGAAGCCACCGACTCGGAAGGCTTGGCCGAGCTGCATCTGAATACACCCCCACCTCGGCCGCGCTCTCTCAACCCCGAAATCCCGCGGGCCCTCGAGTCTATCGTCCTCAAAGTGCTGTCGAAGGAACCCGCCAGCCGCTACCGGACGGCCGATCAGATGGGCCGGGTACTGATGACCTTCGCTTCCCACAGCGACATGCCGGAGCATGTACCCGCCTCGATCCCCATCCCGGAACCCGTTCAAGACTCCCAGGCCATGACCGCGCCCTTGGACCTGCGGGGCGACCAGGTTGACTGGCTGGCCGTGATGCTCGGATTGCTCGCATTCCTTGCGGTCGGGGGGCTGATCCCACTCTGGCTCTGGGCGTGTCTGCTCTACCCGACCTGCCCGTTGAGCGGCTTCTAGCCGGAACTTCCCGACAGTATCCACTTTCTCCCCGCGTTCCTGATGTCCCGACAACATGTTGCTTCAGCCGGATTGACGGGTGTTTCCTCTCCCCGTCAGCCGAGCCCACGCGCTTGCGCGATTTGTTCCTGGCCGCAGTGTGGACTTCACGGCCGAAATGCACGGGAAACAGTGGCCGGTGTGCCTGGGCCGGGGTATAATCCCTGTTGCTTCGGGCGAACCTCAGGAGGTTGGTCGGAGTGGTATCACCTGGAGGGAGGTACACGTGAATTCTGCCAGAGGCCGCAATACACTCGTTCTCTTGATCCTTCTCTTGATCATCGCCGTATTGATCATCCAGTTCAGAGCCGGTTCGCCTCAACCGGAGCGACTGTATTTCAATCAGGTAGCCGAAGCCGTCAAGAAGGGTGAAGTCACCCGGGTTGTGGTGGACGACAACAACATCGAGGTGGTCTACCGCGACGGGCACAGCGCCCTCTCGCGCAAGGAACCATCCGACTCGGCGATCCAGCAGCTGCTCGATC
>Ga0326597_10002621_pt1 | contig 26675 bp, 30 predicted proteins | sample RVTome_12_FD_203789 | JGI IMG/M metagenome (GOLD analysis project Ga0326597, IMG submission 203789) | Soil microbial communities from uranium-contaminated site in the Upper Colorado River Basin, Wyoming, United States - RVT100D185 | ecosystem: Environmental > Terrestrial > Soil > Contaminated >... | reverse complement strand
CTTCTACGCCTGCCCGTTCGGGGCGCCGCAGTTCCCGCAGGATGGCGCATTCGGGCTGCGCGGCAAGATGGACAAGTGTACGTTTTGTGCCGGCGGCCCCGAAGCGGACTTCTCGGACGCCGAGTTCAAGAAGTACGGCCGCAACCGGCTGGCCGAGGGCAAGCTTCCGGCGTGCGCGGAAATGTGCTCGACCAAGGCGCTGCTGGGCGGCGACGGCGACGTGGTCGCCGACATCTACCGCAACCGGGTGCTCCGTCGCGGCAAAGGCTCCGAGGTCTGGGGCTGGGGCACCGCCTACGGCCAGCCCCAGAAAAAATCCGCGGTGCAACCGCAGGGGGTGCAATCATGACGAAGGCCAGGCGGTGGCTGCTTATCGCAGCCACCGCGGCCGTGCCGCTACTTGCGGCCGGCTGCGGCGAGCAGACGCAGGTGACGGTCTACAAGCAGGGCAAGTATCAGGGCAAGCTTGATGGCCAGCCATGGGACAACACCCAGTTCAACAAAGACAAGGTGGGCTGGGAAAAAGCAATCATGGCGCGCAACCAGGGCCAGGACGACTATCAACGCATCGGCGGCAACTAACAACGGAGGAGTCGTCATGCTCGGCAATCGCACAATGCGATGGTTGGCGTTTGCGCTGCTTGCGCTGGCCGTCGTCGGGGGACCGCAATCCGCCCTCGCCGCCGACAGCGGACAACAGCAGGCACAGCGCCAGGAGTCCCAGCCGCTTAACAATGCGCCGATCTGGCGCGACGTGCGCGGCGGCGACATCAACCAGTACCAGACGACGCAAGTCCGCGGCATCGAGACCAACGTGCTGGTGGAATCCGGCGGCGAGGTTTGGCGCCAGATCCGCAACGGGCCGATCACGGTCTACGGCGGCTGGCTGCTCGTCATCATGCTCCTCGCGCTCGGCGCGTTCCATGTCACGAAGGGCCCGATCAAGCTGCACGAGAAGCCCACCGGGCGAATGATGCAGCGCTTTTCCGCGTGGGACCGCATCGTGCACTGGACGACTGCCGTCAGTTTCATGATTCTGGCGATCACCGGCCTCATCACGCTGTTCGGCAAGCACGTGCTGCTGCCGGTCACCGGCTACACGCTATTCTCGTGGCTCGCGCAGCTGTCGAAGAACCTGCACAACTTCGTGGGGCCCTTGTTCGCGGTGTGTACGCTGCTGATGATCGTGACTTTCATCAGGGACAACTGGCCGAAGGCCCACGATTGGCTGTGGGTGCGCAAGTTCGGCGGGCTCATGAGCGGCGAGCACGTGCCCTCCGACCGCTTCAACGCGGGCGAGAAGATCTGGTTCTGGGCCGGCGTCACGCTGCTTGGCATCGTGTCGATCGTCACCGGCTTCGTCCTCGACTTTGCGAACTTCGGCCAAGGCCGCCTGCTGATGCAGCAGATGAACGTGATCCACGGGGTTTCGGCGGCGCTGTTCGTCGCGATGGGGATCGCGCACATCTACCTCGGCACGGTGGGAGTCGAGGGCGCCTACGAGACCATGCGCAGCGGCATGACCGACGAGACCTGGGCGAAGGAGCACCACGAGTACTGGTACAACGAGGCGAAACGGAAAGGTGCGGCCGCACCCGGCGGCGCGCCTTCGACGGCGCCTGCATCGCCCATGAAGGAGGGATGGAAGTGATCAACAGGAAGCTCGGATTCTCAGCCGCGCTGCTGATTGGCAGCGCGGTCGCTTTCGCCCCGGCGGCGCAGGCGGACCCTGCGCTTGACCGCGCTCAGGATCGCGGAGTAGAGCATTACAAGCGCTCCCAGGGCGGCGCGGCAATGACGGGTGGCATGATGGGGGATGCCATGAAGGCCGGCCAAAGGGGAGATGGGATGAAGTCGGGCGTCGCCAAAGGCGACCCCTTGCGAGCGGGCGCCAAGGGCGGGATGGCGAAAAAATAGGCGCCGCCCAACCCGGCGAAAAAGCTCGGTCAACCCGGGCTTTTTTGTTGCCTGCTTAATAAGCCGTGATTAGAACCCCTCCCTCAAGCATGAATGCGACGGGGAGCAGGGCGCGGCTTCAGCGCACCGCACGGATAACGGACCGGCCTGGCCTCAGCTGATCGGTCCCGCTCTCCTCGAGGAGCGACCACGCCTTGCGGCCTCCGTTCCGCGCGGAATCCCGCGGGTCCATGCACGGCAGCTACACGTTATTCAGATCGCGCCTTCCATCACCTGGACCTCGACCAGGGCGCCCGCGGCGACGCTGCCCTGCGCAGAGGGCAGGATGATGAAGCAGTTCGCTTCCGACATGGAGCGCAGGATGCCGGAGCCCTGCTCGCCGGTGACGCGCACACTCCAGGTTCCGTGCGAATCGCATTCAAGCACGCCACGCTGGAATTCCGTACGTCCGGGCGCTTTTTTTAGGGGAGAGACGCACGGAACCTTAAATGTTGGAAGCGGCGGCACCGGGTTGCGCCCCGATAGCGCGAGCAGCGCCTCGCGCACGAAGTGGTAGAAGGTCACCATCACCGAGACCGGGTTGCCGGGCAGGCCGAAGAAGTGCGCGCGCCCGATCTTGCCGTAGGCGAGCGGGCGGCCGGGCTTCATCGCGATCTTCCAGAAGACGACTTCGCCCAGCTTGTTCAGCAGCTCTTTCACGAAGTCGGCTTCGCCCACCGACACGCCGCCGCTGGTGATCACCACGTCGGCGATCGCGGCGGCCTCGGCGAAGGCTCGCTCGAGCAGCTGCGGGTCGTCGCGCACCACGCCCATGTCGATCACTTCGCAGCCCAGCCGCGTCAGCATGCCGTGGATGGTGTAGCGGTTGCTGTCGTAAATCTGTCCTTCCGCGAGCGGCGTTCCGATCGAACGCAATTCGTCGCCGGTCGAAAAGAACGCGACGCGCAGCCGGCGATAGACCGAGACCTCGGGTATGCCGAGCGAAGCGATCAAGCCGATTTCGGCGGGCCGCAGCGGCTGGCCGCGCAATAACGCCGGCTGCCCGGCCTTCAGGTCCTCGCCCGCGCGGCGCAGGTTCTGTTCCCGCCTGTTCCCGCCGCCGACCGTCACCAGCCCGTCCTTCGCCTTGACATGCTCCTGCATGACGATGGTGTCGGCGCCTGCCGGCACCACGCCGCCGGTCATGATGCGCACGCACTCGCCGGCCTCCATCGAGCCGCCGAACGGCTGGCCCGCAAACGCCGTGCCGGCGACCTTCAGCGTCACTACCCCGTCCTGTTCCAGATCGGCGAAGCGCACCGCATACCCGTCCATCGCCGAATTGTCGTGGGCGGGCACGTCGAGCGGTGAAATGACGTCTTCAGCCAGGACGCGCCCGAGCGCTGCGCGCACGTGCACCCGCTCGATAGTGGTGACCGGGGAGAGAAAGCGGCCGATGAGCTCGCGCGCCTTGGCGACCGGCATCGAGTTCGGGTCGTAGTCGTCGGCGCACGAGAGGTCCCGCATCAGGGACTGCGAGTCGTTCATGGACCGGTCCTTTGTGGCCTGCGCCTCATGCACCGGATTTTACCGGATTCGCCGCGGCGAGCGCCGCGGCCGCATTTTGCGGCGTCGTGGAGGTCGCGGCCGAATAACCCTGCAGGTCGCGAAGGATCTCGCGGAATGCCGCGCCCTCAACGGCGGCGAGCAGCGCGCACGGCCCGGGCCGTCTCAGCGTCGCCGCCCGCGCGGCAAGGAAGTAGCGCTCCGTCATCAGCGGCACGAAGCCGAGGCCGTGCCGGCGAGCCGCGGCCTCGATGCCGAATCCGGCATCGGCCATCCCGCTCGCGATGGTGGCGGCGACGGCGGCGTGCGTGAACTCCTCGACCTCATAGCCGGCGATCTGAGCCGGACGCACGCCTTCGGCGGCGAGCAGGTGGTCGAACGCAAGCCGCGTTCCGGACCCGGGCTGCCGGTTGACGAAGCGCGCGCGTGAGGGCCGCAGGTCGGCTATCCGGCCGAGCCCGAGGGGATTGCCGGCTGCGACCATCAGGCCCTGCTGGCGCGTGACGAAGTGGACCACCCGCAGATTGCGCCCCTTGAATAACGGCAGGTACTGCGCGAGCAGCAGGTTGCGCCCGGGAAGATCGGGCACATGGAATCCGGCGAAATCGCAGCGCCCGGCCGAGAGCGCCGCGAGGCAGTCGAGGCTGCCCTGGAAATGCAGATCGAGGCGGCACTCGGCGGACGCCGCCAGCAGATCGCGCAAGCGGCCCAGCGCAAAATCGTGGCTCGCGCGCATCACCACCCGCGTGCCCGCGGCAGGACGCCGGCCATGCAGGCCACGCCCGATCGCCTCGGCGTGCTCGTCCAGTAGCGGCGAAACGCGCGCTGCGAGCGCGTCCTGCGCCGCAAGGAATTGCTCGCCCAGCGCGGTCAGGCGAGCGCCGCGGCCGCGCTGCAGGGCTGCGAGCGGCTCGCCGAGCGCCGTCTCGAGTTCGCCCAGCATGCCCCAGGCGTGGCGGTACGAGAGCTTCAATTCGCGCACCGCCTGGTTGAGCGAGCCGCGCGCGGCGATCGCGCGCAGCAGCGGCAGCAGCCGCGCATCGAGTTCGCGGCCTTCGATTGTCCAGCGTACGCCGAATTCAATCTTCATATATGCAGGATATAGCATATGTCATCGAAGGTTCAAACATGGATACAATCTAAGGCTGCGTGGCATCAATTGTGCAAGATAAACATAACTGAGCGATGAGCGAGATATTCGCAGCTGGCGCCGAAGCCGCCCGGATGATCGTCGCGCTCGACGCCGAGCTCACCGCGATCGTGATGTTGAGCTTGCAGGTGAGCCTCACTTCGGTGGCGATCGCCGCCGCCGTGGGCTTGCCAGTCGGGGCGCTGATCGGCGTCGGCCGCTTCCGCGGCCGCGGCGCGCTGATCGCCATGCTCAATGGCCTGATGGGACTGCCGCCGGTGGTGGTGGGGCTGCTGATCTACCTGCTGCTCTCGCGCGCCGGCCCGTTGGGCGAACACGGGCTCCTGTTCACGCCCCCCGCGATGGTGATCGCGCAATCGGTGCTGGTGGCGCCGATCATTGCTGCACTCTCGCGCCAGGTCATCGAAGATGCGTGGCGGGAATACGAAGAGCAGCTGCGCTCGCTCGGCGCGAGCCCGGTGTCGGCGGCGCGGACCCTGCTGTGGGATGCGCGCTACTCGCTCGTTACCATCGTGCTCGCCGGCTTCGGACGGGCGGCGGCGGAAGTGGGTGCGGTGATGATCGTCGGCGGCAACATCGACGGCGTGACGCGCGTCATGACGACGGCGATCGCGCTCGAGACGAGCAAAGGCGATCTGCCGCTCGCGCTCGGGCTCGGCGTGATCCTGATCGGGCTCGTGCTCCTGCTCAACGCGGCGGCCTATGCGGTGAAGGAAACCGCGCAGCGGCGCTACGGTTAGCAGCCTGTCGGACTTCGACAGGCTGCTAAGAGCAAAATCGCCTGCATATCGGGAATGAGATGAAACGGAAAAACGCCGCTTTGCCCGCGATCAGGGATAAACGCATGGCCGAGGACGAGTCCCCATCGTCTTCGTTATGTTCCAGCAGGCGAATTTGCCTAAGGAGTTTGTCGGGACAAAGTCCGACAAACGCCTAGCGCCATGCTTCCGCTCGCGCTCGAGAACGTCAGCTTCACCATTGGTGGCAAGGCGATCATTGACCGTATTTCGGCTGAATTCGGCGTGGGTCCGCGCACGGCCATCCTGGGCCCCAACGGTGCGGGCAAGAGCGTGCTGATGCGGCTGTGCCACGGGCTGCTCAAGCCCACCACCGGCAGCATTGTCTGGCGCGGGCCGAACGCGCCTGACGGCAATCGGCGTCAGGCCATGGTGTTCCAGCGGCCGGTCATGCTGCGCCGCTCGGCGCTTGCCAATATCGTCTACGCGTTGAAGCTCGCCGGCGTGCCGCCGGGCGAGCGCGAGCCGCGCGCGCTCGACGTGCTCGACGCGGTGGACCTGCTGCCGCTCGCGCATCGCCCGGCACGCGTGCTCTCCGGCGGCGAGCAGCAGAAACTGGCGCTGGCGCGCGTCTGGGCGCTCGGCCCGGAGGTGCTGTTTCTCGACGAGCCCACCGCCAACCTCGATCCCGGGGCGACGCGCGACATCGAAGCAATCATCGCGGCGATCCACGCCACCGGCACCAAGATCATCATGAACACCCACAATCTGGGCCAGGCGCGGCGCCTGGGCGACGAGATCGTGTTTCTTTATGGCGGGCGGCTCATCGAGCGCGCGCTGGTGGCGGATTTTTTCGCGGCACCGGTTTCGGCGGAGGCGAGACAATTCATCAGGGGAGAACTGCCATGGCAATGAAGAAGAAGCTTGTTCCGTGGATCGCAGTGCTGGCTCTCGCGCTGGGCCTTGCGCCGGCGCAGGCGGCGGACCGATTCATCACGGTCGCTTCCACCACCTCGACCGAGAACTCGGGTCTGTTCAAGCACATCCTGCCGCGCTTCGAGAAGAAGACCGGCATCAAGGTGCGGGTCGTGGCGCAGGGCACCGGGCAGGCGCTCGACACCGGCAGGCGCGGGGATGCCGACGTCGTGTTCGTGCACGACAAGGCGAAGGAGATGGCGCTGGTGAAGGAGGGCGCGTTCGTCAGCCGCCATGACGTGATGTACAACGATTTCGTGCTGGTGGGGCCGAAGACCGACCCGGCGAAGGTGGCCGGCTCCAAAGACGTCGTTGCGGCGTTGAACAAGGTGGCCTTGGCGAAGGCGGCGTTCGCCTCGCGCGGCGACCGCAGCGGCACGCACGCGGCAGAGTTGCGGTTGTGGAAAGCGGCGGGCGTCGATCCGGCGGGCGGGAAGGGATCCTGGTATCGCGAGACCGGCTCTGGAATGGGCCCGACGCTTAACACCGCCTCCGGCATGAATGCCTATGCGTTGACCGACCGTGGCACGTGGCTGTCGTTCAAGAACCGCGGTGATCTCGCGATCGTGGTGCAGGGCGATCAACGGCTGTTCAACCAGTACGGAATCATGCTCGTGAACCCGGCGCGGCACGCACACGTGAAGAAAGACATGGGCCAGGCGTTCATCGACTGGGTCGTGTCGGCGGAAGGGCAGCAGGCGATCGCCGAGTACCGGATCGGGGGGGAGCAGTTGTTCTTTCCCAACGCGAAACAGTGAGCGGTGAGCGGCGCTCAGAACCGATGATGCGTGAGGCAGAGGGCGTGAGACAAAAATGGCGGGACTGTGGATGACTTGGCGCGTGTTGGTCGTTGCGGCGGTGCTTGCGCTCGTCGCAACACCGGACGTCGTGCAAGCGCGTGCCGATGCGACGGTATTCGCCGCGGCGAGCCTGCAGGAAGCGCTCGACGAGCTCGCGCGGCGGTTCGAGAAGAGCGGCGGAAAGACGATTGTCGTCTCCTATGCCGGCAGCTCGATGCTCGCGCGCCAGATCGAGCGCGGCGCGCCCGCGGATCTTTTCATCTCCGCCGACCGCGAATGGATGGACTATCTTGCCGCGAAGCGCCTGATTCGCACCGACGCTCGCGTCGATCTGCTTTCGAACCGTCTTGTGCTGATCGCACCGGCGGGCAGCGCGGTGAAACTCGACATTGCACCGGGATTCGCGCTCGCGCAGGCGCTGGGCGGCGGGCGGCTCGCGATGGCAGACACTGATTACGTGCCGGCCGGCAAGTACGGCCGCGCCGCGCTTGAGGCCCTGGCCGAATGGCAGTCGGTCGCGGGGCGGGTGGTGCGCGCCGAGAACGTCCGCGTCGCGCTCGCATTCGTCGCGCGCGGGGAGGCGCCGCTCGGCATCGTCTATCGCACCGATGCGCGCGCCGAGCCGAAGGTGAGAATCGTCGGCGAATTCCCGCAGCACCTCCACCCGCCGATTGTGTATCCCGCCGCGTTGGTGGCGGGGCGGAATTCGCCCGCCGCGGCTGACTTCCTGCGGTACCTCTCATCCCCGGAGGCGCGCGAAGTCTGGCAGCGTCACGGGTTCGACACAGGGACGTAGCCGAGTTCACCTTGTCTTCCGACGAAATCACCATCATCAAGCTGAGCCTCCGGGTCGCGTTCTGGAGCGTCGTCGTGAGCCTGCCGCTCGCCGTGCTGGTTGCGCACGTCCTGGTGCGGGGCCGCTTCCCCGGGAAAAGCCTGCTTGATGCGGTGGTGCACCTGCCGCTGGTGCTGCCGCCGGTCGTTGTCGGCTATTTCCTGCTGATCCTGCTCGGGACACAGGGCCCGGTCGGGCGCGTGCTCGAGGATTGGTTCGGCATCGTTGTTGCCTTCCGCTGGACCGGTGCCGCGATCGCCTGCGCGGCGATGGGCTTTCCGCTGATGGTGCGCGCAATCCGGCTCTCGATCGAGGCGATCGATCCCAAACTCGAATCCGCGGCCGAGACACTCGGCGCAGGCAGGCTCGCGATCTTCTTCGCGGTAACCCTGCCGCTCGCGGCTCCGGGCATCGTGACCGGCACGCTGCTCTCGTTCGCGCGCAGCTTGGGCGAGTTCGGCGCGACTATCACCTTCGTGTCCAACATTCCGGGCGAGACGCAGACGCTGCCGCTCGCCATCTACGCTTTCACGCAGGTGCCGGGCGGCGACGCGCAGGCGCTGAGGCTGTGCATCATCTCGATCGTGCTGTCGGTCGCGGCGCTGCTCGCCTCGGAATCGATCGTGCGCCGGGCGACCCGCAGGAGCATGGGCCATGACGCTGTCGGTCGCGGTTGAGCATCAGCAGGGCGCGTTCCGGCTTTCGGCTGCATTCGAGAGCGGCGAAGGCGTCACCGCGCTCTTCGGCCGCTCGGGCTCGGGCAAGACCACGCTCGTCAGCGCGATCGCCGGGCTCCTCAAGCCGCACAGCGGCAGGATCACCCTCGACGGCGAGACACTGTTCGATGCGGGGCGCGGGATCAGCGTGCCGGCGCGCCACCGCCGCTTCGGCTACGTGTTCCAGGAAGGCCGGCTGTTCCCGCACCTGACGGTGCGCCAGAACCTTTTGTTTTCCCGGCTGTTCGACCGCGGCGCACATCCGGCAGGCGAGTTCGGCCATATCGTCGAGCTGTTGAGCCTCGGCGGTTTGCTTGCGCGGCGGCCGGGAGACCTGTCCGGCGGGGAAAAGCAGCGGGTGGCGATCGGTCGCGCGCTGCTCGCCCGACCGCGCCTGCTCCTGCTCGACGAGCCGCTCGCCTCGCTCGATATTCACCGCAAGGGCGAGATCCTGCAGTACCTCGAAGTTCTGCGCGACGAGGTCAGGATCCCGATGATCTACGTCAGCCACTCAGTGGAGGAGGTGGTTCGCCTCGCCGCGACCATGGTGCTGATTTCGGACGGCAAGGTGAAGGCGGTCGGGCTGGTCGAGAAGCTGATGGCCGACCTCGAGATGCAGCCCTATACCGGGCGCTACGAGGGCGGTGCGGTCATTACCGCGCGCGTCACCGGGCACGACCAGCGTTACGGGCTCGCGCGCCTCGCGTTTGCCGGCGGCGAGCTTCAGGTGGCCGACCTTGATGCGCTGGTCGGAGAGACCGTGCGCGTGCGCATCCGCGCGCGTGACGTCGCGCTTGCGCTCGAGATGCCCAAAGGCACGACGTTCCGGAATATCTTGCGCGGACGCATCGCCCGCATCGTCGAACACGATGAGGCGCTCGCCGAGGTGAGCCTCGACGCCGGCGGGACGATGATCGTTTCGCGCGTTACGCGGCAGTCGGTGCACGAGCTCGGGCTGCGCGAGGGCGTGACGGTCTTCGCGCTGGTCAAGGCGATCGCCCTGGATCGGCACAGCGTGGGTTTCGCGTGACCGCGAACCTCTGATTCCAGGTGTACAAAAAATTCATCAGCGCCGGTATCGCGCAGGTCTTTGATGTGGAAGAGAACTTCTGTTCGCAGCGCCTTGGATGCCTGAAAAAAATGTACTTTGGCGCTTCAGCTGAGAGTCAAGAAAAACGCCACGAAGAACAGTTATCTAATTGAACGCAAACATGTTTCTCAATCAGCCCAGCGAGTGTGGCACGGAGGTTGCGTAAGTTAGTGGAAAGCAAACGAGAACCCGGAATTGGACTCCGACAGCAGCGAAGGAGATTCTTGTATGAAACTGACCAGACGGACATTCCTCCAGGCATCGGTCGCGACGGGCAGCTGGCTGGCGGCCGGCCTGCCCATGGCGCAGCCGGTAACGAGCGCGATGGTGGTGCGTAAAGCGAGGACTGCGGGCCCAGCCAGGGGCGAGTGGGTCGCGACCGCGTGCCAGGGTTGCACGCAATGGTGCGCCATTCAGATTTTCGTGCAGAATGGCCGCGCCGTGAGGGTGCGCGGCAATCCGCTCTCCAAGACCAACAACGGCTATGTTTGCCCGCGCGGTCACCTGATCCCGCAGCAGACCTACGATCCCGACCGCATCAAGGTGCCAATGAAGCGGACCAACCCCGTGAAGGGCCGCGGGGTTGACCCGAAATTCGTGCCGATCAGCTGGGATGAGGCGCTCGATATCGTTGCCGGCAAGATGATGGAACTTCGCAGCAACAACGAGCCGCACAAGCTCGCCTACCTGCGCGGTCGTTATTCGGCGACTTCGAACGCGCTGCTTTACGGCACGCTGCCGAAGATTTTCGGCACGCCGCATGCTTACTCCCACAGCGCGATCTGCGCCGAGGCCGAGAAGATGGGTCCCGGACTCACGCAGGGGTTCTTCGGCTATCGCGATTACGACCTTGCGCAAACCAACTGTATGGTTGCATGGGGATGCGATCCTCTCGCATCCAACCGTCTCGTGCCCAACACGATAAACAAGTTCGGGGACATCCTCGCGCGCGGCACCGTTATTGCCGTCGATCCCCGGCTCTCGAACGTGGCGGCGAAAGCCCACGAATGGCTTCCGATCAAGCCGGGAACCGACGGCGCGCTCGCGGGCGCGATTGCGCACGTGATGTTGACCGAGGGGCTGTGGAACAGGGTTTTCGTCGGCGACTTCAAGGACGGAAGGAATCTGTTCGTAGCCGGAAAGGAAGTGGACGAAGCCGCCTTTGCCGAGAAGGAGACTCACGGTCTGGTGAAATGGTGGAACATCGAGCTGAAAGACCAAACGCCGGCATGGGCCGAGAAGGAAACGCTGATTCCCGCCGACCAGACCGTTCGCGTTGCCCGTGCAATGGGCAAGGCCGCGCCCAAGGTCGCGGTCTGGATGGGTCCGGGAGTTGCGATGAACCCGCGCGGCACCTATGCGTCGATGGCCGTGCACGCGTTGAACGGGCTCGTCGGCTCCATCGATGTCGAAGGCGGCACCCTGCAGACGACGAGCGCGCCGACCGGGAAATTCCCCAAATTCGATGATTACCTGGACAAGATCGCGAAAGCCGGCGCGAAGCACAAGAAGATCGACGGCCGCGGCGACAAGAACATGCCGGCGATGATGGGCGCGAAACCGGGCAGCGGCGTCGTGACCAACAACATCGCGAACGGAATGTTGAAGGATCCCGGTGCGATCAAGGTGCTGCTGGCGTCCTGGAACAACTTCAACTTCTCGTGCACCGATCCGTCGCGGTGGGACAGGGCAATGGCGACGGTGCCGTTCTTCGTCCACATGGTCACCAACGCTTCCGAGATGACCCAGTTCGCCGACGTCGTGCTGCCCGCCACGTTCAATTCGAGCGAGGGCCTGTCGGTGATCACCAACAACGGCAACATGCACGGTTATGCGACGATCCAGCAGCCGGCGGCAAAACGGCTGTGGGACGTCAAGCAGGAGGAGACCGAGGTAGTCTGGCTGCTCGCTGAGAAGCTCAAGCAGAAGGGATTCCCCAACCTCTACGATTACTACTCGAAGGAGTTCAAGGACCCGGAAACCGGCAAGACCCCGACGAACGAGAAGGAATTTGCGGAGATCGCAGCCAGGATCTCCAGCGCCCCGATGTGGATGCCGAAAAAGCCCCTCAAGGGCGACCAGATCGACGGCTGGGCGGACTTCCGCAAGAAGGGGATGTACAACACCGAGCGGTACAGCTTCAAGAAGGGCTGGGGCGGAAAGTTCCGTACCGCGACGAAGAAGTTCGAGTTCTACAGCGAGACGCTGAAGAAGGGGTTGAGCGACCACGCCAAGAAGTACCAGACCACGACCGACGATATCCTCACGGTGTCCGGCTACGTGGCCCGGGGCGAGCGCGCCTTCGTTCCGCACTACGAGCCGCCCAAGCGCCACGGCAGCCTGGAAGCGTATCCGTTCGAGTTCATCGACTACAAGTCGCGTCTCAACCGGGAAGGGCGTTCGCAGAATCTGCCCTGGTACCAGGAGTTCAAGAAGGTCGATCCGGGCGACGTGTCGTGGGACGACGTGCTGAAGATGAATCCGGCCGATGGCGCGAAGCTGGGCCTCAGGACTGGCGAAACGGTCAGGGTGACTTCGCCCGCAGGGTCGATCACCACGACGCTGCGGCTGTGGGAGGGGGTGCGTCCGGGCACGGTGGCGAAGTGCTACGGCCAGGGCCACTGGGCCTACGGGCGGGTTGCGTCGCGTGATTACGCGAAGGCGGCACCGCGCGGCGGCAACAACAACGAAATCCTGGTCGACGATTACGACCGCCTCAGCGGTGCGACCGCGCGCAACGGCGGTTTCACCGGCGTCAGGGTTGAGAGGGCCTGAGCCCCGGGTAGCGGAATCCAAGGAGAGCAAAAATGGCAAGATACGGAATGGTCATCGACCTGCAGAAATGCGTGGGCTGCGGTGCGTGCGCGATTGCCTGCAAAGCGGAGAACAACACCCGCACCCGGGCCAACGGGCAGGGCCACAACTGGGCCGACTTCGTCATGAGGACCGAGGGAATCTTCCCCAAAGTGACTCACTGGGTGCTGCCCGTGCTGTGCAATCACTGCTCGGAAGCGCCCTGTGTCGCGGTCTGCCCGGTGACGCCGAAGGCGGTATACAAGACGCCGGACGGCATCACGATGAACGACAACGAGCGCTGCATCGGCTGCAGGCTGTGCCAGCAAGCCTGTCCATACAGCAACTTCGAGCTTGGCGAGGAGAGTCTCGCTGGCGAAACCTACAGCGCGATCAGTTTCAACGCCTTTGAACGCGACACCCAGCCCCAGTGGACGGACAAGTCAGCAATGATCCCGGGAGGCACCGCTTCCGGAGCCGAAACCGCCAAGGCGGCCGGGGCGCCGATCCCCGCCTTGAATCAATACGAGTCGCAAGAGGTGAAGCCGATCCGCAAAGCGGGCGTGGTGGAAAAATGCAATTTTTGCTATCACCGTGTCAGCAACGGTCTGAGGCCGGCGTGTGTCGAGGCCTGCCCGGCCAAAGCGCGGATCTTCGGCGATCAGGACGATCCGGATTCCGAGATTTCGCGGGTGCTCAAGGCACGGAAGTCGTTCCGTTTGCAGGAAGAAAAAGGAACCAAGCCGAACGTGCATTACGTCGGCAGCTACAGCGTCAGGATCTAACCTCCTCCGTTCTGACGCTTTGGGGGCGGAGGAGACTCCGCCCCCTATTTCTCTTCAGGAGCCGCGATGCGACCTATCGACCCGGAACAGGGAACCGCCCGCGAGGACCTCTGCCGTTTTCTGTCGGCCTGCTATTACCAGCCGGGACCGGAGTTCGCGGAAGAGAAGGTCTTCGACTCGATGCTCGATGCCGCGGCGCGGATCAGCCCCGATCTCGCGGCGCGAGCGGGCGCGCTGGGCGAGGAATTCGGCGCCGAGCCGCCCGAGAGCCTGCTCGCCGACTACGCGCGCCTTTTCCTCGGCCCCAACCATATCCTCGCCAAACCGTACGGCTCGGTCTGGCTGGATGACGAAAAGACCCTCATGCTGGATTCCACGATGGCGGTGCTCGAGCTATACGCAGAGGGCGGGTTCGAGATGGACGAAGGTTTTCGCGAGCTGCCGGATCATATTGCGGCGGAGCTGGAGTTCCTCTATCTGCTGACGTACCGGGAGAACGAGGCGCACCGCAACGGTGAGCCCGATGCGCGGCTGGCGGCGAGCAGTCTCAAGCGGCGTTTTCTGGACCGGCATCTCGGCCGCTGGATCGGACCTTTCACGGCTGCCGTGAAGGCCGGTGCGCAGAGCGGTTTTTACCGTCAGCTTGCGGAGCTCACCGAGGGTTTCGTGAGGATGGAAGCGAGTGCAATCGCATGGGACGGGCGCAGCGTTGGCTATCCTTGATGCGGTAAGCGGTAAGCGGTAAGCCGGTAGGCGGTGACCAGCGATTGGCGGATCGTAATGCGCGATTGCAGGGCGCGGCTTTGGCGCGCCGCTTCGCTCTCTGTCACACCACCGATCTCCTGTCTTTGCCCGGTGCGCTAAAGCGGCAGCCTACGGCGGGCCCTGCGGCTTCGGAGAAAAACGGTCAAGCTGGTAGAATCGGGCGACCCCGTATTCTCGATTGCATGAAATGAAAGTATTCGGTTTTGCGGGCTACTCGGGCAGCGGCAAGACGACGCTGATCGAGAAGCTCATCCCGGAGTTCACCGGCCGGGGCCTGCGGGTGTCGCTGATCAAGCACGCACACCACACCTTCGACGTCGACCAGCCGGGCAAGGACTCGTACCGGCACCGCAAGGCGGGCTGCGCCGAGGTGCTGATCACTTCGTCGCGTCGCTGGGTGCTGATGCACGAATTGCGCGGCGCCGCCGAGTCGCATCTGGGCGAGCAGCTGCGACACCTCTCGCCGTGCGATCTGGTGCTGATCGAGGGCTTCAAGCGCGAGCAGATCCCCAAGCTCGAGATCTACCGTGCCGAGGTGGGCGAGCCGCTGATCTACCCGCACGACCCAGGCGTGGTGGCGATCGCGACCGACAGGCGGCTCGACACCAAGCTGCCGCAGCTCGATCTCAACGACCACAAGGAGATTGCGGCTTTTGTGCTTGCGCATGTCGGCTTGTGCGGACAGCGGTGAGCGGTGAGCAGCGAGCACTGACCAGCCATCAGCAATGGGTAGACTCTTCGCGGCTTGGCACAGGGCAGCGCGGAGCGCATAATCAAACTCATGATTACAGTGCTTTATTTTGCGAGGCTGCGGGAGGCGCTGGGTACCGGGTCCGAGCAACTCGCGCTGCCCGGGGGGGTGCGCGACCTCGACGGCCTGCGTGCCGTTCTTGCCGCACGGGGCCTCGCGTGGTCGAAGGAGCTGGGGCAGAACAAGGCGGTTCGCGCGGCCGTGAATCAATCCATCGCCGCGGGCGACACCCCCATCGCCGACGGCGACGAAGTCGCGTTCTTTCCGCCCGTCACCGGCGGGTAGGCGGTGAAACCATCAGCTACAGAGGACACCGAGGACACAGAGGGAAAGCCCGATACGCTGACGGCAAGCCAAAACTTGAACATGACCGTAAGAGTCCAGACCGAGGATTTCGATATCGGCGCGGAGATCGGGACGCTGCGTCGCGGCAATTCCAAGATCGGCGCCGTGGCGAGCTTCGTTGGCGTCGTGCGCGACGTGAACGATGGCGACCCGGTTGCCGAAATGACGCTCGAGCACTATCCCGGGATGACCGAGAAGTTGATCGAGGAGATCATTATCCAGGCGCGCGGGCGCTGGCAGGTCATGGACGCGCTCGTCGTGCACCGCGTCGGCACTCTGAAGCCCGCCGACCAGATCGTGCTGGTGGTGGTGACCAGCGGGCATCGCGGCCATGCCTTCGCTGCGTGCGAGTTCATCATGGATTACCTCAAGACGCGCGCGCCGTTCTGGAAGAAGGAGAAGGCCGGCGCGGGTGCGCGCTGGGTCGAGGCGCGCGAGTCGGACGATATCGCCGCCGAGCGCTGGCGGTTAAAGGGCTGAGCGGCCACTTTCGGCGAGGCATCGATGGCAACAAGAAGCAGCCCATACAAGAGGATACTGGTGCCGGTCGACGGCAGCCGCACGTCATCGCGCGGCCTGAAGGAGGCGCTGCGTCTTGCCAAGGCGTTCGGGGCAAAGCTGCGCGTGATCCATGTCGTCGACACGATGATCGCGGCGCGCGATGCGGCGCTCGCCTACAATGCGGCCGATCTCATTTTGATCGTCATGGGGACGCACGGCCGGCGCGGCTTCAGTCATCTCGTGCTCGGCAGCGACGCGGAGCTGGTGATCAGATCCAGCCCCGCGCCGGTGCTGCTGGTGCGCGCGCCGCAGGTGGCGAAGCGAAGGGCACGCGGCGGACGCTGATGAACCCGGCGGCGCTCCTCGCGGTGGGCGTGGGCGCCGCCCTTGGGGCCTGGGCGCGCTGCTCAACCCGCTGTTTCCGACGCTGCCGCTCGGCACGCTCGCCGCCAACCTGATCGGCGGCTATGTGATCGGCATTGCCGTCGAGCTCTTCATGCACCACACCAGCGTCCCGCCCGAAGTGCGGCTGTTCATCATCACCGGCTTCCTTGGCAGCCTCACCACCTTCTCGACCTTCTCGGCCGAAGCGGTTACGCTCCTGTCACGCCAGCAGCACGCCTGGTTCGCCGCGCTGGTCACGTTCCACCTCGCCGGATCGCTCATGATGACGCTCGCCGGCATGTTCACCGTCAAATGGATCTACTCGTGAAGACCACGCCCTGCATTTTCCTCCGGATCTACGTCACCGAACTGAAGCAGCACGACGGCAAGCTGCTGTACGAATGGATACTGGAGCGGGCCAAGGCAATGGGGATTCCCGGCGGATCGGTCTTCCGCGCCATTGCCGGCTACGGCCGCCACGGCCGGCTGCACGAGGAGACCTTTTTCGAGCTCTCGCCGGATCTTCCGGTCGAGCTCGAGTTCGTCGCAGCCGAGGCGCAAATCCAGGGGTTGCTCGAGCTGCTCGAGCAGGAGAAGATGGGGCTTTTCTACATCAAATCAGCGGCCGAATCGGGTTTGGTGGGCGGCGAATGACCCGCCTGCCCGCGCAGCGCCGAGAGCGGCCTTCTTTTTTCCGCTATCATCCGGTTGGACATTGGACGGTCGAGAAGCAGACACGCAAAGAGGAACCAAGATGACGACTGCTTACAACCCCGCGAACAAGTTCGAGCTCAGGGTCTGGGACGTGGAGTTCCGGCGCACGCTCGAGCGCACGCTGATGGCGCGCATCTACCAGCCCAAGGGGGAAGGGCCGTTTCCGGTCCTGCTCGATCTGCACGGCGGCGCGTGGAACAACAAGGACCGGCTCGCCAACGTGCCGATGGACGAAGCCGTCGCCAGGGCCGGCATGCTGGTGGTCGCCGTCGACCTCACGCTCGCGCCCGAGGCGCCGTACCCGGCCTCGGTGCAGGACGCTAACTATGCCGTGCGTTGGCTGAAGTCCAAAGCAATGGACTGGAAAGGCGATCCCACGAACCTGGGTGTGCTCGGGAGCTCGAGCGGCGGCCATGTCGCGCAGCTCCTCGCCATGCGCCCGCGCGACCGGCGCTACAACGGGATCCCGCTGCCCGGCTCATCGACGATCGATGCAACGGTCGCCTACGTCGCGACCCGCTCGCCGATCAGCGATCCGCACGCGCGCTATCAGCAGGCGGTGAAGATGAAGCGCATCGAGATGATGGAGAAGTCGAATACCTACTTCAGCCCGGCGGACCAGGTGCACGAGGGTAACCCGCAGGAGATCCTTGACCGGGGCGAGAAGGTTTCGCTGCCTCCCATGCTCATCATGCAGGGCGGGGCAGACGACAACGTGATCCCGCCGATACAGGAGAAGTTCGCGGCGTCGTACCGCGCAGCTGGCGGCGAGTGCCAGCTTGAGATCTTCGAGGGGTGCGAGCACGAATGGGTCGCGAAGCGGGGGCCGGACACCGACCGCGCGCACGAGATGGTAAAGGCGTTCATTGCGCGGCAACTCAATGCGCTGCGCGCGGCTGCGTAACGAATTGCCTTGCAGGATCGACATATGCCGTTCTTCAATCTGAACGAGATGCCGGGAAAAGTCGTCGCGCCGGGGCATTCCACCGCGCTAAAGACCGCGACCGGGCAATTGCCCGACGGCGAGTAGTTGATTCCGGGAGGCCGGGAAAACGGGAGAGCGGCGGAGCGGGAATAAAAACGCCCCGGGGACGCAAGGTCCGCGAGGCGCAATGACTAAGGCACGCCGGCCTAGCGGCTGACGGACTTTCTAATGCTGCAGGTTGATCCGTTGCTTGAGCCGGGACTGCCGGTGCTGCCTCGATGGTTTCTCACTGGATCACCTCCTTTCAAAGTTGCCAGACCCGGAGTCTAGCAGCTTCGCGGGGTCATTCGGAACCCCCGGAGAGACTCAGCCCGCCTTCACGCGCGCCGATCTTGCCTTCTCCACCAGATAATCGCGCGCGTCGAGGCGGTCCTCCAGCGAGCCGAAGGCGCTGGTGTAATGCCCCTTGAAGCCCTTGCCCTCGACGCGCCTGAACAGGTCGCCGAAGTCGAGGTCCCCGGCGCCGGGCTTCAGGTGCACTTCATGCCCGTTGCGGTGGCAGTCCGCGAGGCGCACCTCGCCCACCAGGGCGAAGTCGAGCGCGTCGGTGAAGCCCGAAACACCTTCCGGCACCAGGTGGGCGTAGTCGGCGATGCGCTTTAGGCGCTCCAGCCCGGCCGTCATCCGCCGGTCCTTGTCCTTGGTAAAGTGGTAGCCCGCATGCACCACGATCCACTCGGCGCCGAGCTTGGGACAGATGTCGACATAGCTCTTGAGATATTCGTCCACGCCTTTGCCTGCATGCGGCGCATACTCGGCGACGTTCACCGCGGAGGAGGTGTGCAGCCCGATGTGGAGCCGGTTCTCGTCAGTTGGGCGCGACGCGGGCTGCATCGCAGCGATTGTAGCAGCGGCGGGAGCGTCCGCCATGCGGAACGCGCCGCCGCGGTGGCGGGGGAGCGCGCTTTAGTGTTCAATAATGCTTCCGTCCCGAGAACTCAACCAGAGGTAAACGCGATGCCTGCAATGTCCCCTGCCGCCGTTTCTGCTCTTGCGCCCGCCGGCACGCTGCGCGTGGGCATCAATCTTGGCAATTTCCTGCTCACGGCCACCGACCCGAAGACGGGCCAGTACAAGGGGGTCGCGGTCGATCTCGGGCGGGAGCTCGCCAGGCGTTTGGGCGTGCCGGTCGACATCACCGGCTTTCCGTCGCCCGGTGCGCTGGCCGACGCTGCGGGGTCAGGCGTGTGGGACGTGGGCTTTCTCGGCGTCGAGCCGCAGCGCGCGAACCAGATCGATTTCACCGCGGCCTACGTCGAGATCGAGGCTACCTACCTCGTGCCCAAGGGCGCGCCGATAAAATCCATTGCCGAGGTGGACCGCGAGGGCGTGCGCATCGCCATTTCGGCGAAGAGCGCGTATGACCTTTACCTGACGCGCAACCTGAAGCACGCCCAGCTCGTGCGCGTGACCGGCGCGGACAACGTATTCAGGCGGTTCGTCGACGACCAGCTCGAGGCGCTCGCCGGTCTGCGGCCGCGGCTCGTTAAAGACCACGCCAACCTGCCCGGTTCGCGCATCCTCGAGGGCCGCTTCACCGCGGTCCAGCAGGGGGTCGGCACGCCCAAGGCCCGCGATCCCGCCGGGGTGAAATACCTGCGCGAATTCGTCGAGGAAGCGAAGGCGAGCGGGCTCGTCGCAACGCTGATTGAGAAGCACCGCGTGGTCGGCTTGACCGTCGCGGCGAAAGCCTGAGGGCTGCTATCCCCGCGGCCAGGCGGGAGACTTTGCCGGACTTTAGGAACGCCGCGGCCACCCCCATATACCGCGATGTGGTTGAATTCCCTCCACTCCGGGAACTGCGATGAAATACAAGGACTACTACAAGACACTCGGCGTCGAGCGCGGGGCCAGCGCCGATGACATCAAGAAGGCTTACCGCAAGCTCGCGCGCAAGTTCCATCCGGACGTTTCCAAGGAAACCGGCGCGGAGGAGAAGTTCAAGGAAATCGGCGAGGCCTACGAGACGCTCAAGAATCCGGACAAGCGTGCCGCCTACGACCAGCTCGGCAGCTACCGGCCGGGGCAGGAGTTCCGTCCGCCGCCTGACTGGGAGCAGCAGTTCCACACGCACTTCACCTCCGACGACATCGATCTTGCCGACCTGTTCGCGGGTCTGGCGAGCGGGCGGCACGCGTCCGCACGGAGCGGCCGAGGCATGCGCGTCCCCGGCGAAAATTTCGAGATGAGCGTGCAGCTCACGCTCGAGGAGGCGGTACGCGGCACCGAGGTCGATGTCAATTTGAGCGCCCTGGAATTCGACGCGCAAGGGCGTGCGCGCCGTGTGCCGCACAGCTTCAAGGTGCGCATTGCCAAGGGCGCGGCGCATGGCAAGCGCCTGCGGGTGCCAGGCAGGGGCGGCAAGGGCGTGAACGGCGGGCGCGACGGCGACTTGTATCTCAATATTCAGCTCAAGCCACATCCGCTTTACCGGCCGGCCGGCCACGATCTGTATTTGGATCTGCCGCTCGCGCCGTGGGAGGCCGTGCTCGGCGCCGTCGTGGAGGTACCGACGCTGGGCGGTCCAGTGCGCCTCAAGGTGCCGCCGGGCTCGCAGGCGGGCCAGCACTTGCGGCTCGGCGGGCGCGGGCTGCCCAAACCCGGCGGCGGCGAAGGCGATCTTTACGCCATCGTCCAGATCGCCGTGCCGTCCGGTCCGAGTGAGCGCGAGCGCGAGCTGTACGAAGAGCTTGCGTCCGCGTCCGAATTCAATCCGCGCGCTCAGCTTGAGCGGGAGACGGCCCGATGAGAATCGAAATTACCGAAGCGATGTGGCTCGACGAGCGCGAGACGTTTTCGTTCGATGAGCTGGCCGAATTGTCCGGGCTCGCGCCCGCGGAGCTGCGGCAGTTGATGGAGCTCGACGTGCTCGCGCCCGCCGATCTCGGCTCGGCGCAGCCGGCATTCACGGCCGACTGCCTTGCGGCTGCGCGCGCCGCATGCCGTCTGCGCGAGGCCTTCGATCTCGACGCGGCCGGACTCGCGGTGGCGCTGGCGCTGCTCGAGCGCATTGCCGCACTCGATGCCGAGTTGCGGAGCATCGAGGCGCAACTGCCGGGTCGGCGTCGCCGAGGCGGCACGCCCGGACAGCACCAGCCGCCGATGGTCTGACTGGGCCGACGACCGGCTGCCACGGGGTTCGGCGGGTTCCTCGTTCGGCGCCGAGTTCCCGCGGATTGATATTCCGCAAATCGTCCGCATATTCGAGTGTGGTGTGGCGTTCACGCAGCAGGAATAGCTCATGGGAAAAGGGGAAAAGCATGCGAACGAGTAGCCCGAGCGGCTGGATGTGGCAGGAGGCCGTCGATCTGCTCGACCGGGCGCAGCGCCTGCACCGGCAGTTTTTCCAGTTGGGGCCGTCGGGCCGGACGCATCCCGTGTGGGAGCCGCCGGTCAACGTTTTCGAGGACGAACGCGAGGTCACCGTTGTTGTCGCGCTGCCGGGAGTGGCGGAGGAGCAGATCGACGTCAAGCTCGATGGCAATACGCTCGCGATTCGCGCCGAGAGCCGCGTGCCTTGCAGCGGCCCGGGGTGCGAGATCCGGCGGCTCGAGATCCCGTACGGCTATTTCGAGCGTCGCGTCCAGTTTCCCGGGGCGCGCCTGAAGCCCGGAACACGGGAATACAGGAACGGCTGCCTCGTGCTCACCTTGCGCAAGCAGAACTGAGTAGATAGGAGCTTGTCGGACCGGTACCGGACAAACTTTCAAGGCAAAACCGGCGCGAGCAAAAATGCAAGAGAGGATGACAGACAGGTTGCTGCTAACGACATGATCCAGACCATTACGACACCGCCGGTTACGGCCGACGCCAACGCGCCGGCAGCGCCGGATAAGCAAACCGCATCCCGGCCCGACCGGGAAGCGCCGGGGCGTGTGCTGCCCGAAGATGCCCTGCTCATCCTCGCGGTGCGCAACGTCGTGCTGTTTCCGGGCGTGGTGCTGCCCATCACCATCGGCCGAGCGCGTTCGCGCGCGGCGGTGCAGGAAGCCGTTCGCACGGAGCGCCCGGTCGGCGTGCTGTTGCAGAGCAAGCGCGAGGCCGACGATCCGGGCCCCAGCGAGATGTACTGGGTCGGCACCACCGCCAACGTGCTGCGCTACGTGACCGGGCCGGACGGCGCGCACCACGTCATCTGCCAGGGCGGGCGGCGCTTTCGCGTGCTCCAGTTCCTCGAGGGCTACCCGTACCCGGCCGCGCGCGTTGAATTCATCGAACCGGACGAGAAGATCGACGACGCCATCGAGGCGCGGGCGCACAACCTGGCGGCGCGCGCGGTCGAGGTGCTGCAGCTCCTGCCGCAGGTGCCGCAAGAGATGATCGCGGCGGTGCAGAGCGTGAAGGCGCCGGCGGCGCTCGCCGACTTCGTGTCGGGGCTGATGGACATCGCCGCCGAGGAGAAGCAGAAGCTCCTCGAGATGTTCGATCTCAGGGGGCGGCTCGACAAGCTGCTCGAGCTGCTGTCGCATCGCGCCAACGTGCTGCGCCTGTCGCGCGAGATCGACGAGCGCACCAAGGAGTCGATCGACGAGGAGAACCGCAAGCACATTCTGCGGCGGCAGATGCGAACGATCCAGAAGGAGCTGGGCGAGGGCGACGAGGGCGCGGCGGAGATCGCCGAGCTCGACAAGGCGATCGCCGAGGCAAAGATGCCCGAGGACGTCCAGAAGCAGGCGCGCAAGGAATTGAAGCGCCTAGAGCGCATGCCCGAGGGCGCCGGCGAATACTCGATGATCCGCACCTACCTCGACTGGCTCGTCGAGCTGCCCTGGCGCGAGGAACCGCAGCCGGCGATCGACATCGCGGAGGCGCGGCGCATTCTCGACGAGGACCACTACGGTCTCGAGAAAATCAAGAGGCGCATTCTCGAGTACCTCGCGGTGCGCAAGCTCAACCCGGGCGGCAAGAGCCCGATCCTGTGCTTCGTCGGCCCGCCCGGCGTGGGCAAGACCTCGCTCGGCCAGTCGATCGCGCGCGCGACCGGGCGCAAGTTCTCACGCGCGAGCCTCGGTGGCGTGCACGACGAAGCGGAGATCCGCGGCCACCGGCGCACTTACATCGGCTCGCTGCCGGGCAACATCGTCCAGGGCATTCGCAAGGCCGAGACGAAGAACCTCGTGATGATGCTCGACGAGGTCGACAAGCTCGGCGCGGGCGGCTTCCACGGCGACCCGTCCTCGGCGCTGCTCGAGGTGCTCGACCCCGAGCAGAACTCGACCTTCCGCGACAACTACCTCGCGGTGCCGTACGACCTCTCGCGCGTGATGTTCATCTGCACGGCGAACATGATCGAGGCCGTTCCGGGTCCGCTGCGCGACCGCATGGAGATAATTCACCTGCCCGGCTACACGGAAGAGGAGAAGCTGCAGATCGCGCGCCGCTACCTGGTCGCTCGCCAGTTCGAATCGGCGGGACTGAAGCCGCCGCAGATCGAGATCGGCGACGACGTGCTTGCCGCGATCATTCGTGACTACACGCGCGAAGCGGGCGTCAGGAACCTCGAGCGCGAGATCGGGGCGGTATGCCGCAATGCCGCCGTGCGTATCGCGGGAGGCGAGGCCGATCGCATAGAGGTCAGCGGCGGCGATTTGCACGCGATCCTCGGCCCGCGCAAGTTCGAGTCCGAGGTCGCGATGCGTACCGGCATGCCCGGTGTGGCGACGGGACTTGCCTGGACGCCGGTCGGTGGCGACATCCTGTTCATCGAGGCAAGCCGCATGCCGGGATCGGGCAAGCTCATCCTGACCGGGCAGTTGGGTGACGTCATGAAGGAGAGCGCGCAGGCCGCGCTCTCGCTGGTGAAGGCGCGCGCAGCTTCGCTCGGGGTGCAGGATGCGGTGCTGGAGAAGTCTGACATTCACGTCCACGTGCCGGCCGGGGCGACGCCGAAGGACGGCCCGAGCGCGGGTGTCGCCATGTTCACCGCGCTCGCGTCGCTGCTGACGCGGCGCGCGGTGCGCAGCGACATCGCCATGACCGGCGAGATCAGCCTGCGCGGCCTGGTGCTGCCGGTCGGGGGCATCAAGGAGAAGGTGCTGGCGGCGCTGCGCGCCGGCATCGCCACGGTCATGCTGCCCGCCCGCAACCGCAAGGAGCTGGAGGAAATCCCGGCCGCGGCGCGCGAGAAGCTCAAGTTCGTCTGGCTCGAGACGGTGGACGATGCGCTGATGGCGGCGCTGTCCGAGGCGGCGCCCCGGCAGGCGGCGGAAGCAACCTGAGCTGCGCGCCGGGGGCACCCGCGCGCACTTCGATTTGGTCCGGCCTGTTTAATGCGCCGCACAAAATGATCATTGGCCGCGTACGCTTGTAGCGGCCGGTCGCTGCGTCTAGTATCCCGGATCAAACTCGGCCGGGGTCGCGCTTGAGGGTCGAGAAGCAACGATCCGGCCTCAACCGGGAGAGGATCATGAAAACACCACGCAGCAGCATTGCAGCGGGGCTTGTTCTGGCGCTGGGGAGCGTGTCGGGGATCGCGATCGGGCAGGAGAAGTGGCCCGCGAAGCCGATCCGCATGATCGTGCCGTTCTTCTCGGGCTCGGCGAGCGATGTGCTCGGGCGCATCGCCGCCCAGCGGCTGACCGAGATCTACGGCCAGCACATTGTCGTCGACAACCGGCCGGGCGCCGGCGGGCTGATCGGCAGCGAGCTCACGCTCCATGCACCGTCCGACGGCTATACCGTCACCATGGTCGGGCAGCCGCATCTCTCGAACGTGCTGATCCGCGAGAAAAAGCCCTACGACCCGCTGAAGGACTTCACGGCCATCTCGCTGGTCGCCAAGACGCACAACGTCATCGTGCTCGGCAAAGGTGTCCAGGTGAGGAACATCCCGGAGCTCATCGCGCTGGCGAAAGCGAACCCTGGCAAGCTCAACTACGGCTCGGCGGGGGTGGGCAGTTCCTCCCACCTGGCGGGGGCCAAGTTCACGTCGAAGGCAAAGATCGACGTCGTGCACGTGCCGTTCCGGCAGGGGCCCGACAGCCGCAGCGCGCTGATCGCGGGCACGATCCAGTTCTACGTCTACCCGCTGCCCGCGATCATGAATCTCATCAAGGGCGGGCAGTTGAGAGCGCTGGCGGTGGGCGGTGATCAGCGGGCCGAAGCGCTGCCTGAGGTGCCGACAACCGCCGAAGCCGGCTTCCCCGAATACAAGACGGAATCATGGTTCGGCCTGATCGCCCCGCGCGGGGTGCCCAAACAGGTCGTCGCCCGGCTCAATGCCGACACGGTGAGCGTGCTGAAAGAAGAAGCCACGCGCAAGAAATTCTCGGTGCAGGGCGCAACACCGGGTTATGGCCCGCCCGAGCATTTTGCCAAGATGCAGCGCGACGAGTACAACGAGCTCGGCGCGCTGATCAAGCAGATCGGGATGAAAGTGCAGTAGCGATGGCGGTCCGGCGGGGCTGGCGGACCGGAGCGGCGCAGCCTTGCCGGAGGGTCCAGTTGGAGGGGCGGATGTCAACTAAAAAGTCAATCAAGAAGTCAACCAATAGTAGTTGCACGAGCCCGGCTGCGCCGGGGGAGGCGGGCGAGGGTTGGTGATGTAGGCGTGAACGCGGGGCGTGCGTTTCAGAGGACATGGAATGCACGCTGCGAGGCATCGTCCAGGCGCATTTTGAGGCGTACGCCGAGCGCCACCGGTTGCCGGCGTACGTGCACCGTGCGGCATACTGGATCGCGCGCTGCCGCACCGCCGAGCTCGGCGGGCACCTGCGCCGCTGCCCCGAAGGCCACACCGAGCGCGCGTTCTACCACTCGTGTCACCAGCGGATCTGCCCGCAGTGCCAGGGGCTCGCCACCGAACGGTGGCTCGAGCGCCAGCGCGCGCGGTTGTTGAACTGTGCGCACCATCACCTGATCTTCACCATCCCGCACGAGCTGAACGCGCTGTGGTGCTGGAATCGGTCGCTGATGGCGAAGCTGCTGTTCGGTGCGGTGCGCGAGACGCTGACGGAGCTGCTCGACGATGTGCGCTACTTGGGGGCACAGCCCGCGCTCCTCGCGGCGCTGCACACCTGGGGCCGCTCGTTGTCGCTGCACCCGCACGTGCACGTGCTCGCCGCCGACGGGGGCTTGAGCGCGGAGGGGGCGTGGGTGCGACCCCGGCGCTCGCATTTTCTGCCCGCGCGCGTGCTGATGCTGCTCTTTCGGGGGAAGTTGCTCGCCGCGCTGCGCGCCGCGGCCGAGCGCCGAGCACTGCGCCTGCCGCCCGATCTTAGCCGCGCGCGCTTTGCCTCACTGCTCAATCGCCTCGGGCGCAGGAAGTGGAACGTGCATATCCGCGCCCGCTACGCCCACGGCCAGGGCGTGGCCGCCTACCTCGCGCGTTACCTCAAGGGCGGGCCGCTGAAGAACAGCCAATTACTGCCTGCCGAGGCGGCACGCGTGCGCTTTCGCTACCGGCCACACCGCGACGAGGGCGAGGGCGCGGAGGAGTCCGTGGTGCTCGATCTCACCCCCGAAGCGTTCCTCGCCCGCTACCTCGCGCACCTGCCCCAGCCCGGCTCGCAAACCGTGCGCGGCTACGGCCTCTACGGAAGCCGCGCGGGCGCGCGGCTCGACCGGGCGCGCGCCGCGCTCGGCCAGCCGCCCGTCATCGAGCCCGTGCCCCTCGCGGTCGAGGAATTTCTCGCGCGCTTCGATCGAACACCCGCCGCAGCCACTTGCGCCCTCTGCGGCGCGCGCCTGCGCTTCGTGCCCCTCATTGCCCATGGCCCCGCACCGCCACCTACGCTGCAGTGAGCCCCTCCCGGCCGCGCGCCCGCGCGACGCGCGGCGGCGCACGCCCGCGCCCGGCCCGAGCGGGCCAAACACCACCCGCGCGCCCGAATCGAGCGCAGATTCCACCGCCACCGCCACCGCCGCGGCCTCTTTCACCGCCATCGCA
>Ga0326597_10002620_pt1 | contig 26678 bp, 26 predicted proteins | sample RVTome_12_FD_203789 | JGI IMG/M metagenome (GOLD analysis project Ga0326597, IMG submission 203789) | Soil microbial communities from uranium-contaminated site in the Upper Colorado River Basin, Wyoming, United States - RVT100D185 | ecosystem: Environmental > Terrestrial > Soil > Contaminated >... | reverse complement strand
TCGTAGCTGCCCCGCTGGGCCGAAATGGACGAAAACAGCAGCAGCCGCGACCGCGGCGTGAGCAACGGCAGCATCCGCCTGATCAATTTCGCGTGCCCGTTGAAATTGACCGACATCACTTCGTCGATTTCCGAAAATTCGTACTCCCCCAGGTTCTTGCCCGGCAGGACCCCCGACAGAAAGATCGCCACGTCTATGCGGGAGGTAAGTTTCTCGACTTGGCGCATAAAAGCATCGATGCTCCCGTCATTCCGTAAGTCGAGAAACAGCGCGCCTGCCTGCTCGTCCGCTCCGCTTGGGGGCCGCGAAGTATAGGTCGTGATGACGTGCGTTGACGCACTGCGGAACCGCGCCGAAATCACGCTCCCGATACTGGACGACGCCCCCACGATGACGATGGTTTCCATGCTTGGTTCAGCGGCTCAGTTGAGCGTCTCGCCCGACGGGCCGGTCCCCATCGCCGCGAGCGCGTCCCCGGCGAACGTCCTGCCCGTCTGTCGCGTGATCCATTCGAGGATCCCGGACTGGTAGCGCGGGGCGCAAATCACCAGCAGGTCGCTGCGCGCTATGTGCTCGACGCAATCTTTCGGCTGCAGGACCGGAACGCCTTCCTGCTGCAGATGGTCGCCGCGCCGCGGATCGGAGTCGACCACGATCGCCGATTTGGGCAGCGTGTAATTATCGATCAGGCGCCGCAGCAGATCCGTCACCGCCCACAGCGTGATTCTCTTCCCCTCGCCTCCCAGCGCGGCGATTCGCCGCCGCAAGGCCTCGATCTGTGCGTCGTTGCGCCGGATTTGTTCGAGCCCGCCGCGTAGGCAGGCCATGGCGTCGATGAACTCGCATTGCGAATCGAATTTCGGGCCGGGCCGAAGCCCTTCCTTGCGAAACACCGAAAGAAATCCGTACGGCCGGCTGCACAGGTGACGTAGTTCGACCAGGCCCAGTCCGGCCTGGCGTGCAATCGCCGTGAGCGTCGTCGCCGAAAAGTGATTCACGTGCTCGAACTCCAGCAGCAGGAGATTCCGTGGATACAGCCGGATGTCGGGCACTTCGCAGACCATGACACCTCTGGGCTTCAGCGCACGATGACAGGCCGCAAGAAAATCCCTGACCTCGGTAACGTGCTCGAGGACGTCGTAGTGCGCAAGGACGTCGACCGAATTCTCAGCCAAATCGTGAACGCTCCGCAACTCCGCCGGAGTGTCGCGGGACACTTCTACCACGAGCTGTCTGCCGAAGAGCGCAGCGCACCGTCTGTGGAATTCTCCGGGCTGGTCGCCCCCGATCTCCGCAAACACGCCCTCAGGCGCGCGATACCGTTCCAACACCGCCAGCCGCGCTTCGACGGAGTACGGCAGCCCGATCGCCTTATAGCCGGCCAGCCCTTCGGCATGGTACCGCTCCAGATCCTCGCGTTTTGGCCCGGGAGAGCAAAAGCAGAAACCGCAGGCGCGGCAAACGGCGATTTTGAACGGAAATCGCCAGGTGTTGGCCGCCCGCTTGGCGATGCTGTGGCTGGACCAGACCGGCTCCAAGTCGTCCCCGCCGCAGCATTCGCAGGCGCGCGGCTGCAGCGTGATTTCAAGCATCTGATTTCCCGTTTCCGGTGGCCGGGCCGGCGGAAGATCGACCCGGGCTCATGAGACATTCTGCGATCCTGAAATCCAGCAGGGTGTCGATGTCCAGTGCCCGCTCTGCCGGAACGTGCACCTGGCGCACTTTGCCCTCGAAGATGCCGTTTTTGGTCATCACGAACTCCGGCCGGGCCACATAGGCCACCGTCGTCATGTCGTAGACCGCAGGGGCGTTCTGGCGGCGGGTAATCGAACCTTCGGGGGGGGGGATGACCAGACCTACTGTCCCGTCCGCGTGAGCCCTCACCATGTTGAAATAAGGGCTTCGATGGGCGTCTGTCACCGTGATCACCATGTCCGCCCCGCCCTTCTCGTATTCGTCCAGGCAACGCTCCAGGTCTGCTGCAGCACGCAGCGGCGCGGTGGCCGGAATCACGATCAGGGCATCAGGATAGGCCCCGTCCGATTCCTTCAGAAAATTCAGCGCGTGGCGCCATACCAGCCATTCCGGGCTGTTGTCCTGGGCCAGTTCGGCAGGCCGCAAAAAGGGAACCTCCACCCCGGCCTCGCGAGCCACTTTGGCAATTTCTTCGGAATCGGTCGAAACGATGACTCGGCCGATGCGCTTGACCGCCCGTGACTGATCGATGGCCCAGACAATCAAAGGCCGGCCCGCCAAGCGCCGAATATTCTTTCCCGGCACCCCCTTCGAACCGCCTCGGGCACAAATCAGCCCAACGACTCTCATACGACTGTTCGGGGTTCCTTGTACCCTCGATCCTCGCGGTCGATGCGCACAATGCTCTCCGCAGTTGAGGAATTTCGCGCCGCTTCAATTACTCGAAGCACCGCCAAGCCATCAGCGCCAGAAATTGCCGGAGGACCGCCGTCGGCAATGCACGCCAGAAAATGGCGCCATTCTGCCAGATAGCTGTCGTCCCTTTGGTGCTCGCCCTTAAATAAGGTCTGCCAAGCATTCCCGCCCCGTTCGAAAATCTCGACCGTGCCGACCAGCGCATTCCAGCGCAGCGATCCTGCCGCGCCGATAACGGTGCAGGTTCGTGTGGCGTCGTGGCGGAAGAAGTCCATGTCCAGAGCGGCGATGACGGGCACTTCGCCCTTCTCGTTGGCAAAGCCCAGAACCAGATGCGCTGTATCTTCCACATCGATCTCCAGGTCGCTCTGCTTGCGCTGAATTGCACTCACCCATTCCACCTCGCCGAACAACCAGCGCAAGTAATCGATCTCGTGGCTCAATTCCAGCAAGACCCCGCCGCCCAGAGCAGCCTTTGCCGATACAGTATTCCGGTAATCGGAACCGGGACGCCAGGAAGGCAGAAATTGACCCGTCTCCGCCCGCACGGAAAGCACTGCTCCCACGCTCTTTGCTTCGAGCAATTCGCGAAATCGCCTCAGCGAGGGCAAGAAACGCAGATTGTAGCCTGTCATCAATGTGAGCCCTTGCAGGCGGCAGACCTCGATCAGCTCGCCAACCCCTTCGGCGGTGCTGGAAATCGGCTTTTCAACCAGCAAATGAATGCCGGCGCGGGCCAGCGGCAGGGCCACATCGAGGTGATGGGTGGCCGGATTGGCGACTACCGCCGCCTGCGGGCGAAAGCGCAGTGCTTCATCCAGGCTCGTGACGCAATGGTCGATGCCGGGTTCATTCATTTCCCGGCAGCTGCTATGCCTCAATACGACGATCTGCAAACCAGGAACCAGTTCCCGGGCCAGCCGCGCATGCCGAGTGCCGATGCTGCCGAGGCCGACAATCAGCAGGCGTTCAAGCACGATCTATTCACCTGATACTCGGCGCATCGGAGTACATTCATTGAGCCAGGAAGCTCTTTAGGATCGTCAACCCGACCTCACCGCTCTTCTCCGGGTGAAACTGGCAGCCGAAAACATTTCTCCTGCCGATGGCGGCCGAAACCGGCATGCCGCCGTAGAGGCAATCCGCGATACGGTGTCCGGGGTCGGCCGGACTGGCCATGAACGAATGCACGAAGTAGACCGCTTCGCCGGGCTTTACGTCCTGCAGCAGAGTATTTTCCCAGCTTCCGCGCCCCTGGGATAGCGCCAAGGCGTTCCAGCCGATGTGGGGAATTTTCTGCGGGCGACCGTCGGCGGTGGTGGAAGGAACCGGAATCACCTTGCCCGGGATCAGCCCGAGTCCGACGGTGGTGCCGAATTCCTCGCTTTCGTCGAGCAGCATCTGCATGCCTAGGCATATTCCCAGCAGCGGAGTCCCCTTGGCGGCGACTGCGTGCATGACGGCATCGAGTCCATGGCGGCGCAGTCCGGCCATGCCATCGGCAAAGGCCCCCACTCCCGGCAATACCACCCGCGGGACGGAAAGAATGACATCGGGATCGGCAGTCACCGTCGCGGTTGCGCCGCAGTGTTCCAGGCCTCGGCACACGCTGAGCAGGTTGCCCATGCCGTAGTCGATGACGGCGACCTCAGGCGTACTCATAACTTCTCACTTCAATGCCGGTGGCTTGCGCGACGCGGCGAATATCGCCTACAGTGGCCCGGTTGTAATGCAAGATGTCCGCCATGGCGACTGCATCTGCCTCGCCCTGCTGGACTACATCGATCAGATCTTGCGGCTTGCCCATGCCCCCACTGGCGATCACCGGCACCGCCACTTCCTGGGTGACAGCCCGCACCAGCGGGATATCGAACCCGGCGCGGGTGCCCTCCCGATCCACGGAGGTCAGAAGAATTTCTCCCGCTCCCAGGGCGACGCCGCGCTTGACCCAGGCAATCGCATCCAGCCCGGTGCGCTCGCGCCCGTTGTCGGTATAGGCTTCCCATCGCTCCGGACCGATCTCCTTGGCCTCTATGGAAAGCACCATGCACTGGCTGCCGAAGCGCTGGGCGATGTCGCTGATGAGCCGGGGGTTCGCCACGGCAGCCGTATTCACCGCCACCTTGTCCGCGCCACAACGCAGCAGGTGGGTGGCATCCTCCACGGAACGGATGCCGCCGCCCACGGTCATGGGCACGAAAACATCCTTGGCCGCGCTCTGGACGATATCGCCGAGATTGTTGCGGCCGTAGAGGCTCGCCACGCAGTCCATGTAGATCAGCTCGTCGGCACCCTGCCGGTAGTAACGCAGCGCATGCTCGTTCGGCGAACCGATCACGCGGAGGCCTTCCAGGCGGATTCCCTTGATCAGATTGGGACCTTTGATGTCGAGCCGAGCGACGAGCCGGATTTTTCTCATCGGGCGGATTTTTTTTCGCTCTCGTGCCAGACCGCGTGACGCAGTTTCCATTCGCCGTTTTCGTGGCTCCACAGGTGCGGCGAGCGGAACTGGTCCGTCAGCAGGCGGAAGTACTCCCGGCTCATGACCGGTCGCTCGAACATCCTGCTGGCCTGGGGGAACTCCCTCGGGGGAACGCTCAGATAATGGAAAATTTCATCGGCAAAGCGCTCCGGAAATTCGTGATCGAAGCGCTTGACCAATGCCACGCCTTCATCGCGATTGATATCGCCGGAGCGAATTTCCTGGGCGGCGTCGTAACTGGCGCGTCCGAGCCCGAATTTGATTCCGGTGGTGTAGTAATGAAAATCGTCGATGCGATCGTCGATGCTGTTGTACTTGCTGTAGGTACCTGGCGTGCGCTCCGGCGAGGCCTGGAATCCACCGTGCTCGACCGCATAGTAATAGCAGCCCTGCGGATGCCATTTGAGGTAGTACCCCAGGTAGTGCACTTCTACCTTCTTTTCGGCAAGCCGGTTGGGATCGGCGGGCAGGTAGGGCTGAAGATCGTTCCGGTCGACTCCAAACTGCTCCCTGAGATCGCTCACCGAAACGCCGCCCAGAAAAATCCTGGATTGATCTTCCGCCGAAAAATAGGCCCAATCCCGCTGCGCGCTGTCGGTGTCGCCGATGGGATTGCCGTATTCGGCTTCATTCTCGCCGTAAAACACGAGTGGAATGTTGAACAACAGGGCCATCTTCGGCGCCAATGCCTTCTGGCCGAACATGAAAGCCTGAAAAGGATGGAAAAGCAATTCCGTCGACAAACGGGTTAACAGCCTATGGACACGGCCATTAGGTGTCATCAGGTAGTTGTCATGCCCGGCATGAATCCAGGCCTGGAAATTTTTCCAGCCCCAATCGGTATAGACATGAGGCGCCCAGGTCACTGTTAGCGGGTGCATCCCATACTTGGTCTTGAGGATGTGAGAGGCGTAGAAACTATCCTTACCACCTGATCCCGGCGCAATACAGTCATAACTACCATCGTGTTTGCGGTGTCTGTCACACAGTTCCCGCAACTGTTTATCCCGCGCCACCCAATCAATGCCCCGCTTTTTTCGCTTGGTAAAGTTGCAGGCATCACATACGCCATGCTCATCAAAATGTATGGTGGCCTTCCTGGTCTCCCTGGTGTGTTTGTATTCCACCGCAGAGTTGGGCCGCTGGTTGGAAATAACGCAACTGCGACAAAATTTGACCTCATTCGGCAAACCGTAGAGCGCTTCCGGCGTTTCAAGATTTATTGCAAACCATGACAAATCAACGGCAGTTGGGTAGCGAACAATATCCACGAAAAAACTCTCTAGAATTGAGTGTCGGGTGTATGTTTTGCCTTTGCCCGCTCCAGGTCGTCCACATGCCCAACATCCAGCCAGGGCTCATGCATCGGATAGACAATGGTGCGTGCATTTTGCTCTTGCATACGGTTGAACAACGTCGGCATGTCGCAGTGTTCGCCGGCGGTTAAGACATCAAGTGCACCCGGCTCCAAGACGTAGATGCCGGCATTGATATGGCTGCGAGCGATGGGTTTTTCTTCAAAGCCAATGATGTCGACCCCCCTGGTGCGGACAACGCCAAACGGATGCTGCCACTCGTGCAGGCGCACGGCCATGGTAGCTGATGCGCCGTGGTGACAATGAAAATCGAGCAGTTCGCCGTAGCGAATATCAGTCAGCACGTCCCCATTGGAGACCACAAACGGAACCTCGGGTCGCGGGTTCAGCAGGCCAATAGCCCCGGCGGTGCCCAGGGGCGACTCCTCGCGCAGATAGTCGATCTGCACCTGCCAGCGGCTGCCGTCGCCGAAATAGCCCTCGATCATATGGCCAAGATAATGAATCGCCAGCACGAAGCGCTGGAACCCCTCTGCCCTCGCCCGCTCGATGATATGTTCCAGCATCGGTTTACCGCCCACCGGCAGCAGCGGTTTGGGGCAATTTTCGGTATGAGGTCGCAAGCGGTTGCCTTGGCCGCCGGCCATGATCACCATCAGGTTGGGGCGCTGGCCCGGGGCTAGCAGCTCGTTGAGCAAATGCAGGCCCACTACGCGCCGGACGACATCCACCACGGGTATCGCGCTAAAGGCATTGGCCCTCATGAGTTGAAGCACCGTGTCACGATTCATCTCTGGCGGCACCACCAGAGGATCACGTTTCATGATTGAAGTCAGCGGGCTACTCAGATCCAACCCGCGCAACAGCCCGCGCCGGATATCCCCATCGGTAATGGTTCCGAGCAAGGTGCCATCGGGCGAGACCACCAGCGTAATCTGCAGGGAGGATTCATCCAGATTGCGGATGACCTGCTGCAAGGTGGCATCGGCGGGGAGCAGGGCTTTACGCCAAGGCTCGGTGGGTATAGGTTCGCTTGCGTTTTCAGTCATTGAGTTTTCGCGCGCCTGCTACTACGCGAGATCGTAGAAAGATTTTTTCAGGATGGATTCGAGTGGATAGCCTCGCAGTACCTGCACGATCTTATCGCTCGCTCCGCCCTCGCCATAGGGATTGCAGACAGTTTTTAGCTTCGCCTGAAAAGCGGGAGAATATAGCCGCTGTAAAGCCGCAGCAATCGATTGCCGATCCGGACTGCAATCGATCACGCTTTCCGCCTTGAGGCGCCCTCGCTGCCGGTCACCGATATTAATCGTGCCTTTACCAAAGCTGGGCACTTCGGCCAGGCCGCTGGAAGAGTTGCCCACCACCCCGTCTACATGCCTGATACACGAAAGGTAGCGCAGCTGACCCAGGGAGGCAAAGGCACGGGCATTGACGTGGTTGGCGACAAACTGGTCGACCAGCGTGAACAACACGCGACTGTCTGTGTCGGCGTTGGGCATGGTGAAAATCAGGTGCGTATCCTCCAGCGTCTCCAGCGCGGCAAGCAGTTCCGCCATCTGCTCGGTGGAAGTCGCATTTTCCAGAGTCACCGGATGAAAGGTAACCAGAAGGTTCCTGGATCCCAGATTAAACCCGAGAGACGCTTCCAATGCCGCGCGATCCAGCGGATTCAGTTTCTTGATGTTGTCGATACCCAGCCCGCCCACCAGGAACACCCGGTCCGGATGCTCCCCCAACTGGATCACCCGTTTTCGATATTCCTCCGCCGCCACGAAATGCAGGTGGGACATTTTCGTGATCGAGTGGCGTATTGCCTCATCGAATGCGCCTTCGGTGGCCTCGCCCCCGTGCAGGTGCGCCACCGGAATGCGCGCCACCATGGCGGCCGCCACTGCAGAGAATATTTCAAACCTGTCTCCCAGCACCAAAATCATATCGGGCTGAAGTTGCTGCAAGGCCTCGCCAAAACCGATCAGCCCCAGCCCCATGGCCTTGGCCAGCCCCGTCGGGGTATCGGAACTCAGCAGCGTCTCCACCATGCGGTCAATGCAGAAGCCGTCCTTTTCGATCTCGCGGAAAGTAAGGCCAAATTCCGGCGAAAGATGCATGCCGGTGGCAATGATCTGCAGTTCAAGGTCCGGTGCCTGGCGAATACCTTCCATCACCCAGCGCAACAGACCGTATTCGGCGCGGCTACCGGTAACGATGCAGATCTTGCGGCTCATAGCACGATCAGCTCGTCCGGCGCAAAATCGCGCGGCGCTTTGCGGCCGAGCACTTCATCCCAGCGCATCGGCGAGAGCCCGGTTCCCGGGCGCTTCACGGTAAGATTGCGCTCGTTGAAAATCTCGCCCGCGCGAATAGCGCACGCAGCCACGAGTGATTTACGGGCAATCGAAATGTTCTTCGCTTCGCTGGCACTGGGGCGCTTGATGCCATCTCCCATGGCCCGCTCTATATTGCGGATAGCCGCCACCATCGCCTTGAGTTCATCAGGCTCCAGGCTGGCTTTGTGATCTGGCCCTGGCAGAGCGCGATCCAGCGTAAAGTGCTTTTCGATCACTGTTGCCCCCAAGGCCACTGCAGCAATAGCCACTTCAATGCCCGCCGTGTGGTCGGAGTAGCCCACCGCCACACCGAAGGCGTCCCTGATGGCGAGCATGGCGCGCAGATTTACATCGGCCATGGGCGTGGGGTATTCGGTGTTGCAATGGAGCACGGTAATGCGGTCACGCGACGTGCCCGCGTGCTCAAGCACGTCAAGCGCCGCTTCGATTTCGCCCAGATTGGCCATGCCGGTTGAGAGAATCACCGGCTTGCCGTAGTGGCCCACATGGCGCAAATAGGGAAGATTGGTGATCTCGCCGGAAGGGACCTTGAAACGATCGAGGCCGAGTTCCGCCAGCAGATCGATGCTTTCGGGATCGAAACCGGTGGAGAAAAACTGGATTCCGCGTGATTTACAATGGGCGATCAGCGCCTCATGCATGTCGCGTGTCAGTTCAAGGCGGCGGATCATGGCGTGCTGGGATTCACCGGCATCAGTGGTCAGGTTCTGGTATTCGGCTTTTTCGGCGTGGGCGGTGACCAGCCGATCCGCGCTGAAGGTCTGGAACTTGACCAGGTCAGCGTCGGCCTCGGCGGCGACATCGACCAATTGGCGCGCGAGGACCAGGTCGCCGTTATGGTTCACGCCGGCCTCGGCGATGATCAGCGTTTTCAAGATGGTCTCTTAAGCTGCGGCATGCGGGTACCTGATTCGCAATCGGCAAGCACCCGTTGCCCCATGCCGATCAGGCAGCGCTCGCCGATGTTGGTGCACTGTCGCACGCTGGAATTGCTGCCGATAAAGGTACCTGCGCCGATGCGCACGCCGCTGTTGATCGCGGCCGCCGTGGCGATGTGGCAATGGTCTGCGATCACGGCGTCATGTTCTACCAGCGATTGGCTGTTGATGATGCAATTGCGCCCCACGACCGCTCCGGCATTAACGATGGCGCCATGCATGACGATGGTGCCCGCACCCAACGTGGCGCGGGGCGAGACATAGGCGCGCGGCGACACGATTACGGGCAACGCACAGCCGACTTGTTCCAGCAGATCGAAAAGGCGTATCCGCGGCTCCGGGCTCTTGATCTGACCGACCGTGACCAAGGCATGGGTATAGTCGCCGAGCAAGGCTGGCAAATCGGCATCCGTGCCCAGCACGGGGTAATCAAGAATTCGGGTGCCGACCTCATGGGGCAGCCCCACCAACCCGGTCACGGCAAAACGCCCTTCCTGCTCAAGCACGTCGATGCAAGCGCGGGCATGACCACCAGCGCCCGCCAGCAGGATCGGCGCCTTGCTCACCTTACACCCTCCATGCCAAGCTGCGCACTGCTCGGCAGATTGATAAGCCGGCGCTCCAGCGATTCCGCCACCGGCAGTTCCGTCTTCGGACATTTGCCATAAGGTGCCAACCGGTGCATCAAAGTCCATGTCGGGCGGGTCATCAAGCCCACGTCGTTGGTGGCAGCCAGGATTGCATCACGCTGCCCGGCTACGGATTCATTCAGCAGCAGCGTCTGTAGCCAGTAATTGCTGCGGCAGCCTTCGGGTTCGGCGACGATACGTGCTTGCGATACCGCGGCAAACGCAGTCTGGTAACGCTCGAAGATCCGACGCTTCGCCAGCAGAAAATCAGGAAGTTGCTCGAGTTGCGCACAACCGAGGGCAGCATTGATATTGGGCAAACGGTAGTTATAGCCGATTTCGTCGTGCAGGTACTCCCAGCGGTGGGGTACCTTGGCGGTGGTGGTCAGGTGCCTGGCGCGGCGACCCAGCTCCAGATCATTGGTGAGGATGGCGCCACCGCCGCCCGTAGTGATGGTCTTGTTGCCGTTGAAACTGAGCGTACCGAGCAAGCCGAAGGTGCCGGTGTGGCGGCCGTGGACAGTGCTGCCGAGGGACTCGGCCGCGTCTTCGACCAGCGTCAGGTGGAAATCCCGCGCAAGCGCCAGCATTCTTTCGATATCCACGGGGTGGCCGAAGGCGTGCATCGGGACCAATGCTCGAATAACGTGCCCGGTATTGCGGTTCACGCATTGCCCGCTACGAATTTCCGCGATGCCTTGAAGGTATTCACGCAGAACCCCGGGGTCCAGCCCGAGGGTGCGCTCTTCGCTATCGACGAAATGCGGGGCCGCCCCACAGTAGGTAACGGCGCTGGCTGTAGCGACGAAGGTCAGCGCGGGGACAAGTACTTCGTCGCCGGGGCGTACCCCTGCCAGCAGCAGGGCCACGTGCAAGGCGGCGGTGCCATTGACTACCGCCACTGCGTGCCTGGCGCCTGTGTAGGCGGCAAGATCAGCCTCGAAGCGGTCAACGAACTTGCCCACGGAGGAAACATAGGTCGAGTCGAGACATTCCTTGACGTAGGTCCACTCGTTACCTTTAAAGCTCGGCTCGTGCAAAGCGACGGGGCCGGGGCCGACGACCGACTGGACAGCATCGACGATCTGGCGGGCAAGGGAGGACTGAGCAAGCACTGCGTTCACAGGTTGTAGATGTCCGACTTATATGGCGCCAGATGAGACGGCTCGCTGAACCAGGCCACGGTCTCGGTCAGGCCCCGCCGGAAACCATCCAGACCGCAGTACTGTGGCTGCCAGCCTAACAGTTCGCGGGCTTTGCCACTGGATGCCCACAGCCGTTCCACTTCACTCTTTACTGGGCGCAGGCGCTGTTCGTCGGTGATGATATCAATCTCAACGCCCATCACCTCGGCAATGGTGCGGGCGGTATCGCCTATCGAGATCTCGAAGTTGCTCCCGATGTTGACGACCTCGCCGCTGCACCGCTCAGAATTCAGCGCTGCCACGAAAGCGGCCACCGTATCGGCCACATAGTTGAAATCCCGCGTGGGATGCACCGCTCCGAGCTTGATCTGCCGTTTGCCATTGGCGATCTGGGTGATGATGGTGGGGATCACCGCCCGCGCAGACTGACGCGGGCCGTAGGTGTTGAACGGGCGCAGGATGGCCACCGGCGTGCCGAAGGAGGCGTAGAAAGACATTGCAATTTGATCCGCGCCGATCTTGCTGGCTGAATAGGGAGACTGGCCTTGGAGCGGATGATCCTCCGTAATCGGCACAAACCGCGCCGTGCCGTACACCTCACTGGTGGAGGTGTGCACCACCTTGGCCACGCCCAGATCGCGGGCCGCCTGAACGACGTTCAAGGTGCCTTTGATGTTGGTATCCACGTAGGTGTCGGGCGAATGATACGAATAGGGAATGGCGATCAGGGCCGCAAGATGCAGCACCGAATCGCAGCCCTTCATGGCTGTGCGCACGCCATAGGGATCGCGGACGTCTCCGGCAAACACCTCGAATTTGCCCTTCACGTCTTCGCCGCAGTGATCCAGCCAGCCCCGGGAATTGAAGGAGTTGTAAAGGACGAAGGCGCGAACATCGTGCCCGCCGCGAACCAATGCTTCGGTAAGATGAGATCCGATAAAACCATCGGCCCCAGTGACGAGTATCTTCTTCACGGATTGTTGAACTCGCCGGCTATGCGTAGACTGCTTGCGTCAGCCGCATCGAAGCGAGGGCGTCCTGCAAGCTCGGTAACTCGGTGTGCTGCCCCGAGGCAGCAAGAACCGCAAGTTCAGCCTGTCTGCGCAGACCGGGCTTGAACCGGACATCCCAAACGTCATCCTCGACCGGTTCAAGCACTCGCTTGCCTGAGAGCTGGTACGCGGCCTTTTCGAGCGGACGCAGCTCCCAGCGCTTTTCCGGCGTATTCACGCCGACAGCCCAGGGCCCCGGCCCATCCCAAATGGCTTCGTACAGACCAACGTCACCGGAATCAAAGCTGATCCTGGCTGCGACGTAACGAGGATGCCGGGAATCCCAGCGTATGACGGGGGTGACCTCCGTGACTTTGCCTCTCCCCAGCAACGAGAAATAATCAATGATATGAATGGAATTGGCGTACATCCAGTTTTCGACTACCAGCCTGGGATGCCCGGCTTGCAGGGCGGCTCCCCGGTCTTCCTGGTCCTGCACCTTGATCAAGCGAGGCCCCGGCCGGATAGCCAGGTCCGCGACAACCGCTCGCGTACTGCCGTAATGTCTCCGGTTCAAGGCGACATATGCCCGACGGGCCTTCGCCCGAGCAACCGATTCAATCGCTTCCGCATCGGCCACATTGTAGCCTGCGGGTTTCTCTATCAGAGCCGTCCAGGGATGTTCAAAACACGCACAGCAGATCTCGTTTGCCGATAGCTCCGATACCGACACGACCACGAGGTCGGCTGCGGATTTCTTAAACAGCTCTTCAACCGAGCTGCAAACATTCGGCAGATGAAACTCCCTGGCCAGCGCTTCGGCCCGGGATCGCGTTCGACTGTGAATTCCGGCAATTTCGACTCCGGGCACGTCCTGAAAGGCGCGAATATGTTCCCGAGACATATAACCTGCGCCAACAATGGCTACTTTGCAGGTTGATCGAGGGCTGTTGCGAGCCGCCACACCAGATTGATTGATCACAACTTCCTTACCCAATCTTGATTACATGCCAAGACCCCGACATCAGCCATCAGTTCTTATGGCTTCCTCGTTACTGCGTTGTGAATATGCAGGAAATCCCGGTGATAAGGTGAGACAGGATCCATCAGTCCTTCAAAAGAGATGTATCTCGATCCCAATCGGGACCGGTATTGACGCAATACTGCCCTTCCTGAACCGGGGAGGTAGTGCAGGATGACGCGGCGAATTCGTGTCACTAGTCCTTCAGCCCCCTCCGCGCGTGCTCCTATGAATTTCTGCAGGTACTCCGCAAGACTTGAATCAACAGCCCCCTGCGCGCGTTGCAAGGGAATATCATCCACCTCGCAAATGGCGGCCGCCACTTTGTCGCGGTACCACAGGTAACTGGGCCTCCATTTTTCACTGGTCAACCACTGATACCAGTTCGGGAGCCAATTTCGCATATTGTGATCCTGCCTCACCAGATAGAGACAATCGATCTGGCCGATTTTCCCATACGCCGCTGTAAGCGCACATTGCAGCAGTTCGTCGGAAAAAGATCGGTCACAGCACAACGGACTGTCCTTGGAAGACGGTGTGGCTTCAAAAACTTTCACCCAAATCTCTGTACGATGGGTGGAAAAAAACGTGACCGAGTAATTTCGCACGTGGTTTATCACGCGATCAGACGCCGGATCATCCGACAGAACCGGTTGCGGGTAGTATCCAGCAGCGCTGATGTGGTTCGTCCCGCTATCACTGGAGTAAATGACTATCCCCAGTCCATGCGCGGCAATGTACCCGTCATCCTTGTCGAGAAAATCAGCGCATTGCGCTATCCCGGATGGAATCAGAAAGTCATCATCAGGAATCACCGCCACATAGGGAGTACGAACCTCTTTGGTCAGTTCCCGGATGGCGCCGGCGAAGGAAAGTTTGGGCAAGTGATAATGGCGTACCGTCAGATGGCTGGCAAATTCGTTCATCCAATGTGAAGTGCTTTGAAAGCCCGCCTGTTCCGAGCTGTCCGCAACCAGGATATCGCCCGCGAATCCCATCTGCCTGTAGTAGGCGAGCTGACGGCGCAGGAATTCCGGACGATTCAGCGTCGGTATTACCAGAGTAACCCGTGAAGTCATTAAAGCCCCACCTTGCGAAAGATGGTCTCCCAGAAAGTCTTCCCGGAATACAGTGCCTGTGCCTTGCGCGTTCCATTTAGCGCGATTGCAGCCAATTCGTCAGGGTGCGCCTGTAGATAGCGAATTTTGCTCACGAGGTCTTCTTTCGAGGAAAACGGAACATAGTCCTGCATGGGTGTGAATAGCATGCTTGTCTGGTCGTTCTCGCTCTCGAGCAACAAGGCGCCGCTGAGCATGATTTCCAGCACCCGGCCTTTGAACTGATGAGCATCGACACTGAAGGAAAAGTTCACACACATTTGGGAGCGCCGTATAGTTTCCGCATACTGCGCGTGCGAGACCAGCCCCGCTCCGTCAGAATAGGAAAAATGCCCGGGTATGCCCTGATCGCAAAGGTATTGCACGAACTCCCTTCGATATGAACGATATGCAGTCGCCCGGCCGACAAACGAGGCGGGTATATCGCGCGGGCCGTCTGCCACATGAAAAAGAGCCGGATCCGTGGGCGACCATAGCAGCAGAAAACGATCGAACAAGGGGTGGGACTTGTCTAAGCAATGGCCACGTGGATTTTCGGCGACGACATGCAGATCAATTGCCTCAATATAGGGGGCGATGAACGGCCAAAATCCGTAGTTGCAGGTATCCCACCAGATCATGGCAACCGGTATGCCCAGGCGCTGCCTTACGAAGCGCAGTGCCTCCACGCTTGGATGAGTGAGATTCGACCACCATGAACTGAAGACAACAATGTCTGGGCGCATTTCACTGCATTTGCGAATCAACTGCAGATCGCTGTAGGGTGAAATTCCAAGATCCGAGTCATAGGTGAGCACTTCATGGTCAGCGAGGCCGGAAGCCCTCAGGGTATTGTCCAGCAATAGAAGCTCGTTCGACGGCACGTTTCGATCACCCGAGTAATAGCGGTTACGCAGAATGAGCAGCTTGCGCCGCCCGGCATCCTGCCGTGAAGCTGGAGAATAAAGATAGTGACGGGCCACCAGCCCGCCCAAGCCATTGACGACGGGCGATGCCAACCAGGCCTTGGGCAACCCAAGCAGGCGCGCCCGGGAGAAGTCCAGGCATGCCTTGGGAAGTCCAAGCACGCGCTCCCAGGTTGTTTCCCCAAGACTGTGAAATCGAGATGCGACTCGGGCAGCCAGAGCCGCCATCATGCTGCCTTCCCGGGGTCCAACAAACCAAAGCGCCTCTTCACATCGGAAAAGGAATTTCCCCACATCACTCGTTCCCATCCATTCCCGTGTTTGCACCATTATTCCGTCGCCACCACTGGATGGTTTTCCGGATGCCTTCATCCAGCGAATGGCGTGGTTGCCACCCCAATTCCCGCTGCGCCTTGCCGCAATCGAGGAACAGGCTCGTCGGGATGGTTGGCATCGACAGGTCGTGTTGTACGGACAAGTAGTTACCTGATGCCGCAATGATCCGCGAAACAAGTTCCTTGATTGTCACGGATGAGCCGGCACCGCAATTGTAGATAGAGAAGTTATCCGTCTGCCGGTCGATCACCCGGTGCACCATGCCGACAAGATCCTCGACATACAGCAAGTCCCTGGCTTCCGCCCCGGTGCCCCAGACCGTTATGAAATTCTCGGCGGTCATCACCTTGGTGATCGTGGCGCCGAAAACATGGCTGCGTTCAAGATCGAACTTGTCGTGGGGCCCATAGACGTTGCTATGCCTGATGGCTGTGAACTTGGTGGAACCGAGGCGGGAATAAAACTCGCACATCTTCTCCAGATAAACCTTGGTCCACCCCGCTCCAAAATAGCGTGGATGGAGCTCGGCGTTGGCGTCGTAATCCTGCTCGCTCAGGGGTAATGCGCTTGACTGAAGCATTACGCTGCAACTGAAGAACACGACATGATCCAGGCGATGCTCGTATGCAGAGCGGAATAGATACGAGTTCATGACCGCATTGTCGGTTACGTGGATGTGCGGCCGCGAGACAACATCCTTGACTCCTGAGGTCACTGCTGCGGCCTGGATAAGGACGCTCACCCCGTCCAACACTTTCTCAACCTGGGAAGCATCCGTCAGATCGGCCTGAATCCAGCGGATACCTGGGTGAGAAAATGGAGGACGGCGATGGTAAACGGCAACGACATCGCACGCAGGATCCCTGGAAAAGGATTCCGCAAGGTTGCGGCCGATAAACCCGGTTGCGCCGCATATGACGATAGTCCTTTTTCCCATCGTCTCGATTTTCTCCTTGAAACTGCGATTATGATTTACGAGCAGGCAAGCTCAGGTAGCGGTACCCGGCAATAAGGGTGGCGCCTCCAATGTCGTCAGCGTGATTCAGGATCTCTTTTAGCGCCACGGGGGAAAAGAATTCAAGACGCCCTTTCCCGATTTCTTCTTCTGCTACTGCCGGTCCGGTAAAATGTTTCCCGCAGGGCGCGAGAAACAGGGCCACCCTTGCTTCCACCAGACCCGCGTCCGGACAAACGGACCCCAAAGAAATCAGTGCATCCGGCGAGCAGATCAAACCGGTTTCTTCAGTCAGCTCCCGCGAGGCGGCAGCTTGCGCAGGTTCTCCCGGTTCCAGGAATCCGCCCGGTAACTGCCAAATTTCGCGGGAAAATTGATGGCGGTAGCTCCGCATCAAGCCGACCTTACCTTCCACTTCCGGCAGAACGAACACACCGGCTATACCCTGTGCGTCCTGCACGCGGGGACGGACAGTCAGAAAGTCCGGTAGGAATTCACCATTGGGCAATTCAAGCGCATCGAAATAAACATCAAAGCGTGAGTTGCTGCATATCAGCTTCCTGCCAAGAGATCGGTAGACGGCGGTCAATGTTTTCTCCGATATTCCGGGCTAACGCCCTCCGGCAACCGTCAATATCGCCCCGGTCACGTAGGACGCCTCCCCAGACAGCATCCAGAGCACCGCCTTTGCAACCTCTTCGGGGCGCCCCATGCGTCCAGTCGGAATCGTCGATAGCAGGGAGGCACGCCGCTCGTCCGGCATATTGGCTTGCCGGTCGGTATCGATCACGCCCGGGCTTACCGCGTTCAGCCGAATTCCTTCAGGGGCCAGTTCGCGTGCGACACCCAAAGTCATCGCGTTGATGCCAGCTTTGCTGGCCGCATAGGGAGATATCCGGTTGCCGCCGAAACGCCCGGCCTCGGACGAAATTGTCACGATGGCGCCTCCGCGGCCTCCGCGCGACACCGCCATTCTCCGGGCGGCCGCACGCACGCAGAAAAAAGCCCCGGCGAGATTCGTCGCGAAAAGCCCTGCGATGTTGTCAGGGCTCAAATCTATCAATGCCCCTTGGGGACCGGGTACACCTGCACAATGGGCAACCGCATCAGGAACCCCGTAAGTCGCGACCACCCGATCGAAGAACGACTCCACCGAAGCATGGTCCGCCACATTCAGGGCAAATGCAGCAGCATCGCCGCCTTTGTCGACAATCTCGCGCGTTATGGTTTCAGCGGGAAGCCGTTGCTCGTGGAATCCCAGCGCAATGCGATAGCCGCTTTGTGCCGCGAGCTTGACGATCGCCGCACCAATGCCTCGACTACCTCCGATGACCACCAAGGCTTTTACATTTGAACTCACGCTCAACTTACGATGAATTTACGCGTCTTGTGCAGAGCCTCAATGCGGGCGCAGGAATCCGACGACAGCGGTCCCGCGTCCGACGCCTTCGCATTGGCCACCACTTCCTCCGGAGTCAGCATCCCGGCAATGGTTGTAGATACCTGGGAATAGGACAGGCAGAAGCGAAGCGCAACCTGGTAGGGAGGCGTATCGAAAGATTCAGTGCAGCAGGCATGCAAATCTCGCGCGCCGGCGGCCCAAAGACGAATCTGATCACGCGGCCAGCGACTGCGATGGTCCTCCGGTGGAAACTCTTCTTCCCCGGTAAGCATTCCCGAAAGGAATCCGAATGACATGGGTGTGCGGGCGATGAATCCGGCGCCAACGGCGTCCAGCTTCTCCATCAGCCCGCACTCAAGCGCGCGGATATCCAGCATGTTGAAATTGGCCTGAACGGCCTGGAACGGAAACATGTTCAGCAACTGAAGCGCATCAGCCGGGCTCTTGACCGAAATGCCGTGAGCGCGAATCTTGCCGTCCCTCTGCAGGCGCGCCAGCTCATCCAGTGTATCCGGATGTTCGCGCAGCCATTCGGCGGACGGATTATGCAGCTGGAGCAGGTCAATGTAATCGGTATTGAGACGGTCGAGACTTGCGTCCACGGACCGGCGGATAGCGAACACGGAAAAATCCGGGGCGCTTGCGTAATCTACAAACCCGGCCTTTGTGGCGATAACCACGTCACTGCGGCGACTGGAGAACACCTTTCCGATCAGGCTCTCGCTGTGGCCATAGCCGTACACGTTCGACGTGTCAAAAAAATTAATTCCCCGGTGCAGCGCTTGTTCGAGCGCTGCGCAGGAAGTCAAATCATCGGTGTGTCCATACGACGTGGGGCCGGGGGTCACACCACCGATCCCCCATGCCCCGAACCCGATTTCCGATAGGCTTAGTCCAGACTTGCCTAAAAGTCGATAGCGCATTCGTGAATTTCTGAGATCTTGGATATAGCGGGCCCATTCAGTAGTGTCCGGCGAGTTCAGCGGTCAGGCCGTCGGAAGAGTGGCTGCTAGCAGCCGATACCCGATACAGATAGGCGCCTTTCTTGTTGCCCCACCAGACAATCTCTCTGCACCACCGCTGAAAGTCGGAATAGTTATGGCGGGACCGGGTTACCTCATGGACATAGTCCCCGTTGGTCAGAGGAACCGACTGTCCTTCGCAAATACCGCGCCAAAGGTCGATGATATTGTAGCGAAGCCGCACGGAGATATCGGCACCCGCGTCTGGCTGACTGACCAACGCGCCATTGACAGTGATCGCATCGCGGATGGCATCCGCCGAATCATCAGTTTCGGCATTCTCGAGAAGGTTGGAGAACAGCCGGTCGACTTCGGAATAAAAAGCACCGAAACGCTTTTCGGCGGTCAGGCGAATGTAGACATATTCATCGGCGGGCCAGTAAACGCCCAGCCAATCCTCCGAATAAACATACTCGACACCGCCATCCTGCAGACGCTGCGCTTCCGCCATGAAGAAGTCACGAATTTCACCGATGACCGGAAATTCAGCGCGGTCGACAGCCATAAAGCGCTCGAACACTTCCCTGTGGCTAACCCCGGTCAAATGATGCAAGAGGACAATGGGAATCTGTACCAGCTTGTCGAAATAGAGAAAGGCGATCATCCAGGCAATGGCGCGGCTACGGCGCCAATCCGCGACACTCATGGAATAGGTCTCGATGACCATGTCCTGCATCTCCGGGACATCATCGTCCAGAGCTTCCTTCGTTCCGTGAATGTTGATGATTTCGGTGCGGACCGTGACCATTCCGTATTTCGCGAGATAGTCCGGATCTCCCATTTCAGCGTTGGGCAGAATCGACAGGTTGTTGAACTGTATACGGTTGTGCTGGCCGTTATTGATCAGGGTATCTACGCCATTGACAAATGAATCGTAGGTTTCACCGGGGAGAGCAAGAATGAGATCGGAATAAGTTTCCACCCGCTCCCGCGTAAAACGCTGGGAAAGTTCCAGATAGGTATCCAGGGAAATATTGTCCCGCTTGATGTTCTGCAGCGTTACGGGGTCCAGGCTTTGCATCGAAAGGGCAACGCCCTTGTTCAGGCCGGCATCTGCAAGTATCTTCTGGGTCAGGTAAGCCCGCTCGGTCGCGTTCTTGGTGCTCTGAACCGAGAAGCCCTGAGGATAACCTGTCTTACCCCGCAGCTCAGCAACATGCTGGGCGATCTCGATATCCCTCTTTTGACTTCCGAAGTTCGCGTCACAGACAAAGATGTATTCGATCTTGTTATTGACAAACCACTCCAGCTCCAGGAAGAGCCTATCAAGCTCAAAGCGGTTCACCTTGCTGGCTGTCGACGAGCCCCAGTCGCAAAACGTGCATTGGAAAGGACAACCACGGTTGGTCTCCCACAATCCGATCCACTTCTCCTCGGGGTTTTCCGCAACCACTTGATCGAACATCCCGTTGAGAAACGGCGATGGAAGTTCGGCAAGGTCTCTCATTCGCTCGCCCGGAGGCGCTTTCACGAAAGTGCCGTCCGGCGCGACGTAACTGACACCAGATAGTCCTCGCCAATCGCACTCAGGCAATCGCTCTAGAAGTTCCTGAAATGTTCTTTCCCCCTCGTTGTGAACCACGATATCGATGAACGGATGCGAGCGGAGAAAAGCTTCCGGTTTATCGGGAACCTGAGGTCCGCCAAAGACGATGATGGTTTGTGGTCTCGCTTCCTTAATGCGGCGGGCGGATTCAAGGGAGACGCTGGCATTCCATACATAAGTACTGAAACCAACGACATCCGCATCCTGCATGCGATCCACAATATGCTGGATCGGGAGCCGCTTGTAGATCAGAGGAAGGAACTGGTATCGCGCAGGTTCGGGCGCATGATCCTCGATGTAGGACCGCAGACATGCAAGGGAGTACGGCAGGTAGTTCTGGCCAGAGAAACTATTGTTGATTTGAACGAGCCCGACTTTGATGGTCCGTCCATCTGGCAAACGCCGACTGGGGCCATTTCTAGACCCTACTAACTTAATGGTCTTCATAGACTAATTGCTCACGCACCAACGTCCGGCGATTCTAGCAGAGAACGCTGTAAGCGGTTGGTCGGCAAAGCAAAAGCTGCCAAGAATTATTACCGACTTCAATGTTCAGGAATCCCGATCCGTTTCGGGCCATGCAGGCGTGCAACATAATGATCCGTGTCAAACCATCCTCTTATGCAAACGTTATCCGGCCCATCACACAGGCTTTGCGGGCTTTGCGGTCGTTGAGCACTTGACGACCTCATCACACATTGCCGTAGCATGTGTTCCTGATCATCGTGTAGCCTTTGATCAATTCACTGATGCCGGTGTCGAGCGAGAACTCAGTCTTGAACCCGGTGGCCTCGATTTTGGCGTTGGACACAATGTAGTTGCGTTGATCCGGATCTTTCCCCACGGGCGCGTCTATGAAGGTGAAGTCGGGCACCTGTTTCTGAATATGTTCGCAGAGCTCCTTTTTCGAGACATTGGCATCAGACAGGCCGACGTTGAAAATCTGACCATTCATTTTTTCGTAGTTCTCTATTCCATGAATAAAAGCCCGTGCGATGTCCCGAACGTGTATGTAGTTACGCTTGAAGCTGCTCTCGAACAGGACCACGAACCGGTCGTGCACCGCGCGATAGGTAAAATCATTCACCAGCAGGTCGATGCGCATGCGCGGCGACATGCCAAATACGGTCGCGAGGCGAAAACTGATCGCGTTCGGGTGCTGCATCAGCGCCTTCTCAACTTTCACCTTCTCGACTGCATATAGCGATATGGGGCGCAGCGGCGATTCCTCGTTACAGAAGTTGTTCTCATCCCCGCTGCCGTAGGCGCTGTTGGTAGTCGGCATCAGGATGCGCTGGTGCTTGCTCACGTTTTTGAGCATCATCATGAGCGCGTCATGGTTGGTGCTCGAGGCACCGACCGGGTCACGCGCGCACAACGGCGCGCCGACGTAGGCCGCGAGCGGGATGATGATGTCGGCCTTCTTGATGATCGGGAGTATCAAATTCTCGATGCGAACGTCACCGCGCACCACTTTGAAATTCGGGTTATGACAGACATGCGCCAGGCTGTTCTGGCCGTACATAAAATTGTCGACGACGGTGACCTTGTGGCCCTTGGCAAGAAGCTCCGGAACCATGACCGATCCCAAATAGCCTGCGCCGCCGGTGACGAGGATGTTGTAACTCATCTAATAGTCTTCCTTGTTTGTCAAAAAATCATTCGCCGAAGATGGCCGTTTCGACACACTCGCAAAGTGTGTGGGCCAATACGATATGCAGTTCCTGAATAGTGCTGGTGGCTACGCCCGGTGCAACAATGCTGTAATCGGCCATTGCTTTGGCTGTGCCACCATCGCGCCCACAGAAAACGATACTCGGCACTCCCATGAAGCGGCATTGCTCCAGCGCTTTGAGAATGTTAGGTGAGTTTCCAGTGGTGGTGATGCCGAGGAAGATATCCTTGCCGGTTACCTTTCCGGCGATCTGCCGCGAGAATACCTGTTCGTAGCCATAGTCGTTGCCGATGGCGGTGAGGATGGAGCTATCTACGGTGAGCGCCTCCGCAGGAAGCGGTGCGCGGTCGCGGGCAAGTTTGTTAACAAATTCCGCCGCAAGATGCTGAGCGTCGGCCGCCGAACCGCCATTGCCAGCAATGTAGATGCGACCGCCATCACGGTACCGCTGTACCACTGTATTCACGGCTTTCGAGAAAATGTCCAACTGTTCTGCGTTGCCGAGGAACTGCTTCTTAGCGGCGATCGAATCGGACAGATTTTTCTTCAGGACAGCGATGTAATCCAAGTCTTTCTCCCGTCAGGCCACCAGCAGGCCGGGCGCCCGAAAGTAATCCTCCGGAACGCCGATGTCGATGAACATGCCGCTACATTCGAAGCCGTAGAAACGGCAGCCGGAGTCAAACGCGGCAGGCAGGATGTCATCCTCAAGGGAGACCTTGTCGCCGGGCTTCCAGCCGCCAATGTGCAGGACCTCTGGATTCATGAGATAGACTCCGCCGTTGGCGAGCCGGCCAAGCTTGCTGGCGCCGGACTTGAGTGAGGTGACCCGCCCGTCTGCTGCGATATCCATCCCCATGTAGCGGCCGACTTCCGGCGCGTGGAAGAGCGCGAATGTGCAGTCAGCTTTCTTGCCACCGTGAAAGCCGCGTAGCGCAGCCAACTCCACTTCGAAGTAGGTATCGCCGTTGAGCAGGAGAAAGGCGGCCTTGCCGGAGAGCCTCTCCGCAGCCAGCAGCAGCCCTCCTCCAGTGCCAAGCGGAGACGGCTCGATTGCGTAGTCAAGTGGAACCCCCCCGTAGGTGATGGCGAAATGCTCGGTGATCGCTTCGTGCCGATAGCCCACCGAGAGCACGAACCGCTTTACGCCCTGCCCGATCCAGTAATCCAATTGATACTCTAGAAAAGGCCGGCCGTTGATCGGCGCCATGGGTTTGGGCAAGTCGGGAACCGTGTCACGCAGCCGCGTTCCCAAACCGCCAGCCAGAATGATGGCAGTGGTCACTGCAATCTCATACCGAGTTCAGAATTGTGCAAAGCTCGTCCACTTCCTCATCCCTTAGATCGGGAAAGTTGCCAATGTAGAAGCCGTAAAAGTGGACGTGTTCGGTCTCGGGAAACTCGCGATAATGGCCATCTGGAACAATGCCCTTCAGATAGGGCTGGCGAATCTGATTGCCACCGCCCGCGCTGCCCCGCCGGAACTCGACACTTGAATCGCGCATCTTCTGCATGAGCCGTTGGACCAGATCGTCATCCGGGTGCTTCAAAATGAGATTGAAGGCGTAATTGCTGGAGCCCTCCAACTCGAAATCGGTTCGGTACTTGTTTGAATCGATTTGGTGAAGGAAGCGCAGCAAGTTTTTCGTCCGGCGTCTTACATTTCGATCCAGGCGCTTGAGCTGGCTGCGTCCCATGATGCCGCCAATCTCGGTGTTGCGGGCGTTGTAGGCGGCGAAGGCAAAGATGAAGTCCGGATTCAACTCCGGATTTCCCGACTGGTAGGCTGTATGCACAGTAGCATCGTTGGATTCACGAACCATGCCATGAGAGCGCAGCATACGAACCTGCTGATACACCTTCGGGTCATCGGTGCAGACCATGCCACCTTCGATGGTGCTCATGTGGTGAGCATAGTAAAAGGAGAAATTCGATATCCAGCCAAAGCTACCCAACTTCTTGCCGTTGTGTGTTGCGCCGTGGGATTCGCAGACATCTTCTATCAGCGGAATATTGCGCCGCTTCAGTTCGTCCAGCAGGTCGTCAGTCAGTCCATCGAACCCCTGCACGTGGGTGAGAAACACTGCCCGCGTCTTGTCATTGATCTTCGCCAGAATCTGTGCGGGATGCATGGCCAGTGTACGTGGGTCAATATCCGCGAAAACCGGCTTGAACCCATTCTGCAACACCGATGCGACATCGGAAACCCATGCCAGGGGAGGGACGATGACTTCACCCCCTTGCGGATGGCGAATCTTGAGAATCGCCATCGTCAACAGATTCGCTGACGCACCTGAGTTGACGAATACGCTGTGTTTCACGTCCAGCCACTCGGACCATTCGGCTTCGAAGGCTCGCACATTGGCGCCGTGCGTAAGGATCGGATCCTCCTGCTTCAAATGCTCAATAACGGCATCCAGGTCCTCGCGAAGAATATTGTTTCGCATCAACGGAAATTTCATCTCTTGCTCACTAATCGCCTGAATACGATTTCCACCGGCGATGATCACGCCTCATTCAGCTTTGCCAAATAAATTCATTCGACTACTTCTCGCCATAGAAATCGCCGTACTCTACCAAGATTGTGCTTCGACCATCATCGCGCAACAGCGCTTTTTCGTACGCAGGGAAAATCCCGGTGGGTTCGTCCAGCCGGATCACTTCGATAGTTGTGCACATGGCCTGTACCGCCTCTGTGAAATCACCCACATGTTGATGCTGTGGATGCAAAGGCCGTTGAGAGCCAATTCCTGTTCGAATAATTGCCTTCACCTTGTAGCCACCATTGGACATCACGTGAACTTTGTCCAGGTGATTGATCAGCTGGTTCATTGCGTACAGCAGGAAGTTCCAGCGAGGAAATACGCTCACGGGAACCAGCCCCGTCAGTGCCATGCCGGTGGTCATTCCCATCTGCATTTCTTCGGCTACCGGGAGCTCGATCAGGCGATCGGGGGGCACGTCCCTCAGCGTAGTGGTCATTGCAGTGCCGGCCACAGCCACCGCCTGCCCCAGAAAGACCGTGCGCGGATCCCGCGCCAGGAAGTTCATTGAGCGCTTGAGTTCATCGAAGTACTTCATCATGATCACCTAAAACTGAACCCGCATGCCCGCTCCCGCATGTGGATACCTGGTCTGGTAGCGGTAGTAACTGACGTAATCATCGCCAGTACCCTCAAAGCTCAGATGGGGCTGATTCCACACCTCGCGGGTGTCTGTGCACACTGATTTCTCGTTGTCTTCGACAATAAAGTGAATGGGAAGGCGGTGGTTTCGACTGTACTTTATTGACTCATGCGCAATCCCAGTCTCAGCGGTCATGTCGCCTAGGAAGCAGTGCACTTTGGAATCCTCACCGCGCCTCTGAATGGACATCGCCGCGCCGACTGCAATAGGAAGAACGCCGCCAACGATCGCCGAGGAGTAAATACGGTACTCGGGAAAACAAAGGGATATTGACCGTCCCGCCAATATCTCATCGCGAACCAGCTCTTTGGGCACACCTTTCAGAAGGCATTGGTAATGAGAACGCCATGAGCAAAATACCCAGTCCTGGGACCGGATTTGTCGAAAGACATTGATGATCTGATCTTCGTTACCGGAATATAAGTGAACCGGTGCATGAATCTTTCCGGCGTTAAAAAGTGCCGCAATTTCATCCTCAAAAGAAATCAGCTCATCTTTCGTCATAAGGCCGCCATTAACCTATATTGCAAGCATTTGCAGCTTGTTGAAATACCAGTTTGAAGGGTCTCGAAACGGTTACCGGTCATAAACTGTTGTTAGCATTCAGGCATTGTTGGTTTGTTGGGGCGTTTTTGCCATTTCGCAGATACCATTCATATGTCGTCCGAAGTCCCCCGGCAAAATCGACCTTGGGCAACCAGCCAAAGGCCCGTAGCCGCGCACTATCCAGTAGTTTGCGCGGCGCACCGTCAGGCTTGGTCCGATCCCAATCAAGACGCCCTTTGTAGCCAACAACTTCGGCAATTGTTTCGGCCAACGCCTTGATCGATATGTCGTCGCCGCCCCCGATGTTCAAGGGTAACTCCAGTGCAGAGACATCTTGTTGCAGCAGATGCAAACAGGCATCGGCAATGTCATCTGCGTGCACGAATTCGCGCCGAGGCGAGCCGCTGCCCCACAGTGTTACAGAAGTGAGGTTTCGTTCCTTTGCCTCGTGAAACCGTGCTATCAACGCAGACAACACGTGACCGGATTTCGGATCAAAATTGTCATTCGGACCGTAAGCGCTATTCGGGATTACGGGAAGGAATCGCTTATTGCCATACTGCTTGTTATAGGCGAGGCACATATAAGTTCCAGCAAGCTTGGCGATCGCATAGGGTAAACTCGTTGGCTCCGGTTTTGCCGAAAGGAGAATGTCTTCAGCCATCGGCTGTGGACATTCCCTTGGATACATACAGGAGGAGCCGAACAAAATAAGCTTGATT
>Ga0326597_10002619_pt1 | contig 26681 bp, 30 predicted proteins | sample RVTome_12_FD_203789 | JGI IMG/M metagenome (GOLD analysis project Ga0326597, IMG submission 203789) | Soil microbial communities from uranium-contaminated site in the Upper Colorado River Basin, Wyoming, United States - RVT100D185 | ecosystem: Environmental > Terrestrial > Soil > Contaminated >... | reverse complement strand
GTCCATCAATTGATCGGGCGTGTTGATGGAGAGTCCGCCCTCCGGATCGTTGATCTCGCAGGTCTTGTTGTCGAAATTGCGGCAGATCTCCGGGCGGTGCTCGTAGACCGAGCACAGCAGGTCGGACTGCAGGTTCCGGCAGCGCGTCTCGAAGACCACCGACCACTCGCCTTCTCCGTCGCGGTACACGGTGACGTTCTGGTGGTACAGGTACCAGAGCATGTTGGTGGCGTGGCGGATGGAGTTGGGCGCGTTCACGCCGACGCTGACGTAGGTGCAGCACTTGCCGCACTCGGTGCACACGGTGAGCGGGCGCTCGGGGACGGCGGCCAGCCGGAGCGGCACCGGGCGGCTCACGCCGCGCCGTGGCGGTGGACGTTGTAGACCGCACGGCCCTCCGCAACCAGCACCGACCCCTGGGTGACGGAGACGCGGACGTGGCAGACGCGGTTGCCTTTGCGCAGCAGCTGGGCGTCGGCGCGCAGGTCGCCGTCCAGCCCCGCCGGCTCCAGGTAATCCACGCTCAGGTCGACGGTGGAAACGCTCTCGTCCTCACCCAGCGCCGACCACGCGGCCACGCCGCCCGCGGTGTCGATCAGGCTGGAGATCGCGCCGCCGTGGATCGCCGGACGGCGCGGGTCGCCGACGAGCTCGCCGCGAACGGGAAGCCGGAGCACGCAGTGCCCCTCGGACACCGACTCGCCGCGCATCCCGAGCAAGCGGTTGAAAGGGACCATCTCCTCCATGATGTGGAGGACGGCGGAGGGCGTGATCTTCACGAACATCGATTATCCCACCGTGCGAGCCGCGCGGCGTCCGGGGCCTTGTCAAGCCAGTGGATCGCCGAGGCGGCCGTCGGCCAGGTGGACCACCCGATGGGCGTGGGCCATGACCCTCGCGTCGTGGGTCGAGAAGATGAACGTCGTGCCGTCGCGGCGGTTGATGTCGAGCATGAGGGAGATGATGGCGTCGCCGGTGGCGGAGTCGAGGTTCGCGGTGGGCTCGTCGGCGAGGACGATGACGGGATCGGTCACCAGCGCCCGGGCCACCGCGACCCGCTGCCGCTGGCCTCCCGAGAGCTCGTCCGGGCGGTGGCGGCCGAAATCCCCCAGCCCCACCTCCTCCAGCGCGCGGCGTGCGCGCGCCCGCCCCGCCGCCCGCCCCCCGCGGCGGGCCTGGAACAGCAGCGGGAACTCGACGTTCTCCTGCGCCGAGAGCACGGGAATGAGGTTGAAGGTCTGGAAGATGAAGCCGATCTGCCGTGCGCGGAGGTCGGACAACGCGTCGTCGCCGAGGTCGGCCACGTCCTGCTCGCCGATGATCACGCGGCCGGAGGTCGGGTGGTCGAGGCAGCCCATCAAGTTGAGCAGGGTCGACTTTCCCGATCCCGACGGGCCGGCGACGGCCATGAACTCCCCGCGCTCGACCTCGAGGGTCACGCCGCGCAGCGCGGCGACGCGCGTGCGGCCGAGCTCGTAGTCCTTGGTGACCTCGACGACTCGCACCGACGGCGTGGCCGCCATCTAGAACAGCGCCCGGACGCGCGCCTGCACCGCGGCGCGGACCGGCGCCAGGCGGTACTCGGAGTCGTCGGGCCCGAGGGGGACGATCGCATCGAGGTGGAGGGTGAGGTCCCCGCGCGGCGCGTAGACGATCCCCGGCGTGAGGGCGAGCCCACCGTCGCTCGCCCCGAAGACCGCGCGCAGGGCGGTCGTCCAGCGTCCCCCGATGACGCTGCGCGCCCACGAGCCCTGGACGTAATGGCGCCGCAGCCCCAGGCCGCCCGAGTACGGCACCGTCGCCGCCGCCGCGTACGCCTCCCCCACACTGCCCTCGAGCTGGCCGAGCCAGGCGTCGCGGGCCTCGTCGCCGTAGCCCTCGCCGTTGAAGAAGTACTCGATCGTCCACGACGTGTGCTCGCCCCGCGGGTACAGGAGGCCGGCGGCGACGCGCACGAACCGCTGGTCCGCGCGCGCCGGCGGCATCTCCGCGCCTCGATAGGTCGAGGCTTCGACGTGCGCCGTGACCTGTCCGACGAGCGTCCGCGCCACGTCGAGGCCGACGAGCGTGCGCTGATTCCGGCCCCCCGAGACCACGGCGGCGACGTCGGTCTCGCGGACCAGGAACCGCGCGCGCAAGGCCGCCGTTCGACGCTCGGTGCCCTCGTTGGCGAACGGCAGGTCGGAGACGCCGGTGCGGCTGCGCGCGGCCACGACGATCAATCCCGCCCACGCCGCGGGGATGATGTCGATCCGAACCGCGTCCGCCCCCTGCTGCTCGAGGCCGGTGTTCAGCGGGTTCCGGGCCGGCTCCAGCCGGTTCGTCGGGTTCCACGCGAAGCCGGAGCCCCACGCGATCCGCTGCCGGCCCGCGCGCACCGTCACCGCTTCCCCGAACCCGTACTGGACGTAGGCCTCGCGGGCGCGCCACTCGGTGCGGTCCTGGCCCCCGATGCGCTGCTCGACCAGCCCGCGGAAGACGCCGCGCGCCCGGCCGCGCGTCTCGCGCCAGAGCAGCGTGCCACGCAGCAGGTCCTCGTTGCGGTCGAGGCCGAGCAGGTTGCCGCGGTTGAGCGGCGACTCCGTGGTCCGGTAGTACAGGTTCTCGACCCCGATCTCGACCTGTCGTGACGCGGCGGCGGCCACGGCAGGCACCAGCGCAAGAGCGACAGCGGCGAGGAGCGACGAATTCACTTCGGCGCGACGAGCGGGGGGTCTGGGGGGTGCGACTACAGCACGCCCCAGCTCAACGACGGCGAGGAGCTTCACTCGCCGCGCTCCAGGGCGCTCGGCGTGAAGATCCGGTCGTCCAGCGTCACGTCGTCGTCGACGGCGAGGAAGCGCAGGACGGTGCGGGTCGCCTGGTCCAAGGCACTCTCCATCGTGAGCCGCGTCGGCCGCGCGCGGCCCCCCAGCCGCGCCACCTCGTCGAGGGTCAGCCACTTCAGCCGGCGGCCCGAGATCGTGTAGTACTCCGCGTGGACCGGGAAGAACGTGCCGTCGCTGCGCACCCGGTAAACGACGCGGTCGTAGGCCACCGACCTGTCCTTCGCCTTCAGGTCGAGCCGGTAACAGGGCTGGCCTTCCCACGTCTCCTCCCCCGCCAGCGTGGGCACGTAGTCGTCGACGAGGGAGAGCCGGAAGATGTCCGCGTTCGAGAAGTCGCCGCCGCCGAAGTTCTGCTTCGCCCCCACGCGCACGACCTTCTCCGCGCTCGGCAGGTACAGCCACGTGTTGGCGCCGTTCCGGAGGTAGGCGGTGCCGCGCTCCTTGGCGGGCGCCGTGTACCGCACGAGCCCCAGCGCGTCGCCCTTTTTCCATCCCTTCATCTCCACCACGCGATCGGGCTTGCCCGGCCGGATGACGGTCATCTGCAGGGTGTAGGCGGCGGTTTCGCCCAGGACCGCGCGATCCGCGCGGCGGAGGATCGCGTCGGCGGCCGGCGCGGGCGCGGCCGCGGCGACGGTCAGCAGCACGAAGAGCATGCTTAGGGTTCGTCTGGGAATAGGTGTGCCAATTCTGGGCGCCGAGGCGCCCGCATCGCGAGGCGCGACGACCGCCGCGTACTCTTGCGGTACGCAAGGGAGGAGCAACGAAGCGAGGCGGGATGCATCGGCGGCCAGAGTGGCACAGATATTCCCAGGCGAGCCCTAAATGTGGTGCAGCGCTTCCCGCGGCTCCAGGCGGCTGGCGGTGACCGCCGGGTAGACGGCGGCCGCGGTGGACAAGCCAGCGATGGCCAGCGCGGCGCGCGCGACGTTGGCCGGGGTGAGCACGGGGAACAGTTGATCGCCGCCGGCCACCCACGCGAGGGTCATGGTGTTCATGGGGATCCCGCGCGCGCCGTAGTACAGGACGCCCGCGGCCCCGAGGACGATCCCGGCAGTGGCCGCCACCACGCCCAGGGCCAGCCCCTCCAGGATGAACAAGCGGACCACCATCGCCCGCCGCATCCCCAGCGCGCGCACGGTGCCGATCTCCCGCGTCCGCTCGTGCACGCTCATGAGCATCGAGTTCACGATGCCCACCGCCGCGGCCAGGAACAGGAAGCCGGAGAGGACGGCGAGCGCGGTTTGGTTGGCCTGGATGATCGAGAAGGAGAACCGGCCCGACTCCTCGAAGGTCTCCACCCGCGCGCGCTCCCCGGGCTCGAGACCCGCAGGCTGACCCACGATGGCCTCCACCGCCGGGCGCGCCCGCCGCGCCGCCGCGCTGCTGCCGCTGGCGAGCGTCATCTTGATGTTGGTGGCGGCGCCGGGCCGGTCGAACAGCGCCTGCGCGGCGGCCAGCGGCACGTAGAACGTGCTGTCGTACCAGGGCGCGCTCTTGCGGAAGACGCCGCAGACCACGGCGTCGACGGAGTTGACCGCGCCTTGCGGGGTCTGGATGACGAACGAGACCGAATCGCCGACGGCCAGCCGCAGCTTGCGCGCGACCGGCGCCGCCACGTAGGTGGCCAGCGGGTCGTCGGCGGGAAGGAAGGCGCCGGTGTCGGCGGGGTGCGCCGAGCGAAGCTCGGGCTCCTCGGACGGCAGGATGCCGACGATGCTGGCCAGGCTCGAGCGGTTGCCGGCGATGGCGGTCCCGCGGCCGTAGAGATACGGGACCGCGCGCTGCACGCCCGGGCCCTTCGCCTCCGCCGCGATGCGGCGGGCCAGCGCCTCGCCGCCCGGCAGCAGCGCGTGGCCGTAGGCGTCGAAGGGGCTATTCTGCGGCTCGAAGTCGGCGGGCCGCACCACGACCTGGAGGTGGCCGGTCTGCACGGCAACGAGGCTCGCGGTGAGCTGCCGCGCGATCCCGTCGGACAGGCCGCCGCCCAGGACCAGGGCCGCGGTGCCGAGCGCCATCGTTCCTCCCGACAGCAGGTTGCGCCGGCGCGCGCGGAGCAGGTTGCGGAACGCGATGGCCAGGAGAGGTGTCACACGTACCGCAAGGAATCGGCGGGCCGCATCCGCGCCGCCATCACCGCGGGCCCGAAGCCGGCCAGCACGCTGACGATCAGCATCACGGCGGGAACGGCGGCGAGATCGGCGGCGTTCAGCACCGGGAACAGGTAGTCGCCGCCGTACGAGTAGCGCTGCGCCTCGCTGAAGGCCGGGATGCCGAAGCGGCCGAAGAAGACGACGAGGCCGGCGCCCAGCGCGGCCCCGCCCAGAGCGCCCGCGGCGCCGATCAGCGCCGCTTCGATCAGGAACAGCGCCAGCACGCGGCCGCGGCGGGCGCCGAACGCGCGCAGCGTGCCCACCTCGCGGGTGCGCTCGAAGACGGCCATCAACGCGGTGTTCATCACCCCGGCGGCGACGATGATCGCCATCACGATGTCGGTGATCGACGCGATGAACCGCGTGAGCAGCACGCCGCCGATGAAGGGGCCCCCCATCTCCTCCCAGGTGTGGGCCTCGGCCGCGATCCCTTCGCGGGCGAAGCGCGCGTTCAGGCTGGCGGCGATGGGCGCGGATGGGGCGTCCACGTCCTTCTGGCGGAAGACGAGGACGGCGGCGGCGCCGCCCACGTCCACCAGCTCCTGGACCGACGCGAGGTCCGCGTAACACGCCCCCCACTCGTAGGCCTCGAGCCCCTTCACCACCCAGATGCCGGTGACGTTCAGCTTCACCGCGGTGAGCCGCCCATCGGCGGCGTTGCCCAGTGCGACCACGGTGCCGCCGACCCCGACCCCGAGCCGGCGCGCCACGCCGCGGTTGAGCAGGATGCCGCGCTCACCGGGCTCGAAGTGGCGGCCTTCGCGCAACCCGACCGCGGGGTAGACGGCGGGGCGGGCGAGGGGATCGATCCCGATGAGGATGCCCTCGAGCGAGGAGTCGCCCGACGAGAGCAAGGCGCCCACCATGAGCCGGCTCAAGCCCGCGGCCAGCCGCGGCTCCTCGGCGAGCACGCGGGTGATGAGCCCGCGTGGATCGGGGACCATGCGGTAGTTGTTCTGCGGCATGATGAACGAGATGTGGCCGCCCTCGTCCGCCGCCGCGTCCTTCGCGTAGACCTGCACGTGGCCCAGCGTGCCGTCCTTCGCCGGCACCACCACCGCCCGCTCCATGGCCCCCGTCCAGGCCCGGCCGAGGACCATGAGCCCGATGCCGAGCACCAGCGCGCTCACGGTCAGGAGCGTGCGCCGCGGGTGGCGGAACAGGTTGCGCAGGGCGAGGACGAGGACCAGCGGCACTTTCGTAAATGTACATTGACCATGCCCGTCCCGCCCCATCGGGGGCCGTCTCGGTGGAACATGGGAGGGACGGTCACCGGAGGAACGCCATGCTTAACAGCATTTCGATGCCGCTCATCGTGGCAATGGCCGCCGCCCTGGCCGGGTTCGGCTGCGGCGCCGGCAAGGAGGCGCCGAGCCCGGCGCCGGAAGCGGTCAGCGAGCAGCGGGAGCCGACCGCGGTCGCCACGGAGCGCGACCCGGTCTGCGGGATGTTCGTGGATCCCAAGACCGCGCCCAAGTCCGAGTTCGAAGGGCAGACCTTCTACTTCTGCTCGCTCGAGGACAAGGCGAAGTTCGACAAGGACCCGGGGAGCTACGCGAGCCAGGCGCCTTAGGCAGGCGCAGGCGCGGGGCGGCCGGGCGTCGCCGTCCCGCCGAAGCGCACTCCGCAGTGCTTGAGGAAGTCGAACGGCGGCTCTCCCCCGGCAAAGACGAACACGTAATCGTTGGGCAGCTCGTGGACCACCGAGGCCACGTCGAGCCGCACGCGGTCGTTCAGGACCTCCACCACTCGTGACCCGAAAATCGGCTTGATGCACCCGGCCGCGACCAGGGGGGCGAAGCGGTCCTGGTTCTTCTTCTTGATGCGCACCAGCTTGTCGCGGCGGTACGAGAGCGTGACCTCGTTGTCGGGTTGCTGCGCGAGGCCGATCGCCGCCTCGACCGCGCTGTCGCCGCCGCCCACGATGAGCAGCTTCTGGCCACGGTACCCCTCGGCGTCGATGAGGCGGTACATGACCTTCGGGTGCTCCTCCCCGGGCACGTCGAGCTTGCGCGGCGTCCCGCGACGGCCCACGGCAAGGATCACCGCGCGCGCCCAGTGCATGTCGTCGGCGGTGCCGACCTCGAAGAAGCCGTCCTGGATCCGCCGCACGCCGGTGACCTTCTGCCCGAACTTGATGTTCAGCCGGTGCTCCTTCACGAGCCCCTCCATGAGCTCGAGGAAGTGCTCCTTCTGGTACTCCTCCTTCGACAGGCGGCCGTGCATCGGCAGGTCCACCGGCTGCAGCAGGACCATCTTCCGGCGCGGGTAGTGGAGCAGCGAGCCGCCGAGGTCGCCCTCCTGCTCGAGGACCATGAAGGAAAGCCCGAGCTCGGTGGCGGCCAGCGCCGCCGACAAACCCGCGGGACCGGCCCCGACGATGATGACGTCGGCCGTGCCCTCGGGGGCGGGAGGGAGGTTCGCCGCGCGCTCCGCGATGCGCTCCACCACCTTGCGCCCCTGGCCGATGGCGTTGCGCACCAGGGCCAGGCCCCGCACCTCGCCGGCGAGGAAGAGGCCGGGGGTGTCGGTCTCGTTCCATTCGTCCACCTGCGGCATGTCGGCGCGCCCCTTGAGATCGCCCAGCCCGACGGTGATCCCCCCCACCGGGCACGCCTCCTCGCACCGCGCGTGCCCGACGCAGCGGAGCCCGTTGATCACGGTGGCCGTCCCGCCCACCACCCCCAGCACGTCGCCTTCCGGGCAGGCGGCGACGCAGGCCCCGCAGCCGATGCACAGCCGGGGATCGATGTACGGGAACTGGGCCGTCGGGCGGTCGATGCCCAGGGCGGCCGCCTCGGCCTTGCGCTCATGGTCCTTGTGGTGGCGGCGCCGGAAGGAGATCGTGAACGGCACGACGACCGCGATCACGATCGCCGCCGCCACGCTCCACAGAAGGACGGCTTCCATCACCTAGAAACGATAACCGGCTTCGAGCAGCGCGCGTACGCCCTTCAGGTCGTTGCCGATGCCGTACTCCAGGTCCCCGCGGCCGTAGGCCCCTCCCCGGAGGTGACCGTACCCGGAGAGGCGGATCCAGTGGCTCTGGTGCCGCCCTTCCTCGCCGCGCATGTCGTAGCCGTTGAAGTTGTACGACGCCTCGATGCGGTGGCCCCCGCGCAGGTCCCTGCCCAGGCGGGCGGTGCCGAGCACGCCGAGGGTGGTGACCGTCCGGTAGAGCGTGCCTTCGATGCTGGTGCGCATGGAGAGGAAGCGCGGCGTGCGGAACCCGCCGTGCGCGTCGTACACCCGCCGGTCCTCGCCTTCCTGCAGCCGCAACGAGCCCCCGGCCCAGATCCCGGCGGTCCCCGCCCGGGCCAGATCGATGTCCGCGCGGAAGGTCTGCCGGACCCGGTCGTTGAAGACCTCGACCGGCACGGTGCGGTTGAACGCGGCCCAGAAGTTGCGCCGCTGCTCGTACGACACGCTGACGGAGCGCGTGGGCGAGGCGCGCCAGGTCGCGAGCGAGCGCACGTCGGTGAGCTGGGTCGACGTCCCCGCGCGCTCCTCGCGCCATCCACGGTTGAGGTCGATCTCGGCGCGCTGGTACAGCCACAGCCCGCCCGCGCGCAACTGCCCCTGGAGGCCGAGGTACTCGCGGCTCACCTCGCCGGCCTGGTTCTCGCGCACGCCGGACACGACGACCTCGTAGTGCAGGCGGGTCGCCCGCGGCGCAACGCGGACGAATCCGCCGGCTTTGCTCCCGCCCGCGGGGCCACCCATCTCCACCGTGTTGCCCGCGAAGCCGCCGAGCTGGACGTTCGAGGTGGGACGCACCTCGGCGAGGACGCCGTCGAGGTACCCGAGGCTCACGAACGGATGGGCGCCGAGGCGCCCCGCGGTGGCGGACACCCGGCCGTTCATGGGCGCGTAGGCGAGCGACGCCTCGTACAGGCGGTCGCGGGTGTCCTTGTCGGACAGGATGACGCCGCGGACGCCGCTGCGGTCGATCTGGCGGTTGGTGCCGCGCACCCGCGCCTCGAGGGGCTGGCCGGCCAGGTCGCGGGCGGAGACGTCGTAGCGGAACGCGAGCTCGGTGAGGTCGCGGTTCGACGGCGAAGAGTCCCAGAACCCCGAGTAGCCGAGGGTGACCCCGCCGGTCAGGCGCCCGTAGCCGCTTCCGCGCCGCCGGCGATAGTCCCCGGAGGGGGACGAAGGCGCGGGCTCCGCCGGCGTCGGAGAGCCGACCGCCGGCGACGGAGAGGGCGCGGGTGCGACGCGGGGAGGCCCGATCCTCACTACGCGGTCGCCGGTCTCGACCGTCCCCGTCTCGCTGACGATGCGGCACGAGGCCGAATGCTCGGCCAGGAACGCCACCTCCAGCTCGGCCACCGTCTGCCCTCCGGAGACGACGGTCAGCCGGTCGCCGACGGCAAGGCCTGCGGCGCGTCCTCCGGAGACGTAGACCGAGGTCGCCGAACGGTACGTCACCGCGATGCCCTCGCTGCCCCGGCGGGATGACGACGTCTGGGCGGCGGCGGGGAGCGACGCGAGAGCCAGCGCGAGAGCCACGGCGAAGGACCGGACGATCATTGGCGCCCGTTCGGGTGGCAGCGGTAACAGGCCGCGCTGTTGTACTGGTAGCCGCCGACGTCGTCGTGCTTGTCGTCCATCTCGCCGCGCGTGTGCGCGTGGCAGTTCGTGCAGTCGAACACCCGGAAGTTCCCGGAGTTCGTGTGGCACGTCGAGCACGCGATGCCGCCGTGGTCGCCGGACAGCGGGAACGGGTGGTTGAACGTCGCCCCCGCCCACTGGTTCGTGCCGTGGCAGTTGTCGCAGGTCGTGGGGAACCCCGACGCGCGGTGATCGGGGGTCGCGCGATCGTAGTCGTCCTGGTGGCAGGTGACGCACGCCGTCGGCGTGTCCGCGAAAGGTCCCCCGACGTGGCAGAGTGCGCACTGCACGCCGACGTGCGCGCCGGTGAGCGGGAAGCGCGTCAGGTTGTGATCGATGGTCGCCCCCGGCCACTGGTCGGTGCGGTGGCAGTTCTCGCACGTGGTCGGGAATCCCGCCGTGCGGTGGTTCGGGTTCGTGGTGCGATCGAAGTCGTCCTGGTGGCAGGCGACGCACTGCCGCGGCGTGCCCGCGAACCGGCCGTTGGCATGGCATCCGGCGCACGCCACCTGGGTGTGCGCGCCGGTGAGGGGGAACGTGTCCGGGTGCTGGAAGCCCGCGCCGAACGTCGCCCCTTGCCAGGCCCGCGCCGCCGGCGAGTGGCACGACTCGCACTGCTCCGGGAAGCCGAGCCGCTCGTGATCGGGGTTCTCGGCGGTCTGGTAGTCCGGCCGGTGGCAGCCCACGCACTCGGTGGAGAGGCCGGTGAACTCCCGCGGCTGCACGCCGCGGTGGCAGGACTCGCAGTCGAGGCCGGCGTGGGGGCCGAGCAGCGGGAAGCGCGTGCGCGAATGGATGCGGAAGGCCTCGCGCCGGTGGGTCCACGACTCCGGGGTGTGGCAGGTGTCGCATTCCGGGCCCGTCTCGCCCCGGTGGGCATCCCGGTGGCAGTCCGCACACGCAGTCGGCACCTGGGAAAAGACCAGGCTCTGATGGCAGTCGCGGCAGCCGGCCTGGGCGTGGGCGGCGACGAGGGGGAACCCGGTGCCCCGATGGTCGAAGGGCAGCGGCGTGCGCAGCGGCGACCAGCCATCGGCGGTGTGGCAGGTCGCGCAGTCGCCGGCGAGGTCGCCGTGGGGGCTCTGCGCCGCGGGCGGCGCCTGGGCGGTAACGAACAGGGGCACCAACAGCAGCGAAGTGAGTCCCGCGCCGAAAAGGAACGCTCGACGGTTCACGATCGCCCTCTGCCCGGCCCCGTGCCGCCGCCGTGGCAGTCCGTGCAAGCCTTCCCGATTCCACTGTAGCGCATGATTTCCCGACCATCGGGCGCCTTCTGCCGATGGCATCCTGCACACGGAACCGCCCGGTGCGCCCCCTCCAACTTGAACGAGGTCTCACGGTCATGGTCGAAGTTGACGACGCGCACCCATTGCGTCGGCTCGTGGCAGCGGGCGCAATCCGTGCGCCCGTTGCGCGCGAAACGCCCTCCGTGCGGGTCCTGATGGCACCCCGTGCAAGCGGTGGGCCGGCCGGAGAGCGCGACCGCGCTTCCCTCGCCGGGATGGCAGCTCCGGCAGGGCAGCGTGGCGTGGGTGCCGGCGAGAGGGAACGAGGTTCGCGAGTGGCCGAACCGCACCATCGACCACGCCTCCACGACATGGCACGTCTCGCACGTGCCGAGGCGCGCGGTCTGCCCGCGGTGGGGATCGCGATGGCACTCCACGCAGGCGGTGGAGGCGAAGCGAAGCTGCTCCGTGCTCCCGCCGCCCCCGGCGCGGGCGAACCCGAGCTCGCGCAGGCGCGCGGGCGGGACCTCCTTGTGGCAGTCGTCACAGGCCACCGCGAGGTGCGCGCCCGCCAGCGCGAAACGCGTCTTCGCATGGTCGTCGGGTCCGAACCGTGCGGGCTGGAAGCCCTCCACGTCGTGGCAGGACTCGCAGGGGCCGCCGTCGGCGCGCGACACGAGCTGCCCCGCGTGCCGGTCCTCATGGCAGTCCGCGCAGCGGGCGTGGGCCATCTGCCGCGGCCGGCCCGGCTTGTGGCAGGAATCGCACTCGACCTTGCGGTGCTCGCCGCGCAGCGGGTACCCCGTGCGGTCGTGGTCGAAGTTGCCGCCTTCGACCTTCGCCCACCCGTCCGTCTTGTGGCACGTCGCGCACTGCGCGCCCAGCCGGCCGCCGTGCGGATCCTTGTGGCAGCTCGAGCAGTTCTGGAACGCGATCCCCTGGAGCTTCAGCCCGCCGCCGGAAGCCGCCGGATGGCAACGCTGGCAGGTCACCGTCTTGTGCCGCCCGGTGAGCGGGAAGCGCGTGCGGCCGTGATCGAAGTGGCCGGTGTCGATCTGCGACCAGCCCGCGGTCGTGTGGCACGACGCGCACTGCGCGCCCAGGCGGCCCGCGTGCGGATCGCGATGGCAGATCGCGCAGGTTGCAGACGGCGTGCCCTTGAACCGCTGCGGCTTGCCCGGCGCGGCCGCGGGGTGGCATTCCGCGCAGGCGACCTTCTCGTGCCCGCCGGTGAGCGGAAAGGCGATCTTGTCGTGGTCGAACTTCGACGGTGGCTTCCACTGGTCCGCCGAATGGCAGTCCGCGCATCCCCGCGGCGCGAACTGCCCGCCGTGGGGGTCGGCGTGGCACGAGGTGCAGCTAATTCCCAGGCCGAGGAACGTGCGCGCGAGGTTGGCCCCCCCGCGGGCGAGGGCCGGCTGGTTCTGCATCTTGCGGCCGCTGTGGCACGTCTCGCAGGCCAGGCGGGCGTGGCGCCCTTCGAGCTCGAACCCGGTCCGCGCGTGATCGAAGGCGGCCTTCCCCTCCTTGCCCCAGAACACGATCTCGAAGGCGCGGCCCTGGTGCTCGACGTGGCAGCGCTCGCAGGCGCGATGGTCGGCGCGGGAATGAAGGCCCTTGCCGGCGGCGATGCGCTGGCCGAGGGCGGTGTGGCAGGTGAGGCAGCGCTCGGCGGTGACGCCCTTTCCCGCCTCGTGGCAGTGGCGGCAGTTGCGCGCGCCTTCCAGCGCCTGGTGGAAGCGGCTCAGGTCTCCGGGCGACAGCTGGGCCTTGGCGTCCGGCGCGGCGGCGAGGCCGAGCAGGATGGCCAGGAGGACGCGCCTCACGGCCAGCCGAAGCCGTAGCCGGTGAGGCTGGCGACCACCACGTGCACGACGACGAACAGGTACATCACCACCGCGAACGGCTTGTGGATGACGTGCCAGTGATGGAACAGGCGGTGGATCGCGTCCCACAACACGATGCGGCGGCGCAGGGCCTTCTTCTGGGCGATCACCGAGGCCAGGTTGCGGGCGACGTCGGGCGGCAGGCCGGGGAGCGGCGCCACGCGCGCGCGCCCTCCGCGAAGGCCCATGTCCTGGAGAAGGAGCACCACCAGCACCCTGATGAGGCCGCGGGCAGCGGGAGGCGCCGAGGCGCGCTCGACCTGCTCGAGGTAGGCGGCGTCGGCGCCGAACTCGTCCTTCAGCCTCCGCGTGAGGTCGCGGTCGGCGCGCTCGACTTCGGCCAGGCTCAGCTCCTCGCCGGCGCGGGTGCGCGGGATCTGGAGGTACAGGTAGCGCCCGAAGATCCCGGAAAGCGCGACCGCCACCATCGACCAGAAGCTGATGGAGATGAGGCCGCTCACCTTGAAGGAGCTGTGCAGCACGACGAACAGCGGGCCGAGGATCCCCATGAGGATGTGACCGTTGAGCCAGTTCCGCAGCGGCCCCAAGCCACGCAGAAGCCGGATCCGCTTCCGCGCGGAATACAGGTGCATGACCGTCATCATCACCAGGCCGGCGGCGCCGAACGGAAGGCCGAGGCTGCCGCCGGGCTTGAACGTCCAGTAGTCGGGATGGCGGGCGCGCTCGGCGACCGGCGTCATGTAGTACGAGAGGCCGCCGGCGAGGAAGTACACGAAAGCCCCGAGGCCGACGGCGTAGGCGAGAACGAGGACGACGGAGGGTCCGGTGCGGCCGCCGCGCTCTCTGGGTGGTTGTTGCAAGCGGCCTCCAAACGCGACCCGGTCTTCGGAAGCCAGTATAGGTACACTCGCGAGATGCTTCACGTCGTCGCCGCCCTGGGCGCGGCGCTGGCCGCGGGAGCCGGCTCCTTCGATCACTCCGCGTTCGACCGGCTCCTCGAGGCCCAGTCGTGGACGGGAGGGTCGACTACGACGCCTTTGCCCGCGCCCCCGGGTTCCCCCGCTACCTCGACCGGCTGGCCCGGGCGCGGCCCGACACCCTGTCCCGGGAGGAGCAGCTCGCCTACTGGATCAACGTCTACAACGCGTACACGATCCAGCTCGTGAACGCCCACCAGGAGAGGCAGTCGATCCGCAACATCAACAAGATCCTCGGGGTGATCGAGGCGATGGGACCGTGGAAGGAGGAGATCGTCGAGGCGGGCGGGCAGACGATGAGCCTCGACCACGTCGAGCACGAGATCATCCGCAAGCGCTTCGAGGAGCCGCGGATCCACTTCGCGCTGGTGTGCGCGGCCCGAAGCTGCCCGCCGCTCCGGCGGGAGGCGTACACCGGCGAGCGGCTCGACGCCCAGCTCGACGACCAGGCGCGGGTCTTCATCGCGCGGTCGCCGCAGAAAAACCGCGTGGACGTCCTTGCCGCAACCGTCCACCTGAGCCCGATCTTCACCTGGTTCAAGGATGACTTCGGCCCCGACCTCGGGGGCTTCCTCGCCCGTCACGTCCCCGACGGCCCCGCGCGCGCGCTCCTGGAGAGCGGCCGCTTCAAGACCGTGGAAACGCCGTACGACTGGTCGTTGAACAGCGTGCAGCGATAGAGTCACCAAGCCGGGAACAGCCCTGCCCGCCGCGGCGTTATCCTGTGCGATATGCCCAGCTACTACATGTCCGAAGACCTCGCCCGCTTCGGCGAGATGGGGCGCACCAACCCGAAGCTTCACGACCTCTTCATGAAGTGGTACGCGGCCACCATGGAGAAGGGGGCCCTCGACGAGCGGACCAAGAAGCTCATCGCGCTGGCCGTCGCCTACGCCATCCAGGAGCCCTACTGCATCGACTCGTACGCCTCGGCGTGCGCCGATGCCGGCATCTCGCCGGAGGAGATGACGGAAGCGGTGAGCGTCGCCGCCGCCATCCGCGGCGGCGGGGTGATCGCCCACTGGGTCCAGGCGTGCAACGCCGTCGATCGCAAGGGATGACCAGCCGCCGGTTGATCGTGATCGGCGCCGGCCCGGTGGGGCTGGAGGCGGCGCTCGCCGCCGCCGCCCGCGGCTACGACGTGACCGTCCTCGAAAAGGACACCGTCGGGGCCAACCTGCGCCGGTGGGGATCGACCCGCCTGTTCAGCCCCGTGCGGATGAACGTCTCGGCGGAGGCGCGCCGGATCCTGGGCGGCGCGTGTCCGCCGGAGGAGGCGCTGCTGACCGGTCCCGAGATGGTTGAGCGCATCCTCGAGCCCATGGCGCGCAGCGCGCCGCTCGCGGGCCGGATCCGGACCGGCCATCGCGTGACCGCGGTCGGCCGCGCGCGGCTGACGCGGCGCGACCTCCCCGGCCATCCCCTGCGCGGCGAGCGGCCGTTCCGGCTGCTGGTGGAGGGTCCGAGCGGCGAAGAGGTCGTGGTCGCCGAATACGTGCTCGACGCCTCGGGGGTCTACGGCCAGCCCGCGGCCCTCGGCGCCGGCGGCATCCCCGCTCCCGGCGAGCGTGGGCTGAACGGCCAGATCATCCGCGACCTGGGCCGGCTCGACGAGCGCCTGCGCGACCTTTCCGGCCGCGACGTCCTCCTCGTCGGCCACGGGCATTCCGCGGCCAACGCGCTGGACGGGTTCGCGTCGCTGGCCGAGCCGCCGAAGGTCACGTGGGCGACACGCTCGGCGAATCGCCGGCCCTGCGTCGAGGTCGCCTCCGACCCGCTGCCCGAGCGCGAGCGCATCGCCGCGCGGGCCAACGGCATGGCGGAAGTGCCTCCCCCCTTCCTCACGATGGCGCGCTGCGCGAGCGTCGAGTCCATCTCGGCCCGCGGCGGCCGCCTGAACGTCGCGCTGACGGATGGCAGAGGGGGCGTGTTCGACGCCGTCGTCGGCCTCACCGGTTATCGCCCCGACCTCTCGTTCCTCTCCGAGCTGGCCCTCGAGATCGCGCCCTCGAGCGAGGGGGCGGCGCGGCTCACCCGCGCGCTCGGCAACACGGCCGACTGCCTGGCCGCGCCCGCGGTCGCCGCGCGCGACCTCCAGTCGGGCGAGCCGGGCTTCCATCTCATCGGCGCCAAGAGCTACGGCCGCCTGCCCACGTTCCTGATGCAGGCGGGGATCGGCCAGGCGGCGGCGATCCTGGATTCCCTGGGCGCGGCGTGAAGGGCACGGAAACAGCGGCGAGCGGAGCCGAATTCACTTCGGCGGAGCGAGCGGGGGGTCTGGGGGGTGCGGCGCAGCACCCCTCCAGCTCAATGAAGTCCTATCCCGAGTCCCCGCTGCTGGCCCTCGACACGCTCTGGCTGCAGGTGGCGGGCACGCTGTGCAACCTGCAGTGCACGCATTGCTTCATCTCCTGCTCGCCCGGGAACACGGCTCACGGGATGATGACCCTCGCCCAGGTGCAGGCGCACCTGGCCGACGCGGCGGCCCTCGGCGTGCGTGAGTACTACTTCACCGGCGGCGAGCCGTTCCTGAACCGCCAGCTCTTCGAGATGATGGAGGCGGCGCTCGCTCAGGGCCCGGTCTCCGTGCTCAGCAACGGCGTGCTCATCCGCAAGGAGACCGCCGAGCGCCTGCGAAGGCTCGCCGACCGGAGCCCGTACAGCCTCGACCTCCGGATCTCGCTCGACGGCTGGGATGCCGCGACCAACGACCCCGTGCGCGGCGCGGGGACGTTCGATCGCATCCTGACCGCGGTGTCGCACCTGGCCGACGCCGGCCTCTCGCCGATCATCACCGTGACCGAGGCCTGCGAAGGCGCTTCCACCACCGAGGGGCGCACGCGGCTGCTGCGGTTCCTGCGCGAGGCCGGGCTCACCCGGCCGCGCCTCAAGGTGATGCCGCTGCTGCGCCTCGGCGCCGAGGCGACCCGCACCCGCGGCTACGCGGAATGGGAGACGCTGCGCGGCCGGACGCTCACCGAGGACGAGGCGGCCGCGCTGCAATGTTCGTCCTCGCGGATGGTCACCGCCCGCGGCGCGTGGGTGTGCCCCATCCTCATCGACTCCCCCGGCGCGCGGATGGGCGCGACCCTTCGCGAGACGCTGGGGCCCTTCGAGTTGCGGTACCAGGCGTGCTTCACGTGCCACGAGACAGGCCTTTCATGCCGGACCTGAACCTCGGCGATCATCGCCGGGTCGCGCTGCTGGGCGGCGTGTACTCGAACCACCTCGCGCTGGCCGAGGCATTGAAGATCGCCGCCGCACGGCAGGTGGACGCGGTCCTGGCCCTCGGCGACTTCGGCGGGTTCGGCCCCCACCCCGACCGCACCCTCGAGATCCTCCGCGGCGCCGGCGTGACCGCCATCCAGGGCAACTACGAGCAGTCGTTGTCCGGAGGGGCCGACGACTGCGGCTGCGGCTACACCGATCCCCGGGACAACCACTACGCGCAGATCTCGTACGACTACACGCGCGCGCACACGGCGTCCGACCACACGCGGTGGATGGCCACGCTGCCCGGCCATCTCCGCTTGACCGTGGCCGGCCAGCGGGTGCTGCTGTGCCACGGGTCGCCGCGCAAGATCAACGAGTTCCTCTGGTCCAGCACCACGCCCGCGCCGTTCATCCGGCGGCTGCTGCGGGAGCACGACGCCGACGTGATCGCGTGCACGCACACCGGCATCCACTGGCAGCGCTTTGTCGAGGATGGGCGCGGCGTGGTGAACGTCGGCGCGCTCGGCCGCCCGGCCAACGACGGGGCGACCCACGTGTGGTTCGCCATCCTCGAGGCCACCGGCGGTGGCCTGCGGGTCGAGCACGTGCCCGTGCCCTACGACCACCCGCGGCTGGCGGCGGAGATGCGCGCGGAAGGGCTCCCCGGGGAGTTCGTCGAGACCATCCTGACCGGCTGGTGGACGACGTGCCTCGAGATCCTGCCCGCCAGGGAGCGCAGCCTCGGGCGCCACTGAGCGGCGCTTCGGCTGGGCGGTGGACGCGCTGGCCGCGGTGACCCTGGCCGCGGCCACGTTCCATCCCCTGTGCGACCTCGTCTTCCGCTGCGGGTGCACGTGGTTCTTCGCAGGGGCGGCGGACCACTGCAACATCCACGATCCCGCCCCGCCGAACTGCCCTCCCTGCAACGACGTCGCCGCCGGGATCGCCTTTGGGGCCGCGCTGGTCGGAAGCGGGCTGGCCGCCGCGCGGGGAGTGCGCCGGGGCTACTCTCGGTTGACGCTGCGCCGGGGCGACGAGTTTAATTAGCCGATGCTTCGCGCCGCCATCACCTCGGTCGGGCGATACCTGCCCGAGCGGGTGATGACCAACGCCGACCTCGAGAAGATCGTCAACACCAACGACGAGTGGATCCGCACCCGCACCGGGATCGAGGAGCGCCGGGTCGTGGAGCCGGGGACGCCCACCAGCGAGCTGTGCCTCCGCGCCGCCCGCCAGTGCCTGGAGCTGCGCGGCGTCTCCCCCGAGGAGATCGACCTCATCATCGTCGCCACCATCACGCCGGACATGGTCTTCCCCGCCACCGCGTGCATCCTCCAGGACAAGCTGAAGGCGCGCCGGGCCTGGGGCTTCGACATCTCCGCCGCCTGCTCGGGGTTCGTGTACGCGCTCACCATGGGCGCGCAGTTCGTGCAGACGGGCGCCCACCGCAAGGTGCTGATCCTGGGGGCGGACGTGATGAGCGCGATCCTGGACTACCAGGACCGTACCACCTGCGTGCTTTTCGGCGACGGCGCGGGCGCGGTCCTGCTCGAGCCGTCCGCCGACGACAACGGCATCATCGACTTCGCCCACGAGGTGGACGGCTCCGGCGCGTGTTACCTGCACATGCCCGCCGGCGGCAGCCTGCGCCCGGCGTCCCACGAGACCGTGGACCGCCGCGAGCACTTCATCCGCCAGGAAGGCGCCCACGTCTTCAAGTACGCGGTTCGCAAGTTCGTGGAGGCGAGCCTGAAGGTGCTCGAGCGCAACGGGATGACCCCCGGGCAGCTCGACCTGTTCGTCGCCCACCAGGCCAACCTCCGGATCATCGACGCCACCAGGGATCGGCTGAGCCTGCCCGACTCGAAGGTGGTCAAGAACATCCAGCGGACCGGCAACACCACCGCGGCCACCATCCCCCTCGCCCTGGCCACCGCCCTCGACGAGAAGAGGCTGAAGAAGGGCGACCTGACGCTCCTCACCTCCGTGGGCGCCGGTTTCACCGTCGGCACCGTCCTCCTGCGCTGGTCGGGAGTGAACTGGAGCTGAGTGTCTCGGCACCGAAGTCAAGTCGACACCGAGAGCGCCGAGGCGCCCGGATCGCGAGGCGCGACAACCGCCGCGTACCCGTGCGGTACGCAAGGGAGGAGCAACGAAGCGAGCCGGGATGTATCGGCGCTCGAATGTGACAGGACTTCGGTAACGAGACACCAGTGCTTGCCTTGCTGATCGGACTCCTCCGCCTGCTCCTCGTCCTGCTCGTCGTCCGCCTCGTCGGACGGTTCGTGATGGCGGCGGTGCGCGGCTATCGCGGCGAGGTCGCCGCCCCCGCGGCCGGGCCGCGGCTGGCCAGCCGCGAGCTGGTGCGCGACCGGGTCTGCAACACGTTCCTGGCCCGCGACCGCGCCGTGGTCGCGACCGTCTCCGGCGAGGTCGAGCACTTCTGCTCGACCGCCTGCCGGGACCTGGCCCTTTCCGGGGCCCGGCCGAAGGCCCTTCACCATGAATGAGCGCGACCTGCGCTGCGACATCGTCGAGGTGGGACGCCGCCTCTACGCGCGGGGACTGATCGGCGGCAATGAGGGCAACATCTCGGTCCGCCGCAGGGACATGCTCTTCGTGACCCCCGCCGGTGTGTGCAAGGGATTCCTGACCCCGGAGATGATCGTGCGCACGGACCTCGAGGGCCGGCCCCAGGGTGGCGGCCGCGCGTCCACGGAGATCCTCATGCACACCGCGGTCTATCGCCGCCGCGCCGACGTGCGCGCGGTGGTACACGCGCATCCCCCCACCGCCACCGGGTTCGCCGCAGCGGGGATCCCGCTGGACCGGCCGCTGATCGCGGAGGCCGTGGTGACGCTGGGCGCGGTGCCGATCATCCCGTACGGCCAGCCCTCGACCACCGGGCTGGCGCAGAGCATCGGCGACGCGATCTGCACCGCGCACGCGCTGCTCATGGCCAACCACGGGGCGATCACCGTCGGCGACGGCATATACCGCGCGTGGGAGCGCATGGAAACCGTCGAGCAGCTCGCGCGGGTCGCGCTCGTCACGCGCATCCTCGGCCAGGACCGCCTGCTTTCGGGGACGGCGGTCGAGGGGCTGCTGGCCGCGCGCACCGAGGCCGGCTATCCGCCGCCTTTCTGCGCGCCCGGGATGGAGGCCGCGTCGGGCCTGTCGCCGGGCACAGCCGCGGGCCCGTCACCCGACGGGAGGGTGACCCTCACGCGGCGCGAGCTGGTGCGTTTGATCGAGGACGCCGTCGAGCGCTTCGGCGGCGCGGGCCGCGGCCGGGCTTGACTGGGAACGCGGCGCGGGTCACAGTGCCTGCGCTCTACCGGGAGGACGAATGGGTGAAGCGCTGGGGATGATCGAGACGCGGGGCCTGGTCGCCATGATCGAGGCCGCCGACGCCATGGTGAAGGCGGCGAAAGTGACCCTCGTGGGGTACGAGAAGATCGGGTCGGGGTACGTCACCGCGCTGGTGCGCGGAGACGTGGCCGCGGTCAAGGCCGCGACCGATGCCGGGGCCGCCGCCGCGCGACGGGTGGGCGAGCTGGTCTCCGTGCACGTGATCCCGCGTCCCCATGCGAACCTCGAGGACGTCCTTCCCATCGGCAAGGGCTCCAAGTAGGAGCGCTCGCCGCCGGGCCTGCTCCCGGCGGCCGATGAGGGACTCCCATGATCCTGGGCCGCGTCGTCGGGACGGTGGTCGCCACCCGCAAGGACGAGCGCCTCTTGGGCGCCAAGCTGCTGGTGGTCCGCACCATCGATCCCTACGGCAAGGACGAGACGAACCACCTGGTCGCCGTGGACACGGTCGATGCCGGGCTGAACGACCGGGTGCTGGTGGTCAGCGGCTCCTCGGCGCGCATGGCCCAGGGCCTCAAGGACACGCCGGTCGACGCGGCCATCGTGGGCGTGGTCGACGAGGTGGAGATCGAGAAGCGATGATGCTGGCCCGGGTCATCGGCACCGTGGTCGCCTCGCGCAAAGACGCGGGGCTCGACGGATCCACCCTCCTCCTCGTCCAGCCCCTGGGCACGGACGGCCAGCCGTCGGGCAAGCCGATCGTCGCCGTCGACTCCGTCGGCTGCGGCGTCACCGAGCACATCTTCTACGTGAAGGGGCGCGAGGCCGCGCTGCCCTTCCTCCCCGCCGAGGTGCCGACCGACGCCGCGATCGTCGGGATTGTCGACCACTGGAACCTGAGCTGACCGCGACCGACCCATGCAGGTAGCGCGCGTGGTCGGCAACGTGGTGGCGACGCAGAAGAACGAGAAGCTCGAGGGCGCGAAGCTGATGCTGGTGCAGCCCCTGACGCCGGACGGAAAGCCGAAGGGGGTGGTTGTCATCGCCATCGACGTCGTCCATGCCGGCATCGGCGACCGCGTGCTGCTCGTGCAGGACGGCAAGGCGGCGATGCAGGTGCTCGGCCGCGGGTTGGCGGGGGTCGACGCCGCCATCGTGGGCTTCGTGGACGAGGTCGAGCTTCCGTGACCATCGACGATTCCCGCATCCAGAAGCTGCGCGCCGAGGTGCTGGGGCAGCTCGACGCCTCCCGGCCCGCCGAAGAGGCCTCCGGTCTCGAGGCGCGGGTCGCGGCGCTGGAAGCCGCGGTGTACGCGCTTTCGGGCGGAACGCGGGTCGCGGCGCCGCGGATCGTGGCCGCCGGACCGGCCGCGCATCCCAGCCTTCAGGCGCTCGCCATCGGCGGCGGAACCGACCGCTGCATCATGGAGCCCGACAAGCCGTGCGTCCAGAGCCACGCCTGCCGCGTACTTGGTCATTGAGCTGGGGGGTGCTGCGCCGCACCCCCCAGACCCCCCCGCGTCTCGGCCGAAGTGAATCCGTCCTCGACGCGAGCTGTTGCTTGTTGGTCCTCCGCCGCACCCCCCAGGCGTAGGCTCACGTGGTGCTGCCGACGGCTCCCGACCTTTCCCGCCGGATCCTGCACGTCGACATGGACGCGTTCTATGCGGCGGTCGAGCAGCGCGACCGTCCCGAGCTGCGCGGCAAGCCGGTGATCGTCGGCGCGGACCCTCAGGGCGGCCGGGGCCGCGGCGTGGTCGCCACCGCATCCTACGAGGCGCGCCGCTTCGGCGTCGGCAGCGCGATGCCGATCTCGCAGGCCTGGAAGGCCTGTCCCGACGGCGTCTACCTGCGCCCGGACATGTCGAAGTACGCGGCGGTCTCTTCCCAGGTGTTCGACGTCCTGCGCCGGTTCACCGACCAGGTGGAGCCGGTCTCGATCGACGAGGCGTTCCTCGACGTGACGGCCTCGCTGCGGGCGATCGGGCCCGCGGGCCAGCCGCCGGCCGCCACCGCAGAGGCTCTGGCCTTGCGCCTCAAGGAAGCGATCCGCGGCGAGACGCAGCTCACCGCTTCCGTCGGGCTCGCCACTTCGAAGATGGTGGCCAAGGTCGCCTCCGAAATGCGCAAGCCCGACGGGCTGGTGGTGGTGGCGGCGGGCCAGGAGGCCGCGTTCCTGGCCCCGTTGCCGGTGCGCCGTCTCTGGGGCGTGGGGCCGAAGATGGAGGAGTCGCTCCTGCGCCTCGGCATCCACACCATCGGCGACCTGGCCCGGACGGAGACCGCCGCCCTCGCACGGAGGTTGGGCTCTCACGCCGGCTTCCTGCAGGACCTCGCCCGCGGCATCGACGACCGCCCGGTGGTTGCGCAGGGGGAGGCGGCCAAGAGCATCGGCCAGGAGCACACCTTCGACGCCGACACCGACGACCGCGCGCGCCTGCGCAAGACCCTTCTCGAGCTCGCCGACGCGGTGGCCCGCCGCGTGCGCGAGCACGGCCTGAAGGCGCGCACGATCACCCTCAAGTACCGGGACGAGCGCTTCAAGACCGTCACGCGTTCGCATACCGTGGCCGAAGCCACCGATGCCGGCGACTCGTTCTTCGCGGAGGCGTGGCGCCTGTTCGAAGGCGTGCACGGCGCGCGTCGGGTCCGGCTGCTGGGGATCTACGCGTCGGGCTTCGGGCCGTCCCAACTCGGGCTCTTCAGCCCGAGCACGAGCGTCGAGCGCGACCGCGTGCGCGACGCGGTGGAGGAACGCTTCGGGGAAGGCGCCCTCACGCGGGCGAGCCTGCTGCCCCGCCCGGCGTCCAGGGGGTGTGACGACACACCCCCTGGGCCGACGGACGACCGAAGCCGCCGCTTGCGGCGCTGATCTCGGGCTACTTCTTCCGGCGGCTGCCGGCCTTCTTGCGGGAGCGCGACTTCGCGGCCGTCTTGCGCTTGCGCGCGCCGCCGGTCCGCTTCGCCGCCGTCTTCCGGGCGCCGCGCTTCTTGCCGCCCGTCTTCCGAGACTTCCCCGTCCGCTTCTTCCCGGTCTTCCGGGCCGAGGACTTCCGGGCCCTGGACTTCGAGGCGCCGGCCTTCTTCTTCTTCGCGGTCTTTCGGCGCGGCTTGGAACGCGCCTTCGCGGGGGCGCCGCTCATGGGGTCCGGGCTGCTGCCGGGGACCACGGCGCGGACCGCGCGGCGGCCGGCGTCGGCTACGGCGCCCGCCGCCGTGCTCACGACGTTTCCCACCGTGCTGGCCGCGGTACCGACGCCCGACGTCACTGTGTCGAAAACGCCATCGTTGTTGGAGTCCGCCATCGTGCCTCCTGAGAGTTCGGCGATGCTACTGCAAATCCACCGAGTTGTGTGCGTCAACTGGAAGTTAACACCGGGCGCTCGAACCCGCTTGCGAAAAAGCCGCGTTTGCGCCGCGGCGCGACCCGATCACCGGCCCCGGGGCGCCGAAACAGCCCCGGCCCCCGCTCAAAGACGTACGGCGGTATACCATCGCGGCCGTGGGCGCGCAGGACGAGGTCCCGCGGGCGGTGCAGGCGCTTCTGGCGCGCATCGCGGCGGACGGCGGGCAGGCCCTGGCCACATACCGCGAGCCGATCGGCGATCACTGGCAGATCTTCTGCCTGCTGCCCCTCGACAAGGTCGCTCCCACGCCGTACCAGCGCGACTTGTCCCCCGCGCACACCAGGCGGCTGCACGAGGCGGTGAAGAGGATCGGCCGTTTCGTGGACCCGATCGTCGTCGTATCGCCGGAGCCGGGCGTCTACTGGACGCCGAACGGCCACCATCGCCTGAAGGTCCTGCAGAAGATGAAGGCCGCCACCTGCCCCGCGATCCTGATCCCCGAGCCCGAGGTGGCCTTCCAGATCCTGGCCCTGAACACGGAGAAGGCGCACAACCTCAAGGAGAAGTCGCTCGAGGTCATCCGCATGTACCGCGCCCTGGCGGAGGTCGAGCCGCGGCGGGGCGAGGAGGACTACGCGTTCCAGTTCGAGGCCGCCCACCTGATCACGCTCGGCCTGCTCTACGAGACCAACAAGCGCTTCGCCGGGGGCGCGTTCGCGCCGCTGATGCGGCGGGTGGACGGCTTCCTGTCCGGCGCCTTCGGGAAGACGCTGCCGCAGCGCGAGAAGCGCGCGGAGAAGGTGCGCGACGTGGACACCGCCCTCGCCGGCGTGGTGGCGAAGATCCACAAGCGCGGGATCCGCCATCCGTTCGTGAAGAACTACGTGCTCGCCCGCGCCACGCCCCTCGGCCGCGCGCGGAAGATGCTGCCCACCTTCGACAAGGCGTTCGAGACCCTGCTCGCCAACATCGAGGGCTTCGACGTCGACGCCGTGCGCTACCAGGACGTGCAGCGCGCGGGCGTCATGGCCATCCCCGCCAGCGAATGAGGGCGGTTCCGTGCACGTGTCCACGTTCCCGTCCGCTCTAATCCTAATCCTCGAGCTTGATCTTGAGCGCGATGTGGAGGCGGAGGTGGGTCGAGGTGCCCGCCCGGCCCACCGTGACCTCGATCGGGACCGTCAGTTCGTGCTCGCCGCGGGCCACGGTGACCTCCACCGGCACGCTCACCGGGGCGGGCACGATGTGCTGGCGCGCATCGCCCCGGGCGGCGGGTGCCGCCTTCCGCCCGTCGTCGCCCAGCCCCGTGAAGCTGCGTCCCTTGCCCAGGGTCGGACCCTCGATGGAGATCTCCTCGACGTCGTCGTCCACGTTCAGCTCGTCGAGCGCGGCTCCGGTGTGGACCGGCCGGCCGATCCGGCGGCGTATCTCCTCACTCTCGTCTTCGTCCTTGACGAGCGTCGTCCTCCCAGGGCGCGCCGAGGGCGGCGCGGGCTCCGGCGCATCGTCGTCGGGAAGGACCTCGAGCTCTTCGATGGTCTCCTCCACGTCGCCATCCGGGACGTTGCCGAGGTCCAGCTCCGCAGAGCCTCCGCTCGACCCGCCGAGGTCGAGGGAGTCGAGAAGGTCGTCGGTGCTCTGCATGTCGGAGGGCCGAAGGGCGGGCGCGGGGGCCAAATCGAGAAGGGGGTCTTCCATCGGCCGCGGAGGCGGCGACACCGGGATCGCACGGGTCGGCGGTGGTGGGGGCGGCGGTGACGCCGCGCGGGCCGGGGGGGTTGCCGCGGGGGCCGCAGCCGGAGCGGGCGCCGACGGCGCGGGCTGCGCTCCCGTCTTCAACGTCGAAGGGCCTCCCGCCTCGCCGCCGTACTTGCCGGCCAGGGACTTGAAGACCAGCGTGGTCGCGCCTTTCAGGGTCTCCTCGACACCGATGCCCTGCTTGGCCACGGCCTCGAAGAACGGGACGGCGCGGGGATTCAGCCGCTCGTTCAGGATCTCGACCGGCAACGCGTTGGGGAGGTCCCGCTTGTTGTACTGCAGGACCATCGGGATCTCATCGGGGTTGATCTCGTTGACCTCGAGGTTCTCCTTCAGGTTGGCCAGGCTGTCGAGGTCCGCGTCGATCATCGCTTCCTGGCTGTCGGCGACGAACACCACGCAGTCGGCGCCCTTCAGGACCATCCGGCGGGTGGCGTTGTAGAAGACCTGCCCGGGAACCGTGTACAGCTGGATGCGGGTCTTCATCCCCCGGATGCTGCCGAGCTCGATGGGAAGGAAGTCGAAGAACAGGGTGCGGTCGGCCTCGGTGGCGAGGGACAACATCTTTCCCTTGTTGCGGATGGGCAGCTTCTCGTGGATCCACTGCAGGTTCGTGGTCTTCCCGCACAGCCCGGGGCCGTAGTACACGACCTTGGCGGTGAGCTCCTTCGTCGAGTAGTTGAACAGGACCATGGGGTTGGGGGCGGCACTCGCTGCCGCAGCCGCCGAGGGAGCGGTCTACAGGACGTGGCATTCTAAATGCCGCGGCGGGGGCGAAGCAACCGCCAAGCCGTTTGTTAACATTGCTGTCGAGGAGAACCGATGATCATTTTCACTGCCCTTCTGGCCGTTGCCTTCGCCGCCGCTCAGTCCCCCGCCGCCTCGCCCACGCCCTCTACCCCCACCCTGAGCGGCCCCGTCGTCGTCCTGGAGACGACGATGGGCGACATCCACATCGCCCTCGACGAGCAGAAGGCGCCGATCACGGTGAAGAACTTCCTGACCTACGCCCGCGCCGGCCACTATGACGGGACGATCTTCCATCGCGTGATCCCCAGGTTCATGGTCCAGGGCGGCGGCATGGATGCCACCATGAAGGAGAAGGCCACCCGTCCCCCCATCAAGAACGAGGCCGCCAACAAGCTCCGCAACGACCGCGGGACGGTGGCCATGGCCCGCACGGCGGAGCCCAACAGCGCCACCGCGCAGTTCTTCATCAACGTGAAGAACAACGCGAGCCTCGACTACGGCGTCGGCGGCCCCGGCTACGCGGTCTTCGGGACCATCATCGAGGGGATGGACGTGGTGGACCGCATGGTCGCCGTCCGCACGACCAGCAAGGGCGGCCACCAGGACGTGCCGGTGACGCCGGTGGTCATCAAGCGCGCCCGCGTCGTAGCGGCGGC
>Ga0326597_10002618_pt1 | contig 26693 bp, 26 predicted proteins | sample RVTome_12_FD_203789 | JGI IMG/M metagenome (GOLD analysis project Ga0326597, IMG submission 203789) | Soil microbial communities from uranium-contaminated site in the Upper Colorado River Basin, Wyoming, United States - RVT100D185 | ecosystem: Environmental > Terrestrial > Soil > Contaminated >... | reverse complement strand
ATGGCCTGCGCCATGGGCTCTTACTCTGCCGCGTTTTCTTCGGATCCGGTCACGCTGGCGCCATCAGCGCGCATGCGTGATGCATGCAAACGACTTTGGGCAACAGGCCGTCAAGAACTGACCCCCTTACTCCCTTGGCGTTGTCTTCGCGACCTTGGGGTTTGGTTCTAATTATTATTTCCTTGGCGTCCTTGGCGGTACAGCTTTTCTTTTCCTTCGCGTCCTTCGCGTCCTTCGCGGTGAAGCTTTGCGTCACCTCTTGAACTGCGCCGCCAGCGCCGGATCGAAGCGGCCGTCGATCAGCACGTACAGCATCCTGACCGGCTTGCCCGAGCGGTTGCTCCACGCGTGGTTGGTGCCGCGCTGGATGACGACGTCGCCCGCGCTCAACTTGATGTCGACATCGTCGAGCAGGAGGTAGATTTCGCCCTCCAGCACCACCGCATAATCGACGGTTTCGGTGCGGTGCATCAGCGGATGGCGGCCGCCGCGACCAAAAGTCGAGGCCGCCTCGTTCCCCACCGCCCGGAACGCCTCCCGCGCCTTTTCCGGCGTCATAGTGCGGATCGCATCGCTTTCAGGCGGAACCTCCGAAATCCGGAAAATGGTGCCCCGCAAAGGCGGGTGGATCATGCGCGCTCCGGTCATCGGATCGGGCTCGTCCCTGAAGATGGGTATGGGCATGGCGTTCGTCTTCCAGATTTCATGGGCCATCTGCCCCGGGCGCAGCGGATTGGTGTGGACCGGCGCGGGGCCGTCCGCAATGACGATCGCCTTGCCGTTCTTGTCGTGGCCCGTGACCACGCGTCTTACCGTCGTTGCCATGGCTTCTCCTCTACTCATCGTTTCTCGTTTCTCGTTCCTCGTTCAAACTCATCCCTCTTCGAGGACTTCCACCAGCAGCTTGAGGCCGGCTGCCGCGAACGCGTACATGTTGGCAATACGATCGCCGCTGCCGGTCTTCAGCGTGAGCGTGCGTTCGGTGGGTCCGGTCACGGCAAGCCAGGTGTGCCCCGGCGGGTCGCCATAGCGGTTGCCGGTGGGGCCGGCCGCGCCGCTCTCGCCGACGCCCCACGTTGCCGAGCAGCGGCCGCGCTGGGTGCGCGCGATGAGCAGCGCCCACGGCTCGGTCGCGCCCCGCAGCCCAGCGAACATCGCGTCACCGGTTTCCCGCAGGGCGAGGATCGACTGGCGCGTGTACAGCACGCCTCCCCCGATGAAATAGGCAGATGCACCCGGCACCGCAAGCAACGCGGCCGAGATGAGGCCGCCGGAGGACGACTCGGCGACCGCGACCGTCTCCTTTCGCTGCTTCAGGAGCGCGGCTGCGTGCTCGGCGAGCGGCATCAAATCACGCATGAACGGGTCCATGAGTTCTATCCGGAAAAAGCGTGGGTCGTGATTCGCGCATCCCTCAACCCTTGCTTGCGGGCGCGTACTTGCCGGAGAGCTGCGGCGTCTGCCCTTCCAGATTCTTCTGCTGGCGATCGAGACGAGTTTCCCTTGCCCAGGTGCGCTTGAGATCGTCGCGCACCTTGACATGCAGCCGCCCCAGCCCCTCGGTCTCGAGCTCGATCCGGTCGCCGTCCTGGAAGGCGGACAGCCCGCGGTGGTTGGTCCCGGTGGCAAGCACGTCGCCCGGCTCCAGCGTGTGGATGGAGCTGATCCACTCGATGCAGCGCGGGATCTTGTGCGCCATGTCGCTGGTGTTGAAATTCTGCTTGAGCTGCCCGTTCACCCACAGCCGTATCTGGAGGTTGTGGGGATCTTTGATCTCGTCGGCAGTGACGATATAGGGGCCCATCGGCGCGAAAGTGTCGCGCGACTTCATCTGGTAGAAAGTGTTGCCGGTCGGCGGCAGCCCGCGGGCGGAGCCGTCGATGAAATTGAAGTAACCGAAAACGTATTTCATGGCGTCCGCCGCCTTGACGCGCGTCGCGCGCTTGCCGATGACGAGCGCCATCTCCGCCTCGCCCTCGAAGATGGTCGCCGGCGCGTCGGGCAGCACCATGGTATCGCCGTCGCCGATGACGCCGCTGGGGGACTTGTGGAACGCATTGATCGGCGCGGGCTCCGGACGCGTCCCGTCTTCCATGTAGTTCACCGCCATGCAGTCGATGTTGTACGGCTTCGGCAGCGGCGGCCGGATCCTGACCTTGCCGACCGGGACGCCCTTTCCGGCAGCGGCCGCCTTCGCCAGCTTCGACCTGTACTTCGCGAATCGCTCGATCAGGCCGCCGATGAGGTCGTGCGGCCCGGTGTGCGGAATATCCGCAACCACTTTCGACACGTCCACCACGGCGCCGCCCTTGAGCACGCCCAGCTTGAAATCATTGAAGAACAGAATCTTCATCGCCTCCCCCTTGTGTTTTTGCGTTCCGGGGGACAGTTTACTAAAGTCCCGTCTTTATCTGAACCATGCGAGAATCCGTAGTCGTGCGGCCGAGCCTGATCAATTTCCAGACCATGTCCCGCAGGGAAGATTTTCGCCTCGTTGCCGGAGCAGGCCGTTACACCTCCGACTGGAACCTCGAGGGCCAGCTGCACGCGGCGTTCCTGAGGGCCGACCGGGCGCATGCAGAAATCGTCCGGCTCGACGCCGCACGGGCGCTCGCCCATCCCGGCGTCAGGGCGGTGCTCACCGGGGAGGACGCGCGCGCGGCGGGATACAAGTCGCTGCCCAATGTCGTCACCTACCCGGGAAAAGCCGGCCAGCAATTGAAGAAGCCTCATCACCCCGTGCTCGCGATGGGGCGCGTGCGCTTCGTGGGCGAGGCGGTCGCGATGGTCGTTGCCGACACCGCGGCAATCGCCGAGGACGCCCAGGAGTTGATCGACATCGAGTACTGCGACCTTCCCGCTGTGGCGAACTTCGATGCCGCGGTCCGGGCGGGCGCGCCGCAGCTGCACGACGACGTCCCGGGCAACCTCGCCTTCGAATACGAGTCCGGCGACGAGCAGGCGGTCGCGGCCGCGTTCGCGCGGGCGAAATACGCGAGCCGGGTCACCATGGAGAGCCAGCGCCTCGTCGGCAACATGCTCGAGCCGCGCGCCTGCCTGGCGGCGTTCGACCCCGCCAGCGGGCGCTACACGATCCACGCCCCGATGCAGGGCGTCAGCAGCATGCGCGGCCAGCTGATGCAGGTCACCGGCCTCGACCAGGACCGGATCGCGCTCGTCGCCCAGGACGTCGGCGGGAGCTTCGGCGTGCACGGCGCGGCCTACCCGGAGTACTTCGCGGCGATGATCGCCGCGCGCAAGCTCGGGCGCCCGGTGAAATGGGTCGGCACGCGCAGCGAAGTCTTCATGAGCGATTTTCACGGGCGCGCGATCTCGCTCACCGGCGAGCTCGCGCTCGACGCGGACGGGAAGTTCCTCGCCATCCGCTTCGACGACCGTGCCGACCTGGGTGCCTACGGCGCGACCTTCGGGTCTTTCATCGCCACGCGGAACCTGACCATCACGATGGGAGGGGTCTATCGCATTCCGGCCCTCTACGCCCGCACGCGGCTTGCCTACACCAACACCGTGCCGGTGTCCGCTTATCGCGGCGCCGGACGCCCCGACATCGCCTATGCCATCGAGCGGCTGGTCGACTACACGGCCAGCGAGCACGGGTTCGACCCGGTCGAGCTGCGGCGCAAAAACCTCATACCGCCGGAGGCCATGCCCTACAAGACGCCGAACGCGGGCACCTACGATTCCGGAGACTTCGTAGGCGTGATGGACGACGCGCTACGCCGTGCCGGCTGGTCAGGCTTCCCGGCGCGCCGCGCGGCAGCGCAGCGAGCCGGCAAGCTCCGCGGTATCGGCATCGCGACCTATCTCGAAGCGGGCGGCGGCGGCGCAGTGCCAAAGGACCAGGTCGCGGTGGAGTTCGACCGGAACGGCGCCATGACGCTCTACGCCCTTACCCAATCGTCGGGCCAGGGGCACGAAACCGTCTTTCCGCAGATCGTCGCCGGGGCGCTCGGCATCGACCCGAAGCACGTCCGCTTTCACCCGCGCCCTCCGGCCGCCGACCTGGTCGGCAATGCCACCGGCGGCTCGCGCGGAGTGCTCGGTACCGGCAGCGCGTTCCGCGTGCTCGGCGAGAAACTCATCGAGCTGGCGCGTCCCCATGCCGCCGCGAGACTCAAGGTGCCGCAGAGCGCGCTCGCCTACTCCAGGGGGAAATTCCATGCCGGCCGCCGCTCGCTCGGCTTCATCGAGCTCGCGCGCGTTCTGGCCGGGCCGCGCCCGCATCCTCTCGACACGATCGCTGAAGGCACCTTCGGCGCGACCTACCCGAACGGCTGCCACATCGCCGAGGTCGAGATCGACCCCGAGACCGGCGCCGCGACCATCGCGCGCTACACCGCGGTGGACGACCTCGGCAACGTCGTCAACCACACCCTCGTCGAGGGCCAGGTCCACGGCGGCGTCGTGCAGGGGGCGGGACAGGTCTTCGGCGAGCAGGCGGTATACGACTCCGCCACCGCGCAGCTGCTGACCGGCAGCTTCATGGACTACGTCATGCCGCGCGCGGGCTGGATGCGCGACGTCGGGGTGTACGACCATCCCGTGCCCACGCCCAATAACGCGCTCGGCGCGAAGGGCGTGGGCGAAGCCGGTTGCACCGGCTCGCTACCCGCGCTGGTCAACGCCACCCTGGACGCGCTGCGTCCGCTCGGAATCAGGCATCTCGACATGCCCCTGACGCCCGCCCGGCTGTGGACGGCGATCCACCGCGCGCGCACGGGGTCTTCCCCTCCTGCCTGAGGAGGGGTGTCACGAAGTGACGGGGTGGTGGGAGAAAACGTCAGACCGACTTCAGATTGTCGGCCGAGGTCTTGCCGTCCTTGCCGCGAGCGAGTTCGAACTGGACTTTCTGCCCTTCAGCAAGCGTGCCGAGGCCGGCGCGCTCGACCGCAGAGATGTGCACGAAAACGTCCTTCGAGCCGTCATCCGGCTGGATGAAACCAAAACCCTTCATCTTGTTGAACCACTTTACTGTTCCGACAGGCATAGCGATCTCCGTAGAGGTAGGGGTAGTAGGGATAGTAGGGGTAGAAGAGGTGGAGGAAACGTGATTGGATGACGGCGCAGAGGCCGTCAGGTACTAGTATAGCGCGACGCGGGCCCTATGTGACTGCCGTCGTGCTTTGCTCGCGCGCGGGCGCGGCAACCTTGGTGACGCGATAGTTGATAGCGCCGGAGCCGTGATGCCCCACGCTGGTGAACTTGTGATAGCCGTGGCAATGCCGGCAGCGATACAGGAACTCCTCGCCCTTGCCGGCTGTGCGCACGTCGGTCAGCTTACCGCAATGATGGCATCTCAATGTAATGTCTCCTGGTAGCGCTGGCGAGGGTTCCGGCGGGCTGCCCGCAATCGAGGCCTAGTAGCGGCGGCCGCGCTCCGGCCGGGGCCGCGCCTCGTTGACCTTCATCGGGCGCCCGGCAACCTCCTTGCCATTGAGCCCGGCAATCGCGGCGAGCGAGTGCGCCTTGCCGGGCATCTCCACGAAGCCGAAGCCCTTCCCCTTGCCGGTAAACAGCTCGCGCACGAGTTGCACCGACTTGACCTGGCCGAACGGCTTGAACAACGCCTCGATCTCTGTTTCGGTCACATCGGGGCCCAGGTTGCCCACAAATATATTCATTTCGACTCCGGAAGGATTGGGCTGGCACGTTCCCACAACCACAGAAGGGGGACTCGACGGCGAGCGCGATCGTATAAGAGTCCCTGATTCTACACGGAAACGCGCTCCAAGTCTCGCTTTACTTGAGAACGAGTGACGATTACGAGTGACACCTGACAGGTTTCCCTCATCCCTCATCCCTCATCCCTCATCCCTCATCCCTCATCCCTCATCCCTGAATCAGGGCGTGCCGATGTAGTCCCTCTTGCCAACCTCCACGCCGTTGTGACGCAGGATGTCGTAGGCGGTCGTGACATGGAAGTAGAAATTCGGCAGCGCGTGGCCGAGCAGGTACTGCATGCCCCTGAACTTCATCTCCCCCGAGCGAAACTTGAGCACGACCTCCTTGTCCTCGCTGCCGTCCACCTGCGCGGGCTGGATGGTCTCGATGAAGGTTATCGTCCTGGCGATGCGCGCCTTCAGCTCCTCGAACGTCTGCTCGGTGTCCTCGTGCACGGGGACCTCGACGCCGGCGAGGCGCGCCACCGCGCCCTTCGCCGTATCGCAGGCTGACTGCACCTGGCGCGACATCGGGAACATGTCGGGATAAAGCCGCGCGGCGGTCAGCACCCTGGGTTCGATCTTCTTCGCATCGGCGTGGGCCTGCGCCTTGTCCAGGATCGCGGAGAGGTTCTTAAGCGTGTTGACGAAGCGCGGCGCGCTCGCCTGGTACATCGAGATCTGCATGGGGCCTTCCTGGAGTGGAACAGGGAGCAGATTATAGCGCTGCGGGGCAGCGCGCCCGCCGCGGCGAGTGACGGGTGAGGGGTGACGATGCCTGAACTACGGCCTGCAGAATTCCTCGCCGGCAGGCACAGCAAGCTGGAACGGCACTAGCTCTTCGCGAAGATGGCGTCGAGCCGCTCGAGGTCGTTGATCACCTTCCACTCGGACGCGCCGGCGCCCTCGATCCGTTTCTGCCAGGCCTCGAGCCGGCCGAGGTAACGCCGCGGATCGATGTTGTCCGTGGTGAGCTTGGTCACGTTGACCGCGATCACCCGGATGTTCTTCAGGCTGATCGGGAAATCGCGGATCGTCACCTTGTCGAGCTCTTCCTGCATGTCGGAGAAGATGAGGATGGTCCGTTTCCCCGCACCCGTCTCGTTCAGGAAGTCCGCGCCCTGAATCAGCCCGCCGGTGATGTCGGTGTAGGCGCTGCCCTGCACCGTCTGGAGATACGCGCCCACCTTGTCGCGGAACGCGCGCTTTTGGGCATTGGCCTGGCTCGGACGCGCGTCGAACATGGCCTTGGCGATGATGTCCTTCTCGCTGAAGCTTCGGCTTCTTACCCGCGCCACCGCCAGAGAGTCTCCCGGCTGCAGCGTTCCCAGCAGGTAATTGACGATGATCCCGGCGTTTCCAGCCTCGCGCGCGTAGGTCCCGGAGGTGTCTATCAGCACGTACACCGCGTGGGCCTGGCTGCGCGAGTCCACGCAGCCGGTCACGGCCACCGTCAATCCGATGATCGTCAATGTCGCCAGGAATTCCCGCTTGATCATGGCCGGCCTCCGCTCAGGATTTCAACTCGCCCTGGGAATCCAGCGGGCGCGGCTTCATCGCCGCCTCGCCGCTGCGCAGCGACCTCACCAGATGCTCGACGAGCAGCGGCAGCACGATCACCAGATCGTAAAAGTGCAGCAGCGCGCGGCTGGTGTGCCGCGCCAGATTGCCGAAGACGCGCAGCACGAACGCCATCGCCCGGACCAGATCGACCAGCAGCGACCCGCCGACGGTCCGCGCCGAATGGACGAAGGATTCAAGCGGAACCGCCACGAAAGCCAGCGCGAACGGCAGGATGAAGCCCAACAGCATCTGGCCGGCGGTGGGGATGCGCCCGATCCAGCCTTCGGTGACCGCCTGCTGCGTCGCGGCCAGCGACTGCAGCAGCGCCTGCTTGTCCGCGATCAGCATGTCGCGCATCAGCGCCAGGGCCGCCTCGACCCCCGCCAGCGTCACCAGCAGCACCAGCGATATCCAGATCATGCGGCGCCGCATGCGGTCATTCAGGTTGGAGATGCGCGGGAAAAGGTGCGTGATGCGCAGCGACTCCATCAGGAACAATCCCATCGAAGCCTCGACGAGGATGATGACGAGCGCCGCCACCTCGGACGTGCGCAGCGACGCGGTGATGTAGTCGCCTGCGCCGACCATTTCCGACATCGGCAGCGCGATCAGCTTGAAGTTGACGAACGCGCCCCCCAGCGCCACCGCCAGCACGATGACCGCGATGTTGAACTGGGTGAAGGCGGAGTTCGACAGGGTCGTTTCCGCCTCGTCGGTCTTGGCGGCGATCTGCCGGTATTTGTCCATCTGCGCGTCCACAGTCGCCGCGCTTTCCTGCAGGTCCACCATTTTCTTGTCGACCTGCTTCAGGGTCTTGTCGATCGAGCGCCAGAACGGCAAGGATCCCTCGAGGATGTCGTGCCGCTCCTCGTAGGCGCGGCGATACTCGCCAATGGCCTTGTCGTGGATCCGCTCGACCGACCGGCGAATCTCATCGAGAATCTTCTGCACCACTTCTCCTCCGCCGGTCCTGATCTGCGCGACCGCGGCGACGGCCTCGACCCAGTCGGGCGGCGGCGGCGGCACCTCGCCGCATTTCTTGTAGTCCTCCTCGACGCGCGTGATCTCCTCGAGGAGCTTGCGTTGCAGGACCGGATAGCCCTGCAGGTCGCGCGTCACCAGAATGCCCACGCGCTCGAATTCGCGCTCGATGCGCTGGCCCACTTCCCGGCGCCCCTGCGCGAGCAGAACCGCCCTGTTGCGCTCCTTCATCTCCAGGGCCGTGGCGAAGAGCCAGCGTGCCCCCAGGCGCAGGGGGCCGGCGAGCGCCTGGCCAGCGGCGCGGATGACGCCGTGCATGGGCGTGCGGGCCGCATAAAGGCCGATCATGGCGATGAGCAGCAGGGTCAGCATGGACAACGCGGTGTTGCCCGGCCAGATCATCCAGCTATCCAGGTCTGTCATGGGAACCTCCTTCGACTCGCCAACCGGACTTAGCACGATAGATGATGCGCGCGCGATATTCCAACAAAAATCGTGCGCTTGAGGACTTATTTCTCGAATCGATATCCGGCCGCGGTATTTGTGGGGAATAAGCGCATCGAAATGAGTCATTCAGAGCTCGCAAGCGTATTCCTGATCCAGTTTGTCGCCGTTTCGCGACACTAGAACGGTGAAGCGTGACTTGATGAGGGGTGACTGCTAAGGCAGGAAACCTGGCGACGCGTGGCGTCAGTCGCCATCGAGCTCGGCATAGTGCCGGAAGATCCCCTGGTCGTTGAACGGGATGCGGCGGGGCGAGGCGAGATACGCGGCGATGCGCGGACGTTGCATCACCCGCTGGTGCAGGGCCACGAGCCCCGGGTAATGGGGCATCACGCGGGCCATCGTCCGGGGAAACGCGTAACTGAGCCCGGAGATTACCTGGAACATCGAGAGGTCGACGTAGGTGAGTGACTTCCCGATCAGGTAGCGGTCTCCGCCCGGATTGCTTTTCAGCACGCGCTCGAAATAGTCGAGAAACTTCGGCAGGCGTTCGCCCGTGAAATGTCCGGCGCGCCGCCTCGCCTCCGGCTTCTGCTGGTGGTAGTACAGGCTGCCCGCGACGGGGTGATGCGTGTCGTGGGCCTCGCCTACGAGGTCGGCGACCGTGAGCTGGAGCTGGTGCGCCCAGAGCCGCGTCGCTTCCGCTTTCGGCACGAGACCCAGCCGCGGTCCGAGAAACTGGAGGATGTTGGCGGTCTGTGCGATCACCAGCTTCCCGGCCTTGAGAAAAGGCGGCGCGAACGGCAGGCGCCCGGCGGGCGCTTCCTCGATGAGCCGCATCATCGCCGCCTCGCCCGTTCCCCTTCTCGCCGGCATCCGGGCGACGTCCACGTAATCGGCGGCGCCCTCCTCCAGCGCGAGGCGGACGAATTCACCGCGGCCCTGGATGTGGGGCCAGTAGTAGAGCTCGTATCGCATTTGAGTGCTGTGGGTCGTGGGTCGAGTGATTGAGTAATTGAGTGATTGAGTGATTAAGGGGTCGAATGAATCGCAGACCTCGTTCCACGCGACATCTCAATCACTAAATCACCCGTCACTTAATCACTCGCGTCTGCCGCATCCTTCATTCTTCCGCCTTCAGCTCGGCCGCTGGACGAGACCGAGCTGGAGCACCATGCCGAGGTCGTCGCGCACCGCGGCGTGCTCGCTGATCAGGCCGTCCTGGACGCGGAAACTGTGGAACTGGAGCACGGTGACGCGCTTGCCGGTCGGCGCGACGCCGCTCAGCATGCCGTTGAAGACTTCCGGCAGCGTCGGCTGGCCGAGATGGGTGCCGGTCATCGTGACCTTGCACACGACGCGGTCGCCCTCGGCCGTCGCCTCCTCGATCCGGTAATGGAAGTCGGGAAAGGCGGTGAACAGCGCCTCGAACACCTTCCGCATCCCCTCCCGGCCAACCGCGCGGCCGTGGTTCTTCGCGTCCGTAGTGTAGAACGCCGCGGCAGCGGCGGCGTCCCGGCGGTTGATGCCCTCGTCGTAGAGACGCCGCACCAGCGCCTTGCCGTGCTCGACTGACGTCACAGGGATCTCGACCGCGCGTCAGGAAATGTTGCCGACTATCCTGCCCATCTCCGCCGCCGAGAACGCACGCAAGGTTTCGCTGCGCACGTTGCCGAGAGAGCCGACCTTCAGCAGCGTGGACGTGACAGCCTCATCGTCGCCCTCCAGAACGACGACCAGGTCGTAATGGCCCAGGGTCCAGTACATCTCCTTGATGGTCACACCCATCTTTTTTGCCATCGCCTTGACGGCATCCGCCCGTTTCGGCGAATCCTTGACGCTGCGGATACCCTGATCGGTAAAACTGAGCAGACTGATGAATGTCGCCATGTTTATCTCCTCTAAGTGAGTGCTGACCAGGTGAAACAACGACGAAGCGCTGCAGCAACGATTACTTTACTCCGGTCCAGCCGGAACCGCGCGGGTCGTATGTCGATCCTGGGGAACCTCTGATCAAGTCGTCCTCGCGGAGGCGGGGACCCAGTAACGTTCTGAGTATTCTAGATTCCCGCCTTTGCGGGAATGACAAAATCCTACTTGATCAGAGCTAGCAGAACGGCGTCGATCGAAGCCAAGTCCCCCCTCCCGCTCGTGCTGGTACTATATATTGAAGCCTCCCACCGACCCTGCCGGAAGGAGCGCAAGAGATGGCCGTCACCCTGATCGAGAACTTCCGCGCGGTGTTTTACGCACCGTTCTACGCGGCCGCCGCGCTCGGCGCCTACGAGGCGGAGGGCGTGGAGGTGGATATCCGGATGTCGGCGGCGGCGGACCGGACTCTGCAATCGCTGACGGCCGGCGCGGGGCAGGTATCGTGGGGCGGCCCGTTGCGGATCATGACCGCCCTCGACCAGGATCCGCAAAGCGGATACGTCGCGTTTTGCGAGGTGGTGGGGCGCGATCCGTTCTTTCTGGTCGGGCGCGCCCCGAACCCCGGGTTTACCCTCGGGACTCTCCCGCGATGGACGCTCGCGCCGGTCAGCGAGGTGCCGACGCCGTGGATTTGCCTGCAACAGGATCTGCGCCGTGCCGGGATAGCGCCGTCGGCGGTCAGGCTGGCACCCGGGCGCGTCATGGCTGAGAACGCCGCCGCGCTGCGCGCCGGCGAGGTGGACGTGATCCAGGTGTTCCAGCCCTACGCGAGGACGCTCGTCAACGAAGGCGCCGGACACGTCTGGTACGCCGCCGCGAGCCGCGGACCGACGTCGTACACCACGTTCAACACGACGCGCAGTTTCATCGAGCGGAATCCCGACACCGTCCTGCGCATAACGCGGGCCATGTACCGGACGCTGAAGTGGATCGCGGCACGCGACGGGCGCGACCTGGCGGAGGCCATCGCCGGCTACTTCCCCGACGTGCCGGCTGCGGTGCTGGGCGCATGCTACAACGACTACAAGTCGCTCGGGCTCTGGAACCGCACCCCCGCCCTGCAGCGCGAGGGCCTCGAGTGGCTGCGCGACGCCATGCTCGCGGCGGGGGCGATCCGGACCCGGTTCGCCTACGAGGACTGCGTGGACATGCGGTTCGCCGAGCAGGTTATGCGCGAAGACCCGCGGGCGATGTGACGATCACCCGATCGCGATGGCCTCGATCTCGACGCGCGCTCCCGCCACCAGGCCCGCCGCCTGGAACGTCGTTCGCGCCGGCGGGTCCACCGGAAAATACCCGCTGAAGACTTCGTTCATCGCCATGAGCTCCCCGAGATCGGCCAGGTAGATCGTGACCTTCACGACCCTGGCGAGCGAGGAGCCGGCCGCCTCGAGCACGGCCTTGAGGTTCTCGCACACCTGTCGCGTCTCGGCCTTGATCCCGCCCTCGGCCAGGCGTCCGGTCCGGGGGTCCATCCCGAGCTGGCCCGAGGCGAACACCCAGTTGTCCACCTTGATCGCTTGCGAGAGCGGGACCCGCGCCGGCGGCACCTTGTCTGTATGCACCACGCGTCGCTCCATGGTTTCTTCCTCCTCGCGGTAAAAAGATGGTAATGGGCTTCCGGTCGATGAAGTTGGAACGGCACTAGTTTGACCCGTTCTTGCGCCCCTGGCCAACCCATGCGCAGCACCCGCTACCAACAAAAACCCCGCCGAAGCGGGGGCTGTTATTGAAGCCGGCGATTTCCGTTTCCGTTCAGCCGCCGACCCCGAGCTGCGCAGCCTTTGCCGCGTCGGCGGCGCGCACCCAATCCTCGCGCGTCGATGTCCCGGCGGCGTGCACATCCATCAAGGTGACGACCATGGCGAGCGTGTCCGCATCGAGGGCGGAGATCTCCGCGCGCCGGAACTCGCCTTGCTGGTAGGTCAACGCGGCCAGTATGCGGGTGAGCAGGCGCGATTGCGCAAACGCCGGGTTCTGCTCGATCTTCCTCACCGTGGAGTCGAGCGGATCCCCGACCGGAAGACGGGAACGAAAAAAGCGCGCGACGCGCCGCAGTTCTTCCTGAAACCGCACTGCCGACAGCAGTTCGGTCGCCCCGGGGCGGGAGCTCGGCCCGCCGCCTTGCTCGTTCACGCCGTCACACGCCGTAGCGGTTGGAAACCAGATTGCCGATGGCCAGGCAGGCTGCCGCGCTCGTCAGTGCGATGACCATCGAAAACAGGCTGAAGTCATTCGGGGTATCCGTGACGGCGCCGAGCATGGGCGCGAGCACGTTCCCGCCGAAGAACCCCCCCAATACGCCGATGATGACCGAGATGACCATGCCCCGCTCTCTATTAACGTTCAGAATCGAATAGCCTATCCAGCCGAGTACTCCTCCTGCCAGGACCCACATTGCGATGTTCATTGTTTCCTCCGTAAAACGTAAAGTCAGACCGGACAACGTACGCAAGGCAACCCGCTGGCTCTGTGCGCTAGCGCACATTGCGAGCTGCTTTCCGAGGTCAGGAAGCTAACGACCACCCGCCCGGCCCATGGTCCTGCGCCCCCTGTTTCTGGCGGGACTCCGATGCGCGTTCCGCCACGCTGCTTTTGGCTGACCGGGGTACGCGCCCCTGGCGGCCGGGCCGGGGCTCCTGGTACCGGTCATTCCCTTCACCCGCTCGATCTCGACCGCCACGGCTTCGACGTTCTCCGGATGCCCGGCGGCCGGGCCGTGCAGCTGCAGCGCTTGCGTCTCGCGGTCAAGGAGCTCGTGCAATTTGCGGAGCGCCGAGCTGCATGACGCCGTTAGGCCGGCATCCTTCACTATTGCCTGCCGCTGCAATTCGATATCGGCAATCATGTCGATCACCTCATCGGTTGCCGGTATTGTTCCCAAAGGGTGCGCTCCAGACACTGCTTTTCTTGTCCTAGCGTGCCGCCTTTTCCTGAATCTTTTCGCCGCCCCGCTCCATGTCCTCCCCGAAGCCGCGCATCGTGTTGCAACCTGCGATCGCGCCCAACATGCCCAACAACATCAGTACCGCCAGGATTCTTTGAATCATGGTGTATCTCCTGTCCTGTTACGTGAAAGAAAACAGACCGGTAGTCTTAACTCGCCTTTGATCGCAGCAACAACCCCACCAGCCCGACGACGCTCGCGACGATGCCGCCGATCAGCAACCACATCGCTTCGTCGGTAGGCGCGCCGGTGAAAAAGCGGGAAATGTCGGAACTGGCTGAATTCATCGCAGCAACGCCGAAGATCGTAAGTAGGATGCCCCCGGCAAGAGGCGCGAGCGGGACTGCTTTGATCATAGACAAACCCTCTTTCTGCTTTTCATGCCCGGGGCCATGCAACGGTCACAGCGCGCTTCGCCCGCCGATGACCCTGAGCAGGACGACTACGATGGCCAACACCAGCAGAACGTGAATGAAACCGCCGATGGTGTAGGAGCTGACGAGCCCCAGGAGCCACAGGATGAGCAGAACGACAGCGATGGTATAGAGCATGGTAATTATCCTTTCGTCGAACCTTGGGGAGCCCCGTCGCGGAGTGGCCGGTTCCGAGGCCTATTCATCAATGCGGCAATTGTCCCCCACGCGACCAGGGCGCTCTGTGCGCCACCGTACATACGGCGGGAGATGATTGGGGTATTTTTCGCGTTACGTCGTAGCGCTGCCCTTCCATCCCGAAACGCATCGTGCCTATCGCCAACAGCCTGCTTGCTGCCCTGCCCGGCAAGGACTACGAGCGCCTGCGCGCCCGCCTGGAGCCCGTCACGCTGACCTTCGGCGAGGTACTCTATCGCCCCGGGGAGCCGATTCGGCATGTCTACTTTCCGACCGACTCGCTGGTGTCCTTGCTCACGCTGGTAGAAGGACACATGGCCCTGGAAATCGGCCTGGTCGGCCATGAAGGCATGCTCGGGATTCCACTCGCGCTTGGGACAAGTGATTCGCCGGTGCGTGCCCTGGTACAGGGGACGGGCACGGCGTTGTGCATGAAATCCGCGCACTTCCTCAGCACGTTCAGGCAGAGCGCGCCCTTGCAGAGCGAGATCCACCGCTACATCCACGAACGGATGGTTCAAATCACACAAACCGCCGCCTGCAACCGTTTTCACCAGGTGGAAGCCCGCCTCGCCCGCTGGCTCCTGATGACGCGCGACCGCGTGCGATCGGATCAATTCCGTCTGACGCAGGATCTTCTCGGCTGCATGCTGGGCGTGCTGCGGGTCGCCGTTACCAGGGCCGCCGGCGCCCTGCAGCAACGAAAGCTGATCAGCTACCGGCGGGGCGAAATCAGCATTCTCGACGGGCAAGGCCTCGAAGCAGCCGCTTGCCGGTGTTACCAGGTCGTCAAGAACGTGCACGACCGTGCACCAGACGAGCGTTCAAATCGCAAGAATTTGCCTGTCGCCGCGGTAGTTTGAGACTGCGGTGACAAGGTTCAACCAAACTATCCATACGGAGTATCCACCATGGCTGAGCATCTGAACTCGAAACTGGGAAAAGCGTTGGACCCGCTCACCGGCAAGCACGACGCCGGCACGGGCGGGAAACTGCGGAGCAAAGCCGCCGTAGATGACTTCCCCGGCGACTTCGCGAAGCTGAAGCTGTCGGTCATCAGGCCGGCGTTCGAAAACATCGGGAACATGCTGAAAGAGCGCGGGCACGACATCAACATCTCCGAGGACGCGGGCGGGAAAATCTCGATTCACATCGTGCCCGCGGGTGCCAAGAAGTCCATCCACCCGTACGACTGGTTCCCCACTCTTTCCTTTATTGGCGCTCCCTTCACCAGAACCATCGGGTTGCACGGCCGCAATGCAAGGCGCAACTCAGACAGCGCTTCCGGTCCGCGTGGCGATTACAAGCCGTCGCAGGTCAACAAGGAGACCGTGGAAAAGGAATTGATGAAGTTCGTCGCCGAGATCGCCAACTGGTAGCACACCCGCAGGCGGGAGCGTTTCCGCTCCCGGAGCCGGCCGCAGGAAATCGCGTCCCTGACTTGCTGACTGGCTGACTGGCCGGGGGGCTCTGTGCGTCAGCGTACGGTTGGAGTATGCTGCCCACTCGAATGCCCTCGCCGTCCGGTGCGGTGTTCGACTGCATCGGCAGCGGCGCCCTGAAGGCGGAAAGCACCGGCCCGCAATGCCCGCATCACATCATCCCAGGCAAAACCAGCTGCTTGCCGCCCTGCCTGCAGCGGACTACGAGCGCCTGCTGCCCCATCTGGAATTCGTAACCTTGCCGCTTGGCCTGGTGGTCTTCGAATCCGGCAGCAAGTTGAGGCACCTGTATTTCCCCGCCAGCGGTATCGTGTCTTTGCTCTACGCCATGGAAAGCGGGGCCTCGACGGAGATCGCAGTCATCGGCAACGAAGGCGTGGTCGGGATCGCTTTGTTCATGGGTGGTGAAAGCACGCCGAGCCGGGCGATCGTGCAAAGCGCCGGCCACGGCTATCGGCTCAAGGCAGCAGTGCTGAAAAAGGAATTCAAGCTCGGCGGCCCGCTGCAGTACCTGCTGCTGCGCTACACCCAGGCGCTCATTGCGCAGATGACGCAGACCGCGGTCTGCAACCGGCACCATGCAGTGGACCAGCAACTGTGCCGCTGGCTGTTGTTGAGTCTGGATCGCCTGCCCTCGAACGAGCTCGCCATGACGCAGGAGCTGATCGCCAACATGCTGGGGGTGCGCCGCGAGGGCGTCACGGAAGCCGCCGGAAAACTGCAAGAGGCCGGGCTGATTCATTACACCCGCGGCCACATCACCGTTCTCGATCGCCCGAAGCTGGAAGCGCGGGTGTGCGAGTGCTACGCGGTGGTCAAGAAAGAAATGGATCGCCTGCTGCTGGACAAGATCGCGCGCTGATGCTTCCTGTCAGCGGCTCCACCCTCTAGGCTGCCACCCCCGTTCACAAACGTGACCATCGGGCCAGGAGCCTGTCGGAACGCCAAGCCCGACAGGCTGCCAGGGCGCAAGTGTTAAGCTCGGCCTTCCGGATCGTTGAGACTTCGCTTCAGAGAAGGAAACCCAAAAATTGAAGGTGAGCGGCAAGACTATTCACGGGACTTTGCTCCATTTGTGGGCGCGCCTGCGCGGAAATGGCCTGGCACAACAGTACGCCGCCGACGAGCCGCCGCTGCGATCGGAGCTGCTCAGCACCGACCAGATGGAACAGCATGGCAGGACGCTGGCGTCCTCGCACAAATTGAGTCCGACCCGTGCGCGGGACCAGCTTCTGGCACGGCTGACTGAGAATGAAGCCGTCCTGATCGGGGCTTGCGACCTGCTGACGGCGGCGGTCAAGGAGAACCGCCGGATTGCGCCGGCCGGGGAATGGCTGCTCGACAACTTCTACCTGATCGAAGAGCAGATTCGCACGGCCAAGAGACACTTGCCAAAGGGTTACAGCCGGGAACTGCCGCGCTTGCTGAACGGCCCGTCGGCGGGGCTTCCGCGCGTCTACGACATCGCCCTGGAAACGATTTCGCACGGCGATGGGAGAGTGGACTCGGAAAGTCTCAGAGGCTTCGTAGCGGCCTACCAGAAGGTCACCGCCCTCAAGTTAGGTGAATTGTGGGCAATCCCCATCATGTTGCGCCTGGCGCTGGTCGAGAATCTCCGGCGTGTTGGTGCGCGGATCGCCGCCGACAGGATTCACCGCAACGGCGCCGACTATTGGGCGGACCAGATGATGGAGGTTGCCGGGAAGGACCCGAAGAGCCTGATCCTGGCGATCGCGGATATGGCGCGGTCGGGCCAGCCGATGGTGAGCTCGTTTGTTGCGGAATTCGCGCGCCGCCTGCAGGGACAGAGCCCCGCCCTGGCATTGCCGCTCACCTGGATCGAGCAGCGGCTCGCCGAGGATGGCCTGACGATCGAGCAGCTGGTGCAGTCGGAAAACCAGCATCAGGCCGCCGACCAGGTCTCCATCAGCAACAGCATCGGCAGCCTCCGCTTTCTGGGAGCGATGGACTGGCGCGAGTTCGTCGAGACGATGAGCGTCGTCGAGAACAAACTGCGGGAGGATCCGGGCGGGGTCTACGGCAGGATGGATTTCGCCACCCGCGATCGCTACCGGCACGTCGTGGAAAAGTTGGCGAAAGCGAGCCGCCTGTCGGAAATCGAGGTGGCGCGCAAAGCGATCCAGCTGGCGCACGACGGCTCGGCCGGGAAAGACGGCGACGATCGAGCGGCACATGTCGGGTTCTACCTGATCGACAAGGGGCTGCCCCGGCTCGAACGAGCGGCGGAGGCGCGCCTTCCTGTCTCCGAGGCTCTGCGGAGAACGGGGGGACGGTTCCCCCTGTTCCTGTATCTGGGCACGATCATGCTGATCACGGTGATCCTCACCGCAGGCCTGTTGGCGAAAGCGCATGCGAGCGGGGTGCCCGATTGGGCGCTTGCGCTGATCGGCGTCCTCGCGCTGCTGTGCGCAAGTCATCTGGCGGTCGCGCTGACGAACTGGCTCGCCACGTTGCTGGCGACGGCGCATCCGCTGCCGCGAATGGACTTTTCGGGGGGGATTCCGCCGGACTTCCGGACTCTGGTGGTGATCCCGACCATGCTCATCAGCGCTCAAGACATCGAGGACCTGATCGAGGCGCTTGAAGTCCGCTACCTGGCGAATCAGGACGACAACCTGCGCTTCGGCCTGCTGACCGATTTTCGGGACGCGCACGAGGAAACGCTGCCGGAGGACGAACCGCTGTTGCGGCTGGCCCGGAAAAGAATCGAAGAGCTGAACGAAAAGTACCGGAGCGCAAGAGGCGACCCGTTCTTTCTCCTCCATCGCTCGCGCCGCTGGAATCCCCAGGAGCGGATCTGGATGGGTTACGAGCGCAAGCGAGGGAAGCTGGAGGAATTGAATTCGCTGCTGCGCGGCGGCTTGCAGGATCGCTTCTCGCTCGTCGTGGGTGAGACCGCGATCCTGTCGAACGTGAAGTACGTGATCACCCTTGACACGGATACGCAGCTGCCGCGCGATACGGCGCGCCAGTTTGTCGGAGCCATGGCGCACCCGTTGAATCGTGCGCGCTACGACGAAGACAGGCAGCACGTCTGCGAGGGCTACGGCATCCTTCAGCCGCGCATGGCCGTGAGCCTGCCCGGCACGAACCGCTCGCGGTATGCGCGGCTATGCGGGAGTGAGCCCGGCATCGACCCTTATACGCGCGTCGTCTCCGATGTTTACCAGGACGTGTTCGGCGAGGGCTCGTTCATCGGCAAGGGGATCTATGACGTCGATGCATTCGAGCGCTCGCTCAAGGGACGCTTTCCCGAGAACCGGATACTCAGCCACGACCTGCTGGAAGGATGTTACGCGCGGGCCGGGTTGCTGAGCGACGTGCAGTTGTACGAAGACTATCCATCCCGCTACAGCGCGGACGTGAGCCGCCGGCACCGCTGGATTCGCGGGGATTGGCAGATTGCGCGGTGGCTGCTGCCTCACGTTCCGGGCGACGGCGCCGGCCGCAAGGGAAATCCGCTCTCGCATCTCTCCCAATGGAAGATTCTCGACAACCTTCGGCGCAGCCTCGTGCCTTTGGCGTTGACGCTCCTGTTGCTGCTGGGCTGGACGGCCCTGTCACCCGCCTGGTTCTGGACCCTGGCGGTGATCGGGATCATCCTGATTCCGCCCCTGATCGCCTCCATTCTGGATATGTTCCGGAAACCGGACGATGTGCTGCTGGGCCCGCATCTCGCCGCGGCGTTACGCGCAGCCGGCCGGCACTTCGCTCAGGCGGCGTTTGCGCTCGTATGCCTGCCGTATGAGGCGTTCTTCAGCTTGGATGCGATCGCACGCACGGCCTGGCGGATGCTGGTCACGCGCAAGCGACTTCTGGAGTGGAATCCGTCGGGCGAGCAGGATCGCAATGGCCGCACGGATCTCATCGCCTCCTGCCGGTCGATGGCGATCGTGCCCGTTATCGCCTCTGCCACGGCGGTCTACCTGGCGGCAACGAACCCGGCCGCGCTGGCAGTGGCCGGTCCGATACTGTGCCTCTGGTTTGCCGCCCCCGCCGTCGCCTGGTGGATCAGCCGGCCGCTCGCTCGCCGCGAAGCGCGGCTGACGGCTGACCAGGTCCTCTTCCTCCGGAGGATTTCGCGAAAGACCTGGGCGTTCTTCGAAACCTTCGTCGGGCCGGAAGCACATTGGCTGCCGCCGGATAACTATCAGGAATATCGCGGTGCCGCGCTCGCACACCGCACGTCGCCGACCAACATGGGATTTGCGCTGCTCGCGAATTTGTCCGCGTACGACTTCGGCTACATTCCGGCCGGGCAACTGATCGAGCGCACCGCGCATGCGCTCCACACGATGGCGGCCCTGGAACGGCATCAGGGTCACTTCTACAATTGGTACGACACGCAGTCTCTGCAGCCGCTGCCGCCTCTCTACGTTTCGTCGGTGGACAGCGGGAATCTCGCGGGCCATCTGCTGACATTGCGCCCGGGACTGCTCGCGCTGCCCGATGACAGGATCCTGGGGGTGCGGGTGTTCGAGGGGCTCGGCGACGCCCTCGGTATTCTTGCGGACGTTGCGGGAGAGGCCGCGTCTCCCGAACTCGCCCGACTCCAGAAGGATCTGGAATCCGCATACGATTCCCGGCCGGCCACCGTTTCGGCGGCGTGGTGTTGGCTTGACCGGCTCGCGGCGTTCGCTGCGAAGGTGGCCGGCAACTTCGACGCCGGTCCCGAGAGCGAAGCGAAGTGGTGGGCACAGGCGCTGGCCCGGCAATGCCGGAGCGCCCTTGATGAGCTGACGTTTCTCGCTCCATGGATAGTGCTGCCGGCTGCGCCCGGCAGGCTCAGCGACTTCCCGGACATCGGCGAAATCCCGACGCTGCGCCAGCTGGCGAGACTCGAGGTGGAGCTGCTGCCGGCAATCGGGCACCGGCTCGGCGCAGACGCGACGCCCGAGGAAAGCGGGTGGCTCGATCAACTTGGACGAGCCCTCACGGAAGCAAGCCGTCGCGCCCATGAGCGGATTGCGGCCATCGAACGCCTTGCACTGCAGGCGGGCGAGCTCGCCCGGATGGAGTATGACTTCCTCTACGACAAGGCGCGTCATGTGCTCGCGATCGGCTACAACGTCGGTGAGCGCCGGCGCGACTCGAGTTACTACGATCTGCTGGCCTCCGAATCGAGATTGTCCAGTTTCGTGGCGATTGCCCAGGGGCAGCTGCCGCAGGAGAGCTGGTTTGCCCTCGGGCGCCTGCTCACGAACGCCGGCGGCGAGCCGATTCTCCTGTCGTGGGGCGGCTCGATGTTCGAGTACCTGATGCCGCTCCTGGTGATGCCGACCTATGAAAACACCCTGCTCGACCAGACCTGCAAGGCGGCGGTGGAGCGACAGATCGAGTACGGGAACCAGCGCGGCGTACCGTGGGGCATGTCGGAGTCCGGCTACAACGCGGTCGACGTTCATCTCAACTACCAGTACCGCGCCTTCGGCGTTCCCGGCCTGGGGCTCAAGCGCGGGCTGGCCGAGGATCTGGTCATTGCGCCGTATGCTTCGGCGCTCGCGCTGATGGTAGCGCCCGAGGCGGCGTGCCTGAATCTGCAGCGACTCGCCGCCGAAGGGCTGGAAGGAAAATTCGGCTTATATGAGGCCATCGACTACACCCCGCCACGTCAACGACGGGGGGAATCGAGCGCGGTGGTTCGGTCCTACATGACCCACCACCAGGGCATGAGCCTGCTCGCCCTGGCCTATCTGCTGCTGGGCCGTCCGATGCAGAAGCGATTCGAGTCAGATCCGCTGTTCCAGGCGACCGCGTTGCTGCTTCAGGAGCGAATTCCAAAGGCGACCGCGTTCCATTTGCACGCCGCCGAATTGTCCGACATTCGTGCGATTGTCGGCGGCCCGGAGATGCCGGTGCGCGTGCTGGCGAGCCCCGACACTCCGGTGCCGGAGGTGCAGCTGCTGTCGAACGGCAGATACCACGTGATGGTCACGAACGCCGGCGGCGGCTACAGCCGCTGGAAAGAGCTCGCCGTCACGCGCTGGCGCGAAGACAGTACCCGCGACAATTGGGGCACTTTCTGTTACGTCCGCGACGTCGCGAGCGGGGTGTTCTGGTCGACGGCCCATCAGCCGGCGCTCAAGCGATCGCCAACTTACGAGGCGATTTTCTCGGAGGGGCGCGCGGAATTCCGGCGCGGCGACCACGACATCGACACGCATACCGAGATCGTTGTCTCGCCGGAAGACGACATCGAACTGCGCCGGCTCCACATCACCAACCGCTCCCGGACAAGCCGGGCGATCGACGTTACGAGTTACGCGGAAGTCGTTCTCGCGCCGCCCGCCGCGGACGCACTGCATCCGGCGTTCAGCAATCTCTTCGTTCAGACCGAGATCATCCGCGAGCGGCAAGCGATCCTCTGCACGCGCCGGCCCCGCTCCCTCGAGGAGCGCCCGCCCTGGATGTTGCACCTGATGGCGGTGCACGGGGCGGACATCGGAGAGATTTCCTACGAGACCGATCGCATGCGGTTCATCGGCCGCGGGCGCACCGTCGCCGCTCCTCAAGCGATGAGCGAATCGCTGGCGCTCTCGGGCAGCGAGGGTTCGGTGCTGGATCCGATCGTTGCGATCCGCTGTCGAATGACGCTCGATCCGGAACAATCGGCAACGATCGACATGGTCTCCGGCATCGGCGAAACCCGCGACGCAGCCTTGAGCCTGGTCAAGAAATACCAGGATCGGCATCTGGCGGATCGCGTCTTCGACCTGGCGTGGACCCATAGCTCGGTGACCCTGCGGCAGATCAACGCCACGGAGTCCGACGCGCAACTCTATGGACGCCTCGCCGGTTCCGTCATCTACGCCAATCCCTCGCTGCGCGCCGACGCAGCCGTTCTCGGCAAGAACCGCCGCGGGCAATCCAGTCTATGGGGCTACGCCATTTCCGGCGATTTGCCGATCGTGCTGCTGCAGATCGGAGACCTGGCGAATATCGATCTGGTGCGCCGGCTCGTGCAGGCCCATGCCTACTGGCGCCTGAAGGGACTGGCCGTGGACATGGTGATCTGGAACGAAGATCGCGCCGGTTACCGGCAACTGCTCCAGGAACAGATCATGGGGCTGATTGCCGCGGGCATCGAAGCACACGTGATGGATCGACCGGGCGGAATCTTCGTGCGGCGGGCCGAGCAGATCTCGGAAGAGGATCGCATTCTGCTCCAATCGGTCGCGCGTGCCATCGTCACCGACGGGCGGGGAGCGCTGGGGGAACAGATCAACCGCCGCAGCCCCGCGGAAGTGCGGGTTCCGCGCTTCAAGCCGACCCGGGCCCGCCGCGCCGAAACGCCGGCGGCCGCGGTCGAGCCGCCGCGCCACGATCTGATTTTCTTCAACGGGCTCGGAGGGTTCACCCCCGATGGGCGCGAGTACGTCATCACCACAGCGCACGGGCAGGTGACGCCGACACCGTGGGTGAACGTGCTGGCGAACCCGCACTTTGGAACCGTCATCTCGGAAAGCGGCCAGGCCTACACCTGGAGCGAGAACGCCCATGAGTTCCGCCTGACCCCCTGGGACAACGACCCCGTATGTGATTCGAGCGGAGAAGCCTTTTACCTCCGTGACGAAGAGAGCGGGCACTTCTGGTCTCCCACGCCGCTGCCCCGCCGGGGGGCGACACCTTACGTCAGCCGGCACGGCTTCGGCTACAGCGTCTTCGAGCACACCGAAGACGGCATCCGCTCGGAGCTGTGGGTTTACGTGGACCTGGATGCAGCGGTCAAGTTCTCGGTGCTGAAGGTGCGAAACGAGTCAGGCCGGTCGCGCCCGCTCTCCGCCACCGGCTACGTGGAGTGGGTACTCGGAGACCTGCGGCCAAAATCGAGCATGCACGTGATTACCGAAATCGACCCGGCGAGCGGCGCGCTCTACGCGCGGAACGCATATAACACCGCGTTCGCCGATCGGCTCGCGTTCTTCGACGTGGACGACGTGACCCGGAGCTTCAGCGGCGACCGCACCGAGTTCCTCGGGCGCAACGGCACGCTCGGGAATCCGGCCGCCATGACCCGGTCGCAGCTTTCCAACAAGGTGGGGGCGGCTTTGGACCCGTGTGCTGCAATCCAGGTTGCCTTCGAGCTGGCCGACGGGGAAGAGCGCGAGATCGTCTTCAGGCTCGGCGTCGCAGGCCGGCGCGGCGCCGACGACGCGAGCAAGCTGGTGCGTCGCTTCCGGGGATCCGCCGCGGCGCGGAATGCGCTCGCGACGGTACGCCAATACTGGAGCAGCACGCTCGGCATGGTGCAGGTGGAAACACCCGATCCGTCGCTCAACGTGCTGACCAACGGCTGGTTCCTGTATCAGACTCTGGCGTGCCGTCTGTGGGCGCGCAGCGGGTATTACCAATCGGGAGGCGCCTTCGGCTTCCGCGACCAGTTGCAGGACGTGATGGCGCTGATCCATGCCGAGCCCAAGCTCGTGCGCGAGCACCTGCTGCGCTGCGCGTCCCGCCAGTTCCGGGAAGGGGATGTCCAGCATTGGTGGCATCCCTCCTCGGGCCGGGGCGTGCGCACGCACTGTTCCGACGATTATCTCTGGCTGCCGCTTGCGGCGTGCCGATACGTTCTGGGCACGGGGGACACGGGCGTGCTGGACGAGCCCGTCCACTTCATCGAAGGCCGGCCGGTGAACCTCGAGGAAGACTCGTACTACGATCTGCCCGGCCAGTCCGCGGAGTCGGCAAGTCTGTACGAACACTGTGTGCGCGCGATCCTGAAAGGCCTCAAATTCGGCGAGCACGGCCTGCCGCTCATCGGCTCCGGAGACTGGAACGACGGCATGAACATCGTGGGTGAGCACGGCAAGGGCGAAAGCGTCTGGCTGGGTTTTTTCCTTTATGAAGTGCTGATGCAGTTCGGCCGGGTTGCCCGCGTTCGCGGCGATACGCCCTTTGCCGAACGATGCCAGGCGGAGGCGGATCAGGTGCGCCGGAACATCGAGCAGCATGGCTGGGATGGCGAGTGGTACCGCCGCGCCTATTTCGACGACGGCTCGCCGCTCGGATCGGCGAGCAATGCCGAATGCCGGATCGATTCGATTGCGCAAAGCTGGGCTGTTCTATCCGGTGCGGGGGATGCGAGGCGCTCACGCATGGCAATGGAAGCGGTGGACAAGCGCCTCGTGCGCCGGGATCACGCGCTGATCCAGCTTCTGGATCCGCCGTTCGACAAGTCGACCTTGAACCCCGGCTACATAAAAGGCTACGTCCCGGGCGTGAGAGAGAATGGCGGGCAATACACCCATGGGGCGATCTGGGCGGCGATGGCGTTCGCCGCATTGGGCGACAGCCGGCGCGCATGGGAGCTCACGGCCATGATCAACCCGCTCAACCATGCGGGATCCGCGGCGGCGATCGCCGCCTACAAAGTGGAACCGTACGTGGTCGCGGCCGATGTGTATGCAGTCCCGCCGCACACCGGCCGCGGCGGATGGACGTGGTACACGGGCTCCGCCGCCTGGATGTATCGGCTGGTCGTGGAATCCATCCTGGGGCTGAGGCTGGAAGTGGACAAACTGCGCTTTGCGCCGTGCCTGCCTGCGGATTGGGAAGCGTTCAAAGTGCATTATCGCTACCGGGAAACGGTCTACCATATCGCCGTGCTGCAGACGCGTGCCGGGAGCGGCGAGATGAGTGTGACAGTCGATGGCGTCGAGCAACGCGACCAGGCGATCCCTCTTGTTGACGACCGTCGGGAACACTCAGTCGAAGTGAGAATCGCCGTCAACCGCTGACGGTGGCCGCCAGAGCCGCGCCTCCCACCACCCCGTCGCTTCGCGCCACCCCGCCCATCCCGCCGCGCTGCCATCCTCCATCGCGCGCAGCGCTGTACTTCGTCCCTCCCTCTCAGGGGGAGGGAACAGAGGGTGGGGGTGGTCGCGTCGGGCGTTCGCCGGCTCGGAGGCATGCTCAACCCCTCACCCCCGCCCCTCTCCCGAGCGGAGAGGGGAGGCTCGAGATTCCCTTCTCCTCTTGGGAGAAGGGCATGGGATGAGGGATGGAAACCCCGGCTCACCCTCGGGCAGGAGGGGAGTTTATTTTGTTACCGACTCTAAGGTCATAAGAAAAGCCCCGCCTCGGCGGGGCCCTCTTGTTACCTGGGATTCGGGTCAGGCTACGGTTTGCGGTCGATCAAGCCCCGGTCTTGATAACAGATTCGAGCCCCGCGACGCAGGCACCGGATACGCCCCAGGCAGCCTTTTCCTGCCCGGGCATCTTGTCCCAGCCGCCATTTTCAATGAGCTCGGATCTCTGGTAGCTTTCCGCCCCCTGCAATTCCTTGATTTTTATCTGGCGGTTCGGGCTGCTCATGAATTGGGCGACGCAGATCGCCGCCCGGCTCGTCAGGACCGCCTCTTCGTTCATCTTCTGGGTCGTGCCGGAGGTCGTCCAGCCGCCCCACGCGAAGCCGACCGTGATGGCAACGCCTGCCCCGACAACAGCCCCCCAAAATCCATACGTTACCTTCGCATCCGTCTCTGGTTTCATTGGTCATACCTCTCAAAAAGTGTGGCAGTCACGGCAAGCCCCCTGCATATCCCGCTGTTTCGCCAATCCAGGATTTGCGTGCCACGGCTCCCGCGTTATCCGGCGCGGGGATTGGGACTTGGGCTAACGGACCGGAACCGTCACTGTCTGCGCAGCCCGAGAGGCGGTCTGTGCGCTACCGAACATAGCGCCTCTTTCACGCATTGCGCCAGACCGTCGCCAGCCACGGCTGCCGTTCCGGCGGCAGTCCCGCCGGGCGGTAGTAGTGAGCGAGCTCGACGAACCCCGCAGCGGACAGATAGCGGCGCCAGGTCTCAAGATTCCAATACGCCCCATAGCGCCCCCGGTCCCACCCTTCCTCGTTGTTCCCGCGCGGGTTCGAGCTGAACAGCACGCCGCGCGGCTTCAGCGCGGCGCGCAATTCGCGCAGCACCCGCGGCAATTCCCGGCTCGGCACGTGAAACAGCGCGGCGTTCGCGAACACGCCGTCGAAACGCCCGGCGGGGAGACTCAGCTTGAGGAAGTCCTGCTGCCAGACTTCACAGCCGCTGTAGGCGCGCGCCATCCCGGTGAGGCGGGC
>Ga0326597_10002616_pt1 | contig 26717 bp, 31 predicted proteins | sample RVTome_12_FD_203789 | JGI IMG/M metagenome (GOLD analysis project Ga0326597, IMG submission 203789) | Soil microbial communities from uranium-contaminated site in the Upper Colorado River Basin, Wyoming, United States - RVT100D185 | ecosystem: Environmental > Terrestrial > Soil > Contaminated >... | reverse complement strand
TGGTCTGTCAGTGAGGGAAGCCGAACGGATAGTAAGTAATGCCCAGAGAGTAAAGGGTAAACCCAAAACCAGCCGGTTTAATAAACAGGACCCGAATATTCGTAAATTACAGGATGATCTTTCAGAACGTCTGGGGACGAGGGTCAATATAAAACAGAAGGCCAAGGGCAAGGGCACACTGGAGATCGGGTACCATTCACTGGATGAGCTGGATGGCATTCTGAAAAGGATAAAATAATCTTTTTACACTCAGGGTGTTGGTGTTGTTATTTATCAAATCTGTGATAAATATGGTTTTTGTGCATTGCAGTGATTGATTTCATTGTATCAGGTTATTATACTTGCTTTCTTGTGCTGGAGGCTTACAAACCGCCCGTCAGAAGCCGGTCGTCAGGGAATAATTAAATTGCTGTTGCCACCGGTACCGTGGTAGCTAAGTGTGCGAACAGATATATCAGCCAACAAGACAGCCGCATATAAATTGGTAGGAATACAGTTTGTTGTAACAATACTGGTTGCATTACTTATATTCATTTTGTTTACAACTGTTGCAGCATACTCAGTATTGCTTGGCGGGTTGGCCTATATGTTGCCAAATGCATATTTTGTCAGGTTTGCTTTCAGAGGGTCAGAACCCCAGACCCCGCATATGATTTTGCGCTGGTTATATATAGGTGAAGCAGGAAAACTTGTTTTAACAGGGGTGATCTTTGCGATTTGTTTTGCGCTGATCAAGCCGATTAACGTGATTGCATTATTTATGATGTATATATTTATGATATTTGTAAATCTGGCGGGAATGGGAATAAGCAAGAAAGGATTTACTGGAACACATTGAACCTAGTTGAAATTAACCAGAATAATCTAAAGCAAAACCATGGTATCTGAACACGAAGCATTAACTGCTTCAAGTTATATAAAACACCATTTGCAAAATCTTACTTACGGTAAATTACCGGATGGTACATGGGGTATCGCCCAAAGCATAGAAGAAGCCAAGCAAATGGGTTTCTGGGCGATTCATCTCGACACTATGTTTTTTTCAATAGGACTGGGGTTATTATTCATAATAACTTTTCGCTTGGCAGCCAGGCAGGCGACCTCCGGTGTGCCTGGAGGGCTGCAAAATTTTATCGAATGGATAGTAGAATTTATTAATTCGATGGTACATGACGGTTTTTCGGGAAAGAATAATCTGGTTGCCCCGATTGCACTAACACTTTTTGTCTGGATACTGCTCCTGAATCTGATGGATCTGATCCCCGTGGACTGGATACCTCATATTGCAGCTGTTATAGGGATACCCTACATGAAGATTGTGCCGAGTAACGATCCAAATGCCACTTTCGGCATGTCACTTTCGGTGTTTGCACTCGTCCTGTATTACAGTATCAAGGTCAAGGGTATCGGTGGTTTCGCTGCCGAACTGGGTCTTCAGCCATTTTCACCAAAAAATATATTTTTTAAGATTTTATTTATCCCGGTAAATTTCCTGCTTGAGTTTGTAAATCTGGTTGCCAAACCGATCTCTCATTCATTGCGATTATTTGGAAATCTCTACGCGGGTGAAATGATTTTTATCCTGATTGCCATTATGTACAGTGCAAATTTCACTTTGGGCGCTTTTGGCGGCCTGCTGCAACTGGGCTGGGCAATCTTCCATGTCCTGATAGTGTTGTTGCAGGCGTTTATCTTTATGGTCCTGACTATCGTCTATCTGGATATGGCTCATCAAGAGCACCATTAAGTTAATTAACTTATTTAATACTAAGACTCGTTAAAGTAAGAGGAGAAAGAAATGGAACAAGCATTATTGTATATAGCAGGCGCTTTAATGATGGGACTGGGTGCACTGGGGGCCGCTGTCGGTATCGGTATTCTGGGTGGCCGTTTCCTGGAAGGTGCCGCCCGTCAACCGGAACTGATTCCAATGTTGCGGACACAGTTTTTCATCGTGATGGGTCTTGTTGACGCGGTGCCAATGATTGCTGTTGGTATTGCGTTCTATGTTCTGTTTGCGGTGGTTTAAGTTTTTCTTTCCCGGACCAAAATTGATAAGAATTGTTGAGATAAGGAAATGAATATCAATCTGACATTAATCGGACAGAGTATATCCTTCATATTTTTCATATGGTTCTGTCTGAAGTTTATCTGGCCTCCCATCATCAATGCATTGGAACAACGCAAGAAAACGATTGCTGATGGACTGGCAGCGGGTGAGAAAGGTCATCATGAACTGGAGCTTGCCAAGCAGCGCTTTGTGGAGATGGTTAAGGAAGCCAAGGCTAAGGCTGTTGATATCATCAATCAGGCACAGAAAAGACATGATGAGATAGTCGATGAGGCCAAGGATGATGCTCGCACTGAAGGAAATAGAATCCTTGCAGCGGCGCGTGCAGAGATTGATCAGGAGCGCCAGCAGGTGAGAGAAGAACTACGCCAGCAGGTCACATTACTGGCAGTTGCCGGTGCCGAGCAGATTCTGATGCGCGAGGTTGATCAGAATGTGCATAAGGAAGTGCTGGATAAAATCAGTGCCGACCTGTAGGACATAGCCATGCAGGAAAATACTACACTGGCACGGCCTTATGCAGTGGCCGCTTTCGAACAGGCACGGGATGAAGGCAAGCTGAAGGACTGGTCCGCTATGCTTCGTGTATTAAGTCAGGTAGTTTCCGATCCACAAATGCAGATCATCCTGGATAATCCAAGACTGAACAGCAAAACGTTAATGGATATCGTGTTTGATGTATGTGGTAATTATCTTTCTGATTATGGCAAGAATTTTGTCAAGGTACTTGTCAATACCAGGCGCTTAACACTTGCATCACATATCTATGTGTTGTTCGAAGAGAAACGTATGAACGCAGAGGGGTTTGCTGAAGTTGAAGTTGTTTCCGCTTATCTTCTGGAGCCAGCCCAACAACAAAAAATAGCAGATGCCATGGGCAAGCGCTTGGGCAAGAAAATTGAAATCAGTACCCGGATAGATAAATCCCTGATTGGTGGTGCGGTAATCCGCGCCGGAGACTCTGTCATTGATGCCTCTATTAGAGGCAGGCTGAAGCACCTGGGCAGTACATTGGCTGAATAACATTTTATATTTGAGATAATCGGTAACAACCGTAACAGGATATAACGAGGAATAATCATGTCTATCAGTGCAACAGAAATCAGTGAACTGATTAAAAAGAAAATTCAGGGTCTGGATCTTGAGGCCGAAGCCCGTACCGAAGGTACTGTCGTCAGTTTGTCTGATGGTATTGCCAGAATTCACGGGTTAAGCGACGTCATGCAGGGAGAAATGATCGAATTCCCCGGGAATACCTATGGACTGGCATTGAACCTTGAACGCGATTCCGTGGGTGCCGTGGTTTTAGGTAACTACGTACATATTACTGAAGGTGATATCGTTAAATGTACCAAGCGTATTCTGGAGGTGCCCGTCGGCGAAGAATTACTGGGTCGCGTGGTTGATTCTCTGGGTAATCCGATTGATGGCAAGGGTGACCTGGGTTGTAAGGAATCTTCTCCAATTGAAAAGATAGCCCCAGGTGTTATCGCGCGCAAGTCTGTGGCTCAACCGGTACAGACGGGCCTCAAGTCCATTGATTCCATGGTGCCAATCGGTCGTGGTCAGCGTGAATTGATTATCGGCGATCGCCAGACAGGAAAAACAGCAGTGGCAATCGATACCATCATTAACCAGAAGGGAACCGGTATCAAATGTATTTATGTAGCCATTGGTCAAAAAGCATCATCAATCAACGTTGTCATCCGTAAACTGGAAGAACATGGCGCGATGGAACACACAATAGTTGTCGCTGCCACCGCTTCTGATTCGGCTGCCATGCAATATATTGCCCCTTATTCAGGTTGTGCCATGGGCGAGTTTTTCCGCGACAGGGGTGAGGATGCTCTTATCATTTATGACGATCTGACAAAGCAGGCCTGGGCCTATCGCCAGGTTTCACTTCTGTTAAGACGTCCTCCCGGGCGTGAGGCCTATCCCGGTGATGTTTTTTATCTGCACTCCCGTCTGCTTGAGCGTGCTTCACGTATCAATGCTGACTATGTTGAAAAGATTACGGGTGGAAAGGTCAAAGGCAAGACAGGGTCACTGACTGCTTTACCAATCATTGAAACACAGGCCGGAGACGTATCGGCCTTCGTGCCGACCAATGTGATCTCGATTACAGATGGCCAGATCTTTCTTGAAACAGATCTTTTCAACTCCGGTTTTCGTCCGGCGATCAATGCCGGTTTATCGGTATCACGCGTAGGTGGCGCAGCACAGACCAAGATTATCAAGAAACTGGGTGGTGGTGTACGTCTGGCCCTGGCCCAATATCGCGAGTTGGCTGCTTTTTCACAGTTTGCTTCTGATCTTGATGAAGCAACACGTGCACAACTCGAGCGTGGCCAGCGTGTTATGGAACTCATGAAACAGAAACAGTATTCACCCATGTCAATCGCCAATATGGCTGTCAGTCTTTATGCTGCAGAGCGTGGTTATCTTGACGATATTGCACTGGAAAAGATCGGAGATTTTGAGCACGCACTGCATAATTTTATGAACAGTAACAAGAGCGATCTTATAAAACAGATCAACGATACTGGTGAATTTACTGATGACATAGATACAGCTTTGAAGAATAGTATCGAGGAATTCAAGAAGGATCATACAACCTGGTAATGATACCTAAGGGTCACAGGAAACCAGAAAGAATAACCATAACAGACAGCATGGGACAAATTAATGGCAGCAGCTAAGGAAATAAGGACCAAGATCGCCAGTGTCAAGAATACACAAAAGATCACCAAGGCCATGGAAATGGTCGCAGCAAGTAAAATGCGTAAAGCGCAGGAACGCATGCTGGCTGCACGTCCCTATGCAAGCAAGATACATAATGTCATTAGACATGTTGGCCAGGCACATCCTGAATATCATCATACATATCTGACAGGACGGGAAGAGATAAAACGTATCGGCCTTATTATTGTATCGACTGATCGTGGTTTATGTGGTGGCTTGAATTCAAACCTGTTTCGTGAAGTTCTGCGCCGGATGAAGGAATGGAACAACCAGGATATTGAACTTGATTTGGTAATTATCGGGGCAAAGGCCGTTGGGTTCTTTAATCGTATAGGGGGTAATATCGTCGGACAAGCGACCCATTTGGGCGATGAACCAAGTGTGGAGAGCTTGATTGGCACTGTTAAAATTATGCTCGATGCCTTTACGGAAGCAAAAATAGATCAACTCTACCTGGTATCTAATAACTTTATAAATTCAATGACACAAACACCTGTAATTGAACAATTGTTGCCGGTAAAACCCAGCGAAGAAGAAGAGCTTAAACATCATTGGGACTATATCTATGAACCGGAGGCCAAGGAAGTGCTGGACCAATTAATGCAACGCTATATCGAATCATTGGTTTATAAGGGGGTGATTGAAAATATCGCCAGTGAACAATCTGCACGTATGGTTGCCATGAAAAGCGCCTCGGATAATGCTGGTAAGTTAATCGACGAATTACAATTGATTTATAACAAGGCACGTCAGGCTGCTATTACCCAGGAACTGTCCGAAATTGTTGGCGGTGCGGCGGCAGTGTAAATAAAGAATACAGAATTCAGTAGTCAGAATATAAAAAAAAGATTATTTTGGATTCTGTCTCCTGACTTCTATATTCATGTGTGACACAAGAAAAGAATTTAATAAATTAAATATGTTCAATATGTAAATTGAAAGAGGAACTAAAAAAATGAGTTCTGGAAACATCGTACAAATTATCGGCGCTGTAGTTGATGTTGAATTTCCGAGAGAATCCATACCCAATATTTTTCATGCCCTGGTTGTTGATGAAAAAGGTGTTGATACTACCCTCGAAGTACAGCAACAACTGGGTGATGGTGTAGTACGGACTATTGCACTGGGTTCAACAGATGGTCTGAAACGCGGCCTGAAAGTAAATAATACTGAAGCGCCAATCACGGTGCCTGTTGGTGTAAAAACCCTGGGCCGTATTATGAATGTATTGGGCCGTGCAATTGATGAAAAAGGAGAGATCAACAGTGATGAAAAATGGAGTATTCACCGTGACGCTCCGAAATTTATCGAATTGAGTCCGTCTACAGAATTACTGGAGACAGGTATCAAGGTCATTGATTTGATTTGTCCCTTTGCCAAGGGTGGCAAAATTGGACTGTTTGGCGGCGCCGGTGTTGGCAAAACTGTAAACATGATGGAACTGATTAATAATATTGCCAAGGCACATTCGGGCCTTTCTGTATTTGCCGGCGTAGGAGAACGTACCCGTGAAGGAAATGACTTCTATCACGAAATGACAGATGCCGGTGTGCTCGATAAAGTCTCCATGGTTTATGGCCAGATGAATGAACCGCCCGGTAACAGGCTACGGGTCGGACTGACAGGACTAACCCTGGCAGAAAAATTCCGGGATGAAGGGCGAGATGTATTGTTCTTCGTTGATAATATATATCGTTTTACTCTGGCGGGAGTAGAGTGTTCAGCTTTGCTTGGACGCATGCCATCCGCTGTGGGTTATCAGCCCACCCTGGCAGAAGAAATGGGCAGGTTGCAGGAACGTATTACTTCAACCAAGTCAGGTTCCATTACCTCCATTCAGGCAATCTATGTACCGGCGGATGACTTGACAGATCCATCTCCGGCAACAACCTTTGCCCACCTGGATGCAACAGTTGTATTGTCCAGGCAGATTGCAGAACTGGGTATCTACCCTGCTGTGGATCCACTCGATTCGACCAGCCGCCAACTGGACCCGCTGGTTGTGGGTCAGGAACATTATGATACAACACGTGCGGTTCAGAATACTCTCCAGCGTTACAAGGAATTGCGTGACATTATCGCCATTCTAGGCATGGATGAATTGTCGGAAGATGACAAGTTGACTGTCGCACGCGCCCGCAAGATCCAGCGCTTTTTATCGCAACCCTATTTCGTGGCAGAAGTCTTCACAGGAGCTCCCGGTAAATATGTTGCATTGAAAGATACAATCAAGGGTTTCCAGGGTATCGTCAATGGTGATTACGACAGTCTCCCGGAACAGGCATTCTATATGGTTGGTTCAATCGAAGAAGCTGTTGAAAAAGCCAAAAAGATGTAATTTACAGCAGGTATATATGAAACTATGGCCATGACTATTCACGTTGATATCGTTAGCGCAGAGAAAGCGATCTTTTCAGGTTTGGCAGAAATGGTCTTTGCGCCCGCTGTTATGGGTGAAGTCGGTATTGCCCCCCGCCATGCACCATTGGTAACACGCCTGAAACCGGGAGAAGTCAGGGTCCTGTTACCGGATGGGAAGGAAGAATCGTTTTATGTTTCTGGTGGAATACTGGAGATACAGCCCCATGTGGTAACGGTGTTATCAGATACGGCGGCCAGGGCTGTTGATCTGGATGAAACCGCAGTGTTAAAGGCCAAGGAAGAAGCTGAAAGAGCACTGCATGATCGCGAAGCTGAAATTGATTACGCCGCTGCACAGGCCCAGTTGGCAGAGACAGTGGCCCAGTTAAAGGCAATCCAGCGGTTACGTAAACGTTCTGGCCGTTAATTGCATTAGTTAATAAATTTGTGAGAGGTGACACGCGACAGGCAAAACCGATCACTTTTCACTAGCCTGCATCTTTTCATCCTGTTTCACACCTGGTCAAACAGTAGCCTCTAGCACCATACTTATACAATCGGATACCATATCAATATGAGTCTATCCATCATCATTCTTGCTGCCGGTCAGGGCTTACGTATGCGATCCGAACTTCCCAAGGTATTGCACCGGTTGGCTGGCAAAACCATGCTGGAGCATGTTTATTATTCGGCCAGTCTGGTTAATCACCGGCAAGTATATGTGGTTTATGGTTACGGGGGTGACCAGGTTAAAAAAGCGCACGCTGAACTGGATGTGGAATGGATACTGCAGAAAAAACAGCTTGGTACAGGACATGCCGTGAAACAGGTCTTGCCTCAAATCCCGGACCAACATCACGTTATGATTCTGTATGGTGATATTCCCATGATCACTTCTGACACTCTGCATAAACTTGAACGGGCAGCGAGTGAAAGCGGCTTTAGTTTGCTTACATCTTATATTGATACTCCCGCCGGTTATGGCCGCATTGTTCGTAATGATATTGGTGATGTGGTCCGCATTGTCGAGGAGAAGGATGCTGAAGGTGAAGAACGATCTATTTGCGAGATTAACACCGGCATTATGGTAGTTGCTGCAGGACCGCTGAAACGGTGGATAAAGGCATTAAAAAACAAAAATAAACAGAAAGAATTTTATCTGACCGACATCGTTGAAATGGCAGTCAATGAAGGCATCACCGTCAGTACCATTAACCCGGGATCTGCTGTAGAGATTCGCGGGATCAATGACCGGGCACAACTTTCAGAGCTGGAACGCTATTATCAACTCATACAGGCACATCAACTGATGCGCAGGGGTGTCAGTATTATGGATCCATCGCGTTTTGACCTGAGGGGTGATGTGGAGATTGGGCAGGACATTATGATAGATATCAATGTCCTGCTTGAGGGCCGTTTGAAGATAGGCCATAACGTAACGATTGGTGCCAACTGCTGCATCAAGGAAACAATAATCGGTGATAATGTGGAAATCAGGGCCAACAGCGTGATAGAAAATGCCATCATCGGTAATGGTTGCCGTATCGGACCTTTTGCCCGTATCCGTCCCGATACACTGCTTGATGATAATGTACATATCGGTAATTTTGTCGAGGTGAAGAAATCGCAGATCGGCAAGGGATCCAAGATCAACCACCTGAGTTATGTCGGTGACAGTGAAATCGGTAAGGATGTAAATGTTGGTGCAGGGACCATCACCTGTAACTATGATGGTGCCAACAAACACAAGACCATCATCGAAGATGATGTTTTCATCGGTTCAGATACGCAGCTCATTGCGCCAGTCAGGATCGGTGCAGGTGCCACCATTGCTGCAGGCACCACAGTCGTCAAGGACGTGGAGAACGGAGTCCTGGCCATCAGCCGGACGGAACAGAAAACGGATGTAAAATGGAAGCGGCCCAAAAAACACAAACATTAGTACCAGCCACGAGACACTAATAAATGAGAATCGGGTTTTATCAATACCGGCCTGTGTTTGGTAATGTCAGTCATAACCTTAACAAGGTGGTGAAAAAACTCGGTGATGTGCAGGCGGATCTGATTGTATTACCGGAACTTGCTTTTACCGGTTATTACTTTAAGGATCGCACCGAGGTAAAGACACTGGCCGAGGAACCGGGAAAATCATCCACAGTTGATGCATTGACGGCACTTTGTAAGAAAAAGAAACTGTATCTGGTCACAGGATTTACTGAAAAGTCCAAGGATAAATATTTCAACAGTGCCCTGTTGATAGGTCCTAGAGGGGTTGAACACGTTTATCGCAAAATCCATCTATTCAATGAAGAAACAAAATGGTTTGATGACGGCGATATCCCTTTGCAGGTCAACAAAATAGGCAGTGTCCGGTTAGGGATGATGATCTGTTTTGACTGGGTGTTCCCGGAAGTCACGCGGGTGCTTGCCCTGCAGGGTGTGGACATCATCTGTCATCCATCCAACCTGGTATTGGGATATTGCCAGCAGACCATGCTCACACGTTGTCTGGAAAACAAGGTCTATGCTATTACTACCAACCGTTATGGTTATGACAAGCGGCCACATGGGAATCTCAGGTTTACCGGGCGCAGCCAGATCGTGGCACCGGGTGGCACACTGATTTATCGGGCAAAATCACAACGTGATGAACTCCTGGTCACAGATATCGATCCCATGCTGGCGCGTGACAAGAGTATCACGCCGTTAAATGATGTGCTGCGTGACCGGCGGCCGCAATTTTATTCAGAACTTGATATAAAACAAGGTAGAAAACCATGAGCTTCACGACAGCAGATTTATATGATGAATATGGTGAGAAACTGCAGGTTGCACAACCCCTGTTCAATGATTTTGGCGGCCAGTTGAAATTTCATGGAGTGATTGCCACAGTTAAAGTGCATGAAGACAACTCGCTGGTTCGGGCCACCCTCGAAGAAAATGGCGAAGGCAGGGTGCTGGTCATTGATGGCGGTGAATCACTGCGTTGTGCGCTCGTCGGGGATCTGCTGGCACAACTCGGCAAGGACAATGGCTGGGCAGGCATAGTCGTATCCGGGTGTATCCGGGACTCCGCCGTGATTATTACTATTGATATTGGCGTCAAGGCACTGGCAACCAATCCGCGCAAGAGCGTGAAAAAGGGCGCGGGAGACCGGGACATCTCGGTGACCTTTGCCGGAGTGACTTTCACCCCCGGCCACTATCTTTATGCTGATGAAGATGGCATTTTGGTTTCTGCAGAAAAATTAATTTAATCTGTGACACAGAATCTATTCACCCAGGCGGTTAAGGCGCTATACTGATTATTATTAAAATATCAATTATATTTGTGAGGACATGAGTATGAATAAGCAGGTGATTTTATTCACAATGTTTTGTCTTTTTTTTATTTCCTCTGCTGCCCGTGCGGAATGCCAGCAGGGGGAAACCAGCGGCGGCGAAATCCTGGGAACATTGGCAGGTGCGGCGCTGGGGGGTCTGGTGGGTTCACAAATTGGTGGTGGTACAGGTAATAAGGTTGCCATAGGGGCTGGTGTGGTAGCGGGCGGGTTCCTGGGCAACAGGATAGGCAAATCCATGTCCTGCAAGGATCAGCAGCAACATTACGATACCACCCAGAATTCGTTGGAAACACAAAAAACCGGTCAGACAGCGACCTGGACCAATCCAGATAGCGGTCATTCCGGCAAAATTACCCCAACCAGAACCTATACTTCCGCCGACGGCACGCCATGCCGTGATTTCACCCAAACCATTTACGTGGACGGGGAATATGAGGAAATTAATGGCACCGCTTGCAGACAGCCGGATGGAAGCTGGAAACCGGTTAGCTAAAAACCTTTAAATACAAAAACCCGCCATGGCGGGTTTTTCGTTTATAAGTGGACATTTTATAATGCAGGGAAAACCGCAATGAATAATAAATTATACTGCTATCTGCTAACTTGCCTAGTCCTTGTCTTGACGCTTCCGGTCAATGCCCATGAGGCTGAAACGTTGTTTAATGTTATAAACCTGCAGGCAGAGGCCGAACGTGAGATTCCTAATGATCAGATGACCGTTATTCTGGCCACCGAACATGAAGGCAGCAATGCAGCCAGTATCAGCCAGGATATCAACAAGGACATGCAATGGGCATTGGACATCATAAAGACTTACAAAGACGTGAACAGCAAAACAGGCAACTACCAGACCTGGCCAATTTACAACAAGCAAACCATTTCCGGCTGGCGCAGCAGCCAGCAGGTGGAAATCAGGAGTGAAAATATGGCCGGCCTGACAGAACTGGTGGGCAAGTTGCAGGAGCAGTTACAGGTCAGGCAGATGACTTTCAGTCCCACCGATGCCACCCGTAAGCAACATGAAAATGACCTGATAGAAGAGGCCATGGTGGCCTTCAAGGAAAGAGTCGCTATTGTTGGCAAACACATGGATCAGAAAAGCCACCGCATAGTCAATATCAACATTAATTCCGGCGGTTATCAGCCACCGATCATGTATGAACGGGCAATGAAAACCATGGCCATGGATAGTTCACTAGCTCCATCTGTGGAAGCGGGGATGAGTAAAATTACTGTGACTGTAAACGGGAGCGTACAATTCTTTTAATCAGATTCCGTAAAATAACCAGGAAATACTGCTGTTTGAAAAATTAAGTTTTATTTCCACATTTTATGTATCCAGTTCCGGATAGTATCTGAAGACGTCGTTGTTGTTGAACGGTATGCGGCGATCTGATGACAGATAGACAGTGATGTTTGGACGACTGGCAATCCTGTCGTGTAATGTAACTAATCGTGGGTATTCGGATTCCAGTTTCATTATCTTTTTCGGAAAAGCGTAGCGCAGGCCGGCGATGAGCTGGAATATGGACAGGTCCACATAGGACATTCTGTGTCCAAGCATGTAGTTGCTGCCTTTTGTATTACCTCGGAGTACGCGCTCGAAATAACCCAGAAATTTCGGTATTCGTTCGCTGGTGAAAAAACCTGCACGGCGTTTCGCTTCATTTTTCTGCTGGTGATAATAGAGACTGCCAGAGACTGGATGGTGCACATCGTGGATTTCCCCGACAAAGTCAGCAATCGTCAATTGCAGTTGATGTGCCCAAAACCGGGATGCTTCAGTCTTCGGTACCAGGCCCAGCCGTGGCCCCAGGAATTGCAGGATATTGGCGGTCTGGGCAATCAATTTCTTCCCGGCCTTGAGAAAAGGTGGGGCAAACGGCGGACAGTTGATTTTGGTATTTTCGAGAAAATACATCATTGCGGTCATGCCCTCGCCGCGACCTGACAGACGGGCAACATCCGTATAATCAGCGCTGGCTTCTTCGAGTGCGAGCCGGATAAATTCACCGCGGCCCTGGATGCCGGGCCAGTAATAGAGTTCATAACGCATAATACTGCCCTCATGTTTCAGGTCGTCTGGTTAAATGTATAGTATTTGTTGCGAAATATTTTAGCTATTGTGATGTTTTGTCAGATACGTATCTTGGTAAATAATAAAATTCTGGTTTTTAAGTAATCCCTCGTCTAACCTGTTTATAAAGTATCCGGAATAAAGGAGGAGAAAGTATGCTGTCAGCACGTAATCAATTCAAAGGTATAGTCAAATCGGTTACTCTGGGTGGTGTCATGGCCGAGGTGGTCATTACGGTTGGTCCCTTAGAATTCGTCTCAGCTATCACTCGCACCTCCGCAGAATCATTGGGATTAAAGGCAGGTGATGAGGTCAGGGCCGTAGTCAAATCAACAGAAGTACTGATTGATAAGTAATATCTTCCTGAAATTAAGTTAAACTATGCCCCGCGACAGGGTTATCGGGGATAATCCTGAAGGGCTCGGGTTTGTCATCATGCCAGCAGTCTGTAGTTCAATAATCAAAAATATGGGGAATAGCGTATGCCATTAGTTAACATTTCAGTTTTGAAAGGCAAGTCACCGGAATATATCAAGGCGATAGCTGATGGTGTGAATTCAGCAGTGATTGAAACGATGGGATTTCCGGATGATGACCGCTACCAGATCATTACCGAACACGAACCTCATTGTCTTGAATATCAATCCCGTACCGGTGATCGGGTCATGATGTTTCTGATTATGCGCAGTGGCCGCGCACCGGAGGCGAAAAGGGCGTTTTACCAGAAAGTTGTCGAGAACCTTGCCCGTGATCCGGGGATAGAGCCCGCCAATGTACTTATCAGTATTGTCGAGAACCGGGACATCGACTGGTCATTCCGTGACGGTATAGCGCAGTTTGTTCCATAAAAAATAGAGTGCCAGTTTATTATTAGAGCGACTTCAGCACTTCGTCGGCAATCTGAATTGTTGTTTCAATGTCCTGTTCCGTGTGTGCGCCTGAAACAAACCCGGCTTCGAAAGCGGAAGGGGCAAGGTATATTCCCTTTTCCAGCATGCCGTGAAAAAATTTGTTGAAGCGTTCCTTGTTGCAGGCCATGACCTGATCAAAGTTTGATATCTGTTGCTCCTTGCTGAAAAACAAACCAAACATCCCGCCTGTGGCATTGGTGGTAAAGGGTATATCTGATGTGTCAGCCACTTGCTGCAGACCTATCACCAGTTTTTTTGTTCTATTCGAAAGTTTCTCAAAAAAACCGGATCGTGAAACGAGATTGAGTGTCGTAAGTCCCGCTGCCATGGCCACCGGATTACCGGATAATGTACCGGCCTGGTAGACCGGACCATCCGGGGCAATCTGATCCATGATTTGTGTACGGCCGCCAAAAGCACCCACCGGCATACCGCCGCCGATCACCTTGCCCAGTACTGTCAGATCCGGTTTGATGTTGTATATGGATTGGGCCCCGCCCAGAGCCACACGGAAGCCGGACATGACTTCATCAAAGATCAGCACGCTTTGGTATTTATCACAAACAGTACGTAGCGTATCCAGGAAATTCTGTGTGCCTGGAACGCAGTTCATGTTCCCGGCCACCGGTTCCACGATGATGGCGGCGATCTGCTCACCGATTTCAGAAAAAATATTATTGACTTGATCAGGATTATTAAAACTGAGTGTGATCGTGTGTTGGGCGAGATCTGCAGGGACGCCTGGTGAAGTGGGAATACCCAGGGTCAAAGCACCAGAGCCCGCCTTCACCAGTAGCGAATCAGCATGGCCGTGATAACAACCTTCGAATTTTACAATCTTGTCCCTATCGGTAAAGCCGCGGGCCAGCCGGATAGCGCTCATGGCCGCTTCGGTTCCGGAACTGACCATGCGTACTTTTTCGATGTTAGGCATGAGTTCGCAGATCTTGTCAGCCATCTGTGTTTCGATTTCGGTTGGTGCACCAAAACTCAGGCCATTGCTGGCCGCTTCCCGAACATTATTGATCACCTCCGGATGGGCATGTCCAAGCACCATGGGACCCCATGAGCCTACATAATCAATATATTTTTTGTCTTCTGTATCATAAATATAAGCCCCGCTGGCTTTTTTAAAAAAAACCGGGGTGCCCGTCACTGATTTGAAAGCGCGTACCGGCGAATTGACTCCGCCCGGGATGTGTTTTTTTGCAGCATTAAAGAGTTTTTCTGTCATTGGATTTCAGGTTCAGTTGTTGTTGAATAGTGTTATATAAGATTTCGTTACCTGTGCCGGATTAGCAGGCCCGTAAATCCCGCCTACTACCGCCAGGAAATCTGCGCCGGCATCAATAAGTACCTTCCCATTTTCCGGGGTAATTCCACCGATAGCAATAACAGGTAAATTTAATTTTTGCTTTGCTTCCCGGATCAATTCAGGAGTGGCTTTCACAGTATCTTTCTTTGTGTCAGTGGGGAAAAACGCACCAAAGGCGATATAGTTTGCTCCTGCATTTTCTGCTGCAGTTGCCTGACCAAGATCATCATAACAGGATATACCGATGATCATTTGTTTCCCAAATATGGCACGGGCCTGTGCGCAATTTTGATCTTCTTTGCCAAGATGAACGCCATCTGCATTAATGGCTGCTGCCAGATAAATATCATCATTGATAATGAATGGCACATTGTATTTATCACAAAGAATTTTAAGTTCTCTGGCCTGTGATTCCCTCGTGACGAAATCTTCATATTTGTTCCGATACTGCAGCATCACAGCACCAGATCTTAGAATTTGTTCTGTCTTGCTGACCAATAAATCTGTAGTCAGGCTTTCGCAATCAGTTATGGCGTAAAGTCCTTTTGCAGGCAATAATTTCATTAGGTTAAAGGTGGGTTATTTTCTGTAAAACCTGTCAGGATGGTATTGACTTCGCCCCAGCAACATTCCGTGCTTCAAGGCATACCAGGTATATTTCTGTGCTATGGTTACAGCTTCCATGATTGTTTTTCCCAATGCTAACTGGGCAGCGATACAAGAAGACAGGGTACAACCGGAACCATGATAACTGTCCGGCAGTCTTTCCCATGAATTTATTACCGGTGTCTCATTTTGCATGTACAAGGTATTGATGACTTTGGTGGATTGCTCATGTGTGCCGGTTATCAATACAGCACGACAACCTCTGTTCAGTAGATCCGCCGCAGCATCATCAAGATTGTCAATACCGGTGAGAGCGCGTGCTTCAGTACTGTTTGGAGTAATCACAGTAGTAAATGGCATCACTTTATCATTTAATATTGTATATATATCATCGGCCATGATCCTTGCCCCCGTCCCCGCATTGATTACCGGATCAAGCACGACAGGAATATCCATAAGAGCAATCAGTTTTTTTTCTATTACCGATAAAATGTTTGAATCAGCGACCAGGCCGATTTTACAGGCGCTTACTGGCATGTCATCGAGGATCATTTCTATCTGTTGGTTAAAATTGTCAGGACTGACCGGTATGACCTGTCTGAATTCAGCAGTATTTTGTGTGGTCAGGCAAGTAATGACCGTGGCAGCGTGACAATCGTTGCAGGCAAGGGTTTCAATATCAGCCTGGATGCCAGCACCACCACTGGGATCATGGCCAGCAAGTACAAGGACCACTGGTTTTTTGTTTTTTAATGGGCTCATGACAGTTATTCTACATGGCTACATATCGTGCGAAAATAAAGAAAAAAACGGAGCTGAAAAAATGAAGCAATACATGTGTGTAATATGCGGTTTTGTATATGATGAAGAACAGGGCTGGCCGGAAGACGGGATTCCCCCCGGCACAAAGTGGGAAGATGTGCCGCCTAACTGGGTTTGCCCTGAGTGTGGGGCCAGAAAAGAGGATTTCGAAATGATTGAAATTTAAATGGCCCTTGTTTCATCATCGATCAGGCAAATATCACCTGAATATTTAAACAGGTCGTACTACAGCTAGAATGACAATAATGATTAGAAAAATTACCGGAATTTCATTAAACCAGCGATACCAGATGTGTGAGTGTTTATTACGGTCATGCCTGAAATCAAACAGTAGCTTCCCGCAATAGATGTGATAAATGAGCAATACCAGAACACAGGCAAGTTTAATGTGTAACCAGATTGTGCCCGCATAGGCAGGCCAGCCAACAGCAGCCAGGATCCAGAAACCAAATATGAATGTGAGAACCATGCCTGGTGTCATGATACCAAAATAAAGTTTACGCTCCATGATCTTGAAACGGTCATTACCCGCATGGTCTTTAGTCATGGCGTGATAAACGAACAATCTTGGCAGGTAAAAGAGTCCTGCAAACCAGGTAACCATAAAGATGATATGCAGTGCCTTGGCCCAGAGCATACGAAATCAGTCACAAGTCAAAAGTGATAAGTAACAAGGAAATAAAGAAATCTGGCAAATTATGTTTCTTTATCATAATCAGTTTCTTGTAGCTTATGACTTGTTACTTGTGACTGCTTGAACAGCAAATCCCTGATTTGCTGTTCAAGCTTGTCCATGTCCATTTCACCGCGCCTGTATTTAATGATCCTTCCTTCCGGCGATATTAAAAAGAATGTAGGAGTCAGCATCACATTATCAAATGCCATTGCAATGGAACCGTCCACATCCAGCGCTATGGGATAGGACACCTGGCCCCGCTCAATGAGTTCAATAACCTGGTTGGGCGGGTCATAGGACATGGCAACTCCTATAATCTCAAGGCCTTTATCCGATAGTTCATTATAAAGCGTGATTAAATGTGGTATTTCCTTGAGGCAACTGCGGCAGGAGGTCGCCCAGAAAGTAATAAGCACGGGTTTGCCCTGCAGTTCCTGAAGATTTATCACGCGGCCATCGGTAATTTTCAAGCTGATAGCCGGTGCAGTGCTGAGGCTGCCTGGATTCAACAATAGCCAGCCGGCACTTGTGAACAGCACCAGAATCAAACCCCCGATCAGGATTTCTCTTTTAATCATTTTGATTCAGATCATTTCCCGGGACAGCAGGTGTGTTTGTCACAGGCGGTTCTGGTTTATATGTTCCGCGGAACACATCACGGACATATCCAAAGACACGTTTAATCCCCAGCCATAATCTGGGCAATAACCAGGCCATCAGAATAATAAATATAAGCAGTGCCAGCAGGAATATCCACGGATGATAAAGGGCCGTCCACAAGCCTGCAATAACACCAATATCCTCGGTTATCGAGGCGGCCCAGTTGCTGACTGGTTCTGGCGAGGTATTGATCAATATCCGGCTACCGGTTTTGGTGGCATGGGTACTGGCGGCCAGGGATCCACCTACGAGAAAAGCTACAAGCTCAATGGCTGGACTGGTATCACCTACCGCGCCCATTGCCAGAATTGCGCCGGCCGGAATACGTATAAACGTGTGTACCGAATCCCACAAACTATCCACACCCGGGGTTTTATCAGCAAAGAATTCCACGCAATACATCATTCCTGCAGCCAACATGACCAGCGGATCAGTCAATACCTCCAGATCCGGCGGCAGTACAATATGACCGGTTGATCCCAGATAACCCAGCATGAATATTGTGGCATAGAGATTGATACCACTGGCCCAGGCAACGCCCATGGTCAAGGCAATGATTTGTACGGTATCCATAAGTTGAGTATTTTATCAGGACTGGTGTCCGGATGATGATATATCTGAGTATATATGTGCACCATCTTAGTTGCTGCTGTGGGTAAAAAATTTTAAGAAATATAAATAACAATCAATGTCAAGTCATTATTATTATTGAACATTTATGTGCAACGCACAAATAAAAAATCAGGATAATTTCCTTGACTTGCCAGGATGCCGTCAGTAATCTCAGCCCTGAAATGTCTGCCGTCAGCAGACATTTCATCCCATAATAATAACTATAAAAAGTTTTAACTATAAAGCGGCTTCGGCCGCTTTTTTATTTACAGGGACGTAATGTACATCGTTCGTGCAGGAGCACACGAGCGATGTATTATGTACAGGGATGTACTGTACACCGCTTATGCAGGAGCAATAAGCGGTGTAAGTGGACGTAGTGTACGCCGTTTGTGTAGGGAACACACAAGCGGCGAATGTACAGGATGTACTGGTCGAAAATTGTTCCTTACATTTTCGACACTTCCGCCGTACAGGACGGTCGTACCGAGTTCGCAGGTATGCAAAGGAGCGATACGTGTACATGGCGAGAGTGATGCATATAGGACTAACAGCAGATAAATACCGTGAACATAAGTTGTGTATCGGCGCTCTCATGTTGACCTGTTATCTTGTATCATACGCAGTCCACCCTAACTTATATGAATCCTGATAGGCCATGATTAAAGTTGGTATCGTCGGAGCAACCGGTTATACCGGTTCGGAATTATTACGCTTGCTGGTCAGGCATCCGCAGGTACAGGTTCATGTTGTCACCTCACGCAGTGAGCAGGGGAAACCAGTCACCTCCCTATTCCCTAACCTGCGTGGTTATATTGATCATGTATTTAGTGCGCCGGACACTGCCTCACTTTTGGAATGTAACGTGGTGTTCTTTGCGACACCCAATGGCACAGCCATGCATCAGGTTGCCTCCTTATTACAAAAGGGTATTAAGGTCATCGATTTGTCAGCAGATTTCAGGTTAAAGGATGCAGAACTTTGGGCCAAATGGTATGGACAGCCACATGCAGCTGTTGAACTACTGGGACACGCCGTTTATGGATTGCCTGAGTTAAACAGGAAGGCCATTGCTGCCGCTAGCCTGGTTGCAAATCCCGGCTGTTATCCAACTGCCGTGATCCTGTCGCTCATTCCTTTGCTCGAAGCGGGAAGTATTGATACACAATCTATCATAGCAGACGCAAAATCCGGGATCAGTGGTGCCGGACGTAAAGCCAGTATCGGGCATCTTTACAGTGAAGCCAGCGAGTCCTTGAAGGCTTATGCTGTGCCTGGTCACCGGCATTTACCTGAGATATGTCAGGCTTTAAATACACTGGATGCCGGGCCGGTAGGATTAACTTTTGTGCCTCATCTGGTCCCGATGGTGCGCGGGATACATGCTACTGTATATGTAAAATTGCAGGCATCAATCGACCCACAGGAACTTTATGAGGCCCGTTACCGGGATGAACCCTTTGTGGATGTCATGCCTGCGGGTTCTCATCCGGAAACGCGCTCCGTCAGGGGTTCAAATGTTTGTCGTCTGGCAATGCATATGCCTCAACCCGGTAAAACACTGGTATTGCTATCAGTTATTGATAATCTGGTTAAAGGTGCCGCCGGGCAGGCAATACAGAATATGAACCTGATGAGTGGCCTAGAAGAAATAACAGGACTAGATCTCCCGGCGTTGTCCCCTTGAGAGTATGTATATTACCGGCTGACTGGTACGCAGTCCTGATTTTTACGAATAGCACTTCATGACACATCTCATCATCAAACATAACAGACCTTATCAGATCGTGGCATTAGCGATTGCTGTCAGCCTGATGATCTTCACCACGTTATGGTTACTACTGGATGAGAGTCATTGGTCATATATCAAATCACGTGTTGCCATTGGACAGGAAAGCAAACACCTGTGGGCAGAGAACCGCGCCCTTGAAGCAGAAAACAAACGACTGCGTGAACGGATCATCATGCTGGAACGGACCACACAAATCGACAGTCAAGCTGCTGCTGAATTGCATGAAGAAATGAAAAAACTTCAGGATGAAATATACTCACTGAAAGGTGAACTGGAGTTTTATCAGGCAATTATGACATCCACCAGCTCTACACGGGGCCTGAGCATCCAGGGAATGCAGATAGACAGACTTCAGGTTGAAAATAATTTTCACTTCAAACTGATATTAACCCATGTGGAAAAAAGTGATAAGGTGGCCGAAGGCATGGTAGAAATCAGTCTGGAAGGGTTGCAGGACGGGGTCGCCAAAGTATTGAATATCAGCGATGTGGTATTAAACAAGGCGATAGATTTATCTTTCAACTTCAAGAATTTTAAGCGAATTGAGGGTAATATGATGATACCTGATGGCTTTACCCCTCACCGGGTCATTGTCAGATTACAGCCTAAGGATACAAAATTGTCTAAAATCAAGCGAGTTTTTGACTGGTCAGAGATGCTCGGTTAGTAACGGAGGCATAAAAAAATGTGGGGCAAGAAACGTAAGCAAATGACCAACAGGATTGATACCCTGATAGGTCAGCACACTGAAGTGACTGGTAATGTAAAGTTTGCAGGAGGTTTGCACGTGGACGGCACAATCAAGGGCAATGTATATGCAGAAAATGACGGCCATTCCGTCCTGTCATTAAGTGAGCAGGGTACGATTGAAGGTGAGGTTAATGTTCCTTACGTAAAGGTAAATGGCGTTGTCATAGGTGATGTACATGGCAGTGAGCATGTGGAACTGCAGTCCAAGGCGAGAGTTACCGGAAATGTCTATTATAATCTGATAGAAATGGCCATAGGTGCGGAAGTTAATGGCAAACTGGTACATTTCCCGGCCGGAGATGATATACCATTGGCACTAAGTCACGGAGAACCGGTCGAAGTTGAGTAATAGCCAATAATAACTGTTAAACTAAGGTTTACAAATGAGCAATGATATGAATACAGCAGAAAATCTGACAGAAGCCCCTCTGGTTTTTACCAGTTCAGCCGCAACCAAGGTCAGGGAATTAATCACCGAGGAAGGTAATGATGCCCTGATGCTGCGGGTGTTTATTACCGGCGGCGGTTGTTCCGGTTTCCAGTATGGTTTCACCTTTGATGAAAATATCACTGATGGTGATACCGTTGTTGAAAATAATGGTGTTAAATTGCTGATAGACCCGATGAGTTACCAGTATTTGCTCGGCGCAGAGATCAGCTACACAGAAGGTCTTGAAGGCGCGCAGTTTGTCATACGCAATCCAAATGCTTCAACTACCTGTGGTTGCGGTTCTTCATTCTCAGTCTAGATTAAATTTCCTGGCCGTTTTGCAACTGGGCCAACCTGATGGCAGAGGATTACACGATTATTGACAGCCCTGGTCGTGGCCAGGGTGTAATTTCCAATCGTCAATATACCCGGGGTGAGTTCGTGATGCACTTTACCGGGGAAAAAACACACATCAATGATATTGATGATTTTACCCATTATATGCAGATATCTCCGGAATTGTTCATTAGCCCAAGTGGCAAGGCAGATGATTTTGTAAATCACAGCTGTGACCCCAATTGTGCGCTCTATTTTGAAAATGACGGTTTGGTTTTGCGTGCAATTAAAGACATAGCGTCTGGCGAGGAGCTGTCATTTGATTACGGTACCATCATGTTCAGCGAACCCACAGAATTCAAGTGTGAATGTGGCAGTCCAATATGTCGCGGTATAATCGGTAATTACCACACTTTACCTGAAGTACTGCAGAAGCAGTACCAGTCCGCCAATATGGTTCCGATGTTGAGCCGCTACAGCATCAAAGAACTCCAATCTGCCAGGGGACGTATCCGGCATTGAGTTGAGATTTTATTTTCCGGGACAATATATCGCGCCCAGTATTTGTGGTGCTGATGCACCGGTGACCGATGGAATGCTGGCTGCAGTCCCTTCCATACGGCATTTTGCCAGCCAGGCGAAAGCAACGGCTTCGACACAATCCGGATCAAGCCCATATTTATCCGTCGAGTTAATTTCAATACCGGTTAATTCATTGCGTATTGATTCAATTAACAAAGGATTATGAATCCCGCCACCACAAACAAGAAGCTCATTGGTTTTTGCAGCGTACTTCTTTATTGCCTGGCAAATTGTTATCACGGTTAATTCAAGCAAGGTTGCCTGAACATCTGCAGGAGAAATACTTTCCTGATGGCCGGTGAGAATATGGTTTAACCAGTCCATGTTGAAATAATCGCGCCCGGTACTTTTAGGTGGCGGGGTATCGAAATAGGGATCATTCAAACAATCTTTTAATAATGCATTGTCAATTTGTCCGCTTTCAGCCCACAGACCGTTTTTGTCGAAAGGTTGATCAAGATGTTGTTGTGCCCAATCGTCAAGTAATGCATTGCAAGGTCCAGTGTCGAAACCGATTATCAATGGTTCATCACTTATATTTTTAGGTAAGACTGTGATATTGGCCATTCCGCCAAGGTTAAGAATAACGCGATGCTTATCACTGCTGCTGAACTTTGCCATATGAAATGCAGGGGCCAAGGGTGCGCCCTGTCCCCCCGCCGCAATATCCATACGCCTGAAATCAGCAATCGTTGTAATGCCGGTCCTGAATGCGATGATGCAGGCATCACCGATTTGTAAGGTTCGTGGCGGTATTGCATCCGGCAGATGCAGGATTGTCTGTCCATGACTGCCTATGGCACTAATATCCCGAGGATTCAGGTTTGCTTTTTTCAGGATATTTAACACGGAATCTGCAAACAAATGCCCAAGGACATTATCCAGCCTGGAAATTTCATCAATGTTTGAAGTGATTGAGAGTCGCCTGACAGTTTTACGGATATCATCGTCAATCGGTAATTGGTCATATTCAACAAGGGAAAATGTTTTGCCATCTATTTGAACCAGTGCCACATCAATGGCATCCATGCTGGTTCCAGACATCAGGCCTATATATAGCACCGGGATCGCAAAGGATTATATTTATTCTGTGAAACTGCCATGAATGTGTAACCGATCAACGTAATAAGCGGTTGCCCTGAGATGCGGTCTGTATGGCTTTACCTGTAATCACATTGTCCAGTTGAGACAACAGTGGAATTGTTTTCGCTTTGAAATCAGCCATGACACTGCCTGGAATGCCCAGTGCCTTGGGAAGCTCAACGGTGAGGGGATTGCGATGTACTCCATTGACGTGGAACTCATAATGCAGATGTGGTCCGGTAGCCAGACCGGTCATGCCCACATAACCGATGGTCTGTCCCTGTTTGATTCTCTTGCCGTTACTGATACCCTTTGCAAAACGGGACATGTGGCCGTACAGCGTGCTGTATTTCTCACCGTGCCTGAGGATCACAACATTACCATACCCACCCTTATATCCAGTGAAGGTAACAATCCCATCGCCAGTGGCCTTGATCGGCGTACCGGTGGGCGCGGCATAATCAACCCCCCTGTGGGCTCTGATGGTATTAAGCACAGGATGTTTGCGGCCTAGAGAAAATCCTGAACTGATACGGGTAAAATTGACTGGTGTGCGCAAAAAAGCCTTGCGCATGCTGTATCCCGCTTCATTATAATAATCATTATAACCATCGGCGTGGGTATAACGCACTGCGCGGAAAGATTTACCCTGATTGACAAATTCTGCCGCAAGGATAGCGCCATCCTGTACCTTGACACCGTCCTTGAATTTTTCTTCATAGATCACATAAAAACGATCGCCAGAACGTATATCCAGAGCGAAATCTATATCCCAGCCATATAATTCTACAAGTTGCATAGTGAGGTTATCCGAGAGGCCCGCACGTTGCGCGGTGAGAAACAATGAATCTGTTATTATTCCCGTGGTACTCGTAATATGCGTGTCCAGTTCTGTCCGTATAGTTTCAGCTGAATATCCCGTATCCGATTTCGTTATATGCAAGGTATCGGTGAAGCTGACATCATACTGCATAGCTTCAAGTTCACCGTCCTCAAACTGGAAGCGTAGTTCCTGATTCGGCATCAATCTCTTCAGGATTGCGACATCCTGCCCCAGCGTCATGATTTCATGCAGCACTGTCGGGCTGATATGCATACGATTAAAAATTAATGAAAGATTATCACCAGATCTAACTTCTAATGAATCCCAGTTATCAGGGATTACTGTGTTGATTGTTTCCTGATTTGTCAGGATATCTTCTTCAATCAGATTGTCATCATCAAAAGATGTGTAAATATCATCGCTGGTTTCAAAAGGTTCTATCAATGGATCAGCAGTATCGATTGGCTGTTCCAGTGTTGGTACAGGGGTATGTGCCAGGGCGGGGTTAGCGACAAATGTTGCTTCCGAGATGTCATGAGATCGCATACCCAGGATCAGGCCGGTGATAATACACAGCGCAACAACCATGATCCGATTGATATTCCGGTTCCTGAACATGGAATCGGCACGTATATCTCGGATTACTGGCCTATAGTCATTCTTGATGTAGACTTTGTAAGTCACGGTATGCACTCGGAAATTTGCAATACAATAGACCCTGAATTTGCTATCGTCAAATATTCTCTTGCCTGCGCTCACAGGGGATCCTGTGATAAGCTGAATTGAACAGGAATTGACTGGAACAGGGCATAAAGTCTGCATGATTAATACAACCGAAGCACTGGCCATCATAAGCCGGGGTAGTGAAGAAATCCTGCTCGAAGCAGAGTTAAAAAAACGATTGCAGGAAAACCGGCCCTTGCGGGTAAAGGCCGGTTTTGATCCTACTGCGCCGGATCTGCATCTTGGACATACCGTCCTGATTAATAAATTACGCCAGTTCCAGGATCTCGGGCATGAGGTGATATTTCTGATCGGGGATTACACCGGCATGATAGGTGACCCATCGGGTAAAAGCGCGACCCGGCCTGCACTGACACAGGTTGAAGTCTTGGCCAATGCCGAGACATACAAGGAGCAGATATTCAAAATACTGGATCCAGCCAGTACCCGTATTGAATTTAATTCTTCATGGATGAACAAGATGGATGCGGCAGGCCTGATTAAACTGGCTGCCAAACACACAGTTGCAAGGATGCTGGAACGGGATGATTTTCACAACCGTTATACCAGCAACCAGTCCATCGCCATCCATGAATTTCTCTATCCACTGGTACAGGGCTATGATTCTGTGGCATTAAAAGCAGATGTGGAACTGGGTGGTACGGATCAGAAATTTAACCTGCTGGTTGGCCGGCAACTGCAGGAAGCCTATGGCCAACCTCCCCAGACAGTGCTCACCATGCCGCTGCTGGTGGGGCTGGACGGGGTACAGAAAATGTCCAAATCACTGAATAATTATGTAGGCATTAATGAAGCGCCGGGAGAGATGTTCGGTAAATTGATGTCCATATCGGATGACCTGATGTGGCGGTATTTTGAGTTATTAAGTTTCCGACCGATGAAGGAAATCAAGGAATTACAAAAGCAGGCTCAGGCAGAAACGAACCCCAGAGATATTAAAATGCAGCTGGCTGATGAAATAGTCGCACGTTTTCATGGCCATACTGCAGCACAACAGGCGCATGATGATTTTATAAACCGCTTCCGGCATGGGGCCTTACCTGAAAATATGCCGGAATTTGAATTTACCCGGGTTGATGCCGGGATACCTGTGGGGCAAATTCTCAAGCAATCGGGGCTGACAGCCAGCACCTCAGAAGCATTTCGAATGATAGGCCAGGGGGCAGTCAAGATCGATGGAGAACGTGTTACTGAAAGAGGCGCTTTGATTAAACAGACAGGTACCTATGTTTTACAGGTAGGTAAGCGTAAATTTGCCCGGATCAGGGTGATTGTAAAATAACCAAGTCATTTTTAAACATATGCTTATTGGTGCCGTATGGGGTATATTCACTACCCGTTTTAACCCGGTTTAAGCAGGTAAAAATAATATTATATTTCAATAAGTTATATTTAATTTAAATTATTTGAAAGTAATGTTGACCGCAGGCTTTCGAAGTGTATAATTCCGCCCTCTCGGTTGGGAGCCTCCCAACCTGTTCTTTAAAAATTCCTGATTAAGAAATTTGTGTGGGCGCTTACGTCGATGAAGAGTTTCACCAGAAACTATCGATGGAAGCAAACATAGATTAACGTCAATTTGCGACTATCGAGCCAAGATTTGCAGCCTCAAGCTGCTAACATGATTAAACTGAAGAGTTTGATCCTGGCTCAGATTGAACGCTGGCGGCATGCCTAACACATGCAAGTCGAACGGTAACAGGTCTAGCTTGCTAGATGCTGACGAGTGGCGGACGGGTGAGTAATGCATAGGAATCTGCCCAGTAGCGGGGGACAACTCGGGGAAACTCGAGCTAATACCGCATACGCCCTACGGGGGAAAGCGGGGGACCTTCGGGCCTCGCACTATTGGATGAGCCTATGTCTGATTAGCTAGTTGGCAGGGTAACGGCCTACCAAGGCGACGATCAGTAGCTGGTCTGAGAGGACGATCAGCCACACTGGAACTGAGACACGGTCCAGACTCCTACGGGAGGC
>Ga0326597_10002613_pt1 | contig 26751 bp, 23 predicted proteins | sample RVTome_12_FD_203789 | JGI IMG/M metagenome (GOLD analysis project Ga0326597, IMG submission 203789) | Soil microbial communities from uranium-contaminated site in the Upper Colorado River Basin, Wyoming, United States - RVT100D185 | ecosystem: Environmental > Terrestrial > Soil > Contaminated >... | reverse complement strand
TTCGAAAGCTCGATGCACTCGTCCAGCTTCTTCGCCACGATGATCGCACCGCGCGTCGAAAGCGACTGCTTGGCAATGCTGGCGCGATCGAGTGTCTTGAGTTGCTTCGCAATTTGTTCCTGGACACGAGCGACCATCGAATTTGCCGTCGTGATCAGGATCGCACTCGCGAGCTCGTCGTGCTCAGCCTGCGAGATCAGATCCGCTGCCAACCAGGCGGGCGTGGCACTGCGATCCGCAACGATCAATACCTCCGAGGGTCCGGCTTCACTTTCGATCGCGACGTCTCCGAATACCAGGCGCTTCGCGGTCGCCACATACACATTTCCGGGACCCACGATCTTGTCGACGCGCGGAACGGTCTCGGTCCCATAGGCCATCGCGGCGATGGCCTGGGCACCACCCATCTTGAAGATGCGGTGAACGCCCGCGACCTTGGCGGCGATCAAGACCTCGGGCCGCACCGAGCCATCGGGCTGTGCGGGTGTCGCCATGATGATTTCGGGCACTTCGACGACCGAAGCCGGAATCGCGTTCATGATCACGCTCGACGGATAGGCGGCCCGACCGCCTGGCACGTAGATGCCGACCCGCTCGAGGGGGCGCACGCGGTGTCCGAAGATGCCTCCGCCCTCCTCCCGGACTTCCCAGCTGGAGGGAATCCGCTTGCGGTGAAATTCCCTCACTCGCATCGCGGACTTGCCGAGCGCAGCGCGATCGGCCGGGTCGATCCGTTCGGCGGCTTCCTCCATCTCCTCGTTGCCGACTTCGAGCTGCTTGGCGCTCGCGATCTTCGACTGATCGTGTTTCCGCACCAGGGCGAGCAGCTCGTCATCGCCACCTTCCCGGACCCGATCGATGATCTTGCGGACGGCCTTCTCCACGTCGTCCACGTCGCTGTGACGGCGATCGACCAGGCGCGCAAAATCCTTTTCAAAATCAGCGCTGTCCGTATACAGCACCGGAACGATTCCCTTGGCTTTGGAACGACTCGCCATACTCAATTCTCCCGCTTGATTTCGGCTCCGAGCGCGCGAAGTTTCGCCTCGATGCGCTCGTAACCCCGATCGATGTGATAGACGCGATTCACCACCGTGTCACCCTCTGCGGCGAGCGCAGCGACAATTAACCCCGCCGAAGCCCGCAGATCGGTGGCCATCACCGGCGCCCCCATCAGCCGTGGGACGCCGCGAACGTGCGCGGAACGGCCAGATACCGAAATATCCGCCCCCAGCCGCTGGAGCTCGGCGACGTGCATGAAGCGATTCTCGAAGACCTGCTCGACCACGACGCTCGAGCCCTCGGCCACGGTCAAAACGGCCATCAGCTGGGCCTGCATGTCGGTTGGAAAGCCCGGAAACGGCGCCGTAACAGCCCGCAGCGGGCGTATGGGGCCCTGCGTCTGGGCCCGTACGGATCCCGCGTCCGCTTCGATTTCCGCTCCGGCTTCGCGAAATTTTTCGAGCGTGGATTCCATGAACACGGGTTCCACACCCGTCACTCGGACGTCGCCGCCGGTGATGAGTCCGGCGGCGAGCAGGGTGCCGGCCTCGATCCGGTCACCCGCAACCGAGTGTGCGGTACCCGTCAGCGACGAGACGCCGCGGATGACCACGCGATCACTGCCGGCTCCGAAGATTTCAGCGCCCATCGCGCCGAGTACCGCCGCGAGTTCCACCACTTCGGGCTCGCGGGCGGCGTTCTCGATCACGGTCTCCCCACGCGCGAGGGTCGCCGCCATCATGACGTTCTGGGTCCCGTTGACCGTCGTTACGTCGAAAGCCACCCGGCCACCACAGAGTTCGGCGGCGGTTGCCTCCACGTAGCCGTGGTCGAGTTGAATCTTCGCGCCGAGCGCCGTCAATCCCTTCAGGTGCTGGTCGACGGGCCGCACCCCAATCGCGCAGCCACCCGGCTCTGACACCCGAGCGCTGCCAAAGCGCGCGAGCAAGGGCCCCAAAACCATGAATGAAGCGCGCATCTTGCGGACCAGATCGTAGGGGGCCTCTGGCTGGTTGAGCGTCGTCGGGTCGATCCGAAGGCTCTGGCCGTCCACCTCCCAGTCCGCGGACGCCCCGAGAGCGCGCAGGATCTCCAACATCGTTTCGACATCGCGCAGCCGCGGGACATTGCGGAGAATCACATCGCCATCTGCCAGCAACGCAGCAGCCATCAGGGCGAGGGTCGAGTTCTTCGAGCCCGAAGCCCGGACTTCCCCAGCGAGTCGGGCGCCACCGCGAATCAGGATGCGATCCATCAGCCGATCTCACTCGGAGGGGTTCGTGGCCCACGCGCCGATACGACGCGGGGGCGTGCGGCGAGGTCCCGGTGGGTGACGACATCCCCCAAACCGGCTTCGCACAACCAGTGTGCCACGATCGGCGCCTGGCCGGGAGCCAGTTCCACCGCAAAACCCCCATTCGGAGTCAGAAAGGCCGTACAGCCGGCCACTAGTTCGCGAAGAACAGCCAATCCGTCCTGGCCCGCGAAGAGCGCGACGTCGGGTTCGTGGGCGAGTTCTGGGGCGAGTCGCGATTTCTCGGATTCCGCCAGGTACGGGGGATTCGAGACCACGAGTTCGAACCGCCGTCCGAGCACGGGCCCGAACAGATTTCCCTCCACGAACTCGATCCGTTCCTGCAGTCCCAACTCGCGGGCATTTCGCTCGGCGACCTTCAGCGCCGCGGGTGAAACGTCGGTGGCCGTGATCCGGGCCCGAGGTCGCTCGCGGGCGATCGCGAGCGCCACCGCTCCAGAGCCTGTTCCGATCTCGAGGATCTGCGCGTCGGTGTCGCGCTCGGGCAATCGATCCAGTGCAGCCGCCACCAGGGTTTCGGTATCGGGCCGTGGAGACAACACGTCGGCGGTCACCAGAAGAGACAGCGACCAGAATTCCTTCCGGCCGAGGAGTTGGGCAACCGGCACGCGCTCGTCGGCGCGCCGCCGGACCAACTCGCGAAACGCATCCCGCTCGCCCGAACTCGCGGGTTTGTCGAAGTCGAGGTAAAGACGCATCCGATCGACGCCGAGCGCGGACGCCAGCAGACATTCGGCGTCGAGCCGCGGAGTCTCGATTCCCCGCTCGGCGAAGTGCTTGGTCGTCCAGCGCAGCAACTCGAGGATCGTCCAGGTCTGGGGCTTCGGATCGGGTGCAGTCACGCTGCATCTCCCGCGAGTTCCGCTTCGGCAAACTTGCTGCGGATCCCGTCCAGCAATTCGTCGAGATCGCCTTCCATGATGGTCGCGAGCCGGTGGAGGGTGATGCCTGCGCGGTGATCGGTGACCCTGGCCTGCGGATAATTGTAGGTCCGGATCTTTTCGGATCGCTCACCGGTTCCGACCTGAGCTCGACGCTCGCCGGCCCGCTCTGCGGCTTCTCGCTGGAGTTCCATGTCGTAGAGCCTCGAGCGGAGGACCGTGAGCGCCTTGGCCTTGTTCTTGTGCTGGGACTTTTCATCCTGGCATTGCACGACGAGGCCCGTCGGTAGGTGTGTAATGCGGATCGCGGAGTCGGTGGTGTTGACGCTCTGACCGCCAGGACCCGACGAGCGGAATCGATCGATCCTCAGATCGTTCGGATCGATGTCGATGTCGACTTCTTTCGCCTCGGGCAACACCGCTACGGTGACGGTGGACGTGTGAATGCGCCCCTGGGACTCGGTGGTCGGGACGCGCTGCACCCGGTGCACGCCGCACTCGTAGCGAAGCCGTCCGAAGGCCTCCTTGCCTTCCAGGTCGACGATCGCTTCGCGAATCCCACCGCCATCGGTGTGGGAAATCGAAAGTGGCTCGATCTTCCAGCCGCGCGTCTCCGCATAACGGGAGTACATGCGAAATAGATCCGCGGCAAAGAGTGCGGCTTCGTCTCCGCCGGTTCCCGCGCGGATCTCGAGGATGGCATTCTTTTCCTCGTTGGGATCCTTCGGGACGAGCAGCAGGCGAATCTCGCACTCCATCGAGACTCGACGATCTTCGAGTTCCGAAAGCTCGGCCTCCGCGAGCTCGCGCACCTCGCCGTCGTCGTCTTCGAGCATTGCCGTGGCGTCTGCGAGATCGGCGAGCAGCTGCCGGTAGCGGGTACCGGCTTCAGCAAGCGGACGGATCCGCGCTAGCTCCTTGGCGACCGAAGCGTATTCAGCTGGAGAACTCGCAATGCTGGGGTCGGCAAGCCGCTCTTCGAGCTGACTTGCCTTCGATCCGAAAACCGAGATTTTGTCCAGAAGATCCGACATCCTTCATCCCGACACGCACCACGGCGCCGCGCAGACCAACACTAGAGAGCCGTCCCGGCGGACGCCAATTGCGGGGTGAGCCGATCGCTTCGCCGAATTCCGGAAAGATCGGCGATCAGGAATTCATCGACGCGAGAAAATCGTCGTTTGATTCGGTCGCCTTCACCTTCTCGAGCAGGAACTCCATCGAATCTACCGTGCTCAGCGGCGCGAGGACCTTTCGCAAGATGATCATGCGATTGAGCGTCGCCTCGGGCAGAAGCAACTCTTCCCGCCGGGTTGCCGATCGATTGATGTCGATCGCGGGATAGGTGCGCCGATCCGCCAGCTTCCGGTCGAGCACGATTTCGCTGTTTCCAGTGCCCTTGAACTCTTCGAAGATCACTTCGTCCATGCGGGAGCCCGTGTCGATGAGCGCGGTCCCGATGATCGTGAGGCTGCCTCCCTCCTCCACGTTGCGAGCCGCACCGAAGAAGCGCTTCGGCTTGTGCAGCGCATTCGAGTCGACACCGCCGGATAGAATCTTCCCGGAGTGCGGAACCACGGTGTTGTGGGCCCGCGCCAGGCGCGTAATCGAGTCGAGCAGGATCACGACATCGCGCTTGTGCTCCGTCATGCGCCGCGCCTTCTCGATCACCATGTCGGCGACCTGTACGTGGCGGGTGGCGGGCTCGTCGAAGGTCGACGAAATCACTTCGGCCTTGACGTTGCGCATCATGTCCGTGACTTCCTCGGGTCGCTCGTCGATGAGCAACACGATCAGCACGACTTCGGGATGATTCTCTGCAATCGCGTTCGCGATGTCCTTGAGGATCATCGTCTTGCCCGCCTTCGGCGGCGACGTGATCAGCGCGCGTTGGCCCTTCCCGATCGGCGCGATCAGATCGATGATGCGGGTCGTGATGCCACCCTTCGGCGACTCGAGATTGAATTTCTCCTGCGGGTAGAGGGGTGTGAGATTGTCGAATAGGATCTTGTGACGTGCGGCTTCGGGCGACTCGAGGTTGATCGAGTTGACCTTGAGCAGCGCGAAGTAGCGCTCGCCTTCCTTCGGCGGCCGAATCTGGCCGAGCACCGTATCGCCGGTTCGCAGGCTGAAGCGTCGGATCTGCGACGGCGAGACGTAGACGTCGTCCGGCCCGGCGAGATAGTTCTGGTCTGGAGCCCGCAGAAATCCAAATCCGTCCGGCAGGGTTTCGAGCACGCCTTCCGCGTAGATCTTCCCCTTCTTCTCGGTCTGGGCCTTCAGAATCTCGAAGAGCAGATCCTGTTTGCGCAGTCCGGCCGCGTTTTCGACCGTGAGCGACTCGGCGAGCGCCACGAGGCCCTCCATCGGCCTCTGCTTCAATTCCATCACGTTCATCCGCTCGGCGTTGGGGTCGTCGTCCTCGAGATCGTCCTCGTAGGGCTCGTCATCCGGAAAATCCGACATCTGCTGGCGGCGATTATCGCGCGGAGCCTCGTTTCCGTTGGCCCCGTTTCCTCCGCGCGAGCGGCGGGAGCGACCTCGCCTCGGTCGGCCTTGGTTGGAGTTCGAATCGCTAGAGCGGTGACTACCCACAGGATGATCTCTCTATTTTTGTTGACGGTTGTGTTCGGTTTTCAGTTTCGGGTTCGCGTTTGCTGGAATTTGCCCTGGATTGGGGTGGATGCTTCAAGAGGCAGGGAATCGATCAGCACCGGGCTCAAGGGGATCCGCTGATCGCGGCCGTGGAACCCACGCCCGCTCAACGCAAGGACTCGGTCCTCCGGAGGGATATGAAGGGTTCGGTTCTAACTTTCTGTTCGGCTACCTACGTTCATGAGTTGATCAAAATTGCGGAACTCCGAAATTGCGGAACCCCGAAAGTCGCCCAGACTCGCCCAGCGTCGCCCAGCGTCGCCCAGCGGCCATTTCACTCCCCGATCCGTCCATTCCGGCCTACTTTGCCGGATGCCAATCGATCGGAGGTGGAAGGATCAGGTGGAGTCCCTCAGAGTGGCCTGGATCGCCGACTTCCGCGTGTAGCGAGGCGAGGCCGCGGCCGATCTGACGGGGGAACGTCCAAAGCCTAAGGCCACTGATTTGAGGTGTCAACCCTCCGCAACCGGGTGGCCAGCGGAAATAAAGTGCACGAGGCGACCGGTTTCAGGGCCATCCCGCCGGTAGGAGTAGAAGCGCTCGGCGTCGCAGGCCGTGCACGCGTCCTCCAAGAATCCGATCCGTTCGCGTCCGACGCCTCCCGCGCGCAAGGCTTCCCGCGCGAGCAGGCCGAGATCGAGCTGGGCGTGACCGGCACGCGTCCGGCGCAAAGCGCTCGGAAGTGTTTCGGAAAACCGAGGTTCCAGGGCACCCAGCACGGGCTCGTCCACCTCGTAGCAGCACTTTCCGATGTGGGGACCGATCACCGCGGTGATCCGTTCCGATTCACCCAATCGATCTCGCAGTGCAACCAGACCAGCGCCGATCACGCCGCCCGCGAGCCCACGCCAGCCGGCGTGAACTGCCGCAACCACGCGCCCGCGATCGCCCGCGAGCAGGATCGGCAAACAGTCGGCGGTCACGACTGCGATTCGCACGCCGATCAGTTCTGAAACCACCGCATCCGCCTCGGGGCCCGGATCCGGCGCGGCGCACTGCTCTGCGGTGGCGACCGCAGCGCCGTGCACCTGGAGCGGACGCCGTAGATCCGGGAGTTCCGCGAGCCCGCGCAGGCCGAAGCCGTGATCGACTCCGATGTTCGAAAGCAGCGCATGTCGAAGCGGCTGCACGGCGCTCACGCCTGATCGCCCTCTAGCCGTGCGAGGTTCGCTACCAGCGCCGTCAAGTCAGCTGGAAGCGGCGCTTCGAACCGCATGGACTCCCCACTGCGGGGGTGCACAAAGCCGAGAACAGCCGCGTGGAGGGCCGGGCGCTCCAGTTCGGCTGCTCGATTGCGGGATCGTCCGTAAACTGCGTCGCCGACGATTGGCAATCCGATCGACGCCAGGTGAACCCGGATCTGATGGGTCCGCCCGGTTTCGGGGAAGATGTCGAGCGCCGCTCTCTGGCTGTTTGGAAAGCGCCGCGTGACACGCCACACGGTCTGCGCCTCACGGGGCGCCGCCCCGCGCACCGACATCCGCTTGCGATCGTTCGGGTGACGCCCAATCGCGCAATCGACGCGCCCCTCGTCGGCGCCGGGCGTGCCGCGAACGATCGCGCGGTATACGCGATCGATCGTATGATCGTGAAACTGCGCCGCGAGGTGACGATGGGCTTCATCGCACTTCGCGGCAACCAACACACCCGAGGTTCCCCGATCCAGCCGGTGGACGATGCCCGGTCGCTCCACTCCGCCGATTCCGGCCAGATTGTCGCAATGTTGGAGCAGTGCGTGCACGAGTGTTCCACTCGAATGCCCCGGCGCGGGGTGGACGACCATCCCGGCCGGCTTGTCGATGACGATCAGATAGTCATCCTCGTAGAGAACCTCGAGGGCGATCGCTTCTGGCTCGAGCGTCGATTTGGCGAGTTCGGGAGGCGTCGCGTCGAGAGCATCGCCCATCCGAACCGACTGGCTGGCTCGACAGGAGCGATCGTTGATCCGGACGCGGTCGGCGTCGATCCAGCGCCGGGCTTGCGAGCGCGTGATTCCCGCAATGGCGGCGAGCGCGCTGTCCAGTCGCTGATCGGCTTCAGACTCGCCGATGACGAAATGGAGAACTGTCATGGGGTGCTACTCAGTGACACCACTGCTCGCAATTCAGCGGCTCTCGAAAAATCGCCCCTTGCGGAACTCTTTCTCGCGTTTGTCGAAGCGCCTCATGTAACTCGCCGCGACGCCCTTTCCCTCCAAACCGACACAATTCGCGTAAGCGGTCACGAAGCCGCGCACGTAGACGGAGTTGGGGAGATCGGCGAAGCGTTCCTCTTCGATGAACCGAAGGTACGTCGGGTTGATCTTCGTGACTCGCGCGATGTCCTCGATTTCCATTCCGCCGCGAATGCGGAAGTGCCTCAAGCGCTCACCATCGAAGTCGCCGGCATCGTCGTCGAGGTGGGTAAACTCATCTGCTGGAAGCGGCAAAGGGCTGTCGCCGAACGCGCTTCCAACGGGAATCAGCGGCGCGCTCGGCTCTGCGGGCGGCAGGCTCTCCTGCGGATCGACCTCCAGCGTAGCGTCGTACTCGCTTCTGATTCGGCCGTCGGAAAGCACCCGATAGGCCATCTCGATGCGTTCTCGAAGCGCGGCGGCATCCCCCTCGGCGAAGACCGAATAGCCGGCCAACGAATCGTCGCTGTACGTCGACAACGCCATCCGGTACGCGCGCTCGATTTCCTCTCTCGTCGCAGTCGGTTGCGTCTCGAGAATCTCGTAGTGGTTCTGTTCGGAAAGGGGCTTCAAATCGAATCCTCGCGGTATTCGCCGGGCGCTCCATCTGCCAGCAATTTTCGGGCGATTCTGGAGATGTAGATCGCGGCGTCGGATCGCGGGTAGACATCGATGAGTGGTCGCCTGGCGCGGACACTGTGGCGTGCCGACTCGTCGTGATTGACGTAGCCCAGATACTCGGCCTCGATCCCGAAGAACTTCCGACACACGCTCTGGATCGAAAAGCCGAGTTTGATGTCGTCGGCCGTTCGGACATCGTTGATGATCAGGCGGGGGCGAAACGCGCGCATCGTTTCGACGAACCGCATGCCCTCGTCGGGATCGAGCGCCTGGATTTCGCGAAGGAGCTCGAGCGGAGTGCGGATCCCTCGCTCGTTGCGCTGATCCATCGCGAGCGTGACAATCTTGCGCATGTCGTGCGAAGCCATCGCCAACCGCAAGCGGCGATAGAACGCGGCTCGAACGAACCCGTAGGCGTTCTCCACCGATGTAGGCTCGGGCGCAATTACGATCACCCCTTCGTCGCCAATCATGAAGTAATCCATGACTGCTGCGTGTGTACCGGCCCCGAGATCGAAGAACACGAAATCTGCGTCGAGTTCACGCAACTCGCGCATCAGGCGGACGCGACGAGATGGGTTGGGTTGGGGGACCGCGAGATTGCCATCGGTTGCAGCGATCAATCGCAGGTTGGGAATCGGCGTATCGAGAATCAGCTTTCCGAGATCTTCCTCGCGCTTGGCGACGAAGTCCGCCAGACTGACTCGCGGCCTGACGACTCCCACGCAGGTGTGGAGATTCGCGCCCTCAAGATCGCCGTCGACCGCGACGACCCGATAGCCCATCCGCGCCAGGGAAGCGGCCAGGTTGGCGACGATGAAACTCTTGCCGACGCCGCCCTTGCCCCCGCCCACGGGAATCAATCGCGCCGGACGGGAGCCGTCCGGTCCACCCCGTAGTTTCTCTGCGAGCCTGTTCAATCTGTCGCTCACCCTGGTGATCACTCGTGTACCCGCGATGCTGCCTACTCATGTATCCGCGATGGTGTTCGATCATGTATCCGCGACAGCCGTCCTACTCGGAACATCCCGCGGATCGACCGCTTCGCTCGACAATGCTCAAGAAGGGCCGCCACTCATTGTATCGAACACTCGAACCGATGTGGTTCATCAATGGCGTCCACCGGGGTTTGGTCGGAATCCTCGTCAGACGCAAGCGAGCCTGCTGGGGAGTCCGTCCACCCTTGCGCCGGTTGCAGTCGACGCAACTACACACGACGTTCTCCCAGGTCGTGCGCCCCCCGAGCGAGCGCGGAATCACGTGGTCGAGATTGAGTTGGGAGCGGTGGGGCCGTTCACCGCAATACTGACAGGTGAACTTGTCGCGGGCAAAGACATTGACGCGGCTGTAACGCACATGACGCTTCGGCACGCGGTCGAAACTCGGCAGCAGGATCACTCTCGGCACGCAGATCGCGCCACTCGGCGTTCCGATCAACGCGGTGCTTTCATTACCCCGCCAGCGCCGCCAGCTCTCGAAGTCGAAAGTCTCGTACTGCTCGTTCACGACCCGCGCGAGGTCCCGGTAGACGAGCGCAAACGCGCGCCTGGCCGATGTGACATGAATCGGCAGATAGGAGCGATTCAGAACGAGAACAGTCGCATTCAGCACGATTTCAGCCACCAATCCTACGAGACCGGCTCTTCTGATTCAACGCGGCCGACCCCCTCGAGCGCGAAGCCGACCGCCTGCGCGATGGCGTCCTCGTCACCATCCAACAGGGTCCGAACGTCGAATATCAGCGCATCGTCGCGAATGCGTGCGACCACCGGAACCGGAGCGCTGCGCAGACGCGCCGAGATCCCCTCGGCGCTCGCGGCGGCTCGCAGGACGACGACCCAGCTATCGAGTTCGAAGCCGGGCATCGAGCCGCCACCCACGAACCCCCGGTCCGGTTCAGCGCGGATGCGCGCGGTGTCGCCCCACGCCTTGTCGAGGCGTGCCGCCAGCGTGCGAGCGCGCAGCTCCAATCGATCCAGCGGCTCGAGCAGCTGGCACAGCACCGGGAGCTCCCGCTCGGCCCGGCCCTCCAGATGGCACTCGAGGGTCCAGTCCAGAGCCGCGAGACTCAACTTGTCCAGTCGCAGCGCGCGGGCCAGCGGGTTGCGCCGCATGGCCTCGACGATCTCCCGCGAACCCAGAATCAGCCCGGCCTGGGGTCCGCCCAACAACTTGTCACCCGAAAAGCACACCACGTCTGCGCCGAGTTTCAGCCGCGCGGGAGCGTAGATCTCGCTGGGAAAACCGCGCGCGCTGAGGTCGACGAGGGTCCCGCTGCCGAGATCTTCGACGATGGGAATCCCCTTCTCGCGCCCGATCGCCGCGAGCTGCCCGAGTGACGCCTCGGCCACGAAACCGCGCAGCTCGAAGTTGCTGCGGTGAATCTTCAACAACAATCCGGTGTGCGGCTGGATGGCTCGCTCGTAGTCGCTCGGATGGGTGCGGTTGGTGGTACCGACCGCGACGAGTTCCACCCCTGCCCGCTCCAGGATGTCCGGAACCCGAAACGATCCGCCAATTTCGACCAATTCGCCCCGGGAAACGATGGCCCCCCGGCCCCGCGCGAGGGTGTCGAGCGCCAACAAGAGGGCGGCGGCGTTGTTGTTGACGGCGAATGCGGCCGGTGCCTCGGAGAGGAGGGTGAGCTTCGAGCAGACCGCCGCGAGCCTGTCACCGCGCCGGCCGGTTTCGAGGTCGAGTTCGAGATCCGAGTAGCTCCCGGCGGCTCGCGCGACGGCCCGAACCGCACCGGCTGCCAACGGGGCTCGCCCTAGATTGGTGTGAAGCGGGATTCCGGTCGCGTTGACGACTCGGCGGGGATGGCCGCCGCACAAATCGGCAGCCAACGCGGCAGATCGGTCGGCGAGAGCTACCGACAGCCCGCTGCAGTCGGCCTCGGGTCCGGATCCGGACCGGGCGGCGGATTCCGACAGCTGCTCGCGCGCCTGCGCGAGGACACGCCGAACGGCCTCGAGGATCGCCCAGGCAGGCAAATCAGGCCACTTCGCGGCCACCGCATCTGCCAGTCGATCGACAGCCGGGAGTGCCCTGCGGGGATCAGGCTTGACCTCGGGGCTCCGATACATGAATCTCCAGGTTGAATTTGCTTGGTGTGGTCCTGCGGGGACCTCGTTTCAGGAGTAGCACGATATTGTTGCTGAAATCTGGCCACCCGTCCCGTCGTTCCCGACGAAGTCGTTCCCGACGAAGTCGCTCTCGACGAGGATGGGAGGCGCCCGATTTCTCTAACTCCCTGAACGACTCCGCAGGCGACTGGGGTGAGCTGGACGGGCGGCGGGGCGCTGCCGGGGCTCGGAGACCCAATCGCATGTCGACACCGTTTTGGGAATTACTGTGCGAGTAGACAATTTTGTTTGCGAATCTGGGAACTTAGAGCCTGTTCCCGACCTGCTCGAGCCCGACCGGGCCCCGAGTACCGCGTAGCCCCGCCACTGGCCCGCGCATGGCTGCGCGGGTCATTTAGATAGGCAAAGAGTCCCGATTCCGGCTCGCCAGAGCCGAAGGGCGAAGCGCGCCCGGCTCCCCTCGCCGGATTGCGCGCCCTTCGTGGGAACTGCGAAATGACGAACGAGATCGTGATCAACGCCTCCGTCGGGGAAACCCGGGTGGGGATCATCGAACGCAACCAATTTACCGAACTTCACATCGAGAGAGCGGGCGAACAGAACGTCGCCGGCACCGTCGTCAAGGGGCGTGTAACCCGGGTACTGCCCGGAATGCAGGCTGCCTTCGTCGACATCGGCCTCGAGAAAGCGGCGTTCCTCTATGCCGGTGATTATTACGACGATTCGAATCAGTCGAACGGCAACGGCGGTGCCCCGGAGCGCGGCAGGGGTCGGTCGCGCAACGGCAACCGGCAGCAGCCGCCTAGCATCGACAGCCTGCTACGCGAAGGCCAGGAGATCGTCGTTCAGGTCGCCAAGGAGCCGATCGGCAGCAAGGGCGCCCGGATCACCTCCCACATTTCGATTGCGGGTCGCCACCTGGTGGTCACACCGCTTTCGCCGCGGGTGGGTGTGTCCCGCCGCATCGAGTCCGATCGCGAGCGGCGGCGACTCCGAGAGATCGTTTCGCGTGATCGCCCGGAAGGTCTCGGCTTCATCATCCGAACGGCCGGCGACAATGCGACCGAAGCCGACCTACAAGCCGACATCCGCTATTTGACGGCGGTGTGGGACGACATCCAGAAAAAACGCCAAAGCGCCAGCGCTCCGTGTGATCTCTACTCGGAACTCTCCCTGCCACTCCGGGTCATCCGCGACTTCGTGAACAGCAAGACCAAGCGCATCGTGATCGACGACCGTCAGGTCTTCGACGAGATGGATGATTTCCTGACACGCTTCGTCGCGGATCCGAAGCCGCGGCTCGAACACTACCGGGGCGCGCTTCCAATCTTCGACCATTTCAACATCGAATCGTCGATCGATGCCAACCTGGGCAATAAGATCTTCCTCAAATCCGGCGGACATCTGGTGATCGACCAGAGCGAGGCGCTGACTTCGATCGACGTCAACACCGGCCGCTTCGTCGGCAAGCGCGACCTCGAGGAGACAGTCCTTCGGACGAACCTCGAAGCGGTCAAAGAGCTCGTCTACCAGCTCCGGTTCCGGAACATCGGCGGCATCATCATCATCGACCTGATCGACATGGAAAGCGCGGAGAACCGCAGCAAGGTCTACGGCGCGCTTCAAGAAGCCCTGAAGCAGGACAAGGCGAGAACGAACATCCTCAAGATCTCAGAACTCGGCCTCGTCGAGATGACGCGGAAGCGAACCCGCGAAAATCTCGTCCAGCAGCTCTGCGAACCCTGCCCGAACTGTGAGGGACGCGGCTATGTGCTCTCGAGCGAGAGCATGGCCTACAAGATTCTGCGCGAAATTCGCAAAGACCTGCCGCGCTTCTGCGGCCGGCAGATCGCCATCAGCGCAAACCCCCGGGTCGCGGAAGTGTTGCTCGCCCGCACCCACAAGGCCTGCGCGGAACTCGGCCGGGAGCTCGGCCGCGCGATCGAAGTCCGCGGCCAACCCGGGCTCCACCAGGAGCAGTTCGAAGTGACTGCCCTGGACAGTGGCCCTCCCGTCTCGATACCGCTGCAGTGGCTCGGCTTTCCGCCCGAGACCGGAGACGCAAAGGCGCCCGCCGCCGATTTGCCGATCCGGATCGACGAACCATCGATTGCCGCGGCACTGGGCACTTCGGAGCCGACGGACACGGCAGCGTGCCCGCCGGAATCGGTTCTGGCGCCACTCGGATCGGAAGCGCCGCGGGAGGCCGCTGAAGACGAGATCCGGAGTTCGGTCGCCGCACGGGGCGCCGACGACGAGAAGACTGCTGAACCGGCCGCCGAGCTGGGCGCCGCCGAAGACGAGACCGCTGAACGGGCGACCGCGCTGACAACCGCCGAGGGGGCGCTGGGGGAATCGACCTCCGCGCCCGGCGCAGCCTCCGCGAAAGCCGCTCGGGCCACCTCCTCGCCGAAGCGGGCCCCGCGGAAAACCGCTCCGGCCGCGGCGACTTCGAAGGGGACCGCCCGGGAATCCCGCCCGGCCGATGCCACCTCGGAGGTCGCGGCCCCGGGAGACGGCTCGGCCGCCGAGCCGGCGATGGCGGCCAGCGCCGAGGCCGTCGAAAGCGCAAGAGCCGGCGCGGCTCCGGCCCCAGTCGTCGAGATGCTTGACTTGGAACCGGAAACCCCGATACTGCCGCTTCCCGCGAAAGTGGAGGAGCCGTAATGTACGCCGTCGTTCGGACGGGAGGGAAGCAGCTTCGGGTAGAGCCCGGGGCAGCCGTCCGCGTCGAAAAGCTCGAGGGATCCGTTGGCGACAGCGTCGAACTCGCCGAGGTCTTGCTGGTAGGCGCAGAGGGCGGCGCGAAGATCGGAACGCCGCTGGTCGCGGGCGCAAAAGTGGTGGGAACCATTACCGCCCAGGGCCGCGGGCCAAAGATCACGATCTTCAAGATGAAGCGGCGCAAGGGTTACCGCCGGAAGGCGGGCCACCGGCAGTCGTACACCGAAATCCGAGTGGATAAGATCGAGGCCTGATCGATGGCACACAAGAAAGGACAGGGCAGCTCGCGCAATGGTCGCGACAGTCAGGGGCAGCGGCGCGGAGTCAAGGTGTTCGGGGGCCAGACCGTGACGGCGGGTTCGATTCTCGTCCGCCAGCTCGGTACGAAGATTCATCCGGGACGCAACGTAGGCCTGGGTCGCGATTACACACTCTTCGCACTCTGCGACGGTGTGGTCGGTTATGGCAAGTCCCGCGGGCGCGTGGTCGCGCAGATCGAAGCGATCAACTAGCGCGCACATTCATCCGCGTCCGCTGATTCGGCGGTCGGCGGTCGCAAACCCATGAATCCCGACGAATCGTTCATCGACGAGGCGACGGTTTCCGTCCGCGCCGGCGACGGAGGCGACGGTTGCGTGAGCATGCGGCGCGAGAAATTCGTACCGCGCGGCGGCCCCAATGGCGGCGACGGCGGACGCGGCGGCAACGTCGTGATCACGGCCGATCGCAATCTTTCGACGCTCTACGACCAGCGAATGCGCCGCAAGATCTGCGCGGAGTCTGGACGCAAGGGCGACATCTGCAATCGGACGGGACGAAACGGGTGCGATACAGACATCCGCGTCCCCATCGGAACGGTCATCTATGACCTCGATCCCGAAGCCGAGGGCGAAATCGTCGCCGACCTGTCCGGAGACGGTGAAAGGATTCTGGTCGCCCGGGGTGGGCGGGGCGGGCGGGGCAACGCCCGCTTCGCGAACGCGACTCGACAGACCCCGGACTTCGCGGAGCCGGGACAACCCGGCGAGTCTCGCAAGCTGCGCCTCTCGCTGAAGTTGCTCGCGGATATCGGCCTGGTGGGCTTCCCGAATGCGGGCAAGTCCACGTTGATCTCCCGTATCTCGCAGGCTCGGCCGCGCGTCGCTTCGTATCCGTTCACGACGCTGACGCCTTCGCTCGGTGTTGTCGAGATCGGAGATCGCCGCATCGTCGCGGCCGACATCCCGGGGCTGGTCGAGGGCGCGAGCGAGGGGGTGGGGCTGGGCCACCGCTTCCTGCGCCATATCGAAAGAACCCGCGTGATCGTGCATCTTCTGGACGCGAGCAGCTTTGCGTTCGAGTCCACGGATCTCGTGAAGCGCTACGACACGATCCGGCAAGAACTCGGTTCGTACAGTCCCGACCTCCTGGAACGACGGGAGCTGGTGGTTCTGAGCAAGATCGATCTGATACAGGACCCGTGCGACCTCGATGCCGTCGAAGCGGAGTTCTCGCGACGAGGTCTACGCGTGCTGCGGATTTCGTCCGCAACAGGAGCAGGGGTGGACGCCTTGCTCAACGCGATGGTCCAAACCCTGGATCAAGCCCTTGCGGATGAAGACGCAAGGGCAGCTGAGGGCGCACCTTGAGCGGAATCCAATCGAGCGCCAGGCCCGCCGCCGCCGAGGCGCGTCGAATCGTCGTAAAGATCGGGAGCAGCGTGCTCACCCGGGACGGAGAGCTGCAATCCCGGGTCTTCGGCGACATTTCTCGCCAGGTCAGCCAGCTCTTCGACGCTGGCCGCGAGGTCGTGATCGTTTCATCGGGCGCAATCGCAATCGGCGCGCGCGAGCTCGGTTGGAAAAATGGCGACCGTTCGATTCCCGAAAAGCAGGCGGCGGCGGCCGTTGGCCAGATTGGTCTCATCGAGCACTATCGCCGGCGTTTCGCGCGCCGGAAACGCTGCGTCGCGCAGATCCTCGTCACTCGCAGCGGACTGGCGGATCACGAGCGCTTCATCAATGCGCGCCACACGCTGCTCGAGTTGTTGCGGATCGGTGTCGTTCCCATCGTCAACGAGAACGACACCGTGGCCACGGAGGAAATCCGCTTCGGCGACAACGACAATCTGTCGGCAACGGTCGCCAACCTGGTCGGAGCCGACATGCTCGTCATTCTCACCGACGTCGACGGCCTCTACCAGACGCCTCCCGGTACAGGCTCGAAGCCGAAACTCTTCGACGTCGTCGAGCGCGTGACACCCGAAATCGAAAGCGCTGCGGGCGGATCGACCAGTGCCTTCGGTCGCGGCGGCATGACGACCAAGCTGGAAGCCGCCCAGGCGGCCGCCCGCTGCGGTTCTACGACGGTTCTCTGTAACGGCCGAAAGCGCGACGTGCTGCTGAAGGTCGCGGCGGGCGAGCGGGTGGGGACGATTTTCACGACCGGCAACCGACTCGCAAGCCGCAAGCATTGGCTGGCGTTCACCACCCGGACCCACGGAGAATTGGTGCTGGACGACGGCGCGATACGGGCCATCGTGCATGGAGGCAAGAGCCTGCTGCCGGCGGGGATCGTCGAAGTGCGTGGCAAATTTCGGATCGGAGATCCGGTTGCGTGCGTCGATTCGAGTGGACGCGCCGTGGCTCGCGGCCTGGTCGCCTACGCGTTCGACGCCGTGGAGCGCATCGCGCGGCGTCCGACGCGGGAGATTGCGCAAGTGCTAGGATATTCCAATGGCGACGAAGTCATCCATCGCGATGACCTCGTCCTGCTCGAGGATCCCTCCGAGTAACTCCTTCTCGAGGACGCAGCACATGAGTCTCAAAGGCCTGGAGGAACAGGTAACCGATCTCGCGCGCAAGGCGCGCAGCGCTTCGGAACGGGTCGCGGAACTCTCGACTCGAGAAAAGAACGCCTGGCTGATGCGCTGCGCGGAGCGGCTTACCGACGCGAAGGCCGAAATCCTCGCCGCCAACGCCGTCGACCTCGAGCGGGCTGCGGGTTCCGGAATCTCGGCGCCCATGCTCAAGCGCCTCGAACTCTCCGATGGCAAATGGCGTGACATGATCGGGGGCCTGCGCGACGTCGCTGCCCTGCCCGACCCCGTTGGGAGGGTGGAATCGACCGCGGTTCGGCCGAACGGACTCGAGGTCGGCCGCATGCGGATTCCCCTCGGAGTGATCGGAATCATCTACGAGAGCCGGCCGAACGTCACTGTCGATGCGGCAGCTCTCTGCGTCAAAGCGGGTAACGCGGTGATCCTTCGCGGTGGTTCCGAGGCCATCGAAGCGAATCGAGCGCTGGCCGGCGAACTGCGGGCGGCGGCCGTCGAAACCGGCGTACCCGAAGATGCGGTTGCCGTGATTCCCCAGACCGACCGCGCGGCGGTCGAAACGCTGCTCAGCCTCGACCAATACATCGATTTGATCATCCCGCGCGGCGGCCCCGGATTGATTCGCATGGTGACCGACAAGTCGCGCATCCCGGTCGTGATGCACGACGCGGGAGTGTGTCATGTCTTCATCGATGCCAGCGCGGATCCGGAAATGGCAACCCGAATTGCAGTCGACTCGAAAATCTCCCAGATGGAAGTATGCAACGGCCTCGAGACCCTTCTGGTCCACCGTGACGCGGCGACCACCGCAATGCCCCGCATTCTCAAAGCACTGCACGAGCAGGGCGTCGAGCTTCGGGGCTGCGCGAAGACCTGCGAAATTTTCGGAGACGCCGTTCCCGCCAGCGAGAGCGACTGGTCAGAGGAGTATCTGGGTCCGATCCTCGCGGTGCGCATCGTCGACGACATGGATTCCGCGATCGAGCACATTCGGCGCTATGGATCGAATCACACCGAAGTGATCGTCACTCGCGATTACAGCAGCTCGCAGGAGTTCCTGCGCCGAGTCGGCTCGTCGACGGTTGGTGTCAACTGCTCGACTGCTTTCGCAGATGGTTACCGATTGGGGCTCGGCGCAGAAATCGGCATCTCGACCTCGAAGATCCACGCTTACGGGCCGATGGGGCTCGAGGGACTGACAACGCTGAAGTTCATTTTGCGCGGAGATGGTCAGCTCCGAGAATGACCGAGACCCAAGCTCGTATCGGAATTTTCGGTGGAACCTTCAACCCGGTCCACATCGGTCATCTTCGCGCTGCCGAAGAAGTCGTTGGCGCGCTCCGCCTCGAGCGCATGATCTTCGTGCCGTCCTCGGCTCCACCCCACAAAGTCGACATTCCAGGCGACCGAATCGCTCCCGCGGAGCTGCGCCTGGAGTGGGTTCGGTTGGCGATTCGCGACAATCCCCACTTCGAAGTCGATGCGCTGGAAGTCGAACGCGGTGGCGCATCGTATCTGGTGGATACGCTTCGAGCGATCGGGGGGCGGATTGCGCCCGAAAAACCGGTATTCACGATCGGGCAGGATGCCTTCCTCGATATCGACTCATGGCGGGAACCGAAAGCCTTGTTCGAACTCGCCCATTTCGCGGTCATCACGAGACCGCCGAATGCGCTGGCGCCGCTCGCGGGTTGGCTGCCTCACTGCATTCGGGGCATCGTCGAGCCGGATCGAAGCGGTGTCTTCGCGCTGCATCGTCGGGCAGGTACGTGGATTCGGCTGGTCGAGATTCCGGCACTCGATATATCGTCGTCCGACATCCGAAATCGACTGCGCAATGACGAATCGGTGCGTTATCTGGTTCCAGCGGCCGTCGAAGAAGCCATCGAGAAGAGCGGCGCCTACCGCAATACCGATGGAATGCGCCGCCGATGAAGGCCTTGGATCGAGTCGCCAAGGCGGTGTTGATTGCTGAAGTGGCCCAGGAGCGGAAGGCCGACGACGTGGTCGGCCTCGACGTGAGGAAATTCAGTTCCTTTGCCGACACGTTCATCATCGCGACGGGAACTTCGGATCGGCATGTGCGTTCGGTGGCAGATGCCATCGAAGCGGCGCTCAAGGACCGCGGCGAGCCACCGATGGGGATCGAGGGTTACGACGAGGGTCGCTGGGTGCTGATCGATTGCGCCGATACGATCGTCCACGTCTTCCAGCAGGAAATTCGCGACCATTACGACCTCGAGCGCCTCTGGTGCGATGCGCCCGCTCTCGAACTTGGGGTTGCATCCCGGAGTGTCGGGACATGAGCGCCCCGATCGTATTGGTCGTTCTCGATGGCTTCGGAATCGGCGATGGCGGCGCCGCCGATGCGACCGCGCTCGCCAGGACGCCCTTCTTCACTCACGCGCGTGTCAGCTACCCTTCGGCGAAACTCGAGACATCGGGAGAATCCGTCGGACTTCCGCCGGGTCAGATGGGAAATTCCGAAGTCGGCCACATGACGATGGGTTCCGGGAGAACCAACACTCAGGACATTACGCGAATCACCCGGGCCATGGCCGCCGGAGAACTCGCGAACAACGCCCCCATTCAGGCCGCAATCGCTGCTGTCAAGAATGGCGGCGGAACGCTTCACCTGATGGGATTGGTGTCGGACGGCGGCGTACACAGTGACATTCATCAGCTCACGATGCTGATCGATCATCTGGTTGGCCACGGCATCCAACCCGCAATTCACGCGTTCATGGACGGGCGCGATACACCCCCGCATTCCGGAGGCGGCTTCATGCGATCGCTCGTCTCGCATCTCGAGCGAACGGGCGGACACGTGGCGACCGTGATGGGCCGCTACTACGCGATGGATCGCGACAACCGCTGGGACCGGATCCAGAAAGCCTATGACGCGATCGTCTGCGGTGAAGGGCGGAATGCCACCGACCCGATCGCGGCAATCGATGAGGCCTATCAGCGAGGAGAGAGCGATGAATTCATCGATCCCAGCGTGATCGACGGAGGGGCGCGGCTGGTCGACGGCGACGCGATGATTTGCTTCAACTACCGGGCAGATCGCGCAAGGCAGATCACCAATGCGCTGACGGGGGCAGACCCGGCGCGATTTGCTGGAGATTTCGAGCGAAAATCCGCCCCAAAGCTGAGCGCTTTCGTGTGCCTCACGGAGTACGACGCCAGTTTCGATCTTCCAGTCGCGTTTGCGTCGGAGATTCCGCACAACGGGCTCGGCGAGATCATCTCTGGCGCGGGCCTCCAACAGCTCCGCGTTGCCGAGACCGAGAAATACGCACACGTTACATTCTTCTTCAATGGAGGCCTCGAAGAGCCCTTCCCCGGGGAAGATCGCGTGCTCATCCTTTCGCCCCGAGATGTCGCCACCTACGACGACAAACCCGAAATGAGCGCAGCGAAGGTGACCGAGGAAGCGGTGCGCCGGATCGCCGATGACAATTACGCGTTCGTCCTGATCAACTACGCAAACCCAGACATGGTGGGCCACACGGGCGTTCTCGGAGCGGCGATCAAGGCGGTCGAGACGATCGACGGCGCATTGGCCCGATTGTCAGAGACCGTGCTGGCCAGGAACGGTACGCTCTTGATCACGGCGGATCACGGAAATTGCGAGCTGATGGTGGATCCCGAGAGCGGAGAACCACACACCGCTCACACCACCAACCCCGTTCCTGTCTTCTGGATCGCAAACGACACCCATAGCTGTAGTTTGCGCAATGGCAGCCTGGCGGATCTTGCGCCTACCGTTCTCGACCTGCTGGGCCTTCCACGGCCCGAGGAGATGACCGGTCGGAGCTTGATCGTGCACGATTCCTGAGCACCTGGGCGGCGCTTCGGCGTCGTCGCGGCGCTGTACGTCACCCCGTTCGATCCCGTGGAGCAACTGCCCCTTGTGGCCGAAGGGAAGCCGCGCCGAGGTTTTTCGCAGGTTCGCAGAACTCTCGCGGGGCGCACTCGAGTTGGTGCTTCCCCTGACCTGCGGGGGCTGCGGTACCCGGATCGATGCGACCGCGACACTTTGTCGGATCTGCGACAGTCGACTCGAGAGGATTGCGCGCCGCGCGTGTCAGCTGTGCCAGGAGGCGGCGCCGCAAGCCGGCGACGTTCTGTGTGCGAGCTGCGGGATGTCGGGCTCTCCATTGACGGCCTGCCTCGCCGCGGTCCGATTCGAGGCTGATGCCGCCGAGTGGATCCACCGCTTCAAGTACCCGAAAAAAGGCTTGAGGGGGCTCGATCCAGCGCCCGCCTCGGTCGTCGGGGCGATGCTGCGCGAAGCCGCGGACCGGGCGCCCGGACCGCTGCCGGATCTGGTCGTACCCGTCCCACTGCATCCGCGCCGGCTTCGGTCGAGAGGCTTCAATCCCGCCGCCGAGCTCGCCCGATCCCTGGCCCGAGAATTCGAGCTCCCCTTCGACGCCGTAGCGCTTTGCCGCACGCGGGATACACCCAGCCAGACGGGGCTCGATCGGCGCGAGCGTCGCCGCAACGTTCGCGGCGCATTTCGATTGCGCGGTGTGCGACGCATCCCGGAGCGAATCTGGCTGGTCGACGACGTGGTGACGACGGCCAGCACAATGGCCGAAACAGCGATCGCGCTGCGAGTCGCCGGAGCTCGCGCGGTTATTGGGCTATGCGCAGCTCGGGCGCAATCGAATGCCCGGATGCGCGCAATTGCGCTCTGATCGCGTCAGTATTGATCAACCGTCTCGCGAATCACCCGGCGAAGCCGATCGGGATCGACGGGCTTCTTGAACAGCACGTCCTTCAGGCCTTTGAGCTTGCTTCGCTTGATGATGTGATCCTTGTCGTAGTGAAACGCTGTCATCATCAACACGGGTAGGTCGGGGTAGCGTTCGCGCGCGGCACAGTACAGCTCGTACCCGTCCATCTCCGGCATCACGACGTCCGTCAGAACCACGTCGAAGTTCGACGCTTCGATCTTCCGCAAGCCCTCGGCACCATCGCCCGCGGTCTCCACCACACAGCCCTCGGCGGCGAGCATCTCCTGGATCGTGCGGCATATCCCCATATCGTCATCCACGACGAGAATCCGGATGTCCTTGAGGTCCGGACCATCGGGCGCTCCGGGACGCGGACTGCGAAGGTCGATCATGCGCGTGGGACCGATGTATTTCGTCGTCTCGTAACTCTCGGTCTCGACCATTTCCTCCAGGCGATTCAGGATGCTGGAAATACGCGTGACTTCCCGGCGCATCCCGTACAGGCGTTCGAACTCCACTGAGCTGTCCTGATCACCCGCGAGTTCGTCGATTTCTCGCTCGAGCAGATCCAGCAGATTGAGGATGACCGCGAGTGGGTTGTTGATTTCGTGGGAGAGTCCGACCGCCACCTCACCGAGTGTCGCGAGCTTGTCCTTGCGGAGGATTTCCCGCAGATCCTTCGCATAGCCAATCGTTCCGTCGGGTTCACCGGATTCGTCGTAGGTGATCGTCGCCGACATCGCGACCGGGATGTGCTGGCCATCTTTGGAGAGAAAGGTGGTCTGAAACGTCTCTACGATTCCGCTCCCGCCGTGATCGGGGCTGCGCATCGCCCGCATCACACGCTTGGCTTCTTCGACATCGGGGTAGACGGTCGCGACGAAGCTGCCGAGGATCTCCTGATGGGTGTACCCCAGGCTTCGGCTGGCTCCGTCGTTGTAGTAGACGATGCGCCCTCGTCGGTCGGTCGCGACGATGATGTCGGTCGATCGAGAGATCAGGCCCTCGAGTTTTTCTTTGGAAAGCGACATTGCACAAAAAGCGTAAGCCGGCCACCGGCTACGGGCAATAGCCAGCGCCACAGCCCCCTCTCGATTCAATCAGCTGCCCAGCAGCGCGAGCACTACGCCCGCAGCGACCGCCGATTCGATGACTCTGGCGACATTGGGCGCCATCGCGCGCGTGATTGGGAAGTCGCTGAGCTCATCTTTCTGTGCCGTGATCGTCGGAATCCGAACCGCCACCTGGATGCGCGAGGAGATGATCGATGGGGTCATCCACCGAAAACCGATGCCGCCGTTGAGCGTGGGCCGACCGTCGTCAGCCGATCGTCATTAGCAGTTGATCGGACGAAGTCTCGGAACCTTCTCTCACGGCGATCTCCTTCACGATTCCGGAAATGGGTGATGCGATCTCGTTCTCCATCTTCATCGCCTCGAGCTTCAGAACGACTTGATTGGCTGAAACTGGATCGCCCACCTTGACGTGAATCGAGATGATCTTGCCCGGTATGGGTGCAGTGATTGCGCCGTCGTCGACCGGAGCCGTCGCCATCGCTGCTGAAGCAGTCGCCATGGGCCGCGTCGATACCGCTGGGTTGGCCTCGCCACCGCTGAGTTCGACGTCGAACGAGCGGCCGTCGATCGTGACGGTGCTGCCTCCGGTCGCCTTATCGACGACGCTGACCGTATGCTCGACACCCTGACTTCGGACCTTGTACGTCGCCATTTATTTCCCGGGTACCTACAGGCAAATGCCTTGCTGCAAGAAGGCTATCTGCGAAACGGCGCGATCTGTCGCATCCGACCCGCGCTCGACCAGGCCGACGATTGGCTAGGCTTCGCCGTCTTGGCTCGACGCGATCGATGAACCGAAAAAGCAGCCAGCGCAACGCGCACAAGCTCGTCCTCCGAGACTTCGCGCATTGCACCCGAGCTCTGGATTCGTGGAAACGCCGTGGGAATGACTTCGAGCGGCGCGCTCGTATTGGATCGGGATCGGCTCCGCAGACGGGTCGTCCACGAAATGAGGCCCGCCAGTGCAATCCAGGCGCTACAGGCCGTTGCCATACCGATGGCGATCATCGGAACGCGATGGCGATCATCGGAAAGCCGCTGGTCAATGACGGATCCTCTCGAGCCACCCCGCGGCAGTCCACTGCAATCGCAAGGCCCAGACGGCGCAATTCGCCGCCGATTCCGATGCCGGGTTTACCAGAAACGCCGACTCTGGTGCAACGTTGCAGCGACCGAGCCGAGGCCAGCTATTCGATTCCCTGCTCGGCGAGCCAACGCTCGGCGTCGATCGCCGCCATGCAACCCGTTCCAGCAGCCGTGACGGCCTGACGGTAGACGGGATCCATCGCATCGCCGCACGCAAAGACGCCCTCGACGTTGGTCTGGCTCCTTCCGGGAGTCACCTCGATGTATCCGACCGGGTTCAGGTCGATTTGGTCCCGGACGAGCTTCGTATTGGGCTCGTGGCCGATCGCGATGAACACTGCATCGACAGACAATTCCCGAATCTGGTCCGTCTTCACGTTGCGCATTTTCACTCCGGTCACGAACTCGTCTCCGATCACTTGATCGACCACCGAATCCCAGACGAATTCGATCTTCTCGTGGCGCAGCGCGCGCTCTTGCATGATCTTCGATGCGCGCAGTGAATCCCTGCGATGAATGACGAATACCCTGGTCGCAAAGCGGGTCAGGAAGAGCGCCTCTTCGAGCGCCGTGTCGCCTCCCCCCACGACGGCCATGGGCTTGCCGCGAAACAGCGCTCCGTCGCACGTCGCACACGCCGACACGCCTTTGTTCATCAAGCGCTGTTCCGATTCGATTCCGATCCACTTCGCGGAAGCACCCATTGCGAGGATCAGCGCATCAGCGGTGAACGAGCGCTTGGCGATCTTCACCCGAAAAGGGCGCGCCGAACAGTCGACTTCGCTGGCGTCTTCCATGATGATCTTGGTTCCGAAGCGCTCGGCCTGTTTCTGGAACAGCTCCATCATCTCTGGTCCCGTCACGCCCTCGGGAAAACCCGGATAGTTTTCGACATCCGTGGTCAACATGAGCTGCCCGCCAAACTGGAGACCTGCGATGACCAGCGGCTCGAGTTCCGCTCGCGCGGCGTAGATGGCCGCCGTATAGCCGGCGGGGCCGCTACCCACGATGATGACGCGGTGATGCTCGGCGTCGACGGCGGTTTTCGCGACAGGCTCACTGGCGCGACCGAGAAGCGCATCGAGTTTGCCGCCACTCTCCAGGGCCGCAAGATCGTCGAAACCACCGACGTGGGTTTCCCCGATGAAAATCTGCGGAACCGTCATCCGACCACTCCGTCGGATCATTTCATCGCGGCGCCCCGCCTCGGTAGCGATGTTGATCTCCGCCCACTCGACACCCTTGGATTGCAGTAGCTGTTTGGCCATCGCGCAATATGGGCAATCATCCTTTGTGTAGATCACGATCGACATCGAGTGCATCTCCTCGGGATCGCATCCGCGCATCCCGGTTCGTGAATCCGCAGGGTTTCTCGCATCAGTAGCGCGCGTAATCGATCAAGCGCTCGACGGATCTCTCCCATTCACCCTCCCAGCACTCGAGGACGACCTGACCAGGGCTCTTTCCCAGCGCGAGCTGCGCGAGAACCGGATCCAGGAATGCCGACTCATCGGGAGCGCTCGGCCCGGCATGGCCAATCCGCTCGAGTCCGCTACGGGCGATCTCGGTGAGCTCTCGTGCCAGACCGAGAATGGGTCGCCCTGCGTAGCTCGCCGCCAGACCCAGGCGCGAAACCGCCTCCGTGGCTGCCTCGCGTTCGGCCTGGCTCGCGTCGACGAGGCTCACCGCCGCCGCGCGCGCCGCCGAATCGTACAGGATTCCCTTCCAAAGAGCGGGCAGCGAACAGGTGAGGCCGGGCGGTACAGCGTCGGCGCCGCGAACCTCGATGAACTGCTTGACGCGAACCTCGGGAAACAGGGTCGTGAGGTGGCGATCGAAATCCGCGAGCGTGGCGCGCTCGTCTCCGCGCCCGTTTTCGAGAAACTGGCGAAATGTCATGTCGTAGGCCGGCTCGTAGCGATTTTCGCGCACGATGAAGAACATCGGCACGTCGAGCGCCCACTCGACATAGCGCCGATAACCGAAGTCGGGCTCGAACGCGATGGGCAACATTCCACAACGATCCGGATCCGTATCCCTCCAGGCGTGCATGCGCCGGGAAATGAAGCCGTTGGCCTTGCCGTCCGAAAGGCTGGAGTTCGCGAAGATCGCCGACACGATGGGCGAAACCACGAGTGCCGTGCGAACTTTATCCACCATGTCGGTTTCGGATGCATAGTCGAAGTTCGCCTGGACGGTGGCCGTCGCGAACATCATGATCAGCCCCCGCGACCCACGGGTCGGCAGGTAACGGCGCATGATGCGATAGCGCTCCTTGGGCATTCGCGGCAGTTCGTCGACGGAGTGGATCGGGTGCATTCCCAAACCGAGCCACGCGATGTCCAATTCCTCGGAAACGCTGCGCACTAGTTCGAGATGGGCGTGAAATTCTTCGCAGGTCTCGAAAATGGTGCGCAGGGGCGCTCCCGAGAGCTCCAACTGTCCACCCGGCTCGAGCGTGATGCTCGCGCCTTCGCGCTGCAACGCGGTGATATTTCCGTCCTCGAGAATGGGCTCCCAGCCCGCGCGATCGGCGATGCGCTCCAGCAATGCGCCGATCCCGCAATCCCCG
>Ga0326597_10002612_pt1 | contig 26754 bp, 17 predicted proteins | sample RVTome_12_FD_203789 | JGI IMG/M metagenome (GOLD analysis project Ga0326597, IMG submission 203789) | Soil microbial communities from uranium-contaminated site in the Upper Colorado River Basin, Wyoming, United States - RVT100D185 | ecosystem: Environmental > Terrestrial > Soil > Contaminated >... | reverse complement strand
ACAGTGCGATGGCGAGGAATCTTCGCATGTTCGTTCTCCCTGGGCTGGTGGAAAGCCACTGTCAGGTCTGATCGGACGGGCGGCGACGTCGGTTGAGAGCGCTTGAACCCATCGAGCGAACTTTCTCGGGTTCCGACGGTAGGCATGTTCACTGCCAAGCATGGGGTGTACGATCTCAGGTGGGGGGACACTCGGAGGCGTCCATGCGCACCCTTACCATTTCTCTTCTTTTTCTGGTCCCCGTCTTGCTCTGTGCGTCTGCTCAACCCAATTCTGGCGGCCTGGCGAAACGTGTCGCCGAACTCGAAGCGCAGCTGGAGGAACTCTCCGCGATCCTCGAGTTCGTATACGTCGAGACGGGATCCATAAACGGCTTGGGCGGGCCGCACTTGATCTTCGAAGGGGTCAACGTCCACGTGCGGAGCGGATCGGGCAACACCTATCCTCGGATATGTGTCCCCGGTCATCCAAATTGTTTGATCGGCGCGGGCCTGGGAAATCTCGTAGTGGGGTACAACGAGATGCCCCCTTCGCCGACCCCCTCTCGCCGCGGAATGCACAACTTGGTCGTGGGGCCGGAACACCATTACACCGGCGACGGCGGATTCGTTGCGGGAAACCGCAACGTGCTCCGGGGTCGGGGTGCCTCGGTCACCGGAGGACAAGACAACCAGGCAATCGGTGGCTTTTCGTCGGTCAGCGGAGGAAGTGGAAACGTGGCGAGCGGTGGTGGGGCGTCGGTCAGCGGAGGAAGTGGAAACGTGGCGAGCGGTCTCGCGGCGTCGGTCAGCGGTGGGGAGAACCGCGAGGCGCCGGGCGAGTTCAACTGGACAGCCGGGGCGCTTTTCGAGGCGAATTAGAAGCAAGCGACAACAAAAATTCTCACCAGATATGGCGGGCGAGGGTGACGTCATGGCGAGACTCAGTCGCGATCCCGTCCGCATTGTGTGATCCGTCAGATCACACCGCACCTACGAGTGGACGCTACACTCCCGCGATGCCGGACAGCCCCGCCTTCTACCATGCGGCGACCTTGCTCGAGCTCGGTTTGGGTGTGGTCACTTGGTTGGCGCTGCTCTTTTTTGTCGCTCCCTACGGACGGCATGGACGCGAGGGCTGGGGCCCGACCCTTCCCGCGCGCGGTGCATGGCTGTTGATGGAGAGCCCCGCGGTCTGGGTTTTTCTGGCCATCTACCTCGCCGGCGCCCAGCGCTTCGCGCTTGTCCCTCTGCTCTTCCTCTTGCTGTGGCAGCTGCACTACGTGCACCGCAGCGTGATATTTCCCCTCCGCATGCGAACCTCCGCGCGCCGCATGCCGTTGCTCGTGGTCGCGTGCGCGATCCTTTTCAACATCCTCAACGCCTACGTCAACGCGCGTTGGATCTCCGAGTTTGGCCACTACGAAACGGGTTGGCTCACGGACCCACGCTGTGTGCTCGGCGTCGCGTTGTTCGGGTTAGGCATGTGGATCAACCGCGACGCTGACGCTCGTCTCCGTCGGCTGCGCCAACCCGGTGAAAGCAACTACCGGGTTCCCCGAGGTGGGCTCTTCGAGTACGTCTCGTGCCCAAACTACCTCGGCGAGATCCTCGAGTGGATCGGCTGGGCGATCCTCACCTGGTCTTTGGCCGGCTTCGCCTTTGCCTTCTACACGGTCGCCAACCTGGCCCCTCGGGCCGCCGCCCATCACCGCTGGTATCGGGAAACCTTTCCCGACTACCCGACACGGCGGCGAGTGCTGGTGCCGCTCGTCTGGTGAGGGCGACCGGCCGTGCAGATAGGCGAGCGCCGCTTCGGCGTCTTGTAAATACCGGGACTGACCAGATTCGCCGGCCCCTTTTCGCCCAGGCGCAGCTGACGGCTTACACCAGATCGTGATCACCACGCGATGGACACGCGCACGCCGATCGTGCGCGGGCGGTCATAGGCGTCGACGAGTGGCGAGCCGAGAAGGCTTGACCCGACGATTTTGGTCGTGGCCACGTCTTCGTCGAGGGTGTTGTCGATGAAGAGATCCAGGCCGAGGCGGCTGCCCTCGCTTCGCCACATGAGGCGGAAGTTGAGCAAGAAGTAGGCATCCTGGGTATCGGCCGGTTCGTTGGTCGGGCGGAAGAAGACCTCGTCCGATGCGTAGACCTGTGCAAAGGGTGTTACGCTGCCGAAGCGCCCGAGGCCGAACTCGTACGTCGCGTTGAAGCTGCCCGAGAAGCGCGGTGCTCGGGAGAGCTGGCTTCCCGTGCAGTCCTGCACCGAGAAATCCTTTGCGTCGCGGCAGTGCTCGTAGTTGGTGTAGGTCGTGTCCAGAAACGAGAACTGAGCCTCGAGCGTGAGCGGCTCGATCGGGCGCCAGGTGGATTCCAACTCGATGCCCCAGATGCGGGCGGTCGCTGCGTTTTCGACGAAGTTTTGAACCTCGAAGAGCTGGCTCACCTGCAGGTCGCGGTACCAGTAGATGAACGCGGTGCCGTTCAACAAGAGTCGGTTGTCGAGCAGGATGTTCTTCAGGCCGGCCTCGAGGGCGTAGATGTTCTCAGGATCGGCGTTCTCGGGAGAGAAGATTCCATCACAATCCGCGGCGGTGGGGTCGGGATCGCAGTCCGGATCGCCGAGCTTGTTGCCGATCGGAGCGAGGTCGTTATTCAGCGTACCCGCCTTGTAGCCCGATGCAAAGCGGCCGTACACGAGGGATTCGTCCGTGATCTGATAGTCGAGGCTGATGCTGCCGGTTGGTTCGCCCCAGTTATCGGAGCGTTGATCATCGATCCCTTGGAAGAGCACGAATGTCGTCGTGTCGAGAAAGATGATCGGGCTCACGAGGCTCGACGTCTTCCAGTCGTGGCTGTAGCGGATTCCAGTCTCTATTCGAAGCTTGTCGGTGATGTGGTACCAGCCGTTCACGAAGCCCGCGACCGAATAGGCGCTCGATTCGAATTCCTGGTGGAAGGGTACGGGGACATCGATAGGCGGCGGTTGCGGAGGGACGACCGGTATGGTCGCGGGCGCATCGATGGTGTTGTCGCCGTTCGTTCCGAGATGGAAGATCCCCAAGAGCCAGCCGCCATTTCCTTCGTAGTCGGACGACCAGTCGATTTCACCCACCCACTCATTGCCCGTCCACCATTGCGACGCAGCCGCAAGCGGCAGGTCGGAGTAGTCCTGGTCGTTGACGCTGTAGTCGTCGAAGTCGCTGAACGAGCCCCGAACGAGCAGCTTCGTCGCACCCAAGAAGGAGATCTCAGGCGCTTGCCACTCGATCTCGACGTTGCCGTTGATCATCTCGTTGTCGATTTCGCCCTTTGCATCCAAATTGACGTGCCGCTCGTTCCCGGGATTGGGTGTGGCGCCGTCGTAGATCGGCTGCTGACCGAGGAACGGAAACTCGACGAACTCGGGTAGTGGCCCATTGCGTTTCAGCGCGTGGCCGGCACCGCGCTTCCGCGCGTAGTTGAAGCGCAACGTCATGTCGAGCGAATCGTCCGGTGTCACCAGCACCTGGGAGCGGATGCCGAAGTCGTCGGCGTCGTCGGCGTCCTGATCGGAGCCCTTGAAATGGAAGTTCTCCTGGTAGCCGTCGCGGTTCTCCCAGAATCCGCTCAAACGCACAGCGGCGAGGTCTTCGACGACCGGCAAATTCAACACGCCGCGGGTCATCGTCTGGTGGTAATCGCCGAACTGGAAGTCGCCGAACGCCTCGAAGTTTGGACTCGGTGGAGTCGAGATGATGTTCATCGCGCCACCCGTGGCGTTGCGGCCGTAGAGGGTGCCCTGGGGTCCGCGGAGAACCTCGACGCGTTCGACATCGAAGAGGGTGAGCGCCGTGATCGATCTCGCGCGGTTCTGATATATGCCGTCGATGTGGACCGCCGTCGACTGATCGGTGCCCTGGGCATTGGAAACGCCGCGGATCGTGATCTTCGCGTCGCCTCGCTCGTGACCGTAATGCATGCTCGGAAAGAAGGCCTGGATATCCTGTATCTGCGTGATGCCGGCGGCATCGAGCTGTTGACCCAAGATGGCCGACGCCGCAGCGGGTACCTCCTGCAGGCTCTGTGAGCGCCTCTGTACGGTGACCGTGATCGTTTCGATGCCCGCGTGCGGCCCGTCGGCGGCACTCACGGCCGCTAGTTCGTATTCGCCGAGATCGTCGTCGAATTCCTCGTCCTGTGCTCCCGCTCCAAACGGGAACAACATGACCGCGACGACGAGGAGCCAGGCCCGGCCGCGCCGGCGATCATTCCACCTCATCAAGACTCACTCTCACCCACCACGTGGAGTCGTTATTCCAGGCCTCTCATGTCGACCGCGCGCGGGACGCCGAGCTTCGAAGCGGTCAGGCGGAAGCGCCGCCGCGCTCGCGCAGGCGACCGAGCCCCACGAGCCCGAGTGCACCCGCAAGCAAGAGTATCTCGCGACTGGGCTCGGGAATCACCGCCACGCCTTCCCAGGTGTCCTTCACCGTAGCGTCCGCGTCGGGTCGATCGATGTCGTCCGAGGGGTCGTTCGGCGTTCCGTTATCGCTCGCGAAGGCGTCTCCAAAGGTGTTGACCGTGAGCACGGTGAAGGTCGGCAGAGGGACGTCGAAGGTTCCGTCCAGGTCTCTCGGAAACGGATCCGTCACAAAGGAGCAACCAAAACCTGTGCAGGTCGACTCGCCGATGACCGATTCCTGGCAGGGAGCCACCACGTTTTCCCAGGTGATCGTCGAGCCGAAAAGGGTGCCGGTGCCCTTCCGCGACAGCATGGTACTGATGGCCGTATACACCAGTGATAGGCCCGACGAATCGATCTCGAATTCCCGCTCGAAGTGCGTATCCGTGAGTTCTACGGGTCCATCGACGATGTTGCCGCCCGGCGAATCTGCGGTGAACTCGATGGTGACGACGAGGGGATTGTCCACGAAGACGTTCACGTTTGGATCCCCGGAGTTCGCTACATCGACGACGTAATCGACATCGCCAAGTCCTGCGGGCGTATCGGAGATCTTCTGGTGGTAAGCCCCACCGTCGATGGTCTCCAAACTATACGTGATCGCCACCTTTGGCTCGGGGAGTGCCTCGGCTTGGGTGGTGGGTATCGCCACGGATAAGACAATGCCCAGCGTGCGTGCTCGCCGTAATGAGCTCGTCGAGAGAAGAGTTTTCGTATGCATTAGGTTCCTTTCGTCGCCCCTTCGTGCACGGCGCCGCGGCATAGTGCAGCGGCCGCACGACAGCTAATAGCCCTCTGGATGCAACGCCAAACTATACAGCGAGCGCGACCGAATACTCCGGGACCAAGCGGTTCCTCTCGCTGAGAGGCGCCTGGGGGAGTGGATCGGAAATTCAAACGGAGTTTTCGCAACGACCGATAATCGACATTCTGTCACATAGAGTAGAAACAGAGCGGGGCCCGCCCGCCAAGCCGGGTGCGAAGTTCCAGATCCAGCCGGACCATCCTGCCACCTCAGGATGCTAGAAGGCAAAGGAGATCTGAATGGCCCCCAAGCAGCGGGAAATCCAACGCAAACGGCGTATCAGCGAGTGCGCCGAGAAGGTCGGAAACCTCCGAAAAGCCTGCCGATGCTTCGGGGTTGGGAGGTCGGCGTTCGCTTTGCTAATTGACAGAAGGAGATTCCCATGCGCCCGTTCCTGTCTGTCATGCTTGTGCTTGCATTTGCCGGCACGGTCTGGTCCGCTGTCGCCCAGGCTGGGCCGACGCCCGCTCCGACTGCTACACCCATGGCCGCGTCAACCGAGTCGATCGTCGGCTGGGGCGAGAATCTCGAAAGTCAGGAAACATCCCCCGACGCCGTCGACGGAATATCGAAAACCGCGACCGACATCGCGGTGGGTGACTATCATGCGCTCGCAATGATTGGGGCCCCACAGTCGACCGCCACGCCGACCGCCACACCTACGTCAACTCCGACGCCGACTGCGACATCCACGCCGACGCCAACATCTGCACCACTTACCAAAGACCAGCAAGCCTGCGTCAACGAGATGAACAAGAACGGCGAGAAGGTCAACAAGGCGCAGCTCAAGGAGATCGAGCGGTGCCTGATGGACTTCCAGAGCGAGAAGCTCGTCGCGCCGATGACATTCGACGAATGCATGACCGCTGACCGCAAGGGAAAGCTGCAGAAGGCCAAAATAAAGACGGTGACGCAGGAAGGCAGGAAATGCGACCCGCTTGCCGTGCCAGCGCCCTTCGCCTATGCCGACTCGGCAACGCTGAACACGGCCGCTGTGGATGGAGCCCTGGCACTGACCTACGAAATCTTCGGCAGTCCCCCGGTGCGTGAAGCCGACCTCGTCACGAAGTCCGACGACAAAGAGGCGGCCAAGTGCCAAATCGAGGTGCTGAAGCGGGCCGGCAGACTCGAGAACACCATCGTCAAGGAACTCATCAAGACCAATAAGCTGGCCCTCAAAGACGATGCGATCGACAGCGGCGCGGCGCTCGAAGCGAGGCTGCGGGCGGTATTCTCCTCGAACTTCAAGATAGAAGTAGCGAGGGGCATGCTCGTGACGGGTATTGACAGGAAGTGCGCCGCTCTGCAGGCCCCCCCCGAAGCAATCTTCGCGGGCAATTGCAGGGAGGGGAATCCCGATCTAAGGGGGTTCGAGTTTTGTGCGATCGTGGCGACTCACTGCGCGGCCTGTTTGAAGATCAACGCATTCGACGACTTGAATCTTGACTGCGACCAGGTGGACGACCAGACCGCCAACGGGAGCTGCCCGTAGTCACAGCGCCACGAGAGTTGGCCGAGACTCGCACGGATCTGGACCGAATCGACACCGAACAGCGGGAATCCGAGCATCAGGTCGCTCGTGTCTTGCGGGACGCGCGTTCGGGTCGCCCCGGCGCGCCACGATTCTCGGTGGCAGATACAATGATTCGCCAGAGTCATGCTCACTCGGGCCAGGTAGTCCGTGACGTACGGCACGAAGTCCCACGGGTCGTCGGTCGACGAATTTCCCGGGCGCCCGGGCCTCCAGAGAGCTGGTGCGGAGCGCCCTACCAAGGAGGCTTCGATGTTCCCCATCAATCGATATAGGCTCGTCGTGGTGCTCGCCGCGCTTCTGTTTGCCCTGAGCTGCAGCTCGACATCCCTCACCCCCGGGCCGGGTGCGCACGAGGAGTTCACCCCCGTTGCGGAGGCGAGCGACGCCAATCCGGTCGCCATCCGCCAGGCGTCTGTGACGCTCGAATCCGTGTACTTCGACACGGATGAGGCGGTGCTGCGGATCGACGCTCGCGATCTGCTGAACGAACACGCACAGTCGATCCTCGATCATCCCGAATGGGGTGTGGTCACGATCGATGGGCACTGCGACGAGCGCGGCAGCGACCAGTACAACCGGGCGCTCGGTCGACGTCGCGCCGCCGCCGCCGAGCGCTACCTCGTGGAAAAAGGCGTGCCGCCCGCGCGGATTGCGATCCGGACCTTTGGCGCGGACAGACCTGCAGCTCTCGGCCACGACGAGAGCGCCTGGAGCCACAACCGAAGGTCGGAGCTTCAGATCGAGGTGCTCGATTCCGCCAGTCTCTGAGTCGAACCGCTCGAACGAAGACGGAGCAGGCGAGCGTGTTCAGTGTAACGCGTGGGAGACGCAAGATGGGTTTGGCTTCCAACTAACAATCGAACGCCGAGCGCTCGCTTGTTAGTTGGAGCGATCCGGGACGCGCACGCCGATCTGCTCGTAGGGCTTCACCTCCACGGCTACCGGCGGCGCCGGCTTCGATTGCCGGAGCCGCGCGGCGGCCACTGCAATCTCCTCCTCGGAGAGTCTGTGGACTCCCGCTTCGGCTGCGTCGGACGCCGGCTCTGCCGGACCCGGCGACGCGTCTGACTCGGGGCTCGGCGCTTCGCCGTGCTTGCCCTTCAGCCACGCCGAGAGGCGCTCGCGCTTCGCCTCGTGAAGGTGCGGAGACTCGAGCGCCGCTTGAGCGGCGTGGCGGGAGGCTTCCGGGTTGATCTCTCGCCCTTCCTCGAAGATGCGCAGCGCGACGCCCGGGTGGAGTCCGGTATTGCGCGGGTCGACGGCGTGTTGCACGGCCCGACGCAGGTAGCCCGCCAGTCTGTGGCGGTCGTCCGGGCCGTCGTCGCCCGCCTCAGCGAGACGCGCCCTGAGAGCGGGTAGGATCGTTGCGATCGCGACTGGCGAGACAAGCACGCCCGGCGCTTCCTTGATGAGTTCGAGCCAGTACTGTGCGGCCAGCTCCGGCTCGCCGGAGGCCGCCCGGGTCTCGATGAGCTTCACACCCGCCGGGCTCGCAATCTCGACACGACCGAGTGACAGCGCGAGGTTCCAATAGGGAAGGGTGACACTCGCGTCGTCCGGGTGCCGACTGAACTCCTCGTTGAAGAGCCAGAACGCGGCTTCGAGATTCCCCCGCTCGCGTGCCGCGACGGCGTGCTGCACGACAGCAGACATACGCAGGTCCTGCGCAGCGTCCTTGACGCGCTGGGCGCTGCGGTTGGCGTGCCCGGCGAGTCGACTCATTCCGGCGACCAGAAGTGAGGTGAGCTTTTCGGCGCGGCCGAGCAGATCCGCGGCACTTTCCGTGATGTGTCGTTTGGCCTCCGCGCTTCCTATCGCCATCGTGCCTCCGCTTGACCGTTGCCGCGAGCCGACACGAGGAGATCGTCCCGGCTGCGCGAACGCGATACCTCTCACGCCCGAAATCACTTGGCGATTCTGAGCCCGGGCGCAGTCCGCGCTCCCGCTCAGCGAGATCGGCGCCCCTGCGATGCGTGCCCGTGAGCATCGTCACGAGACGGACAAGTTGCCACCGGGTTGCACCTCGCGTGCGCCGGCCGCTCCAGATCTTTCTGGGATTGTTCCGCGGCTCAGCAATCGCCCTTTCTCCAGTCGAAGCGCAATTGAAGTGAAGCTTTCCGGATCTCGTTTCGCCTGGCGTACGCAAGGCGCGTGACTCTTTGCAAGCCGAGTTCTGATCGGTGTTATGCGAATGCCTACTGTGAGCGTGCATACGATCAATTGGCATTGCACCATGAACTTTGAGTGACGAAGCGCACGCAATGCGCAAATCGGGTGACGCGCCGGTGTGAGCGACATCACGCGTGCAACTTTCAGGTGCGCCGAAGGTTCTGAGAGAAGACATTTGGAGACTGCAACTCGTGACAACCCCCCTCGTGCAGACACGGCTGGTTCGGCGCCAGCCAATCGCGGAAGTGAACGACGCGCGCAAGCGTCGACAGCGGCTGCAGCGTTGCGTGATCTCCTCCGTACAGAGGGTCCTCTGCGTGACTGCACTCGCGCTGCTGAGTGGCATCGGCAGTTCTCTCGCCGGAGCAGAACCAGTCGCCAAGGAGCAGATGCAAAACCTGGACGAGCAGGTCCAGGAGATCAAATCGGACGTCCTGAGCATCGCTGCGGAGCTCAACCGTCTCGAGGAGAAGCTGCTCTATCCATCCAACACGCAGGTTGCCGTCTTTGTTTCGCTCGCGGAAGGGGAGAGCTTTCGGCTCGACTCGGTGCAGATCCAGATCGACAGCGAACCCGTCGCGCATTACATCTACAGCTTCAAGGAACTCGAAGCGCTGCAAAAGGGTGGCGTCCAGCGGATCTTCACCGGAAACATTCCCACGGGTGAACACCAGCTTGATATCTCAGTTGCGGGGAAACTGAGCGACGGCATGGATGTCGGCGCGACAGAGAGCTTCAGCTTCCGCAAAGACGCCGAGCCGAAGCTCGTCGCGATCACACTGGCCAGGCAAGACTCCGGCGAAGTCCGCATTCAGCTGGGAGGCTGGTAGATCGTGTTTGCGAACGGGAATCGGTGTTTCCTGATCGCCGTGGGGGCTCTTGTACCCGTCGCCTCGGCCGTGGGCATGGAGCTCGAGGATGCCTACTTCGGAGAGGCGCTCTACCTCGCGTACCAGGAGCGTTACTTCGAAGCGCTCGAGCGCCTGGACACAGAAATCGGGCAGCACTACAGGGTAGACGAACCCGAGCTGGACTCCCTCCAGCCCCACATCGATTACGCGGAGTTCTCGGTTGGCGATTTCGAGCTTGACTATCGCATGCACCACCGAGCGGGGCGCGCGATCCGGGCGATTCTCGAGGGCAACGTCGCGGAGCCCGTGCGCAACAAGGCAGCGTTTCGGCTGGCGAAGATCCACTTCCAGAAGGATCAGCCCCACGACGCCCTGCTCGCCCTCGATGGAATCAGTGGCCCGATCCCCGAGGAGATCCGAGACGACGCCAACTTCCTTCGGGCGAACATCTACCTCGCGATGGGTCGACCCTCCGACGCGGTCGACGTACTCCGAGACCTGCAGGACTCGAGAGAGCTAGAGGGCTTCTCGCGCTACAACCTCGGCATCGCATTGCTGCAGGACGGCCGGCAAGACGAAGCCATTCGCGAACTCGACCGGGCCGGACAGGTGGCGGCCAGCGACCGCGCCACTCTCGCAATTCGAGACAAGTCCAACCTGGTGCTCGGAGACCTGCAGTTCGAAGCAGCCGAGTTCGGATCCGCGCAACTCTCCCTGGATCGCGTTCGACTCGAGGGCCCGTTCTCCAACCAGGCTCTGCTTCGCGCGGGATGGGCCGACGCCTCCGCAGCGAACTTCGAAAGAGCGCTGGTTCCCTGGAGCATCCTGGCCGAGCGCGAAGCCACCGATGCTGCCGTTCAGGAGGCGATGCTGGCTCTTCCCTATGCGTACAGCCAGCTGAACGTGCATGGCCGCGCAGCGGTCTTGTACGGACAGGCGGTGGAAGTCTTCGGTAACGAACTCGACAACGTGAATGCCTCGATCGAGCGCATCCGAATGGGCGGGTTTCTGGAGGCACTGGCAGGGGAGGAGATCCGACACGACAAGGACTGGGTGGTTCGCTTGCGCAGCCTGCCGGAAGCCCCGGAGACCTTCTATCTGCTGGCGTTGATGGCCTCGCACGACTTCCAGACCGCGCTCCAGAACTACCTGGATCTCGAAGACCTGCGTTCGAAGCTCGCGTCCTGGCAGAGAAGCCTCGACTCCTTCGAGGACATCATCCGATTGCGGCAGGCGTACTACGAACCATTGCTGCCCGCGATCGATCGTCAGTTCAGAACGCTCGACGCACAGGTTCGACTGCGGCAGGAGCAGCGCAACCACCTCGATCAACGGCTCCAGAACCTGTTGATCGTCCCGAGTTCGGACTCCCTGGCCACTTCGGACGAGGCGCGGATCGAAGTCCGGCTCGAGCAGCTCGAGGCCGGGCTGCAGAACCCGAACGATCCCGAAGCGGAAGCGCTCCGGCGAAGGATCGATCGGCTCAGGGGTGCGCTCAGCTGGAACGTGGAGACGCAGTATCACCAGCGGCTGACGCAGGCGCACGAGCATCTGCGCGATCTGAGCCGAGACATGGAGACGCTGACGGCTCGGTACGACGCCTTCGTGAGGGCGCGACAGGCGTCGACACACAGTTACGTCGGATACGAGATCCCGATCAACCGCCTACGCGTGCGCGTCGACGAGGCTCTCGAGCGCATGGAGCTCCTCATGGCCCAGCAAGGGCAAGTACTCGAGAGCGTCGCAATCGACGAGCTCACTGGACGCCGAGAGCGCCTCGAGGCCTATCAGAACCAGGCGCGTTTCGCGTTCGCGGACAGCTATGACCGAGCCGCGAAGGCACAGGCCCGGTGAGGTGGGGGAAGCGATGCGCTGCACGCGTACAATCTGGCTCCTTGCTCCGGCTCTCGTCGCCGCCTGCGCGAGCCCCGATCGGTACACGCTCGCAGAACTCCGCGGCATCGAACCCGACATGACGGGAGTGCGGATCGAGAAGGGCCTGGACCAGGCCATGATCGGCTATCGAACCTTCCTCGAGCGGGCGCCGGAGTCCTCGTTGACCCCCGAAGCCATGCGGCGTCTGGCCGACCTGAAGCTGGAAAAGGAGTTTGGGATTCTCGGAGACGGCAGCGGGGCGCTCGTCGAGCTTCCGGCGCCCGACGTGAGCGCAGTGAAGGCCGAGGCCAGCCGCGGATCCCGGCAACCCAATCGGGTCGCGGACGCTGCAGACCACTCGGAATCCGAGCGCGACTTCGAACAGCGCGCCGCCCGAGAAATCGGCATGCCCCAGCCCGACCCGAACACCGAACTCGAGCTGCCCGGCGGAGAGAAGATGGCGTGGTCGGGCCCGCTGGAGGCGATCGAGCTCTACGACCAGCTGCTCGCCACCTATCCGAACTACCCGCACAACGATCAGGTCCTCTACCAGAAGGCTCGCGCATTCGACGAGCTGGGTCGAAGCGACGAGGCGATCGGCGTGATCGAGCGCCTGATCTCGGAGCACCCGCACTCCCGCTACATCGACGAGGTTCAGTTCCGGCGCGCCGAGTACTTCTTCGTTCGGAAGAACTACCTGGAGGCCGAGCGAGCCTACTCGGCAATCACACAGCATGGAGTGAGATCCGACTACTACGAGCTGGCCTCGTACAAGCTCGGATGGGCGCTCTACAAGCAGGAGCTCCACGAAGAGGCGCTAAACGAGTATGTCGCACTGCTCGACTACAAGGTCTCGAACGGGTACGACTTCGAGCAATCACAGGACGAGGCCGCCGAGAGACGGATCGCCGACACCTATCGCGTCATCAGTCTGAGTTTCTCCAACCTCGGTGGCCCCGAGGCAGTGGAGAAGTACTTCACCGCGAAAGGGCGCCGTAGCTACGAGGACCGCATCTACAGTCACCTCGGCGAGTTCTACCTCGAGAAGCTCCGTTACCACGACGCCGCAGCCGCCTATCAGACATTCGCGGATCTTCATCCCCTGCATCGGGCTTCGCCCCACTTCAGCATGCGGATCGTCGAGATCTACGAGGCAGGCGACTTCCCGATCCTGGTGCTCGAATCGAAGAAGGCGTTCGCGGCCAACTACGGCCTGCAGTCCGAGTACTGGCATCACTTCGAGATCGCCGATTCTCCCGAAGTCATGGGCTACCTGAAGAGCGATCTCGAAGATCTGGCAACCCACTATCACGCGCTCTACCAGGAGCCGGAGTTGTCGGAAGAGAAGGCGGCGAACTTTGCAGAAGCGCTCCACTGGTACCGCGCGTATCTCGCGTCCTTTCCAGAAGACGTGGAAGCGCCAGCCGTCAATCATCGGCTGGCCGATATCCTTCTCGAGCACGAGAACTTCGGCGAGGCTGCCCGCGAGTACGAGCGAACGGCTTACGCCTATCCCGAGCACGAAGAGGCGGCTGACGCCGGATACGCCGCGATCTACGCGCACCGAGAGCACGAAAAAGCTACGAGCGACACGGAGAAGAGTTCTGCGAAGGGCGACGCCGTGACGAGCACGCTGCGTTTCGTGGATGCCTTCCCGAACCACGAACAGGCCGCCGTCGTCATGGGAGCTGCTGTCGACGACCTTTACGGCATGAAGGAATTCGAGCAAGCGATCGCCACGGGCCGAAGGTTGATCGAAGCCTATCCGGAAGCGGATCCGTCCATCCGCCGATCAGCGTGGGTCGCGGTCGCCCATTCCTTCTTCGAAGTTGCCGACTTCGTGCAGGCGGAGCAGGCCTACGAGCGTGCGCTCGAGATGACCGTGGTAGGCGACGATCTCCGCCAGGCCACCGTCGACAACCTCGCAGCGGCGATCTACAAGCAGGGCGAGCAAGCCAATCTCGCAAAGGACTATCGCTCCGCGGCCGATCACTTCCTCAGGATCACGCAGGCCGCACCCACCTCCGAGATCCGGCCGGCAGCCGAGTATGACGCCGGCGCCGCACTCATCCGGCTCGAAGACTGGGCCGGAGCCGCCGCGGTGCTGGAGGCCTTCCGGGAAGCCCACCCGGACCACGAGCTGCGCAGCCAAGCCACCAAGCAGATCGCCTTCGTGCGACGCGAAGAGGGCAACTTCTCGCGCGCCGCACAGGAGTACGAGCGCGTCGCTCTCGAAGCCGACGACGTCGAGCTGCGTCGCGAGGCAATGCTTCTCGCAGGGGATCTGTACGAAGACTCGGACGAGATGGATCGAGCGCTGGCGGTGTACCTGGCTTACGTCGAAGAGTTTCCGACTCCCATCGAGAGCGCTGTCGAAACCCGCTTCAGCATCGCCGAGATCTACCGAGCGATCCGAGACGAGGCGGGCTACCGCGAACAGCTGCGAAACATCGTTGCGATCGACGCAGGCGCTGGAGCAGAGCGCACCGACCGCATCCGCTACCTCGCAGCGCGCTCCGCGCTGATCTTTTCGGAGGACCTCTACCAGCGTTTCGATGAAGTCGCGCTCGTCCAGCCTTTCGAGCAGAACCTGCAGGAAAAACAGCGGCGGATGGATGAAGCGCTGCAGGCACTCAGCGGTCTCGTGGCTTACGAAGTCGCAGAGGTCACCGCGGCCGCCACCTTCTACATCGCAGAGCTCTACTCGAATTTCAGCCGGGCAATGATCGAATCGGAGCGCCCGGCGGATCTCGATCCCGTCGAGCTGCAGGAATACGAGATGGCCCTCGAAGAGGAAGCCTTTCCCTTCGAAGAAAAGGCCATCGAAGTCCACGAAAAGAACCTGGAGCTCATGGCTGCTGGGGTCTACAACCCGTGGATCGAAAAGAGCCTCGGTGAGCTCGCGATCCTGGTGCCCGGCCGCTACGCGAAATTCGAGGCCAGCAGTGGCCTGATCGCTTCGCTCGACGGCTACGCGTATCGGGTTCCACGCGCGCGCAAAAGCGACGCGCAAGACGAGAAGTCTGACGACGCGACCGAATCCGACGAGCCCGCGCGAGAACCGGACTCCGGCTCCGAAGCCGAGGCAGCGCGGGTACAACGAGCATTCCAACTCGCGAAGGGAGGGTGATTCGTGCCGTCACTCCATCAACCCGCGATCCGATCTATGCGACTGCGACGAGCCTGTGTCGTCGCGGCTGCGGTGAGCCTCTTCGCGTGTTCGACGTCGGGAACGACTCGCCCCACAGCGATTGCGACCCAGGACGAGAGCGGTTTCACCATCACCGAGCAGGCGAGCGTCAGCGCCAGCGTACGCGCCAAATTCGAGAGCGCCATGCGCTTTCTGGAGCAGGGGGCGTACGACAGGGGTATCGCCCTGCTGGTCGACGTAACGGAAGCCGCGCCTGAGGTGGCCGCTCTCCGAATCGATCTCGGAATCGCCTATGGCCAGGTCGGCGACTTCGAGCGCGCCGAGGACAACATCAAGAAGGCCTTGCAGCTCAATCCGCGCCACCCCGTCGCATACAACGAGCTGGGGATTTTGTATCGCAAGATGGGGCGCTTCGAAAAGGCTCGTCAGAGTTACGAGAAGGCGCTCGACGTGTACCCGGATTTTCACTTCGCACAACGAAACCTCGCGATCCTCTGCGATGTGTATCTCTCCGACCTGAGCTGCGCGCTCGAGCACTACCAGGCGTACAGCGAGGCAGTGAAGGATGACGAGGCCATCGACATGTGGATCGCCGATCTGCGCAGCCGGATCGGAGAGTAGGAGAAACCGTGTTGCGCATGACTGTCTACTGCGTGTTACTGCTTATCGTCGCTGGGACTGCCGCGGGTGAAGATCCGGCCGAGAAAGGCGACAAGCTGCTCTCGGGCATGTCGATCGTCGGAAACGACGAGGCTCCGAAGTCTCTCGTCATCGTACCCTGGAAGAGTTCGGAGCTGGGTGACACACTCGATGTCTCTCGAGCCCTCGACGACGGACTTCAACCGGTGGACCGGGACGTCTTCGAGAGGCAACTCGATTACTACCAGATCAGGGTGACTTCCACAGCAATGCGCGTCTCCAAGGAGCAATAGCTTCGAAGAGCGCTCGATGAGTGTCACATCCGGGAGGATTTAGTCATGGATTTCATTTATTCGATCGTCGGGTTCTTCGTGACGGGAGGTCCGTTCATGTACCCGATTCTACTCGTGTTCGCAGTCGGTACTGCGATCGCGATCGAGCGTTACGTCACGCTGACGTTGGTGACCGCGAAGAATCAGAGCGCGTGGAACAAGGTCCAGTCTGCGCTCATGAACGGTGACTTCGACCAGGCACGGCAGATGACCAGCGAGGACGACTCGACCATCTCGCAGCTCCTGAGCATGGGCCTGGCTCGCCAGGGTGCCGTGCGCCGCCGTGAGGACATCGAGATCGCGATGGAGGAGGGCATGATGGAGATCATCCCTCAGCTCGAGAAGCGCACGCCCTACGTCGGACTCGCCTCGAGCATCGCAACCCTGCTGGGTCTGTTGGGCACCATCATGGGCCTGATCCAGGCCTTCACGGCGGTGGCCAATGCGAACCCCGCCGAGAAGGCCGACCTGCTGTCGGCCAGCATCTCGGTTGCGATGAACACGACGGCCTTTGGACTGATGGTGGCGATCCCGCTGTTGGTCACGAGTTCGGTCCTCACGACCAAGGCGGGCGCGATCATCGACAGCCTCGAGATGGCGTCCGTGAAGGCCCTCAATGTGATCTCGACGAAGACCCAGCGACAGATCGAGGCGGCATAGTCGATGGCCAGGCGACACCACTACAGGCGGCGAACGAGCGAGCCGGCCGAACTCGACATGACCACCTTCCTCAACTTGATGGTGGTCTTGGTGCCCTTCCTGCTGATCACCGCGGTCTTCTCGCGGATCACGATCGTCGAGTTGAGCCTGCCCAGCTCCGTGGGTGGATCCGCTCCGACCGAGCCGGGTTTTCGGATGGAAGTGATCGTCCGCGACGGCGGCCTGGAGCTCAGCGACGGAAGGTCGATGATCGCCACGATCCCGAAGCGGGGCGACCAGTACGACCTCGAAACGCTGTCCAGCTTGGTGATGTCGCTGAAGCGCAATCATCCGGATGACAACGACGCATCGGTATTGCTCGAGCCCAACATCGAGTACGACCATCTGATTCAAGTCATGGATGCCGTGAGGAGTGCCGAGCTGCCGCAAGTCGACGACCAGGAGACCACGCGAGTGGCCCTGTTCACGGACATATCCATCGGAGACGCACCGTGAAGAATTCACGCAGGATGAAGCGAATGGCGCGGAACCGCGCGCGAGCCGTCGGGATCAACCTGACCTCGCTGATGGACGTTTTCACGATCCTGGTCTTCTTCCTGCTCGTGAATTCGGCCACCACGGAAGTGTTGGAGACCCCGAAGCAGATCACCCTGCCGGCTTCTGTGGTGGAAGAGAAGCCCAGGGAAACGGTCGTGATCTTCATCAGTCCCAACGAGGTCACGGTGCAGGGCGAAAGCGTCGTTCTGGTCTCGGAGATCTTGGAGATGACGAGCCAGGACATCGCGCCCATCGGCGAACGCCTGCAGGAGGTGAGCAAGAACATCATCGGCCTCAGGACCCAGATCGTGGCCGAGAGTCAGGAGGTCACGATCCTCGCGGACCGATCCGTTCCCTTCAGCGTGATCAAGAAGGTGATGTCGACCTGCACCAGCCGAGGTTTTGCGCGCCTCTCCCTCGCCGTGCTGCAGAAAGCGCCCGAGACCCGAACGGCCTCCGCGAATTAGGTGAATCCGTGTACGACGTAGCTTCGGAAAACGAAGAGATACTCCGAGCGCAGCTCGAACAGTCTCGCGAGAGGCTGGATGGATTCGTGCGCGAGCTGCGCGCCGTCGACGCCGAGTTGGAGGATCTGGCTGGCGAGCGGCGCCAGTACGAGCTGCTGCACGAGGTGTGCGGGGGGCTGGAGAAGCTCGGTGAACTCGGCGCAACCGGGCTCTTCTGGGGCGGGCGAGCGGCCGACCGCGAAGCCGAAGACCACCTCCGCCTGGTGCGGAGTCGTGTCGACGAGTTCCAGCAGCGCCTGGGTGCGACCCAAAGCCGTCGCCAGGCCGCCCTCGACAAGATCCGATGCGAGGAGGAGAACGGCGAGATTCTCGAGTACGACGCGCTCGAGGCACAGTGGCAGGAAGAGCAGCGCAGGTTGGAATGGATCGTCGATCGCGAGATCGGTGGGGTTGCCGACCGTCCATCGATCATGCCCTGGGCCCGCGGGAGCGAAGACGATCAGCGTTTCCGAAAGTCGCTGGCGGCTTCGCTGCTGCTCGGCCTGCTACTTGGCACGTTGCTTCCGCTGATCGACCTGCCCCTGCCGGAGCGCTCGGAGTTGATCGAATTGCCGGAGCGCCTGACCCGCCTCATCCAGGATCGCCCACTGCCTCCGCCGCCTCGGATCCAGCGTGAGGTGAAGCCCGAAGAGCAGGAGCCGCAGCCGCCCGAAGAAGCTCCGCTTCTCGCCGAAGAAGGTACTCCCCAGCCGGCCAACGATCAGCCGCCGAAGAAGACCGCGGCGTCGAAGGGGATCCTCGCCTTCCGGGAACAGTTCTCGGCACTCGCGGAACACGATTCCGTGGCGCAGCTCGGAGCGCAGGCTCGCATCAGTCGTTCGGGTGAGGCCACAAGCGGTCGCACTCAACGCTCCCTTGTGTCCACCACGGCACCGGGATCGAGCGGCGGAATCAAGCTGGCCGCGCTCAGTCGCGACGTCGGAGGCGGGCGCGGTCAAAATCTAGAGGGCATCGAAGTCGCGCGAGCAACGAGCTCGATTGCGAGTACCGGTGGAACCGACCGCCCCTTGAGTAGCGGACCGGGATCGTCCCGCACGGACGAGGAGATCCAGATCGTGTTCGACCGCCACAAGGCTGCGCTCTACCGGCTCTACAACCGGGAGCTGCGTAGGGACCCGACCTTGCAGGGGCAGATGGTCCTTCGCCTCACGATCGAGCCCGACGGTAGTGTGTCGTTTTGTGCATTGGGGAGCACGGACATGAAGGCACCGCAGCTCTCGGCGCAAGTGGTCGAACGCGTCACAACCTTTGATTTCGGTGCCAAGGAAGGCATCTCGGCACTGACGATTGTCTATCCGATCGACTTCCTACCCGCGACCTGAGTCGAAGATCGCGGCATGAGGAAGCGAACGGAGTCGAAGATCCAACATCTCGGAACCAGGAGGACGACCGGGTCGAATTCCCAGTTTGAAATCTGAGCCAGCGGCTCAGCGTGATTCAGACAAAGGCAAAGCCGCCGAAAGGCGGTGACGCAAAGTCACCGGTCTAAAGGGCCTCGAGGCCCCACGACAGCGGGACCACCGGAATCCAGCCCGTCTATCGGGCGCCTCGGTCCAATTCTGGTCGAGCGATCGCAGCTGCGGTCGTCGGAACGAGGGCAGCGATGATCCGACGGGGTCAAATCAGTGTGAGAGCAGACGGCAGCCGGATCCGTATCCTGCTGCTCGCCCTCGTGGTGTTGCTGGGCGCGGCTTTTCCCGCGCAGGCGGACGACTGCTCCGATTACCCCGGCGGCGTGATCGACGGTTTCACCGGCATTCCTGCTCCCTCCCAGCTCCAGATCGACCAAAACTGCACGATCCGGAACTTCCCGGCGTCCAATCCGCTGTCCACCAATTTCAGCTTCCTGACACAGCCCGGCCAGACCGCCGAGAGATGGCTCGTCGTCTTCGACAATGTCGTGCACACCGGCCAAATGGCGTGTAACAGCGTTGCCGGCCACAAGATCTGGTTTACCAACGGCTCGTCGACCTCGATCCAGGAGGGTTGCCAGAATCTCCTGATTGCCGTCGAGAAGATCGACAAGCGCAACCCCGCGGGCCAGACCACAGCCAGCGTCGGTGTGCCGTTCACCTACACGCTCACGATGCCGGTCCTGTTCGACCCGGGCACGGGGACCGTCATCAACACCAGTGGGTCGCTCAACGACTTGCACGCCGTCACGGTCTGGGACGATCTAAACGCGACCGGCGCGGATCTCTCCTATGTGAGCCACGTCGCGTACCTGGAGGGTAGCGGCACTCCGGTGCCGCATACGTTCTCCAACGTGGGCGGTGTGCTCACCTTCGACAACTTTCCGATCATTTCGGCCGGACAGCAGATCGTCATCGAGCTCACGGTCGTGCTCGAGGACACGCCGACGAACGTGGCGGGGACGCAGTTCATCAATACCGCCAAATGGGACTTCGGAAGGCTCGTCGACGGAGTGTTCTACGAGCCTCTCCCGGGCGAGTGGGGCGTGACACCGCCGATGACGATCGCGGCGCCACAGCTCGTTGTCACGAAGACCGGCCCGGCAACGCTGGGGAGGACGCTCAACCTCGGAGAGTTCGGCGAGTTCGCCGTCGACGTCCAGAATACCGGGCTTGGCGACGCCTGGAGCGTCGAGATTCTCGACCGACTACCCGACGGCGCCACGGGCGGCATGTGCGATCTGACGCCCCAGTTGCTGAGCGCCCAGGTCTTCGCGGCTGACGGCGTAACCCCCGTCCCCGGCAAGGGTCCGCTGACATCGGGCACCGACTTCTCGTTCAGCTACGACGGTGCGCCCAACTGCGAACTCACCCTTACCCTGCTCACGGCAGCGGGAGTGATCGGCGCGAACGAGCGCCTGATCATCACCTACCGGACCCAGCTCGATCCCGACAGCCAGGACGGAGCGACACTCACAAATGTCGTTGGAGCCATCCAGTGGTTCAACGGTGACAGCAGCAATGCCGACCGCCAAACCTATACGCGCGCGCTGACCGATGGCACGATCGGCGTGCTCGATCACGAGGATGCCCACACCGTCACGGTGGCGCTGTCCGGTTACTTCTTCGAAAAGAGCGTCGAAAATCTGACCAGCGGTGTGAGCCCGACGGCGACGGCCGCACCGGGTGACACGCTGCGCTACACGCTGCGCCTACAGACCACCGACGTCGCTCTCGACGCGCTCACCTTCTACGACGATCTGGGTGCTCTCAACGCTTCGGCGGCCTTCGTGCCGGGCTCGCTCGCGCTGGTCGCCAGCAGCATTCCCGCCGGTGCGGACACCACCAACACCAACCCCAACGGCGGCACGAACGGAGCCGGGATCCTGGACATCCGCGACCTGAACGCTCCCGCCAACAGCGAGATCCGGGTTCAGTTCGACATTACCCTCGACCCGGCCCTGATTGACGGAACGGTAGTCGTCAACCAGGCGGACCTCATCCGCAGCGTCAAGCTCGCCGAGAGTGACGACCCCAACATCAACGGTCAGGCCGATCCCAGTCTGGCGAATGACGAGGACCCGACGCGGGTCGTGATCGCGTTGCTTCCGATCGATCCGCTGCTGAAGCAGAACACCCAGGCGACGGCATCGGTCGGCGAGAGTTTCAGCTACCGGATCACCGTTCCGGAAACACCCTATCCCTTCGACATCCACGATGTGCAGATCACGGACGATCTGGCCGCGTCGGCCGCAGACCTGCGCTTCCTCGGCGTGACGAAGATCGCGGGCTCGCAGCCGTGGACGCCCACCAACACTGGAACGGACACGAGCCTCGTGATCGAGGACCCCGCGGTCGGGATCGACATCCCGGCGGGCGAACAGATCGTGCTCGAGATCCGGGTCGTGCTGGAAGACACGCCCGCCAACACAAGCGGGCTCATGTTCACCAACACGGCGTCGTACTTCTACAACTGGATCGCCGGCGATCCGACCAGCGAGCGACCGGGTTCGGCCGGCACTACCGAGCCCATGACGATCGTCGGACCGGACGCGCTGACCCTCGAGAAGAGCGGGCCGGCACAGATGACGGTCGGCACGCCCGGGACCTTCGCACTCGATGTGCACAACGCGGGCACCGGTCGGGCGTGGAACCTGACGATCACCGACCAGCTGCCCGACACGCCGACGGGCGGCACCTGTGACGCGGCGCCGGCCCAGTTCACCGCACAGGTGTTCATGGCGGACCGCGTGACGGCGGTATCGCCTCCGCTCGTTCTCGGAACGGATTTTGCGGCGAGCTTCACGGCCGGATCCCCATGCAACTTCCAGCTCGCCATGCTCTCGCCAACTGCCACGATCGGCGCCGATGAGCGGCTGATCGTCGGCTATGAGACGCGCCTCGATGCCAATACGCAGGATGGCGCACTGCTGACAAACGTCGCCGGCGCGACCGAATGGTTCAGCGCGGATGGGTCGGATTCGGAAACTTCTGACGATCGGCGTGTCTACACACGAGTGCTTACGGATGGCACGGTGAGCTTGCTCGACCACGAGGACGCCCACACGACTACCGTCGCACAGCCGCAGCCCGCGTTCGAGAAAACCGTGATGAACGTGACGAGCGGTGCGGATCCCGCGACCAGCGCGGCGCCCGGCGATCGGCTCCGCTACCGGCTGCGCGTCGAGAACCTGGGCGATGTCGCACTCGATGACTTCGCGGTCCTCGACGAACTCGATCGCCTCAACGATCCGGCCGTGTTCCAGCCCGGAACACTCTCGCTCGTCACGCTGCCCGCCGGAGCCGACACCAGCGGCACCAGCAGCACGGGCGGCGCCCGGGGCACCGGCGTTCTCGATGTCCGTAATTTGAGCCTCGCAGATCTGAACGACAGCCTGCTGATCGAGTTCGAGATCACGCTGGCGCCGGTGATCGCGAACGGGCGCTACGCGACCAACCAGGCGCAGCTCTCGATCGGTGGCGTGCCTTTCGCCGACAGCGACGATCCCAATGTGAACGGCCCGGCCGATCCCATGGTGGCGGGCGATGAAGATCCCACGCGGGTGTTGATCCAGTCGGCGCCGGGCTTCCAGGTGGAGAAGGTCTCGAGCGACATCAGCGGCGATCCGAACCTTCTGCTTGCAGGCGAAGCACTCCGTTACACGATCACTGTGAAGAATATCGGCAACGACGATGCAGCCGATGTCGTGCTTCGCGACCAGATCCCGGTAAACACGCAGTACGTCTCCGGCAGCACCGCGCTCAACGGCGCACCGGTCGCGGATGCGGCAGGCGGCGGCGCGCCGCTCAGCGCGGGCATCCTGATCCACGCACCCGAGAATCCGAATCCGGGCGCAATGCGCGCCGATCCGTCTTCGACTTCCGACAATGTGGCAACGCTCGTCTTCGACGTGGTCGTCGACGCGGGCGTGCTCGACGGCACGGTGATCTCGAATCAGGCCTTCGTCAGCGCGCCCGGCGGCGGCGTATCGGATCAGCCGTCGGACGATCCGCGAACACCGATTCCAGACGACCCGACGCGCGACGTGGTGGGTAGTACGCCGTTACTCTTCGCGCCCAAGAGCGCGGCGTTGTTCGCCGACGCCGGAAGTCCGGGCATCGTCGATCCGGGTGACGTACTCCGATACACGATCCGCGTGTACAACAGCGGTGCCGTCCCCGCGACCGGCGTCGCGCTTCGCGATGGCGTACCGGCCAACACGACATACGTCCCAGACTCGCTCACTCTGAATGGGTTGCCCGTCGGCCAGCCCGATGGCGGAGTCTCGCCGCTGATCGTGGGCATTCCCATCAGCTCGAGCGACCTCACGCCGCCGCTGCCAGTCGCCGGAGCGGGCACGCTCAATCCGGGTGCGAGCGCGACGATCGAGTTCGATCTGCAGGTGAACGCCGGCGTGCCGGGCGGCACGCTCATCACCAATCAGGCAGTCGTCAGCAGCACCGAGTTGCCCAACCACCTGACCGATGGCGACGGCAACCCGGCGACCGGGCCGGAGCCGACGGTCGTCGTGGTCGGTGATGGCCAACAGCTCTCGATTACCAAGCAGGTGGCGGTGGTCGGCGGCGGCGCCGCGTTGGCCGGCTCGCGGCTCGAGTACGTCGTGCGTGTCGTCAACATCGGGGGCGTACCCGCCTACGACGTCGTGATCACCGACGATCTCGACGCGTCCAGTCCGGGGCAGCTCAGCTACGTCGACCCTTCGGCCACGCTGAACGGCTCCGCGGCCGGGGTGATGGTCGTGGGTTCGCTCATCACTGCGAACTATTCGGGTGAGTACGGTGCCTTGCAGCCAGGCCAGTCGATCCTGCTGCGGTTCAGGACCGTGATCGATCCCGGCCTCGCGATGGGCACCACCGTCACCAATACCGGTGTGGTCCGCTGGAACGACCCGACCCAGAACGCGAGCGCCAGCGTATCGCTCGATGTTGGCGGCATACCCGGCGTTGGTGTCCTCAACGGCGGGGTCTGGCACGACGCAAACTTTGACCGTGCGACGGGCGGCAGCGAGCGACGGCTCGAAGGCTGGATCGTCGAGCTGTATCGCAACGGTCAGCCGCTGCAGTCGTTCGTCACCGACGCGAGCGGGATCTACCGGATCGGAGGGCTGGCACCGAACGACGTCAACGGAGATCAGTACGACCTGCGCTTCCGGGCGCCCGACGCGGGCGCCAATAGTGCCGCACTCGGCCGGGCCGAGTCTGGCTTCACGAACGGTCTGCAAACGATCACCGACATCGTGGTGTCGCCGGGCAGCAATCTACAGGGCCTCGACCTGCCGATCGACCCGAACGGTGTCGTGTACGACTCCATCCGGCGGACGCCGATCGCTGGCGTGATACTGACCCTGTTGAACGCGAGCGCAGGCACCGCCGTACCCCCGCTCTGCTTCGACGACCCGACGCAGCAAGGCCAGGTTACGCGCGGCGACGGCTACTACAAGTTCGACCTCAACTTCTCGCAGGCGACCTGTCCGAGCGCGGCCAACTACCTGATCGCATTCAGCGTACCCGGATCGGGCTTCGCCGACGGCCAATCCCAGATCATTCCGCCGAGCTCCGACGCTTCGACGGCGCCCTTCTCGGTCCCGCCGTGCTCGGGCAGTGCCGCCGACGCGGTGCCCGCCACAGCTCAGCACTGCGAAGCGCAGCCCTCGGAGTTTCCTCCGCCCCCGTCCGTGCTCGCCCGCACCGCCGGCACCAGCTACCACGCGCATCTGACACTGGACGACACCCAGATGCCGGGGTCGAGCCAGCTTTTCAACAACCACATCGCGGTCGATCCCGTGCTCGCCGGTGCCATCGCGATCACCAAGACGACGCCCTCGATCAACGTGAGCCGGGGCCAGCTCGTTCCCTACGAGATCACCCTCCGAAATTCACTCGGCGTACCGCTCGACCAGCTCAGCATCGTCGACCGCTTTCCGGCCGGATTCCGATACGTCGAGGGTTCGGCGCGCATCAACGGCGTTCCGCTCGAGCCGACGGTCAACGGTCGCGAACTCGTCTTCGGCGACGTGTCGATCGCTCCATTGAGCGAGAGCATCTTGCAGCTGCTGCTGGCGGTGGGCGCCGGGGTCACTGACGGCGAGTACGTGAATCGCGCACAGGCGGTCAACAGCCTGACCAGTCTGGCCGTCTCTGGCGAGGCTTCCGCGACCGTCCGGCTCGTGCCTGATCCCACCTTCGACTGCACGGACGTGCTGGGCAAGGTCTTCGACGACGCCAACCGCAATGGCCTACAGGATCGCGCCGAGCTCGGCCTGCCAGGTGTGCGACTCGTGACCGCGCGCGGACTGGTAGCGACGACCGATCAGTACGGTCGTTTCCACATCACGTGCGCCGCCGTGCCCAACGAAGATCGCGGCAGCAACTTCATCCTGAAGCTCGACGATCACAGTCTGCCGAGCGGATATCGCCTGACGACCCGACAACTGCAGGTGAAACGAGCAACTCGCGGCAAGGCGCTGCGCTTCGACTTCGGTGCATCGATCCAACGCGTCGTCGGGCTCGATATGGCGGACGCCGTGTTCGAGCCTGGCTCCACAAAGATCCGTCCGCAATGGAAGCCGCGGATCGCGCTGTTGCTCGACGAGCTCAGGAATGCTCCGGGGATTCTCCGCCTCTCGTACGTCGCCGATGTCGAGGGCGAAGCGCTCGTAGACGACCGCCTCGCGTCGGTCGAGAAACAGATTGCCGAGGCGTGGGCAACGCTCGGCGGCTACGAGCTGACGATCGAGTCGGAAGTGTTCTGGCGCCGCGGCGCCCCGCCGGAGGGCAGGTAATGCCCATGCCGAAGCAAGCATACCTCGTCCTACTCGGCCTATATCTGACATCTTCGTTCGCTGCAGCCGAGGACGTGGTGAAGGCCACACCCGGAAGCTCGGTCGAGCGGCACGTGTCGAGCGAGCCTCGGAGCACCCTCTGGGCTCGAGACCCCGAGCTACTCGATGCCGAATCGGGAGACGATCTCGCCAAACGAGACGTTGTCGCAATCCAGGCGGAGACCGTCAAGCTCAGGAACGTCGTGCCGCCGATTCATTTCGAGTCGGGCGTCGCGGATATTCCCACGAGCTACATCGATCGGCTACGTGTCGTTCTCGAGAGCATGCGACACCTCGACAACGTCCGGCTGCACATGGTCGGACACGCCGACGACCAGCCTTTGTCGAGCAGCCTATCCGGGATCTACGGAGACAACGCTGGACTCTCCCGAGAGCGCGCTGGTGAGGTTGCTGAGTTCATCCAGACGGCGCTCGGCCTTCCGCCCGAATCCATCTCCTTCGCGTGGGCCGGCGATACCCAGCCAATTGCCTCGAACGATACGGCCGAGGGCAGAGCGCAGAATCGGCGCGTCGAGGTCGAGGTATGGTACGACGAGATCCACGAGAAGATCGCGACCGAGGAGGTCGTCGTTCCCCAGGAGATCAAGCGGATCAAGGTCTGCAGAACGGAGACGGTGTGCAAGCTGCGCTACCGCGAGGGCCACGCGCACCGCGCGCGCGTGAAGAACCTCGTGGCGCCGCTGCACCTCTCCGGCGAGAGCGTCGAGGTGCCAGCGGATTTTGTCCAGCAGGTGGGTGAAGCGCTCCACAACCTGCGCGACAAGCAGAACGTGACGGTCAAGTTCATCGGATTCACCGACGACCGTCCGCTCGACGAACGGGCCGAACGCATCTACGGCACACACCTCGCGCTGTCGAAGGCGCGCGCACTTCGCGTCGCCCTGGCGATGAAGGATGCACTCGATCTTCCGACCTCGGCGATCGCCAGTGACGGTCGCGGGGCGAACGCACCCCTCGCGTCGAACGAAACC
>Ga0326597_10002611_pt1 | contig 26761 bp, 24 predicted proteins | sample RVTome_12_FD_203789 | JGI IMG/M metagenome (GOLD analysis project Ga0326597, IMG submission 203789) | Soil microbial communities from uranium-contaminated site in the Upper Colorado River Basin, Wyoming, United States - RVT100D185 | ecosystem: Environmental > Terrestrial > Soil > Contaminated >... | reverse complement strand
TGCGACAGGTGGTGCCCACGGCGGACCGCCAGCGCGCCACCGTGCAGGTGAAGGTCGCGATCCACGATCACGACCCGCGGATCCTCCCCGAGATGGGCGCGAAGGTCGAGTTCCTCGAGGATGCCCCTCTGCCTCAGGCGGCGGGCGCCGCGCCCGCGCCGCCGCGCCTCATGGTGCCGGCCGCGGCGGTGCGGTCGGAGGACGGCCGCACCGTCGTGTGGATCGTGCGGGACGGGCGGCTCGCGCGGCGGGACGTTGACGCGGGTCCGGTCAGCGCTAACTTGCGCGAGATTCGTTCGGGGCTCGCGGGCGGCGAGCTGTTGCTCGCCGGCGGGCTCGAGACCCCGCGCGAGGGACAACGTGTCCGGGTGACCCCCTAACCCCATCCCTGCGAGCCATGGCCCTCGTCGAGATCCGCGACGTCCACAAGTCGTTCCAGCGCGACGCCCAGAGGATCGACGTGTTCGAGAACCTGACGCTCGATTTCGCGGCGCAGAGCTTCACCGCCCTGATGGGGCCGTCGGGGAGCGGCAAGTCGACACTCCTGAACCTCGTCGCCGGGCTCGACCGGCCGACGCGCGGCACGATCACGGTCGGGGGGGCGGTCGTGAGCGCGATGACCCCATCGGCGCTGGCCGCGTGGCGGGCGCGGCACATCGGGTTCGTGTTCCAGTCGTTCAACCTGCTCCCGGTGCTCACGGCCTACCAGAACGTGGAGCTGCCGCTCCTGCTCACGAACCTCTCCAAGAAGGAGCGGGACGAGCGGGTGCGGATCGCGCTCGGCGTCGTGGGGCTCGACGACCGGATGCAACACTATCCGCGCCAGCTGTCGGGCGGGCAGGAGCAGCGCACGGCGATTGCCCGGGCCATCGTCGCCGATCCGACCCTGATTCTGCTCGACGAGCCGACGGGCCAACTCGACGCCAAGAGCTCGCAGGAGGTGCTGGGACTGCTGCAGCGGCTGAATGCGGAGTTCAAGAAGACGATCATCATCGTGACGCACGACGCCCACGCCGCCGAGCGGGCGAAGTCCGTGCTGCACCTCGAGAAGGGTGACCTGATCGAGAAGGCGGGGGTGGCCTCGTGAAGTACCTCCCGCTCGTCCTGGCGAACCTCGGCCGCCACAAGCTGCGGACGGCGCTCACCATCCTGAGCGTGGCGCTGGCGCTGTTCCTGTTCGCCTCGCTGCGTACGGTCGTGACGACGCTCGCCGCCACCGCCCAGTTCGGCGGCGCGCGGCGGCTCGTGGCCACGAACGCCACCGGGATCGTTTTTCCCCTGCCGCTCGCGTACGCCAACCGGCTCAAGGCGGTGCCGGGCGTCGAGGGGGTGAGCTGGGCCAACTGGTTCGGCGGCCGCTACGGCGACGGGAAGCGCTTCTTCGCGAACTTCGCCGTGGATCCCGAGTCGTATCTCGCGATGTATCCCGAGATCGTCATCCCGCCCGATCAGAAGGAGGCGTTCCTGCGCGACCGGTCCTCCGCGCTGATCGGAAAGCGGCTGCTCTCCCAGTTCGGGTGGAAGCTCGGCCAGAACGTCACGCTCCAGGGCACGATCTTCCCCGGCGATTGGACGTTCACCATCCGGGCCGTGTACACGCCGACCGATCCCGTCATCGGTGACGACGTCCTGCTCTTCCACCACGCGATGTTCGACGAGCGCATCGGCCGGGCGGGGATCGCGGGGTGGTACATCGTGCAGATCGACAACCCCGATCACGCCCCCGCGATCGCCAAGGCCATCGACGACCTGTTCCGGAATTCCAGCGCGCCCACGAAGACCGGGACCGAGCGGGAGTTTCAGGCGAGCTTCGCCACGATGTGGGGCAACGTGAGCCTGCTGATGGGGACGATCGGTTTGGCGGTCGTGTTCGCGATCCTGCTCGTCACCGCGAACGCCATGATGATGAGCGCGCGCGAGCGCACCGGCGAAGTCGCCGTCTTGAAGACGATCGGCTTCTCCGACCGGAAGCTGTTCGCGCTGGTGATGGTCGAGGCGGGCGTTCTCGCCTTGACCGGCGCGGCGATCGGCCTGGGGGGCGCAAAGCTCCTCTACCAGGCCACGAACTTCAACGGCATGGGTTTCCTCCCGGGCTTTAACGTCACCGCGGCCACGCTGCTGCTCGGCGGGGCCGTGGCGGTCGCCCTGATGCTCGCGAGCGGCCTCGTCCCCGCCGTCCGTGCCGCGCGGCTGCCCGTGGTCGAGGCGCTGAGGCACGTCGAATGAAGGTCCCGATCCTGTACAACGTCCGGAGCGTGCTGCAGCGCCCCGTCTCCACGGCGCTCACCGCGCTGGGCGTCGGCCTCGTGGTCGCCGTGTTCATCGGCATGCTCGCCCTGGCGAACGGCTTCCGCGTGGCGCTGGCGCGCACGGGGTCCGACGCGAACGTGCTCGTGCTCCGCCGCGGAGCCGACTCGGAGCTGTCGAGCGGCCTCGGGCGCGACGTCGCGAGCATGATCGCCGCGTCGCCCCACGTCGCGAACGGGGCCGACGGCCGGCCGCTCGTCTCCCCCGAGGTCTACGTCCTGGTCCCGTTCGCCAAGGTTTTCGATACGACCCAGGTCGCGAACGTCGTGGCGCGCGGGGTGAGCGATCAGGCGTGGACGGTGCGGTCCAACGTGAAGGTCGTGGCGGGCCAGCGCCCCGCGTCGGGGCGGGCGGAGATCTGCGTCGGCCAACGGCTCACGACGCGCTTTCCCCACACCGGCATCGGCGCGACGCTGCGCTTTGCCGGCCGGGACTGGACGGTGACGTGTCACTTCACGGCGGCGGGGTCGGCGTTCGAGTCGGAGATCTGGGGCGAGAACGAGCAGTTCATGCCCGTGTTCCGCGGCCAGTTCTTCCAGTCGATCACCTTCCGCCTCAAGGACCCCGCCGCCTTCGATGAGGCGCGGCGCGCGCTCGAAGGCGATCGCCGCATGACCGTGGACGCGCACCGGGAGTCGGAGTTCTACGCGCAGCAGTCGCAGCTCCTGGGCGTCATTCTGGGCTACCTCGCCTTCGGGATCACAAGCATCATGGCCGTCGGCGCGGTGTTCGGCGCGGTCAACACGATGTACGCCGCGATCGCGGCGCGCGGCCCGGAGATCGCCGTGCTGCTCACCATTGGCTTCAAGCCGCTGAGCATCCTCACCAGCTTCCTCGTCGAGTCGGCGATCATCGCGGCGGTGGGCGGGGTCGTAGGGTGCCTGCTGGCCCTGCCGATCAACGGCATCGTCACCAGCACCACCAATTGGGCCAGCTTCAGCGAGATCGCGTTCAGTTTCCGGGTCACCCCCTTGCTGCTGTTCTGGGGCCTGGTCTTCGCGGTGGTGATGGGGGTCGTCGGCGGCTTCTTCCCCGCGCTGCGGGCCGCCCGCCTGCAGGTGGTGCAGGCGCTCCGGTGAGAGTCACCGCGCTCGCCGCGCACACCGGCCCCCCCGAGGCGGTGCGCGCGGCGCTCGCGGCGCGCGGCTGGGAGGCGCAGCCCGCCTGGTTCGCCGCCACCGGCCTCCAATCGCTCGTCGTCCTGCTCGAAGACATCACGGAGGCCGAGCGCGAAGCGCTGGTGCACTGGGGCGCGAAGAGCGGCGCCGACGTGCTCACCGGCGACGGCTGGGCGCTCGTCGCCGCGGCCGCGAGCCGGCTCGCGCCGCTCGCGCGCTCCGATCGGGCGCCGCCCGAGCTCGCGCGCCTCGCCCCCGAGCTGGGCCGATTCCTCGCCGCGCACGCCGAGCCCCCCCGCGTCTGGGCGATCCGCGGCGCCGAGCTGCCACTCGACCGGCCGGTGATCATCGGCATCGTCAACGTCACGCCCGACTCGTTCTCCGACGGGGGCCACTTCGCCACCGTGGACCGCGCCGTCGCCCAGGGTGAACGGCTCGCCGCGGACGGCGCAACCCTTCTGGACGTCGGCGGCGAGTCGACGCGCCCCGGCGCGGCGCCGGTCCCCGCCGGGGAAGAAATCGCCCGGGTCGTCCCCGTGATCCGGGAGCTCGAGCGCCGCGGGGTCGGACCCGTCTCGGTGGACACCCGGAAAGCCGAGGTCGCCCGCGCCGCGCTCGACGCGGGGGCGGCGGCGGTGAACGACGTCTCGGCACTCGCCTTCGATCCCGCACTGGCGGGGGTGGTTGCTGCCGCCAGGTCGGGGTTGATCGTGATGCACATGCGCGGCACCCCGGACACGATGGACAGCCTGGCGGAGTACCGGGGGGGGCACGTCGCGCCCGAGGTCGCCGCCGAGCTGGAGGGAGCCGCCGCGCGCGCCGAAGCGGCGGGCGTATCGAGGGACCGCATCGCGCTCGACCCCGGGTTCGGGTTCGCCAAGACCGCGGCGCAGAACCTTCGCCTGCTCGATGAGCTGGCAACGATCGTCGCCTTGGGCTATCCTGTAGCCGTCGGCCCGTCGCGCAAGCGGTTCCTGGGCGCCGCCACCGGGCGGCCGGTGGAGGACCGCGACCGCGCGACCGCCGTGGCTTGCGCTCTCGCGTGGGAGCGGGGCGCGCGGCTGTTCCGGGTGCACGACGTCGCCCTGACGCGTGAGGCCCTCACTCTGGCGAGCGCTACCACGAACCCAACGTGAACGTCGACGCCTTTCAGTTCCTCGCCCCGCGGCTCTGGCCGGACGTCTTCGAGATCCTGCTCGTGGCGTTCGTCATCTACCGTTTCCTGCTGTTCCTCGTGGGGACCCGGGCGCTGCAGATCGTCGTGGGCCTCGTGATCCTCTCGCTCGGCTACTTCGTGGCCGTGTTCGCGAAGTTCACGATGATCAGCTCGCTCTTGGGCGTCGTCTTCACCTACGGCGCGTTCGCGGCCGTCGTCGTGTTCCAACCCGAGCTGCGCAACGCCCTCGCCCGGCTCGGCCAGTCGCACTTCATGCGGGTGTTCTCGCGCGGCGACCGCCAGTCGGTCGCCGAGGAAATCGCCGAGGCGCTCGATCGCCTCTCGCGCGCCGGCACCGGGGCGATCATCGCGATCGAGGGCGACATCGGGCTCGAAGAGTTCATCACGACCGGCGTCCCGATGGAGGCGAAGGTCTCGGCCGACCTCCTGACGACGATTTTCACCCCCTACTCGCCGCTGCACGACGGCGCCATCCTGATCCGCGGCGACCAGATCATCGGGGCGGGGTGCGTCCTGCCCCTCACGCAGTTCAAGGTCAGCGACAAGTCGCTGGGCACGCGGCACCGCGCCGCGCTGGGGCTATCGGAGGAGACCGACGCCACCGTCCTGGTCGTGTCGGAGGAAACGTCGACCATCTCCATCGCCAGCCACGGTCTGCTGTATCGCCACCTCACGCCGCAGCAGGTGCGCGACCTCCTCTCGGGGGCCGTCTCGCACCTGGAAGGCGGCGAGCGGGTGACCGCGCCTGCCGGCTGATCGGCCTCCCTACCGGGCGGCGGCCGCCGTCGCCGGGCTGGTCCTCCTCGGCTACCTGATCACGCTGGCGCCCACCGTCACCCTGTGGGACGCCGGCGAATTCATCACCGCGGCGAAGGTGCTCGGCATCCCGCACCCGCCGGGCACGCCCCTGTTCGTGATGCTGGGCCACGTGTGGGGCGACGTGCTCCGCATCGGCGCCTACGCCTGGCGCTTGAACCTGATGAGCGCCTGCTTCTCGGCCGCCGGGGCGGGGTGCTTCTTCCTCGTCGCGCATCGCCTGCTCGCGGGCGAGGACACCCTGCGCCGCGTCGGCGGCGCCGCCGCCGCCGCCCTGCTCGCCGCCTTTACATTCACCGTCTGGCAGAACAGCAACGAGACCGAGGTCTACACGGTGGCGACCTTCAGCATCGCCGCCATTTGCTGGCTCTGCCTCCGCTGGCGCGATACGCGCGGCACCGCCCGCGCGCCTCACTACCTGCTGCTCGTCGTCTACCTCGCCGCGCTCTCGATCGGCAATCACCTGCTCGCCCTGCTGGTGGGGCCCGCGGTATCGGTGTTCGTGTTCTTCACGTTGCGCGCCGCCCCCGCGCCCGACCCCGCCGAGCGACGCGTCGAATGGTCGGAGTGGGCGGTCGTCAGCGCCCTCTGGATCGTGTTGATCGCCGTCGGGCTCGGCAGCACGCCGCTGCTCTATGTGGGAGGCGCGCTGGTCGCCGCGGCGCTCGCCGCCTGCGTGCTCGCGGGCTCGCTCTTTTTCCCGCTCGCCGCGCTCGGCGTCGCCGCGGTGGGCGTGTCGACGTACGCCTTCCTCTACATCCGCTCCGGGCTCCAGCCCGTGCTCGACGAGGCCGACCCCGAAACGTGGCGCAATCTGCTCGCCGTCATTCGACGCGAGCAGTACGGCGCGCGCGGGCCCCTCGACAACCCGCTGTTTCCGTCGGGCCAGGGCAATCCGGGCCGCACGCCGACGCTGTTCGCGCAGCAGCTCTTGAACTACGGCCAGTACTTCGCGTGGCAATGGGGGCGCAGCCTGAAGGCCTTCGCCCTGGTCCCGATGCTGCTCTACACCGGGCTCGGCCTGCTCGGCTGGAACGAGGCCTACCGCCGCGACCGCGGCGTCGCGTACCTGCTCGGCGCCCTGTGGCTCGTAACGGGGCTCGGCCTCGTCGTCTACATGAACTTCAAGCCCGGCTTTTCGCTCTTCTGGGACCAGTACCGCAGCATGGACCAACACGAGGTGCGGGAGCGCGACTACTTCTTCACGGTGAGTTTCCAGGTGTGGGGACTCGTCGCGGGAATCGGGCTCGTGCACGCGACGCGGGGCTTACAGCGCGCGGGCCGCTGGGCGCTCGGGGCGGGGACGCTCGCGCTGCTGCCCTTCGCCCTCAACTTCGGCGCCGCCTCCCGCCGCCACGGACCCGACGCGACCATCGCCCGCGACTTCGCCTACAACTTGTTGCAGTCGGTCGAGCCCTACGGCGTGCTGTTCTCCTATGGCGACAACGACACCTTCCCGGTCTGGTACCTCCAGGAGGTCGAAACGGTGCGGCAGGACGTCACCCTCATCAACCTGTCGCTCGCGCAGCTCGACTGGTACCTGCGCCAGCTCGCGGCGCGGCCCACACGCCCGTTCGATCCGGCCGGTGCGCCGGCGGTGTATCGCGCGCTCGCCCCACCGGGCCACGCGATCCCCGGGCCGGCGCTGCGGCTCACCCCGGCCGACATCGCGGCGCTGCAGCCGTATCGCGTGTCCGAGGGCGGCATCTTCACCGCCGGCGGCCTCGAGCTGCCCATTCGCGCGGGCCAGGCCTTCCTGATTCGCGATCAGGTGATCCTGTTCACGATCGCCGGCGCCCTGCCCGGTCGCCCGGTGGCGTTCGGCGTGTCGTCGGGACGCGGGTCGTGGCTCGGTCTCGATCCGCATCTCGTGATGCAGGGGCTCGCGTACGCCGTGTTCCCCGGGCGCGCCGACACCGTACCGCGTTTCGTGCCGGGGATCCAGGGCACGATGGTCGACCCGGCGCGCACCGCGCTGCTCACCGATTCGGTGTTCCGTTACGGCGGCTTGTTCGCGGCCGAGTCGCTGGACCTGGATCCCGCGGCGCGCCAGGTCACGACGTCGCTGTCGATCCCGCTCTTGGAGCTCGGGAACGCCGCCGCCGTGCGGGGCGACCAGGCGGGGACCCTGGGCTATCTGCGCCGCGCCTACCACCTGAACCCCAGCCCGCCGCTGGCGGACATCATCCGGCGGGTCGAAACCGAGGGCGTCCAGAGCCTCTTCCGCCGCTAGGCCCCTAGCCCGAGTATATTCTTCCGCCATGAGTTTTGCGGCCCTCCCGGAGCGGTTGGCCCAGGTGAGGGCCGAGATCGCGCGGTGCCAGGCCGCCGGCGGCTGGAGCCACCCCGTCACGATCGTCGCGGTGACCAAGGGCTTCGGCGCCGATGCGGTGGCGGCGGCGCTCGCGGCGGGGCTCGCCGACATCGGCGAGAACCGCGTGCAGGAGGCGCTCGACAAGATGGACCGCGTGGCGGCACCCGGCGCGCGCTGGCATCTGATTGGGCACCTGCAGCGCAACAAAGCCAAGCTCGTGCCCGGCCGCTTCGCGCTGGTCCATTCGCTCGACTCCGTGGAGCTCGCCGAGGAGCTGAACCGGCGAGCACGGGCCCCGCTCCGGGTGCTGTTGCAGGTGAACGTGGCCCGCGAAGCGCAGAAAAGCGGGTGCGCGCCGGAGCAAGCGCCGGCATTGGCGCGGCACATCGCCGCCCTCGAAGCGCTCCGGCTGGAAGGACTGATGACGCTGGCTCCATTCACGGATGACGAGGACGTGCAGCGCCGGACCTTCCGGAGCCTGCGCACCCTGCGGGATACGATCAAGGAGGAAGGGCTATGGCTGCCAACCCTCTCGATGGGGATGTCCGCCGACTACGCTACAGCGGTCGCGGAGGGAGCAACGGTGATCCGCTTGGGTACCGTCCTGTTCGGCCCGCGGGGGAAGGAGACGACGCCGTGAGCGACGATGCCTTCGATCTCACGCCGCTGGACATCCGCAAGCAGGAGTTCAGGAAGAGCCTGCGCGGCTACGAAACGCTCGGCGTCGAGGATTTTCAGATGCGAGTCGCCGACGCGCTCGAGCGGGCGATCCGCGAACGCTCGGTGCTCGAGGAACGGCTGGCGGCGCTGACCGAGCAACTGCGCGTGTTCCGCGAGCGCGAGCGGGCGATGAACGAGGCGTTGGTGGCGGCGCAGCAGCTGCGCCAGGAGACGCGCGCGGCCGCCGAGCGCGAGGCGCAGGTGATCGTGCGCGAAGCCGAGGCGGAGGCGAAGCGGCTGCTGGACGAGGCCAGGAACGCCGAGGGCGTCGTGCAGGCGCGCATGGCGGAGGCGGAGCGCCAGTTCCAGGCGTACGTGGGCGGGTTCCGCGCGTTGCTGGAACGGCAGATCGCGGAGCTGCGCGCGCTGGACGGACAGCGCGGGTGACGACGGTCGCGGAAGCGGTCCGCGCCATCCGGGCACGGGCGACGCTCGTCCCCGACGTCGCGGTGATCCTCGGGACGGGGCTCGGTGCATTGGCCGACGCGGTGCAGGCCGAGGCGCGGATTCCCTACGGCGACATCCCGGGCTTCCCGCTCTCCACCGTGGAGACGCACGCCGGCCGGCTGCTCCTCGGCACCCTGGCGGGCCGCCGGGTGGCGATGATGCAGGGCCGCTTCCATCACTACGAGGGCTACACCCTCCAGCAGATCGGCTTCCCCGTCCGGGTGCTCAAGGCGCTCGGCGCGCGTACGCTCATCGTGTCGAACGTGTCGGGCGGGATGCACCCGCTCTGGGCCACGGGGGACCTGGTCCTCCTCTCCGACCACATCAACCTGCTGGGTGACAACCCGCTCGTCGGGCCGAACGACGAGGCCGACGGCCCGCGCTTCCCCGACATGTCGGCGCCCTACGACCCGGCGCTGCGCGCGCTCGCCCGCGCGGTGGCCCTCGACCTGAAGGTGCCGCTGCGCGAGGGGGTCTACGTCGCCGTGCCGGGGCCGAACCTCGAGACCCGCGCGGAATACCGCATGCTGCGCGCGGTCGGGGCGGACCTCGTCGGGATGAGCACCGTGCCCGAGGTGATCGTCGCGGTGCACCAGGGGATGCGGGTGCTGGGCTTCTCGATCATCACCGACCAGTGCCTCCCCGACGCGCTCGAGCCCACGTCGGTCGAACGGATCATCGCCGTCGCGCGCGAGGCCGAGCCCCGTCTCACCGCCGTGGTGCGCGGCGTGCTGGAGCGCCTCGCCTGACGCCGCCACTCGATCCCAACCAGCGGGTGGACGCGTTGGAGAAGGAGCTGCTCGCGACCTGGAAGCACGAGCGGCTGTTCGCGCGCGTCACCGAGGCGACGCGCTACGGCCCGCCGTTCGTGTTCTTCGAAGGCCCGCCCACCGCCAACGGCCGCCCCGGGATCCATCACGTCTTCTCGCGCACCATCAAGGATCTGGTGTGCCGCTACCACACGATGTTGGGGGAGGGGGTGACCCGCATCGCGGGGTGGGACACGCACGGCCTGCCGGTCGAGATCGAGGTCGAGAAGCAGCTCAAGATCAACGGCAAACGCGAGATCGAGGCGTACGGCGTCGACAAGTTCAACCGGCTGTGCCGGGAGAGCGTGTTCACCTACAAGGCCGACTGGGAGGCGCTCTCCGACCGCATCGGCTACTGGCTCGACTACGAGCACCCGTACGTCACGTACACCAACCCGTACATCGAGACGGTGTGGTGGCTGCTCAAACGGCTGCACGACAAGGCGCTGCTCTACCGCGGTCACAAGGTGCTGCCGTATTGCCCGCGCTGCGGCACGGCGCTGTCGTCGCACGAGCTGGCGCAGGGCTACGAGACCGTTCAGACCAACTCGGTCTACGTCACGTTCCCCCTCGCGAGCGATTCCCAGCGGCAGCTCGTCGTCTGGACGACGACGCCGTGGACGCTGCTCTCGAACGTCGCCGTGGCCGTGCACCCCGATCTGGAGTACGGCGAGTGGAACGTCGAGGGGACACGCTACATCGCCGCGGTGGCGCGCGCGGGCGACGTGCACGTGCACGGCCGGCCCCTGGCCCAGGCCGAGCGCGTCGCGGGCTACGCCGGCCGCGACCTCGTGGGCCAGACGTACGTCCGCCCGCTCGAGGTCGTGCCGCTGCCGCCGGAGGGCCAGCGCGCGGTCGTCGTGGCGGGGACGTTCGTGTCGGCGGAGGAGGGGACGGGCCTCGTGCACATGGCGCCCGCCTTCGGCGCCGACGACTACGCCGCGGGCCAGCAGCACGACCTCGCGTTCGTGAACCCGGTCAGCGAGGGCGGCACCTTCCAGGGCACCCGCTGGCCGGAGATCGAAGGGAAGCTCGTCACCGACAAGGAAACCAACCGGCTGATCATCGAGCGGCTGAAGCACGACGGGCGCTGGCTCGAGACGCGGCCACATACGCATACCTACCCCTTCTGCTGGCGCTGCAGCTCCGCCCTGATCTACTACGCGCGCAGCTCGTGGTTCATCCGCACGACGGCGATCAAGATGCGGATGCTCGAGGTGAACCGCGACGTCGCCTGGCATCCGCCCGAAGTGGGCGCCGGCCGCTTCGGCGAGTGGCTCGAGAACAACGTCGATTGGGCGCTGTCGCGCGACCGCTACTGGGGCACGCCCCTCAACGTCTGGGAATGCGACCGCGAGCGCGAGCACCGCGAGGTGATCGGCTCCTATGAGGAGCTGGCAGCGCGGTGGAACCGCCGCCTCCCGGCCGACTTCGACCCGCACAAGCCGGGGATCGACGCCTACACCTGGCGCTGCCATCACTGCGCCGGGACGATGCGGCGCGTCCCCGAGGTGATCGATGCCTGGTTCGACTCGGGCGCGATGCCGTACGGTCAATGGCACTACCCCTTCGAGGGCCAGGCCGACTTCAAGGCGCACTTCCCCGCGGACTTCATCTGCGAGGGCGTGGACCAGACGCGCGGCTGGTTCTACTCCTTGCTCGCGATCGCCGTCGCCGGGTTCGACGCGCCGGCCTACAAGCACGTGATCGTCAACGAGCAGGTGCTCGACGCGCAGGGCCAGAAGATGTCGAAGAGCCGCGCCAATGTGGTGAACCCCTGGACCGTCCTCGAGGAGCACGGGGCCGACGCCGTCCGGCTCTATTTTCTCGCCCAGAGCGCCGTCTGGCTGCCCAAGCGCTTCGACGCCCGGCAGATTCCCGAGGTGGCCGGCGGGTTCCTCAACACCCTGCGCGCCACCCACGATTTCTTCCAGCGCTACGCGCAGGACTGGCGGGCGCCCACCGAGGCCGACGCCACCCCCCCCGCGGAGCGCCCCTCGGCCGACCGCTGGCTGCTCGCGCGGCTCGACGAGGCCGTCACCGCCGTCCGGCAGGCGTGGTCCGCCTACGACGTGACCGCCGGCGTCCGCGCGATCATGGATTTCGTGGGGGAGGATCTGTCGCGCTGGTACGTCCGCCGCAACCGCCCGCGCTTCTGGGCGCCCGACCGGGCCACCGACCCGGTCGCGCTCGAGACCCTGCACGAGGCGCTCGTCACCGCCGCGCGCCTCTTGGCGCCGGCCGCCCCGTTCATCGCCGACTGGGTGCACCGCGCCCTCACGGGAACCTCGGTGCACCTCGCGCCCTTCCCGGTCAACCGGGGCCGGCGCGAACCCGAGCTGCTCCAGGCGATGGGGACGGTGCGGCGCCTGGCGTCTCTGGCGCGCGCTGCCCGGGAGGCGCGGAATCTCCGCGTCCGCCAGCCGCTGGCGCGCATGCAGGTGGCCGTCCCCCCGGCGGCCCAGGGCCCGGCCTTGTCAGACCTGTTAGATATTCTGGCGGCCGAAGTGAACGTAAAGGCGGTTCAGGTCGTCGAATCGGACCACGACCTGGTGCGGCTCGGGGGAAAGGCCAACTTTCGCACCCTCGGGAAGCGGTACGGCAAGGACACCCCCCGCGCGGCCGCGGCGGTGTCACAGCTTACGGCGGACCAGCTGCGGACGCTCGAGCGTGGGGACCCCGTCCGGGTAGGGGAGTGGGAGCTGCACCCCGAGGACGTGACGGTGACGCGCGAGGTCGCGGGCGATTGGTTGGTGCAGGCCGACGGCCCGTACGTGGTGGCGCTCGACCCGCACCTCACCGAGGATCTGGTCCAGGAAGGCCTGGCGCGCGAGGTCGTGAATCGCGTGCAGCGCCTCCGCAAGGAGGCGGGGTATGAGTACACGACGCGGATCGAGCTGAGCGTCGCCGGCGCGGACGACGTGGTCGCCGCGACCGGAGCGTTCCAGGCGTTCGTCGAGGGCGAGACGCTCGCGCGGCGGACGGTGCTGGGAGCCGTGCTTGACGATGCGGACCTGACCCGGGAAATGGACATCGAGGGCCGCCGCGTGACCATCGCGCTGCGACGCCATGACGGACGAAAGGGCGGAACCAGATAATGCCGACCAAATCCACCAAGGTGAAGGTGAAGGTGAAGGTGAAGGTCAAGGCGAAGGCGAAGGTCAAGGGGCTCAGCAAGAAGCAGCTGAGCCACCTCGAGAAGCGGCTGCTCGAGGAGCGCGCCCGGGTGATGAAGGAGCTGGGGCACTACGGCGAATCGTTCAACTCGAGCCTGCAGGCGTCCGACGGCGACCTGTCGAGCTACTCGTTCCATATGGCCGATCAGGGCACCGACGCGATGGAGCGCGAGAAGCAGTTTCTGTTCGCGTCGCAGGAGGGGCGCTACCTCTGGCACCTGAACGAGGCGCTGCGCCGGCTCTACGCCTCACCGGAGCGCTTCGGCAAGTGCGAACAGTGCGGGGACGAGATCGGGTTCGACCGGCTCGACGCGCTCCCTCACGCCCGGCTGTGCATCAAGTGCAAAGCGAAAGAAGAAGATGGAAAGCGCCGCTGAGCGGAGACTGTTCTGGGGTATGGCGGTGGCGATCGTCGTCGCCGACGCCGTCACCAAGCTGCTCGCGGAGTCGTTGCTCGCCCGGCGCCTGCCCCTCGCGGTGATCGGCGATTGGGTGCAGCTGCGCCTCGTGTACAACCAGGGCGCGGCGTTCGGGCTGGACGTGGGCGCCTACTCCCGCTGGGTCTTCTTCGCGCTCGCCGTCATCGCCCTGATCGTGCTGGGCTCCATGGTGCGCTCGACCCGCGCCGGCGACCGGTTCCGCCTGCTGGCGCTCGCCCTCGTCTGCGGCGGGGCGGCGGGTAATCTCATCGACCGGATCCGCAGCGCGCAGGGCGTCGTGGACTTCGTGGACATCGGCGTCGGCGGCTGGCGCTGGCCCACCTTCAACGTCGCCGATTCGGCCATCACCGTGGGCGCCATCGCGCTCGCGCTCTCGCTGTGGCAGGAGGGCCGGGCGCAGCACCGGGCCAAGGAGGCGCAGGCGGCCGAGCCGTGACCGTCGTCTTCTGCGTCGTGGCCGGCACCACTGAGCGCCTCGACCGGTTCCTCGCCGATCAACTCTCCATCTCCCGCACTCAGGCCTCCCGTCTCATCGCCGAGAAGCTCGTGACCAGCGCCGGACAGCCGCTCCGCGCCTCCGCCCGGCTGGAGCGGGGCGCCGAGATCACCGTCCGGCTGCCGGCCGACGCGCCGCCCCGCACCTACGCCCCCGCCCACGCCGAGCTCCGCTTCGTGTACGAGGATGAGCACCTCGCCGTGCTCGACAAGCCGGCGGGACTCGTGGTGCACCCCGGCCCCGGCCACTGGGACGACACGCTCGTCAACGTGCTCGCGGGGCGGGGTACGGCGCTCTCAGGCGGAGCGGGCGAGGGGCGGCCCGGCATCGTGCACCGGCTCGACCGCGACACGTCGGGGCTGCTCATCGTGGCCAAGACCGATGCCGCGCACCGCCGGCTCGCCACGGCGATCGAGCGGCGTCAGGTGTCGCGCGTGTACGCGGCCCTCGTCTGGGGGCACCTGCGCAAGAGCCCCGTCGACATCGAGGCGCCGATCGCGCGCCATCCCAAGGAGCGCAAGCGGATGACCGTCGCGGACGGCGGGCGGCACGCGCTGACGCACGCCGCCGTCGTCGCGCGCTTCGCCATCGCCGATCTCGTGCGCGTGCGGCTCGGCACGGGGCGCACGCACCAGATCCGGGTGCACCTCGCGCACATCGGGCATCCGGTCGTGGGCGACCGCGAGTACGCGTTCGGTGGGAGCAAGCGCGTCACGCCGTCGGCGCGGCGCGCGGCCGAGCGGCTCGAGGCCCTCGCGCCGCGCCAACTGCTCCACGCCGCGGCCCTCGCCTTCACGCATCCGGTGACGGGAACGCCGCTCGCGCTCGTGTCCGAGTGGCCCGTCGACCTGCGTCCGGCGCTCGCCGACGCGGCGGGCGACGCGAACTTGCTTGCCGAGCGCAACCCCTTGCAGTATCTTGGCTTCTTCGCATCCGATGAGTGAAGCAACCCTCGTCCGACTGCTCGTTTTCCGGGTGGGAAACCTGATTTGCGCGGCCGAGGTGGATCAAGTGCGGGAGATCCTCCCGCGCCTCCCAACGACGCGCATTCCGGGCGCGCCCCCGGTCGTCGCGGGGCTCGCGAACGTCCGCGGGACGCTCGTCACCGTGATCGAGGGATGGCGCGCGCTCGGACAGCCCGAGCCCGCCCTGGGGGCGGAAGGGGGGAGCACCGTGCTCCTCGAAGTGGGCGAACGCCGTACGCTCGCCGGCTTCACGGTCGATGAGGTGATGGACATGCTCGCGGTGGACCCGGCCACGCTCGAGGAGCGCGGGGGCGGGGGGCCGGGGGGGCGGGGCGGGCTCGCGGGCGTCGACGCGACGCTGGTGCGGGCGGTGGGCCGGCGCGGCGACCGGCTGTTCGTGGTGCTGGACGTGGCCGCTCTGCTCGGGCCGATTCTGACTATTCAGGGGAGGGCGCAGTGAGCCACACTGTTCTCGTCTGCGACGACGCCATCTTCATGCGGACGATGATCAGCGATATCCTGGCGCAGGCCGGGTTCGAGGTCGTCGGCGAGGCTGAGACGGGGTCGCAGGCGGTGGAGAAGTATCGGCAGCTGAAGCCCGACCTCGTCACCATGGACATCGTGATGCCCGACATGGGCGGGATCGACGCGGTGCGGGAGATCGTGAAGAACGATCCCGACGCCAAGATCCTGATGTGCAGTGCCATGGGGCAGCAGGCCCTCGTGGTGGAGGCCATCCAGGCGGGCGCCAAGGACTTCGTCGTGAAGCCGTTCCAGCCGTCCCGCGTCCTGGAAGCCGTCCAGCGCGTGCTGGGGTAGCGATGGATCTGTCGCAGTACGCCGAGTTGTTCCTGGCCGAGAGCCGGGAACACTTGAGTGCCTGCAACCAGCTGTTGCTCGAGTGGGAGCGGCGCCCGGCGGCGCCGGAGCCGGTTGGGGGCATTTTCCGGGCGGTGCATACCGTGAAGGGGATGGCGGCCACGATGGGCTACGCCCGCGTCGCCGACCTCGCCCACCGGATGGAAAATCTCCTCGATCACCTGCGGCGCGGCGGCCGCCCGCCGGATGACGAGACCCTCCAGCTGCTGTTCCGCGCCACGGATGCGCTCGAGAAGGCGGTCGATCTGGCCGTCGCCGGCCGCGAGCGCGAGGCCGACGTGGCGGGCGTCGTGGCGGACCTCGACGGCGTCATGGCGCGGCTCGCGCCCGGTGCCGCGCCGGCGCCCCCCCCCGTTCCCGAGCCCGACTTCCTGACGCTCCCCGCCCTGGGCGGGACCGGCCGGCTGATCCAGGTCGTGCTGCGGCCGGAGGCGCCGATCAAAGGCGGCCGCGCGATGCTGATCGTGCGCAAGGCGCAGGGCCTCGGCGGTGTGCACGGCATCGCACCGCCGCCGGCGGCGTTCGAAGCGGAGGACTTCGACGGCCGCGTCGCCTTCCGGCTCGAGACCTCTCGCACGGCCGCGGAGATCGAAGCGGCGGTCCGATCGGTCGGCGACGTCGAGCGCGTGACGGTGGGCGGCGACGAGGAGCACGTGACCCCCGCCGAGAGTGCGGGCGGGCGCAGCCGTCACATCCGCGTGGATCTGCGGCGGCTCGACGCCTTGATGGACCTGATCGGTGAGCTGGTGACCACGCGCGGCCGGCTGAACGAGCTGGCCGCAGAGCGCCGCGACCCCGCGATCGACGACGTCGCGATCCAGGTCGCGCGCCTCTCCGCCGACCTGCAGGCCGAGATCATCCAGGCGCGGATGACGCCGGTGTGGCAGGTGTTCGACCGCTTCCCGCGGCTCGTGCGCGACGTGGCGCGCCAGCTCGGCAAACAGGTGGCGTTCAAGGTCGAGGGGAAGGAGATCGAGCTCGACCGCGCGATCCTCGACGAGCTGGGCGATCCGCTGGTGCATCTGCTGCGCAACGCCGTGGACCACGGGATCGAGTCCCCGGTCGAGCGGCGCAAGATGGGAAAGCCGCCCGAAGGCGAGATCGTGCTCGCCGCGGTGCGCGAACGGGCGAGCGTCGCGATCAGCATCACCGACGACGGCCGCGGGATCGACCGGGCGCAGGTGCTCGCGAAGGCGCGGCAGGAGGGGCTGGTGGACCCGCACACGGAGACGCTGTCGGACGATCAGCTGCTGCGCGTGCTGGCGCGGGCCGGGTTCTCGACCGCCACGGCGGTGACGAGCGTGTCGGGGCGGGGCGTGGGGATCGACGTCGCCATGACCAAGATCCGCGCGCTGGGCGGGTCGATCGAGATCCGCACCGAGCCGGGGAAAGGCACGACCTTCGTGCTGCGCCTGCCGGTGACGCTGGCGATTCTGCGCGCGTTGATCGCCGCGGTGGGTTCGGAGCGCTACGCGCTGCCGCTCGCGTACGTCGCCGAGACGGCGGAGTTCGGGGCCGTCGCCATGACGACGATGGAGGGTCGTGAGGCGATGGTGCTGCGCGACCGGGTGGTGCCGCTCGTGCACTTGCGGGCGTTGCTCAACGTGCAGGGCGACGCGCCGCCGGCCCGGCGGCCCGTGATCGTGCTCGAGATGGGGGACCGGCGGGCGGGCGTGGTGGTGGACGGGATGCTGGGCCAGCAGGAGATCGTCGTGAAGGGGTTCGAGGCGCCCCAGGGCACGCTGCCGGTGTTCAGCGGCGCGACGATCATGGGCGACGGAGTCCCGGCGCTGATTCTCGACGCCGCGGGTCTCCTGTAGGGGAAGGAGGAGGGTATGGAGGACGTCCGCGATCTGAAGGCGCTGCAGCTCGATGCGCTGCGGGAGGTGGCCAATATCGGCGCCGGCCACGCGGCCACCGCGCTGTCCCAGATGACCAATTGCCGGATCATGATCTCCGTGCCCGAGGTCAACGTCGCGCGGCTCGAAGAGGTGCCCAACATCCTGGGCGACCCGCAGGAGGTCGTCGCCGCGGTGCTGATGCACATGCTCGGAGACCTGACGGGCCGCACGCTGCTGCTGTTCCCGGAGCCGGTGGCCCGCCGCTTGTGCGACATGCTGCTGCGCCGCCCGCTGGGCACGACCAACGCGTTCGACGCGATCGAGCAGTCCTGCCTCAAGGAGGCGGGGAACATCCTCTCGGGCGCCTACATGAACGCGCTGTCGGACTTCATGGGGATGCTGCTCCTGCCGTCGGTGCCGAGCCTGGTCGTGGACGTGTCGGCCGCCGTGCTCACGACGACCTACCTCAACTTCGGCCACGACCGGGACTTCGTGTTCTGCGTCGAGACGGAGTTCAATATCGAAGCCGAGGAGGGGTTGCGCGGCCACTTCCTGCTGCTCCCCGACTTGGCGTCGCTCAAGGCTATTTTCGACGCCATCCGCCTGACTTGACGCTGTCCGAGCGCGACGCCGCGGTGCTTCGATCCTTCGCCCGGCGGATCGACCCCTCGGATGCGGGCGCGCATAACAACCTCGGCGTTCTCTATTACCAGAAGGGCCTGATTCCCGAGGCGATCGGAGAGTTCACGCGCGCCCTCGAGCTCGACTCGAAGATGCAGGTCGCGCAGCGCAACCTCGAGATCGCCTACCACAACACCGGCTACTACGACCGCCGGGTGGCCGAGCTGCAGGAGCGCCTGCGCCAGGCGCCCGACGACCGCGAGGCGCGCTGGGAGCTGGGGCGGACCTACGCCATTCTCGCCGCCTACGAGGAAGCGGCCGCCGAGTTCGAGGAGCTGCTGGCGCACCGCCCCAAGGACGTGGCCGCGATGATCCAGCTCGGCCTCACGGAGAAGAGCCGCGGCCGGCTCGAGATCGCGACCGACTGGTTCCTGCGCGCCGCCGAGATCGAGCCCGACTCGAGCGTCGTGCAGTTCTACCTGGGGGAGGTCTACTACAACCGCGGCCTGAACGAGCCCGCGCTCGCCGCGCTGGAGCAGGCGGTGGCGCGCAATCCCGACAACGCCAACGCGCACTACCTCATGGCGTTCGTGCTGGGCGACATGGGGTGGCATCAGGATGCGCGCGCGGCGTCGAAGCGGGCGATTCAGCTCAATCCGCCGCTGGCGCGCGCGCAGACGAACCTGTCGCTCGAGCGGTATCGCGCCGAGCGCTCGAGCGCCGAGCAGCGGCTGCGCGACGCCCCCGCGCCGGAAGTGGCCGAAGGGAGCGAGCTGGCGCACTACAACCTGGGCCTCGCCTTCCGGCAGAAGGGCTACTACACGGAGGCGCTGCGGGAATTCCGGCTCGCACTGGAGCGGGGCGAGGACCGCCCCCTCGTGCTCCAGGCGATGGCGGAAGTGCACCTCTTGACGCGCGCCTTCGCGGACGCGCTCGAGCTGTACGAAACGCTCATCCACGAGGTGCCCGACTCCCCCAAACTGTGGAACGAGCGCGGGGTCGTGCTCCATCAGGCCGGCCGCACCGCCGACGCGCTCGCCTCCTACCGGCAGGCGACCGAAGTGGACGCGCGCTACGCGCTCGCCTGGAACAACATCGGCGTCGTGCTGGCGCATCAGAGCGACACCGAGGACGCGATCGAGGCGTTCCGCCGCGCGCTGCAGCTCTTGACCGGCTTCATCGTCGCGCGTTTGAACCTCGCGCTGCTGCTCGCCCACCTGCGCCGCTTTCAGCTCGCGCTCGAGGCGTACCGGCAGGTGCTCGCGGACAAGCCCGACACCGCCGCTGCATGGAACGGCGTGGGGCTGGTGCTCGTCGAGCTGAAGCGGTTCCCCGACGCGCGCAACGCCTTCGTGCGCGCCGTCGAGACGGATCCGCAGAACGCCGGCGCGCACTACAACCTGAGCTTCACGCTGTCGAACCTCGGCGACTTCGACGGCGCGCTGCGCGCCACCAAGCGCGCGCTCGAGCTCGATCCCTACTACGTGTCGCAAAAATTCGCTCTGGCGATCGACCTGCAATACGAGACTGCCACGATCGGGATCGTGCCCGAGATCTCCGCCGACGTCACCGCCGAGGCGCTCGGCACCGAGTTCAACTTCGACCAGCGGCTGCTGGACAACATCTTCCAGCAGCTGGCGCCCGCCCCGGCGTCGGGGGAGGGGGGGAAGAAGGCCAAGGACGATCCGCTCGCCCTGGCGCGGGACTACGTCAGCAAGGGGCTGATGGATCTCGCCACGGCCGAGGCGATGCGCGCGGTGCAACGGGGCGCCGACCAAGGCGCGGCGGCCGCGCTGCTGGGCGACATCTACGCGCGGCGCGGCCTGCACGGCGAGGCGCTGGAGCGCTACCGCGAAGCGCGCGGGCTCGATCCCGCCAACGCGGCGGCCGCGTTGGGCGAGATCCAGAGCCTGCTCGCGGTTCAGCGCGCCGCCGAGGCGCTGCCGCTCGTCGAGCGGCTGCTCGCCCGCGCTCCCGAAGAGGTGGAGACCCTCGTCGCGGCGGCCAAGGCGCGTGCCGCCACCGGCGACGCCGCGGGCGCCCTCACGGCGCTGCAGCAGGCCCAGGCGCGCGCGCCCGCCCGCGCCGACCTGCGCAAGCTCCAGGGCGACATCGCCCGCACGGTGGGGGACCGGCAGGGCGCGCGCCAGGCCTACCGCGCCGCCTTGGACCTCGACCAGGGCTTCGTTCAGGTGTGGCTCGAGCTCGGGCGCCTGCACGAGGAGGATGCGGAGTGGCCGGATGCCCAGCGGGCCTACGAACAGGCGCTCGAGGCCCTCCCCACCTTCCACGAGGCCGCCCTCGCCCTCGCCGACCTGCTGCGCCGCGCGGGGCGCGTGCGCGATGCCGTCGGGCGGCTCGTGGACATGCTCGAGCAGGATCCCTACGACCTGGACGCGCTGCTCCTGCTGGGCCGCGCCCTGCTCGACGACAAGCGCACCGCCGAGGCGCTCGAGGCGTTCCGGCGCGCCCTCAAGTTCGATCCCGAGCACGCCGGGACGCTGTTCTACCTCGGCGTCACCCTCGCGCGGCTGCAGCGCTACGGCGACGCCGTCGAGGTGTGGGAGCGGGTGACGCGGCTCGACCCCGGCGGACCGTACGCCCAGCGGGCGCGCATGCACGCCCGCACGGCGGTCGACCTGGAGCACATCTTCTCCGCCTCGGACGCGGCCTGACCCATGGCCATCGAGGGACCGCTCCGCGAACTCGGTATCCACGACGTCTTCCAGCTCCTCGACCTGAGCCGGAAGACGGGGGCGCTGCGCGTCAACTCGGAGTTGCGGCACAACGACGGTACGATCTACTTCGAGGACGGCGTCATCATCTTCGCCGAAATCCGCAGCAACCCGCACCCGCTCGGCGGGCTGCTGTTGCGCACCGGCAAGATCACCGAGGCCGACCTGGAGCGCGCCCGCGATATGCAGCAGCGCCAGGGGGACAAACGCCGGCTCGGCGAGATCCTCGTCGCGCTCGGCGCCATCACGCAGCGCGAGGTCGAGCGCCAGGTCCGCTTCCAGATCGAGGAAGTCGTGTTCGAGGTGATGAGCTGGAACGAGGGCTACTTCTCGTTCAGCGAGGGACCCATCACCCACGTCCCCACCGAGATCGCCGTGCGCATCCCCGTCGAGGCGCTTCTGATGGAGGGCGCGCGCCGGATCGACGAGTGGTCCCGCATCGAGGGCCGCATTCCGCACCTGGGCGTCGTCGCCTCGCTCGCCCCGCCGCCGCCCGGCGGGGGCGGGGAGCTCGACCTGCTCCCGCCCGAATGGGAAGTGCTGGCGCTGATCGACGACCGGCGCGACGTGCGCGCGCTCGCCACCGAACTGGGGCGGTCGGACTTCGACGTCGCCAAGACGCTGTTCGGCCTGGAGAGCGCGGGGGTGATCATGCTGCTCGATCCCGGCACCGCCAGGCGCGGCCGCCCCAGCGTCGCGGGCGAGTTGGCGGAGCTGGTCGCCAAGGCCGAGCAGGCGCTCCAGCAGCGGGACTTCGGCGCGGCGCGCGCCGCCGCCGAGCAGGCGGCGAGCATCCAGCCCCACGACCCGACGGTGCACCTGCTGCTCGGCCGGCTCCACCTCGCCCAGGGCGCTCCGCCCGCGGCGGCCGACGAGCTGCGGCGCGCCTTGCGGCTCGATCCGCTGCTCGCGCCGGCGCACCGCCAGCTCGGCTACGCCCTGGTCGCGCTCGGCCGGTTCGGCGAGGCGCTCGAGAGTTGGGATCAGTGGGAGCGGCTCGCCGCCCGCTCGGAGGAGGAGCTGGCCCAGCTGCCCCACGTGCAGCGCGCGCGCGAGGCGGCCCGCGTCTTCCAGAGCATGGGAGCCGCCGGCGGGGGAGGGACCCGTGGCTGACGACGTGCGCGCCCTCTCCACGCAGCTCGCCCAGGATCCGCAGAGCCTCGTCTTCCTGCGGCTCGCGGAAGCGCTGCGCCGCAAGGGCCAGCTCGACGCCGCCCTGCGCGTCGCGGTCAACGGACTCGAGCGCCACCCGCACCTCGCTGACGCGCACGACGTCTACGCCCGCGTGCTCACCGACAAGCACGACTACGAGCGCGCCTTCGACGAGTGGGACATGGCGTTGCGCATCGCGCCCAACCACACCGGCGCCCTCAAAGGCCTCGCGTTCCTCTACTTCAAGATCGGCGACCTGGGGCAGGCCGAAGCGCACCTCGAGCTGGCCCAGCGCATTGCGCCCGACGATCCGAGCATCACGCAAGCGATCGTGATGGTGCGTGGCGGCGCCAGTCCGCCCGCACCGCCATCGAATCCAGCCCCGGAGCCGGTCCCGACCGCCGCATCACCGACCGCCGCAGCTCCCTCCACGGCTCTCGATGAGTCGCGCGTCTTCGCGGGACTCGAGGGCGCCCAGGAGGGTTTCGTGCTCCTCGACGCCGCGGGGCGCGTCCTGGGCGGCGCGCTGCGGAACCCGGCCGGGGCCGACGTGACCGATGCCGTCGCCGCCTACCTCGCGGGCGTGTCGCAGGAGGCGGCCCGCACCGCCAAGCTCCTCGGGCTCGGCCTCTGGAGCGGTCTCTCGGCCGAGGGCCGGCACGGCAACGTCCACGTCTCCCAGCCGTCCAAGGAGGCGCTGCTGCTCGTCGTGCGGGATCGCGGCGTGCCCCTCGGACGGCTCGCGATCCTCGCCCAGCGCGCCACCGGCATGGCGCGGCGCTGGCTGGAGCATGAAACATGAACGCCGCGCTCGACCTCATCACCCGCGTGCGGGGGGTCCGCGGCGCGATGCTCGTCGCGGGCGACGACGGGCTCGTCGTGGCCGAGCAGCTCATGGAGGGCATCAAGGGCTCGGCCGTCGCGGCCCTGGCGGCCAGCCTCGCCGGTCGGCTGCGCCGCGCCATGGAAGCGGCCGGCGTCGGGGCGAGTGTGTTCTGGCACCTCCAGGCCGATCAGGGCACCCTGCTGGTCGTGCCTGCGCCGTCGGGGATCCTCGTCGTGGCCGTCGCGGAGCCGGATGTGAACGTCGGCTTGGTACGGCTCGAGCTGCTGCGGGCTGCGGAGACGGTCGGATGACGGCGCGCGCGGTGCAGAGCTGGACGCTGACGCCCCTCATGGATTTCGTGCGGGAGGCCTCCGCGCGCCTCGTGCTGCTTATGACGCCGGCGGGCCAGGTGCTCGCCCAGTCGGGGTTCTCGCGGGCCGTGGACGTGATGTCGGCGTCGGCGCTGGGCGCGGCGATTGTCGCGTCCACCACCGAGCTCGCGAAACAGCTCCACCAGCCGCCCTTCGCGGCCCTGAACCATCAGGGACACCACCACGGGATCTTCCTGTCGACCTTCGCCCTCGAGCGGGGGACTGTGGTCGTCTTGGCGGTTTACGACCTCGACGTTTCGTCTCTCGGCTTGGTGCAGTTATTCTATGAGCAACTGGCGGCGGACCTGAAGGCGGCGAGCCCCAAGGGCGGCGTGCCCAAGCAGGTGCTGGCGGCGGACTTCGAGCGCGAGTTGAGCGAAAGCCTGAACACGCTGTTTGGGAGATAGCCCGTGTCCCTGGTGAACTTCACGAGCCGCGAGATCACCTGCAAGATCGTCTACTACGGACCGGGACGGTCCGGCAAGACGACGAACCTGCACTATGTCTACGGGCGGGTCCCGGAGTCGCGTCGCGGCCGCATGGTGTCGCTCGCCACCCAGACCGACCGTACGCTGTTCTTCGATTTCCTGCCGATCGACCTGGGGCAGATCTCCGGCTTCAACACGCGATTCCAGCTCTACACCGTGCCCGGGCAGGTATACTACAACGCCACGCGCCGTCTGGTGCTCCAAGGAGCAGACGGGGTCGTCTTCGTCGGCGATAGCCAGGCGCGCCAGCTCGACGAGAACCTGGAGAGCCTCCAGAACCTCCAGAGCAACCTGCTCGAGCACGGCGTGGACGTCCGCACGATGCCGCTGGTGATGCAGTACAACAAGCAGGACTTGCCGCGCGAGCTGATCCTGACGCCGGCGGAGTTGGACGACGCGCTGAACTTCCGCGGGGTGCCGAGCTTTGCGGCGGACGCCCTGCACGGGCAGGGCGTGTTCGAGACCCTCAAGGCCATCTCCGAGCTCGTCCTCAAGCGGCTGGCGGCCGGGAGCGCCGCGTGACCAGCGCGCTGAATCCGAAGTTCACCTTCGAGACTTTCGTGGTCGGTGCCGCGAACCGCCTGGCGGTGACCGCCGGCCGCACCGTCGCCGAGAATCCCGGATCGGCGTACAACCCGCTCTTCATCTATAGCGGCTCGGGCCTCGGGAAGACCCATCTCCTGATGGCCATCGGGCACAGCGCCAAGGCGCTGGCCCCCCAGCTGAACATCGAGTACCTGACGCTCGACGAGTACGTCGAGGCGTTTCACGCGGCCATTGCGGCGGGGCAGGGCGACGCGTTCCGGCGGCGGTTCCAGAACGTCGATGCGTTGCTCGTGGACGACGTCCAGTTCCTGACGAATCGCAAGGAGATGCAGGCGGAGCTGCTGCGGCTCACCGAGGCGCTGCAGCAGCTGGGTCATCAGATCGTGCTCACGAGCGACCGGCCCCCGGCCGAGATCGCGGATCTGGACGAGCGCCTCATCTCCCGGTTTTCGGGCGGCCTCGTCGTGGACATCGGCGTGCCCGACTACGAAACGCGGGTCGCGATTCTGCGGCGCAAGGCCGAGGAGCGCGGCGCGAGCTTCCAGCCCGGGGTGCTCGAGACCGCCGCGGGGGTCGAGTTCCCCAACGTGCGGGAGCTGATGGGCGCGCTCAACCGGCTCGTCGCCTACCAGGCGGTGAACGAAACGCCCATCAATGCCGAGGCGGCGCGCCAGGTGTTGGGTGTCGAGGGCGGCGCGGCCGCCCCCGCGGCGGCGGCTCCGGCGGCGCCCGCGCCGGGCGCGGACGAGTTCTCCCAGTTCCTCACCGACGTGACGGTGACCGTCGGCAAGGCCGTCGAAGCGTGGCGCGCGCGCGTGGCGGAGGCGGTGCTGCGCTGGGAGGGCGAAGGCTACCGCACCGGGCGGCTCGAGAAGCTGCTCGATCAAGACACGCCCGCCGCGGTGGACGAGGCGATCGCGGCGTACATCCACGACGTGGAGCGGCTCAAGGCGCTCGAGGCCGAGGTGGCGACGCTCGATCCGCAGGCGGCGGGCGAGAAGGTGTTCCGCGATCCGGACCGGATGCCGGAGGCCGAAGCGGCGGCGGCGACGGTGCGGGAGGGCGCGGCGCCGCCCCCCGCGCCGTCGGCAGCGTTCCCGCTCGACGGCTACGCGGCCGGCACCTCGAACGACGTGGCGCTGAGCGCGGCACGCGCGGTGATCCACGCGCCCGGCAAGAAGTACAACCCGCTCGTCCTGGTGGGGCGGAGCGGCCTCGGCAAGACGCACCTCCTGAATGCGATCGGGCTCGAGCTGGCCAAGAAGAAAGGCGCCATCGTCGCGTGCCTGTCGACGCAGGCGTTCGTGGACGAGCTCATCGCGGCGATCGACGGCAACCGGGTGGACTGGTGGCGTGCCCGCTACCGCCGGGCCACGGCCCTGCTGCTCGACGACATCCACTTGCTCGCCGGCAAGGACCGGACGCAGGAGGAGCTGTTCAACCTCTTCAACCAATTCTTGGACGCCGACCGCCAGCTCGTCTTCACCGCGCCGGCGCATCCGAACACCCTTGAGGGCCTGGAAGAGCGGATCGTGTCGCGGCTCGGGGGCGGCCTGGTCGCCGAGATCGGCGAGCCCGACCGCGACCTGCGCCGCACCGCGCTGCAGCGCATCCTCGTCCAGCAGAAGGTGGCGGCCGAGCCGGCGCTGCTCGACTATCTCGCCGACCGGCCGACCGACTCCGTGCGCAGCCTCACGGGTCTCGTCCAGCGGGTGACGAGCGCGGCGGCGGCGCAGGACCAGCCGGTGTCGGCGGGCCTGGCGCGCGAGGTGCTGGAGGGCACGTCGCCGGCCACCGCGCGACGCACCACCGGGCTCCGCACGAGCGGCATCGTCGTGTCGAGCGCGGGGGGTGTCCGCAGCCGCGAGAAGATGGTGTGGGACTGGCCCTCCGCCGCCGACCGCGTGATCGAGGATCTCCGCTAAATGGCCATCAAGGGCTCGCTCAAGGAGGCCTCGCTCCCCGACGTGCTCCAGCTGCTCGCCCTGGGGCAGAAGACGGGGTGCCTGTCGATCGCCGACCGGTCGAACTTCGGCTACATCTACTTCGACAAGGGCCGGATCTGCTACGCGTCGATCGTCAACCGGCGCGACCGCCTCGGCGACATCCTCGTCAAGCACGAGAAGATCTCGCAGGAGCAGCTCGACGCCGCGATCCACCGCCAGGCCAAGGAGCGCGACAAGAAGCTGGGCGAGATCCTCGTGGGCCAGACGGTGATCACGCAGCAGGACCTCGAGCGCTACATGCGCATGCAGATCGAGGAGTCGGTGTACTACCTGTTCACCTGGACGCAGGGGACCTTCAACTTCGAGGCCGACGTCCGGCCCGAGCAGCAGGACTTCCTCGTCTCGATCAACCCCGAGTCGCTGCTGCTCGAGGGCGCCCGCCGCGTGGACGAGTGGAGCCTGATCGAGAAGAAGATCCCGTCGTTCGACCTGATCTTCGTCCTGGACCGCGACCGGCTCGCGATCAGCGACGCCAAGCTCACCGAGACGCAGGATCGTCTGTTGCCGCTGC
>Ga0326597_10002610_pt1 | contig 26773 bp, 33 predicted proteins | sample RVTome_12_FD_203789 | JGI IMG/M metagenome (GOLD analysis project Ga0326597, IMG submission 203789) | Soil microbial communities from uranium-contaminated site in the Upper Colorado River Basin, Wyoming, United States - RVT100D185 | ecosystem: Environmental > Terrestrial > Soil > Contaminated >... | reverse complement strand
CCCCATCACACCATCTCCTGGGCAGCCATGGCGGGAGGCGGGTCGGGGCCCATGCCGGGTGAAGTGAGCCTGGCCCATCGAGGGGTCTTGTTTCTCGATGAGCTCGCAGAGTTCCCGCGCAATGCCCCGGAGGCACTGCGTCAGCCATTGGAGGACGGAAGTATCTGGATCAGCCGCGTCGGTCGCTCGGTTCGTTTACCGACGAGGTTCACGCTGGTAGCGGCGATGAACCCCTGAAGTTGCGTTGCTTTGATGCCACCATTTCAGAAGAAGAAGGAAGATAGTAGAGGCTGATGGTCACCTCGTCCTTTCCAATAAGGATTTTATCCGTAATGTTTTCAACAATTTTACGTTTTTCCTCCCGCTGGAGCTCGGGCCAGCGGGAGTAGAGGTCTTTGGCCTCATTCAAGATCTCGTCGCGCGATAGGTACTGAATCTTGAGGAAATCGATTTCACCCTGAAGGTGGGGAATCTGGTCTTCGAGCTCCTTCAATCTCGCTTCCAAGGGACCGTACTGCCTTCCAAAGCCGTCTCTTGATATCTTGTCGTCGATATAGAGCTGATAGACCTTCTGCATCTCCCGCTGGACCTTCTCCCGCTCGTTTTCGAGCGTCTGAAGCAGTTCCGCCTTTTCCTTGATGGTGTTATCCGCCTGTTCTAGGTAACGGACGATTTCCGTGGGCGAGAAGAAGAACCCTTTGAGCTGCTCGTGAAAGACCGCGTCGAGGTCTTCGACGGGAATCTTGTTCCGGCATTTGTAGCAAACGTACTTGGGTGTGTTGGAGGGCACGTACATTTTCTGCCCGCAATGGCAGTATGCGATGCCGGCGAATAGATGCACGGCAGTCCGGGCCGGCCGGCGTCCGTTCCTCCGGCGCTCATCCAGAATCTGATTGCACTGATTCCAGAGTTCTTCGGAAACAACGGGCTCCACATCGGTGAAGATCCATTCTTCTTTGGGCTTAGGAATCCAGTGCTTTTTCTCGCCTAGGCTTCGGGTGTAGTTAGCTCGGCGCTTTCCTTTGGCTGTCGGGTCGCGCAGGAGCCGCTCAACGGTGGTATCCGTGAACTTGGAGCCGTTCCGGGTGCGATAACCCTTCTCGTTCAGAAGTCGGGCCACCGTCTTCTTGCGCCGGTGTTCCACGAAAAGCTCATACATGAGCTTCCGCACCGGGGCTTCTTGGGGGTCCGGGATCAGCTCCCGGTTTTCCCATCGGTACCCGAAGGGTGCCGCCCCGCCCAGGGGCTTGCCGAGCCTCGCCCGGATGGGCACCGAGGCCGCCACGCGCTCGGCAATCTCTTCCCGCTCCCACTGAGCCATGGCGGCAATCATGGTGTAGAAAAGCCGTCCGGCCGGGCTCGTCGTATCGATGGCCTCCTGGAGCGAGATGAGATCGGCCTCGTGCTCCCGGAAGAAGTCGGAAATCTCCAAAAGCTCTTTCGTGTTTCGAGCAAGCCGCGCGAGCTTCGAGAAGACGAGGCCGGTGATGTGCCCGGCCTTCACGTCTTCCAGCATCCGCTGCGTCTCAGGATGCTGCATCACGGATTTGCCGCTTACGGCCTCGAGCCGGTAGACCTCTTTGACGTTCCAGTCCTTGGATTCGGCATAGAAGCGGGCGCGCTTCTCGTGGTGTTCGGGACTTTCACCCTTGGCTTGGTCTTCGGTCGAGACCCGAATCCAGATGCCGACGGGCTTCGCTTTGTCGGACTCCGGAAATCTCTCTAGTTTCACTGGGGTTCTCCTCGGTGGGAGGTTTTCCGAGATGTTACGCCCGTCGCAAGCCACAGATCAAGAACCATTTAGAGCGTTGCCTTGTTGTCACGAGCGTTAAGGAAACACGTATCTTGAAAAGCACGGAAGGGAGGGAGGTCTGGCCTTCACGATTTCGTCTCCAGTGCGTGTGGAGGTGAAGGATGAAGGATTTCCTCGAAATGCTCGAATGCTACGCCCTGGTACGCCTTCTGCTGACCCAAGAGCCCCATATCGCGGAGCTGAACCGCCTGGAGCTCGTCGGAGGCGCTGAGACCGAGGCTCGGGAGGCGGAAGTCCTGGACCGGGCGGAGAATGACCTGAAGGTGCTCCTGGACGAGCTTATTGGCCTGCTCCCACCAGGGCGGGACGGGCGCAACGCGGCGGTGGAGTTTCTGGATGCAGTCTTATTGAGACTGACAGACGACTGGATGAGTCACTCCGGACGCTCGGAATGGGCCGTCAATTGACGGTACCCCTTACGTTGAGGGATTTCAGCGGTTCTAGTTCTTTTTTCCGCCTGCGCCGAAAGAACATCCACAGAGCTAAGCGAACAGCGGGCAGGATGACGAGAAGGGCGAGGAATGGCTTGAGACCCATGTATTTCGCCGCTGCCATAATGGACGGGGTGACACCCATGCTCACGGCGCCGGCAATTAGGAAGAGCAGCGCCCACGCGGAAACCCACAGGATAAGAGAACCGACAGCAGCAACAATAGAGAATGGACCCGTTGAAAAGCGTATCCACCAGGACCTCGGTATTGGTTCAGGCGAAAGATTGAGCGTGGCTCCCGCAATCCAAGGAATCTTCAATGGCTTGCTAAAATCCAGTCCTTTTTCATCAATGCCTTTGGTGAACTGCGCCAAGGAAAGCCTCAGAGTTTCCTCCACGCTATCGAGAACACCCTGTGGCCCGGCCTCGGAGACCTCAAGAATAGGAAGAGAGCGCAATTTGAGGAGCTGCTTCAGGTGTGTCCGAGTGAAACACTCCTCATCGTTTGTTGTGCAGATGAGAGCCACCAAGGGAATGTTCTCAAGGCGGTACTCCAGCCGCTCCAACTGCGTTCCTAATCTTTGAATGAACTGCCGATTGCGCTCCATTGGAGAGGCGGTATCCAAGACCAGGATGATTGCTTCCAGTCCTTTCAGTATCAGCTGTGCCGATTCAGACTGGCTGGTGAAGGTGTAAATATGAGGGCGAACCTTGAATCCACGTATCTTTGGCGAAGGGACGAGGAAATTGAACACCAGTATCGGCTCCATACTTCCCGTGAACGACAGCAACTTCTCTTTGTTCCACTCGGGAACTGAGTCGTAGATGAATTGGGCGACCTCGACCTTGCCGGAACCTTCGGGGCCAGCGAGGACGATCTTGAGGTTGATCTCGCGGGCGTCGTAGTTGATGAATGCCATGGAGATACTCCCCGGGTCGAGGTCGAAAAATCCTGTTCCCTACTGACGACTTGTCCTGTAGAACCTCAGTTCTATGATGAACACGGCTCTCAGGCAGATTTGCTAAGATCCTGCAGCACTAACTTGAGAGTGGCTTTCAGACAATCGAGCACGCCTTGAGGATCAGTCTGGGAGGCCCGAAAGACTGGAACCGAATCCACATTCAGAACGTTCCTCACAGTCGTCATGTCAAGTGAAGTCTCGTTCGTTTCGTAGGCCAAGGCCGCAACGGCAACAGATGCGGAACGTAGAGACCTAGCAAGGGCCCCTAGCTTTCGAAGAGAGCCTTCAAGGGTCTCCGCTAGCGGTGTCGAGGAATCCAGAACCCATATAACGGCGTCCATTCCCTGCAAAATCAGTCGTTGAGAATTCCAAAAACCACTGCTGTCGAGGAGTGTATAGAAATGACACTGCACCTTAAAGCCCCCGACGGATATCGGAGGTCTGAAATCGAAGGATGGAGCCGTTTCCGGTGATCTTAATTTACTTTTTTGCATGTGAGGAACTGTGTCATAAATCAATCGCGCAACTTCTCCCTTGGGAGAACTATCAGCTCCGGTGAGGACAATCTTCACAACGATCTCACGGCTTACGTAGTTCGTGAATGTCATCAGGCGCCTCGCTCATGGCCGGGGTAACCGAGTCCCGAATCTTTTTGTGCGAATGGGTTAGGAGGTGGAAGACGAAGAAGCGCGAGCCGCTTACCGCCGGCGCACATGGTGCTCATGAGTGAATCACCCGAGAGGGCCTCGGTTCGTGTCCATCATACGCCCGCTTATCGGATCGGAACAAGTGGTTTTTGTCAGAATGAGTGGAACTCTGCACGCCGGAGGTCGACCGATCCAATGACGAGGTAATCGTTTGCGACAACCGTGAACGTTTCCCCAGCTCCTTGTAAGGCCGGAAATCTTCGCACGGATTGGCTGGAGCGGCCACCCGAGGGAAGCGCCAGGCCTTCATCTTCGTAGGTCAACCTGCCCTCGCTGATACGGGAGCCGATCTCGGCGAGCTCCGTACCGTCTTCCATGAGGAGTCGGAGATCGATCCCGCTGCGGTCGAGGCCCTCATACCGAGGCGTGGGAGACCAGGTCGATGGCGGAGGGACGCGGACGACCGTGAGATGAAGGTACGTGATCGTGGCGGTGAGATGGACTTCGGTAAGCGTGAACCGGTAGTCGTCAAGGACCCCGCTAGGATAGGGCTCTGGGAATACGTACCGGCCAGGTCGAAGGCGGGACCGTTCCGCCGCCTCTCTGGACCGTCTCCTCGCTTCTTCCCGGGCCTCTTGTCGGGCTAGCTCCTCCTGTCGACGCTTCGCTTCGTGTCGGGCTTTTTGTTTCTCCAAGCGATCCACGACGTGCGGTGTCATCGCCAGGAGCTTCTGCCCTGTTCTCGGATGAAAGCCGGGCAGCGTAAACATCTCAATACGCCCGTCGGAGAGCTCGGTGTACCAGCGAAGCGGCTCGCCGTCGGCGGTGCTGAAATATTGATCTTCCGGGATGGCCGGGTCCTGCATCTTACCGCCCCGCTCTTTCCAAAGGAGATACTCCTTCGCGGACTCAGCCGTCACGGGCCGGTACCGAACCCCATAGACCGGATCCGTCCCCGGCGAGTCGGAGAATTGGTAGCCGTCGAGGGTGCGGATATAGAACTTGAGCGGCTGGCCGTCGGTACGGGAGAAGTAGACGTCGCGGGTGACGCGCTCCATCGCGGCCAAGCCCAAGACCGTGGCGGCGAGCAAGAGCACAGTCCGTTTTCTCGCATCGCCTACCCAAGGGAAGAGCAGAATGTGCCAGCCGACGAACCAGAAAAACGTCAGGAGCGCGAGGGCGACGGCCCGACTGATCCAGACATCTTGCCCGGTGACCACGGCGACCTGCTGTATTAGCCAGGTGTAGGACACATAAAAAGCCCCCCATCGGATGAGGGGGAAGAGCAGGACGAGGAGGAGGCCAGTGACAGCGATGGCCGTCAGGTATCTGCCGAGCCGTTCCCGCCTGCGCGATGCGGGCGACAGGGCCTGATTTACCATCGCCGCCTCCGTTTCCGGTAGAGCAGGATGCCGAGTAGGGCCCCTGCATTGATGAGAGCCGCGGTGAGGAAGACCTTGGAGTCCAGACCGTCCCTGTGGCGGTGGAGCATTACGGCCACAAGGCCCACCAGAACACTGGTCAAGACGATGACGAGGTACGTGGTCATAGACCCTCCTTGAACGGCCGCCCGGGCACCGATATAGTCAGCCGAGCATGCCTAGTGGAATATGCCGTTCGGCATATTCTTGTGAGAATATAACACGGGTGTCAAGGCCGATTCCATGGCGAGAAAATCGCGAACCAAGCCCGACCTCGCGGCAATCGGCCGGCGGGTCCGTGAGCTACGGGGAGCCGAGCGTCAGGATGACTTTGCCCCGTTCCTGGGCATCACCCAGGGGCAGCTTTCGAAGATTGAGCGTGGGAAGCTGGCGCCGTCGGTTGCCGTCCTGCTGCGGCTACAGGAGCGGTACGGGAGGAGTGTGGATTGGATCTTGACCGGGGAGGAGTCGAAGCCCTAGCAGCGAGTTTCTAGGGAATTGGACAGAACCCACTCTTTTGGCTAATTTCGTTTGTAGCGCGACACACGAGCTTTGCAATGGCACCAGTTAACCAGCAACGCGACCTTTTTTCGCGGGAAAGTGTGCAGGGCAACCTTGTGCGAGGAACAATGTCATTCTTGTGCTTCTTGCCTCGGTATCTCCTGTTGAGAAAGCAGGTGTCACGACTTCGTTCGAGCGCATCCAACGGCTTGTAGCCTTCATCGACATACTCGGCTGGCGAGCCATGGCTTCGGCCTCCAAGGACGACCCTGAACTTCGATGCCGTCTGGCTGAGTGCCTTCGGATCTTGGCCTCAGGGGCTTACCTGAAGCACCAGGACTACCTCCGCGATCGCCAGTTCGCGCAGTTCACCGATGGGATCCTCATATCAGCTGCGACCACTAATATGTACGACTTGCGGCACCTAATCTGGGACATCCTGGTCATTAGTCGAGCCCTCCTAAAGCGCGGGGTCGTGGTAAGAGGCGGCATCACGAAAGGACTCCTTTACCACCGCGACGGATTTGCCATAGGTCCTGCTCGGGGGAGCGCGCGGTGGCTGGAAGCCAAGCTTGCCATTTACCCGCGGGTTGTGATTGACCCCGGCTTGGCTATTTTAGCGGTCGAGTCCCAACACGCCTTTGACGGTGAAGGCCGATGGCTTGGCAGTGACCGAACCGTAAGGGAAGACAGTGACGAAATCCTGTTCGTCGACTATCTCCAGCCGGAGGGAGCTTTCCAACTCGAGCACGTCCAAGTGGTTCAGTATGATCGGCATGACGCTCGGGAGCACTTCAACGCCGCTCGTCGCGTCATCCTCCGAGGTCTAACAGAAAACCGAAATCAGCCAGCGATTCTACGGAAATACGCCTGGCTTAAGACCTACTATAACGCTGTGGCCAGTGATGAGTATGGACAACCACAAATTGAGAACGACCGATAGCTCGCTGCTTGTTCCAGCGAAGGTGATCGCTGATTCCACGGGAAGGTGATGGCCTTGCCCGGAATCGATGATCAGCTTGGATTGCATCCTTTTCCCGAGACCTTTGTGTACCTGACCGGTCTCAGCGACGACGACATCGAGACTCCTCAATTCTCAACCCGGACTCAAGAGGATGGTCCCTTCTCTTTTCAGGACCTACCCGAAGACCGGTATCACCTGACGGTGTGCAAAGAAGGGTTCATCACTTTGGAGAGCACCGTTATATTTTCGCGTAAGGCTACGGCCCGGCCTTCGCGGAATCGTGTTCGGATCCGAACCAGACGGTTCACGCGTGATGTATGAAGTTGTTCAGGCCAGCGAGGCGTCCGTTCAAACGGCGAATCAGCCATGAGCAGCCTACCAACTAGATTGGAGCGGACGGGGCCGGCGCAGGCACCGCCCGACCCCGTTTAGGGATCCCAAGGCAGTTTCCCACTGGGGAAGCTGGCGCCGTCCGTCGCCGTGCTCCTCAGGCTTCGGGAGCGATTCGGGAAAAGCGTGACCTGGATTTTAATGGGAGAAGAGTGACGGAGGGTCCTGCGTTGAAACAGCCTCTGTCAGCAGTTGAATTTGGCACTTCAAGAGGCAGCGGGACCTAGCCTGTCGCAGACGCTGCTACAGTCGAACTAGGCAAGTAGCAAAAAGTGCCCAGTCCGTGAGACTTTATGGGTTTTCGCCTACGGGTGTGATGTCGTTGCGAACTGCAGTCTCAATTCGCTCAGTGACTTGTGAGGTGGTATTTCGCCACCAGAAGCGGAACGGATCTTGCGTTCAAGACATCAGAAGTGAGTGTCAGCGCTCGAAGTGTGAACACGTTAACTGGGCAGGAATAACACGGAGAATTTAGTGTCATGTCAAGACTTGACAGGGTATGTCCTGCGCAGCTAGGATAACAGGTAATCGAAGGGTCAACGCTCGGCAGTCGCTAACGGGCGTTGTGCCCATATGTGCTTTCTGCCGGGAGTGGCCCCAAAAACCCGAAAAGAGGGGCACCATGAATCAGCACCCTAAAATAGCGCTCTTACTGGCGCTAGTCTCCCTTGGCGTAGCATTCGGAGGTCGGAGTTCTTCCGCTGGCATTGCATTGGCCGGCAAGAATTCTCAAGAAGAAGTAGCAACTGTGCGTGGAAAGGTCATTGTTCAGCATACGCTTTCTCGCTTCTGTGTCCTCGGTATCGAAGTTTTCGGGGAAGCAGGGTCGCCCCGACACCTTCTTGCGCTAAGACCCGATAAGAGGGATTCTGCGGATTTGTCGGACCAAGCTCTAGGGAAAAGTTTGTGTGATCGATCGTTTGTCGGGAGAGTGGTTCTATTGAGTGGCAGCTACAACGAAGAGAAGAAGACGGATCACAATGTCGACATCAGGAGTCTTTACGGGGCTCTTCGCTACGCTCTCTTTCAAGAAGGATTACTTGCGCGGAGCGACGAGTTCCCAGAGAGCATTCCTTATTTCTGTATTGCGAAGTTGATCGACGAAGCCCCCTAGCAAGGGCTTTTTTTTGGGAGCACTCAAAGCAAATGTCCACCCCAAACCTCGCAGTCATCATCTCCGTCTTATCCGTCTTATTGGTTAGAAGTGCTACCTTTGCGTCACAACGCCCGCCAAGTGGTGTTCAACAGACTCTTGAGACAGATCAAAGGGTTACCAATTTCCGCGGTCATGAGTTTCTCTGTTCCTTCGAAGTCGCTGAAAACCAAGAAGGGGATTCCAGTATCAGGTATGACCAAACGGTTACGAATCAGTCCGGCTTAATAGCGGAACAGATACGGTGGCATTCAGCAGGTATGATAGTTAACCGTTTGGAAGGCCAAGAACGAGCGAGCAGCGATTGGGAGCTGCTGCATTTTGGGAAAAAACCGATAGAGTTTGATTCGTTCCGGGATGAGGGCATCCCAAGCCTAGAAATCGATTTGTCCCGTGGGAGTTCAGTGGTGACGGATCGAAAGAATGAAGCACCCTGCCTGCTGCCGCGACTAAGTGTCTGGAAGACTCGCCTGGACAGCCTCGGACCGTTTCGAGTCTTGGAGCCGGGCCTTGAAAAGATACTCTCTCGGGGCTTGCAGTCTGTTGGGAGGTTTCGCAAGGGTGGGAACGTGACGACGTTTTCCTCTCGGGTAATTCGCGACGAATCGAGCGGAATGCTACAGTACATCTACACAGTCGAGTCCACGCGACCAGTGAGCTTCCGATGGGTCTCGGTTTCATCACTGCTGGATGGCGAATTGCCTAATGGCTTAAAGGCGAGTGCGTCACCTGATCGGGGTGCGAAGGAAGAATATGTCTCAAAGGAACAGCCAATACTGGTTATCGATTTTATAGTGTTTGCGGATTCGGAGAAGGATTTGGATCTCCTTAAGCTTCCGAACTTGGCCGGAAGTAATGATTACTCCCAGCGCATGCTTGGCTTCTTCCTTTTCTCGAGGGACTACCCCGGTGGTCTGATGTTTGACTCAGAGCGATTTGGACGTGTAGAGATGGTTCTTGCACCAGCATTTATACCCTCAAACTTACGGTTCTCGCGAAAGCCTGGTGTGTCGTAGTCTTCGACTGTGTCATGGGAAACAGCGCTCCACGTCGAGGAGTGTGTCTGCTATCACTGCTGGTGCCTGGCTTGGGCCACTTGCTCCTCAGGCGCTGGGTGTCTGGCGTGGTCTTCGTAGTATTGGGGTTGGCAACGTTGTTGGCTTTCCTTGAGTATGGAGGTCTCTTTCGCTACGCCTTCCTGACTGTTGTCCTTGCGGCTGTGCTGCATTGCTCTCTAGGTCCATTCCGAGCGGGCGAATAGTTTCCCCAACGCTTAGAGTCCTCCCACTAAACGCCCGCGACGGCACCCCGTTCACCATCAGCCTCAGGTAGATTTGGTATCTCGGCAAGCTCACCAGATCCAGTTCCCCGATCTCCGGCTGGAACTCCCGCGCCAGGTACTCCGCCGACTCCGGCCCGACGCGGAAGCTGACGAGCGTGCCGACGTTCTCAAAGACCGCGTCCCGGAGCGGATGCTCGAGCTGGTCGATATGCTGCATCGCCAGGATGAGGTTCAAACGGTACTTCCTCGACTCCGGCAGCACGCTCGCGAAGCTGACCGGCACGACCGTCGGAAACTCGTCGATATACAAGTAAAAGTCCCGCCTCTGTTCCTCCGGTAACTCCGCCCGCCCGAGGGCCGCGAGCTCGAACCGCGTCACCAAGAGTGACCCCAAGAGCATGCTGGCGTCCTCACCCAGCCGACCCTTGCCGAGATTGGCGATGAAGATTTTGCCTTCATCCATGATCTGCCGGAGGTTGAAAGCACGCTCGGTATTGGTGAGAACGTCACGAAGAAGCGGGTGGGTCAGGAACTGGCCGACCTTGTTGAGAATCGGCGAAAGGGCTTCTTCGCGAAAAATCGGGTTGTAGCGCTCGAACTCCTTCGACCAGAAATCCTGAATCGGCCCCTCGGGGACGTTCTTCAAGACCTCCCGCCGAAAGACCCGGTCGAGGAGTATCCTTGGGACATCCGCGAGCGTCGTACCTTCCGTATAGACGAGCGACCACAAGGCGTTCCGGAAAATATGCTCCATGCGAGGTCCCCAGAAGTCTGGCGCCCAGATCTTCTTAAAGACGCTGATGACGCCCGAGACGACCAGGTGCGGCGCAACACCTTTCGTTTCCAAGATGTTGAGCCCGAGCCGGTGCTGCTCCTCGGCGGGGTCAAAGTAGATAACATCCTGCCGCCTTGATTCTGGAATCCGGCTGACCATCCTCTCGGCGAGATCGCCGTGAGGATCGATCAGCGCGAAGCCTTCGCCCTTTTCGGCATCCGAAAGCATGAGCGTTTCCATGAGCGTGCTCTTACCCATTCCGGTCTTTCCGATGAGCGCCATGTGATACCGGCGGTCCCCGCGGTAAATGCCGAACCTTTTGTGCTGGTTCCGGAAGTCCGTTTCCGCGAAGTAAGTAATGGTGTTTTCGTCCATTACCCTCGAACGTAGAACGACCCCAGCCCTTTCAGTAGAAGGGAAAACCCATCCAAACGGATGGGTTGGGCCTCCTTTCGGATAAAGAGCGTCCTGCTAGCCTTCAGAGCAGTTCTTTCCTTCCGTTCTTTCAACAATCCGCAAACAGGAGGTCAATCCATGAACCGACAATTGCTTGAAAAGCCGTTTGACGCGTCTCAAATCAGGAAGCGCCAAGGCCACTTCGGAGACTCCCTCGGCTACGTCGAGGGCTCCGTGATCGTTCAACGCCTGAACGACGCCTTCGAGGCCGAATGGACCTTTGAGGTCAACGACCACAAGGTCTTTGACGACGAGGTGATGGTGCTCGGAAAGCTCACCCACGCCGGCATCACCAAGATGCAGTTCGGCAAATCCCGCATCACCCGCTCGCGACAAGACAACACGGTCGTGTCGCTCGGAGACGATCTCAAGGCGGCGGCCACCGATGCGCTCAAGAAGTGCGCGACGCTCTTCGGCGTCGGGCTTCATCTCTACGCAGACGGGAACGACAAGCCCGTGGAGAACAGGAGACAGTCTCAATCGAACGGGTCGCCCACAACCGGCAACCCCAACGGACGCATCACCGCCCGTCAGCTATCGGCCATTTTCGGCATCGCCCGGGGCCGAGGGATGAGTAACCAAGATGTCCGGAGCTTCACCAAAGAGATCTTCGGCAAGCTCCCGGACTTCCTCACTCGCCAGGAGGCCTCGGCCGTCATCGAGCAGCTTCAGGAGGAGGCCCCCAATGGCTGATCACAGAAGCGACTGGGCGAGCGTGCTGCACATCTCGAAGTCGCAGCTTACGACGTACCTGATATGCCCGAGGAAATTCTGGTTCCAGTACGTGAGAGGCCAACCCTGGGAGTTCGTCCCGGCGAGCCTCGCGTTCGGGAAGGCAGTTCACGAAGTGGCTGCTGCACTCTACCGATACGTTTCTCAGCATCATGAGAAGCCTCAATCAGAGTTCGTTCTGAATGCCTTTCGAGAGTCCTGGCGTAAACAGCTCGAAGAAGACCCTGTCCGGTTCTTCGGAAAGGAGACGGAGTCGTCACTCACAGAGCTCGGGGAAGGGCTTTTGGAACTCTTCCGAAACGACATCCAACCCCGCCGGGTCCGCGCCGTCGAGCAACCGTTCACGGTGCCATTACAGACCGACTCAGAGAATGAACCACTGGAAGTGAAACTGGTAGGCATCTTGGACCTTCTCGAAGAAGACGAGGACGGCCAGGTGATCGTGAGCGAACTCAAGACGGCGTCGAAACGGTTCTCCGACACCCAAGGCGAGAACCAGCTCGACGGGCTCGTCTACAGCTATGCAGCTTCCGAGCTCGGTCTTTCGAGCGCCGGGAACGGTCAGGTTCTCGTCCGGTACGACATCTTGGTGAAGACGAAAAAGCCTGCCTTTCAGCAGGTCTATGTCTCCAAAGGAGAAGACGACTACACCCGGCTCGTACGGTGGATCGAAGAGATCCTTCACGCCGTCGAGGTCGGAGCCTTCTACCCGAACTATGGCTGGCAATGTCAGCAATGTCCCTTTCAGAAAGCCTGCGCGAGCAGCTAAGGAGGAAGCGATGAGTATTCATGATTCCGATGCGTACATCTACTGCGATAAGAGCGGCGATATCGAAAGGCTCCGGATCCTCTGGAGCAAGAACAAGGTGCGTCTGCTTGTCTATCACTGGGGAGAGGACGCACCGCTCATCCAAGGCGCCCTCACGCCGCCTCAGGTGGGAGAGCTCATTCACCGGCTGACCGACGAGGTCGACCGGAACTGGCGAAAGGAGGTGCATACATGAAACGACAAGCTATCGATCTCACCGACCCCCTCAATCAGAACGTCGAGCGGGGTCACCCAGCGGACTTTCCGATTACCTTGCGACCATTGTTCTATGCCGACCGGGGCTTCTATGAAGGCGTACCGAAGCGATACGCGGTCGTTCGGGAAGATACTAGACAACCGATTGCCGTGGTTTCCGACCGCTATACGCTGATCCCGCATCAGCGCATCCTCGATGTGGTTCAGCAAGCGATTCAACCCTTGGATGTCGGTCCCGTGCCGCACGGAGTCTATATCGACCGCCAGGGAGCCCGGATGAGAGCACTCTTCAAGTTCCCGGCTCTCGCGCGGCCGGTGCATCAAGGCGACGAGATCTGCCCGTGCCTCAAGATCCAGAACACCTACGACGGGACTTCACGGATCACGGTGCATATCGGAGCCTTCCGGTTCGTCTGCACCAATCTCGCCGTCGGCGGAGGCGGTGTCTTCGCCGGCGGATTCATGTCGGTTCACGCCGGGGAAATTCCGATTGACCAAGTGGCCGAGCAGCTCAGCTCCTACCTATCAGGATTCGAGGCAATCACAGCGCTCTATCGCTTCTGGTCGGAGATGAGCTTGGAGCCGAGTCAGCTGACCGGGATGCTAGGTCGCATCCCCCAACGGCATGCCGAGAAGCTCTGGGAAGGTATGGCCAAGACCCGCACGGTCTACGAGGCGTACAACACTGCGACCCACTACGCGACCCATCAGATGAGAAGCTACCGCACTGCCTTCGATCTCCTCGAGCGGATTAACGCTGGTTTCCAGAAAGCCTTTCCGGCTTCTGGAGACTGAACACTTCAACAGCCAAGCGCTATTTATGCCTTGGCTTTTTTCTTGGCTTTCCAAAACGGGTCACGATTCGTCAGTAGCCATTCTTCCCCTCTCCTGATCCGAAAACCATCGCCAGACGGCCCACCACGGCGAGCGCAGGAGCTCCAGTCGCTCCCGCTCCTTCGGAGTCATATTCCCTGGCCTCGAGATCTCCTTCATGCCGAGTAGAAATCGTTCCCTCTCCGTAAGCCGCGACCAACGTTGGAAGTTCGGGGCAAGGATCAGGCCGAGCACGGCCAGCACGCCGAGAAGAATGAGTACCAGGCGCACGGGGGGCACCTCCCCTTACAGCCATTATCCGCAATCCGCAAGTCGCGCTCGTGATTCAGTATGCTGGCGACCGATACCTTACTGAGCTTAGCGGGTGGTTTCCCCCGAACCGCGCAGACGCACGGCCCTGAACCGTCGTCTCCACATCTCCCGTCTGCGATAGGCCTTCTCTGTTGAGCTGAAAAAAAGAACTTGACGAATATCCCACAATAGGATATTGACCGCCAGAGGAACTGCCGGGGTGGGGAAGGTCGCTGCTGCCGGTATGGCGTCTAGAGCTTGGCGATCTGTCGTCGCAAACGCCGCAGAAACGATGCTGGGTCCAGCTTTAACGCTCCCGCTATCTCCAGAAACTCGATGACATCAAGCCGGCGCTCCCCGGTTTCGTACTTCGAGACGAAGGACTGCGGACGCCCGAGCTTTCGCGCGACTTGCACTTGGGTAAGCCCGGTGGCCTTCCGGGCTTCGATGAGCATCAAGCGGAATAGACGGCGCTTCTTGGCAACTGGGGGATTCGCCATACACTCTCTTGGATAGAGGCAGGCTAGAACCCAAGACGGGATAAACCCAAAACGGGATATTCATTGAAAGGGAGGAACCCACGGTGAAATCAAATGCGCTCGTAGTCGCTCTTCTGGCGCTTGTCTTCTTGGGAGGGTCTCGTGCGGTTACTGCTGAGGAGGCGACAGAGGTAACCGACGACGCCCAGAAGGAACAGCTCAGGGGGCTCATGATGGCGGTCACAGCGGTCCGGCCGCTACACGAAATCGAAGTGTCCGGAGTCGCTCAGCAGGACACGGAACGCCGTGCGTGGCAGCGGAAACTCGATGAGACACGCCAGAAGGAGAAATCTCGCAAGACCCGGGCCCTCGTCGGCCTCATCGGCGGGGTCGGCCTCACCATGATTGGTCCGTTTACCGACACTGCGGCCACCACGTGGGTTGGCATTGGCGCCATAGGATTCGGCGGGGTGTCAATGATCTCCTGGAAGAACGCGCAACAGCAACGCCGGCAGCTTGAAGCCGAGGGACGGGCCAAGGGCTACATGTCCTTCTACACGCCACCTCAGCCTCAATTCGTCGTCACTTTGAGTTTCTAGCAGGCGAGGAACGTCGAGAAAGAAGCGGTCATTCTATGGGAAACGGCTTTGTCGTCAGGTCAGCGCTCTTGGCATTTGGGCTCGCCTCGTTGTTCACGGTCTTCGGATCCGCCTCGGGTGTCGGATCGCAGGCCGTTACCGGCGTCCAGTACAAGGTTGTGACCGCGACCGAGCTCCTTGCAGACCGGGAAGCACTGGAACGGGAACTCAACGAGTACGGGAATGAGGGTTGGGAGCTGGTATCCGTTGTCGACCGTTCGGCGCTACGGGTGACGGTTTCGGCGCAGGTTCAAGATCTTTTAATACTCAAGAGGTAGTCTCCAGGTCTTGCATGGAAAGGCGGAGGAAGGCCGGGTGCCTACAGAAAGTGTCCCCCAAACCTTGGCTTTTTCTTGAAGCTGGATATCCTCGGAAGCCTGATCGGCTATCAACGGCCCAACCCCAACAATCGTAATCTGTTGATAACAAGGCGGTTGTTCGAAAGCGGCAGAGCTTTCCCCACAGTTTGACTTGACAGTGTTCGCAACTTGTGCTAACATTGCGAACGTTATGAACGAAAGATCAGCAGAAACACTAGGTCAAGAGATTCTGAGACTCAGGACAAAGTCAGGGACTACCCTCCGAAAGTTCGCTGAGAAAGTGGGGATCTCTGCAGCTTATCTTTCAGACATCGAGCATGACCGCCGCCGGCCCTCACCGGAGGTAATGAAAAAAATTGTAAACGAGCTCAGGCACGTCGGTGCCACCGATGAAGGGCTCGATCAATTGAACACTCGTTTGGATCCTGAAATCCAGAGGTGGGTTGCAAGAACGCCGGAGATTCGGCAGATGCTTCGAAAAATTCACTCGTCTCATCGGAATCCCAAGGAAATCCTCCAGAAAATCGAAGAAGACCTCAGAAAGGAGACTAAAAGGAAGTGAGATGTTATCGGGACGCGAAGAGTCCCTGGGGTGAAGGGATCTGGTACGACGATCGAGAATTCGCCGAGATCATGGACGAGCTCCGCGAACGAGCGGGACATGATATTTTCGTCCAGGGTGAGGGTGTCGATGTTGAAGCAATGTTACTCCGGCTCTACGGACTCAGTCCCGACGTTCGGGATCTCGGCGAAGACGTATTGGGCCGTACTATATTTCACAGGGACGGCCGACTCGAGTTGGAAATTTCCAGAGACTTGACGAACGAGGCCGAGGCATCCACGGTCGGTCGCCGCCGACTGCGAAGCACCTTGGCTCATGAGTGTGCTCACATCGCCCTTCACCGACATCTTTACGTTCTTGACGAATCGAAGCCACTATTTCCGGAAATGAGTTCGAAGCCACCAGGATTCCTTTGCCGGGTGACGGCGATTGACGATAAGGGGCGTTTCGCCTCGACGCGCGAGTGGTGGGAATACCAGGCGAACAGAGGCATGGCTTCCTTGCTCTTACCCAGGGGCCTTATCAGAGATCATCTTTCTAGGATTTTGGACGAGCAAGGCTTCGATAACATGAACGGAGCGCTCAAATCCGGTGAGGGGGCAACAGTAATTCAGGAGGTGATGGCCGTTTTTGATACCAGTTTCGAAATGACGTTATACCGATTGCAGGACCTCGGCTTCATTCCGAAGCACGCTGGCCAGATCGAGCTGGCGTTTACTGAACGAGAGGGGTAGGGCGGCCTCTCTTTTTTTGTTTGAACTGTCAGCACCGTCCGCTGACATAAGCTAACGGAGCTTAGAAGAAGATGAAGTTTCAAGTGTACAAAGACAAAATCGGTCAATACCGTTGGAGACTCATTGCCACCAACGGAAGAGTAATTGCGGATTCGGGCGAAGGGTATGTCAACAAGAGTGACTGCCTGGCAGGCATTCAGCTCGTCAAGCAGTTCGCCAGCACCGCACCGATCCAAGATCAGACCGCGGGCGTTCCGGTGAGATCCTGGTAATAGGCTGTCACACGACCGAGGTATGGGGGAGGTTTCTCTCCCATGCCTCAGGTCGCCCTGAAGTGTCGGTGAACAGCTGCGCTCTGCCGCGCACCCCATCGACGCATTGCTACCGTACCAGCTTGGATCTCCTCAAGCAGATCAACTATCGCTTCCGGAAGGATTTCCCGTGGTCAGGAACCAACGTCCTCGTGACGCTTGGCTTTTTTCTTTATCCAGCCCCATGGCCTCAACTGTACTCCCGCGCATCACCGTGTGCGCGCGTCTCTACTGCCTGTCAGTGCTGACCAAACCCCTATTTACAACCGACCGTCCGGATGCTGTCCAATCCCTCGATAGAAACGCCATCCACTGTATGACCCGCGAGCGAAGCTTCCGGATCCCCGCATTGGATCGCAGCATCCTGCGTGCGGAAGTGCAACACAATATCCAGGACTCCGTCACTGTTGGCATCTTCGAGATGACCTCGTCCGTGAGTTTCCGCAGCCGCACCGGGCCCGAAGGCGACGCTTAATGGATCCACAGTGGTGGCATCAAATGTCTCGGTCGTCAGAATGGCGACGGGGATGACTCCTTTGCTCCTCGGGTCGATACCGTTGGGAAAACTGCCGGGCTTGATATCTATTTGCACGGGAAGAACAGAAGCCGCTCTGACTATGGCTACGATGGCTTCTCCGATACCTTCGCCCGTGAAGGAGATTTCGCAGACCAAGGGCTCGCCTTCGAGAACGTCAACGAGACCGTCATTGTCGCAATCAACTCCTCCGGGAGGAGCAAAACTGTTCGTCGCCGCGGCTATAGCTTCTAGATCCGGAAGGCCGAAGGAGCCCGAGGAAATTCCAATGACCTTGGGCGGGTCAAGTGCGAGGATGGCATCTACCGTTTCACTAAAGCTCGGACCGGGGTAGGGTATGGCTCCCGGGTCTCCTGGATTGTGGAATGGAGCGTCTGTCCAGAGGAGGAACAGCTTGTTCGCACCATCCCTGAAGTTGGCCTGTTGACCTGGCGGGATGCTCGCTTCCGGGAACCCGGCTCCGGACAGGTCTTGGCCCTGGCCCGTTGCTGCTTGGAAGAGGGTTGGTAGTTGACTTTGAGGAAAATCTCCTCCAAAGCGAGTGAAAAGCGCGGCGATTGTGCTTAGTACCGGTTGTGTATCGCATGTAAGATCCACGAGTCGTTCGTAGGCTTTATCACCAGCAGCAGCAGACCCGAAAGGAGAAATAGGATAGTCCTCAAACTTTCCTAAGCCAAAGTAGGTATTAGGATTTGACGCGGTTAAAGTAGAAATGATGGCGGGAGCTTGAGCTTTGAAATTGGGTAGATCATCAGCAAAGCTGCCGGAGAGATCGACAAGGAAGTAGATGTCGGTTAGGGTTCCTACGCACCCCTGAGAGTTCGGCGTTCCGAAAAGAGTGTCATCGGTTGCTTCGTCAAATTCGTCCCCGCACTGTATGTCAAAAGGGTTCAGGCATCCGCCGTGAACACGGCAACACCGATCGTGCTCGGCACAATCTACCGAGTAGACTCCGGCTCCGCCAGAGGCACCACAGCCGGCTGAACAGCGGCCAAGACAGTCCGTAGCTATGTCACACCCTACTTCTAACGTCTCGCGGCAGAAGTCATGAGTTCCCACGGCATCGTGCCAAATTGAATCGTTCAGTGTCAGTGTACACGCGTTCTCGAGGAGGGCTATGCCGTCTTCGTCATCCCGCTGGCCCTCCAGGCACTCAGTGAACATCTCTGCTGAAGTCTGTGCCTCGGCTTTCTCTGCTAGCACCGCAGTCAACGCGGCGGCGACGAACATGATCCAGAGTGTTCGACAAGTCCTTGCTTTTGTGCGCGGGCGGAGCATTGCTAGCGATCCTGGGGGGGTCGAACTTCGCGCCGTTCTAGTGGGTACCCAACGGGCGCCTCCGCCCATAACCCAACAGATCGGACGAGAAGATCCTGGTGAGAAGGGAGTTCCCGTTTGTACGCGTCAAGATGCCGCTCAAGCGCTCCGCTGAGGGCTATCAGGGCCCGCTTGTCCTCAGGTGACAACGGCTTGCCATGACCGTCAATGACTATTAGCTTTTTTTGACCATCTTCCCCAAACTCGGCCGAAGCATCGAGCACCAGATCATTAATTCGCACTTGGACTGATACAAGGCGGGGGTTTTCCATGCGGCTCTCGAACTCCACACGGAAGGCTCCATCGTCAAGGTAGCCGGCAATATGGTCGCGGGTGTGTGTGGTTATGTGAAGTTGCGGGCCGGAACCTGGCTCCGGTTCCGTCTGAAAGGCACCAAGCAAGACAGCCGCGAGCGTCACCAGCGCCGCTATGCTCAACACACCTGCCGCTATTGTTCTCAGGGGTTTCATGTCGTTGGCATCATCCTATGAGAAAATGATACTATTTTCAAGCACTTTTTTGTGGATTGCGGGTTTTTCGTGGAGTGCCCCACTCCTGCCTGGAAGGCGCCAAGCGCGTACTAACCTACGAGAGCATATGCATCGTAGAATAGCGTGGACCTAATTCCACTATGGCCTCAAGGTTGACGCGCCTGGTCTCCGTCCGAGCCCATGCCCGCGTTGCCCTTTTGCCATGTGATGCTCAAAGTTCTAAAACCACGAAAAGACTATCCCAAAGAACTCAATACCTTAGGAGACCACCTCAAGAGGAAAAGGCTGAATTTCGGTCCTACCCGTGCGAAAGTGGCCCGGTAACTTCATGTGTACACGCAACCACGGTAGCATGCTGGCGGACTGGGCCCTGCTGGGTGCCTATGTTTTCAGACGCTTGGGGAGAATGGATCGATACCCGATCTGCTCATGGCTCGTCGCCCACTCCTATAAAGCCGCGGGGCTTCACTTCGGCGTGGCGCCCGGAGCTGCCACCCCGGATGACATCTGGGATTTCGTGACCACCCGAACTGACCGGTTTCAGGAAATTCGGCCACTGGGTCCGTTGAATCATTGAGATGGGGGGCGTCGAAAAAAAACGGCTTGTATATATCCAAGCCGTGCATTTCTTTAGAACGGACCGACGTTCATCAGTTCCTGCTCAAAGAAGTCTCGAATCCTCTCCGGATACCATTTGCTTACCTGTTTCCATCGCTTCCGAAGGAGTGGTAACTTCATGACTTGCCTACCGTCAGCGAGTACCATTTGTTCCCATTCGGCGTCGGTGAACGCATCGCGAATCCAGTACGCCACAACGTATCGTTGTAGGAGAAGTCCTGTTGCGAAACGTTCTTGCACACTGAGATCTTCCAACGTGGTCTCAGGATCGTATAACCTTTCGAGGCCATGGTTGCCGAAGAGTGAGACGAGTGCTATGCCGTCCCGGTGAAATGCCTCCTTCATGAACGCATGCTGATTTTCAATTGTCTGGTACTCGAGCATCAGACTAAATCCAACAAACAGGAGAACAGCCATCACCAACCATGAATTCTTCATACCGCTTACTCCCTTCAATACGGTGGATTTGGTTTCGTGCAGAGAACGACTCTTGGCTCGCTAAGGGCGGGATTGGAATTCACAGTAGCAGAATTACAACTTCGTGCCTATTGACAGGCTCGGAGACGTATTGTAATGGCCAAACCTAAGTAAGAAGGAGGGCTTATGCTTCTCTGGGTTCTCTATGCGACCGCGATTGGTCTCGGACTTATCGCGATTCTGTTAGGCGCCCTGTTCGTAGTGAACAAGCGTGCCAAGGTCATGACCCACAATCAAGGTGACTTCATCAAAGAGGCTATGCCACTCGTTGAAACAGTAGCGGTGGTAGTGGGCCTGGTCTTCGTTGGGATGCAAGCTGCGGAGCTAGAGAAGAGTGTACAAGCAGGTACTGTACAATCGATGGTTAATGCGCAACGGGACGTTTTTGGGCGCATGCTTGATCATCCAGAGCTATTTGAAGTACTGACTGGACAGGAAGAGTCCGGCCAATCAGCAGAGGCCGTCTATTTGTCGATGGTCATAAATCATGGCTTCAACGCGTACACACTCCGCGAGAAGGATTTCATAGATGATGATTGGTGGCACGCGATCGTGGAGGATATGAAGGACGTATACCAGCGGGGGAGGATGCGCGCACGGTGGGATCGAGTTAGGCGTTTCTACCCGAAGCGCTACCAGCAGTTTGTCGACAAGGAGCTTCTCGAGCGGACGAACGGAGGTGGACGATGATCACACATGCATTCGTGAGGCTGGGGATCATAAGTATGGTACTTCTTGTTGGGTCAACGCGACTGTTCGGCTCCTGGGCGCAACTCAATGGTGCTACGGACGATGAAGTGCTTAGGAATGCGACCAATCAAGGGTCAGTCTTTTTCTTAGCCGGTATAAATCAGATACACGATGGTATGTCTATGGTTGATCTCGGTCAGTTGGAGTTAGCAAAGGGAATGGGTGAAGAGGCGCAACGGTACTTCAATGCGGCGCGCGAGCAGTTCCAAAGCGTCTCGAACCGCCTCAGGGGTAGTCCCGATTTGCAACGAGCCCTCGACACGTATCTTAGGCAGGTTCGTTACGAGGAAAAGGCGGCTGCCTTAGCTTTTGCGGAAGAGCCACCGCCAGTCTGGATAGCAGTCCGGAGGGCTGCGCTGTCCGGAGCGTTCGAGTTGTTCGGAAGCATCCCGGTCAGAATATCTGCCTTAGCGAAGCACAGCGCTATGTTCTTTGGATCCGTGGCCGAACGCAGGCCGACTGCCCAGGAGACAGCACTGCTACTCCACGACATTGCGACGAGCCTCGAGTTTGGCGCATACGTGTCGGTAGTTTTTGCCACGCCTCCAACGCCGCCACCGCCCGAACGACCGGACTAGTAGAAGAGCAAGGCGCTTCATTGTCCCACAAGGTTAGCAGTCTTCTGAGGGCGTTCCACTAGGCCGCTGAGGTACGGGGCTCGGGGCCAAATCGGTCGAAACTTGATCCCGCAGCTCATCAAAGTCTTTTGGAACTCTCAGGGCGAAAACTCACGTTCTTGGTCTGTCTGGATACATGAATGGGGAAAGGAGTCTCCTTAACGGTCTTTTCCGGGAAACACCGCGTGGTCTCGGCGGCGCTTCGCCTCGGCTAGGGCCCCAACACCCTGTACGTGTACAGTCGTCGATGCTTATGTCTCGTATCGGGGCTGTTCCGCGGCCACGTCAGCTTCGCCAGCCAAGGCCTTCGCTTTCTCTCAGGGCGACATCAGATCGTTTAGACGTTTGATGGCATTCGGCGACCTGCGCGTATCGAACATTCTTTCACGACGGAGAATGCAGTGAGGTAAAGCGCGTTGCTACCGTGTATGTTGTCTCTTGGCCCTACCCGCAGACACTTCGTCCGGGAACATGCGCTCGTAGATATCATCCGGACTCAAGTAGGTCCCGTCAGATCGTACCGCATTAAGAATTCGGGGTTCGAAAGTGGCTGCGATGACTGACCAATTCGACTGGATTGCAGCCATCTGAATATCGAGATCCTTCACCGAAACCGTCCGTCTTTGAATGAAGGAATCTCGCGCGACTTGCCGATCTCCATCAAACCACCACCCTATGACCCCGTTGGCGTGGAGATCTTTAGCCAGTGGCAGATGGCATGGCGGGAAGCCCCAGTCGAGAGCGACCGGGCATTGCTGCCTTCGCAAAGCAGCGACGAAGCGTTCACCCGTATGGCTCTGAAACATTTCTTCCCAAGCGCGATGCAAGCCAGCGTTGGTCAACACACCCGGGGCTTCGACATCCAGGTGAAGAAATCCTTTCTTCTCGGATAACCAGCGACCGTAACTGGATTTTCCGCTTGCGGGAATACCGCTCAGTAAGACTAGATTTTGTGAGGTCTTTCTTGATGACACGGCGAAAGAAGTTAGGGTTGTACGAGTGGAGTTAGAGCACCCCTTGGTTCGCTTTAGCGATGAAGCCTTCCAGCGTGAGAATCTCGACGTTGTCCGTCCCTGCAAGGTGTTTCTTCAGCCCACCTCCAGTGTAGAAATCCCGGAGTTTCCAACCTTCGCCGCCAAGCACCAGGTAGGCCCTTTCGTATTGACCTGGCAACAAGGCCTCGGAAAGGGAGATCACCTCGAAGGGAACCTTTTGCTCGGCAGTACCGGAGACTTGCTGCCATTTGAGAGAAATCAAAAACCGCCGTTCGTCCCTTTCGGCGATGGCATCCACGATGTGGCGACCGCCGCCGAGGCGTTCACCGATGTTCTGTTGGGTCTGGTATGAGTACCCTCCACGCCGCAGAGCCGGGAGGATCATCTCCTCGAGGACGGCACCTGTGGTGGTATTTCGTGGACTCATGGGGAAAGTAACTAAAGGTTTCTTGTGGCGATGACCTCCCGAGCGGGCGTCCGGTCGCCCGTGCAGCTGATCATGCGAGGAGCGTTAGCAAACTGGATCTTATAGTGCAGAAGCTTATAGAGCTCGACGATGCGCTGGGTTGCCTGGTTGACCAGGATGACCGGCCCTTTGTGCTCAGCCAGCCACTCGGCGGTTCTTACCTGATCTTCCCAAGTGAATCCGTCTTTTGCATATTGCGTGAACTCGACATCGTATGGTGGATCCGCGTAGATGAAGTCTTCTCGCTCGACCGGGACCCGCTGGAAATCCGTGCTCGTGAATTCCGAATGCTTGAAGGTCTCTTTGTAAGCTGAGAAGTCTTGGACGTAAGTAATCTTGGCGTACCGGCCGAAAGGAACGTTGAACTCGCCTTGCTGGTTGAAGCGGCAAAGACCGTTGTAGCCGGTGCGGTTCAGGTAGTAGAAGAGGGCGGCGGCCTCGTCACTTTCCTTGCGTTTCGCGAGGAGCTTGTTAAACCGCGTGCGGTGCGCGTAGTAGAGTTCCTCGTCATTCTTCATTGGAAGATCGGTTACGAGCCCTCGTTTGAGCCGACGGTAGAAGTTGATGAGGTGTGGGTTGACGTCGTTCACGAGCGCGCGCTCCGGCATGAGGCCTAAAGTTACAGCCAATCCGCCACAAAACGGCTCGACAAGACGACGGTGAGCATGCGGTTGCCAGAGCGGCCGGAGATGAGGTAGTTGCCAGCGCTTGCCGCCGGCCCATTTCAGGGGCGGCCTAAGTTGTCCCTCCCTGCCGGAGGGCCAAAATTCCCTGAAGTAGTGTTGCCGTGGCTGCGAGACGTGGTTTGCCATCTTTGCCGTAAATATAGCATAAGCGATTGATCTGTAAAGCGTTTCTGGCACCGGCGTGATCGGTATGTCGTGTGACGATTGTTTTGCACGACCGGACGCCGCAACGAACCAGCGCACTTGCAAAACTTGGTCTGTCTGCTAAATTCAAAATGTTCAAACCCGAATCAGTTGCTCGCCTAGAGGGCCGTTAGAGTAGAGTTCCAGTGTGATAAGCAACCAAGACTGCGACCCTCCTGTTCAGGGCTTCCGGCATCGCATTGATTGAGCCCGAGTGATTGAAGTGCTTTCGAAAGCCTTCCTCGATGCCATGGTGGGGCGGTAACTAACATGCAAAACGACATCTTGGAGGAGATTCTTGAGTGGTCCAAGGAACGCCCCGGCTGGCAACGGGATGCTCTTCGACGTCTCTTCACGAAGGGCGAGATCACGTCGGCAGATCTTGACGACCTAGTCGATCTGTGCAAAGCGGCTCGGGGTCTGAATCCGCCCCGTGCACCCGAGACGCTTACCGAAGAGCATCTAGCTATCAAGGGTGCGGGAAGTAACCCGGTGCTGCTGCTCAGTCTAACCCACCACGTCGGTGTGAACGCGCTTGCACCCGAGCAGACAGTCACCTTCGGGCCCAATCTCACGATGGTCTATGGCCCTAATGCGGCAGGGAAGTCCGGCTACACGCGCATTCTGAAACGAGCGTGCCGCTCACGGTCCACCGAGGACATCCTAGGAAATGTGTTGAGTGCTGAGGCCCCGCTGAAAGCGCAGGCCACGATACGGTATCGCGAGGGCGCGAAAGAAAAAACGCTGCCCTGGACGCCGGATATCCGGTCCACGGGCCCGCTCGCGGCGGTCAGCGTTTTCGATTCCCAGTCCGCGCCCGTGTATCTCCGTGACAAAACTGATGTAGCGTTTCGTCCGTTCGGGCTCGATATTTTCGACAAACTGTCCGGCGTATGTGGTGAGGTTCGTGGTCGCATCGAGAATGAACGGGCGCAGTTAAACGCCAAGGTTCCGACTCTTCCTAAACTACTTGAGGGCACGCGTGCAAAATCGCTTGTCGATAGTCTCACAGCGTTGACGAACATCGACGAAGTTCGGGCGCTGGCCAGCCTTTCAAAAGACGAGCAGCACCGTCTCAAGGAGCTTCAGGATCAGCGCCGCGATCTTCAGACCGTCGATCCCAGAAAGCGTGCCCGAGAACTGGAACTCAAAGCGGACCGAATCGATCTGGTCGCGACTCACATTACGGACTTGGTGGGCGCGTTTGGTGATGCCGAACTGGCGCGCCTTCGTTCGGCCGCGGAAGCACTCAAGGGCGCACGAGACGCACTTGCAATACTCCGGAAAACCACGCTGACACTTGACCTACTTCCGGGAACGGGTGAGCAGGTGTGGCGAAAGATGTGGGACGCTACTGGCGAGTTCTCAGGGATTGCTTACCCTGGTTTGCCCTTCCCGGCCCTCTCGGAGACTGCCCGCTGTCCGTTCTGCCAGCAGTCGATCGGTCAAGACGCAGCAGTGCGTCTCAGGCATTTTCAAGAATACGTCTCATCCAACGCGCTGGCCGAAGTCCGCAAAGCGGAAAGGACATACACCAGCAGACTGGCCGCCACGACCCAGGTCACCGTGGCTCGCAAAGATATTGATCTCGCAATCGACGAAGTCGCCGCAGACGACTCATCCCTTGCAGAACGGGTACGGGTCTTTCTGCAGGACGCCACACGGGTCCAAGAGCAAGTCAAGCTCGCGACCGCTGAGGAGGGAAAGCAATTGCCTACGCACGGTTCCAGCCCAGCCCCTGTGGCCGAGGTGCTTTCGGCCGTAAAGACTCTCCGAGATCGCGCGACTCAGCTCCGGACGGACACTCCTGCGATGGAGCTGACGGTCGCTGCAGAACTCAACGAACTAGAAGCCCGTGCGTCTCTCGGCGTTTATCTGCAAGCTGTCCTGGACGAGATCGAGCGGAAGAAGCGCGTCGCAGCCTATGAGCAATGCCTTAACGAAACGCAGACGCAGCCAATTACCCGCAAGAGCACAGAGCTTACCAAGCGATTGATAACCGATCAGCTGCGAGAAACATTTCGGGGCGAACTATCAAAAATTGACTTCAATCATCTTGCTGTCGAGATCCAAGCGGCAGGGGGATCTAAGGGAGCACTGTTCCACCGGTTGGTCTTCACGAATGCGCCAGGTGTTATTGTCACGAGTGTCCTGAGCGAAGGCGAGTCCAGAGCGCTGTCGCTTGCAGCATTCCTCACGGAACTCAGTACCGCGATCGGGAAATCGGGGATTATTTTCGATGATCCAGTGTCATCGCTTGACCATATCTGGCGGGAGCGCATTGCACATCGGCTTGTGGATGAAGCGAAAAATCGGCAGATCATCGTCTTTACGCACGATCTTCTCTTCCTCCGACTCCTTCTGGATGAATGCGGTCGGCTGGAGGTTCCTTGCCAGCATCAATATGTGCGGCGCGATGGACAGGTCGGTATCTGCTCCTCCGACCTTCCATGGATCGCAATGAACGTCAAGGACCGTATCGGAAAACTCCGTAGTCGGTGGCAGTCAGCGGACAAACTCTTCCGCACGTCCGGTTCCGAGGCATATGAAACAGAAGCCCGAGAAATCTACGGACTTCTTCGGGAAGCATGGGAGCAGGCGGTGAGTGAGGTGCTGCTGAACAATGTCGTGGAACGGTATCGGCACAGCATCGAGACGCAGAGAGTACGCTTCTTGTATGACATTACCGAAGAGGACTGCAAGGCAGTTGACGACGCAATGACAGAGTGCTCTCGCTGGATACGAGGGCACGATCATCCACCGGCCGACGCGACGCCATTTCCGAAACCGGCTGTCTGGCGTCAACTATTGTTTCCCCTCAACGACAACTAGATTTCCCGTTCGTTGTCGATGCATTCCGTCATGCTAGCTCGTTCCGGAGGGAGCGGAATGAAAGAAAAAGATGCGAAGCCTCCTTTC